>Ga0209273_10001802_pt1 | contig 17883 bp, 15 predicted proteins | sample tdAd471_FD_187126 | JGI IMG/M metagenome (GOLD analysis project Ga0209273, IMG submission 187126) | Marine sediment microbial communities from the Atlantic coast under amendment with organic carbon and nitrate - tdAd47.1 (SPAdes)... | ecosystem: Environmental > Aquatic > Marine > Coastal >...
ATTATCACCACCGGTAATCAGGCCAATTTCACCCTGGCCGACTGCTTTGACTACCTGGCCGATGACCTGGATACCCGTGCCATCGTCTGTTACATCGAACAGTTCGGTGATTTTGAAGCCTTCGCCAACGGCGTAAAACGGTGCCGGGACGCTGGCAAGGCGATCATCGGTATCGCCACCGGCAAATCTCAGGCCGCTCGGGACGCAACCCTTTCACACACGGGCGCTCTCACCGCTGGCCCGGAAGTCTCCGCCGCGGCCCTCGATGCCCTTGGCATTATTGCCGCCAAAGACACGGATGATGCCCTCGATTACGCCAGCCTGTTCGTGCAGCTGCCACCGCGTTGCTGGAAAGACGTGCAGACCGTCGGAGTCATCACCCCTTCCGGTGGATACGCAGCGCTGATGGCGGACGCTCTGGATGAGCACGGCCTGGAGACACCGCCGTTACCACAATCGGTGCTCAGTACCCTGCCGGCGATAGTCCCCCACAACAACCCAATGGACTTAACGGCCACCATTTTTGCCTGGGCCGACCAGTATCCCAAGGTGATTGATAGCTTTATCGTCGCCGAAGAGTTTGATGCAGTGGTGTTAATGATGGGTGCCTGGGAAGGCTTTGAACGTTGGTTTGCACCGGTAACCGCCTGGGCCTACAAAATTGGTAAACCCGTGCTGCTCGGCGGCAACGAAGTATTTTGCCTGGGCGACAGTTTACGCACGCAATTCAACAGTGATCCCACGCCGGTGGTCCACGGCACCGCGCGGATTGCCCGGGCCCTGTCAGGCATGCAGCAGTATCACCGGTTGCAATACCGGTTAAGCGACGACTGGTTCAACGCTCCCTGTGAACCCTGGTCGGGGGGCAAGACGGCCACCTTTCCCGACATTGCCAATAACCTTAACGCTGCCGGCATCAAAACCGTGGACTGGTGGAACCTGAGTGATGCCGAAAAGCCGAACAGCGGACCGCTGGCAGTCAAGCTTGAAAGCCCCCAGCTACTGCACAAAAGTGACCACCAGGCAGTGCTGCTCGGGGTGGAAGCTGATGCAGTGGCTGACAGCACCCGACAGCTCCAGGCAATCGCCGAAAACCTTGACCTGAAAAATTATCAGATCATTGCTCAGCAAATGGTAAGCAACAGCAGGCTCGAACTACTGGTGGGCGCGGTGGTAGATTCAACCGTTGGTCCCGTCCTTACCCTGAGCCTGGGCGGCATCACCGCCGAGCTGCAAAAGCAGGTTGTCCATGCACTCTGCCCGTTTGATCGAGAGACAGCCCGTGGGCTGGTGGAATCGCTGCAAATCATGCCGCTGTTTGAGGGTTATCGTGGCCAGCCGCCCCTGGATGACTCCCTGTTTGAACTACTCGTCAACGTTTCTCAATGGGTTTACGACCACCGTGACCGACTAAAGGAACTCGATTTGAACCCCGTCTTTGTACCCAACAGTGGCAGTCCCGCACTGGTAGGAGATGCTCTTGCTATTTTTTCGTAATCACCCGGTATCAATTAAGCTGATCATTGCGGTTGGGTTAATGGCTGCTTCGGCAACCCTGATCGCCGAAACCCGCTATGTCTCCGACCAGCTGCGTATTACCGTCCGCAGCGGCACCAGCACGGGTCATGCCGTCATTACAACCATCGACAGCGGTGAAGCCGTCGAAGTGTTACAGCGGGATGAGGCGACTGGCTACACCCAGGTTCGCCTCAAGAATGGTAAACAGGGCTGGGCATTAAGCCGCTATCTGCTACCCCGCCCCATCGCCAGAGACCAACTGAAATCCGCCCAGTCCCGACTGTCTGACGTGCAGCAGAAGCTGGCACAGCTTGAGCCGGTTGCTGAACAACAGAGTCAGGAGATCGAGGCATTGACGAGCGAACGCGACCAGTTAGCCGACTCGCTGGAGCAACTAAAAATAATGACAGCTGATTCAGTGGCGCTGATTGAAAAAGATAAGTCGCTGCAACAGGAAGTTGCCACCCTGACCAGTAGCAACGAGGCACTACGACACCGTGTTGACCAGCTCAGCGATGACCACCGACTGCGCTGGTTTATGTACGGCGGTGGGGTGATGGGGATTGGTGTGCTGTTCGGACTGATACTGCCAAAGCTGCGTATCCAGCGTAAATCCTGGAACGAGTTCTAATCCGATTACTACCGAGTGCTCGGTTGACTATTCCAACCCTCTGGGGCTGCTGCAAACAGCGGGAGATTTGATTCGTCATTGTCTGTAGCAGTTGAAAATAGAGCTCAGTGCCTGGCACAAGCGCTGCACCCATGACGTCAAGAAGTTCCACCCGGGCGGCGGTGCCTACTCGCCACTGCTCCAGCTTACGCGACGAGCTACTGCTATCGGCTAACAAACAGCTAACCCCGGTCTGCTTTAACTGCTGGCGAAAATTCAGTACCTGCCGCAACGCCGGGGGCCGGTCATCGACAACCACCAGACCGCCTACTGGACTCAGCCCGTAGCGATTCAACAGGTAGTTAAAACTGTTGTGATAGGTCATAAAGGGGCCGGAGATTGCGGAAAACTGCTCGGCCAGTTGTTGATCCAGTCGCTGCAGCCGCTCTCGGGTCCGTTCTGCATTGGCTCGATACTGTAATTCATGAGGCGGATCCAGCTCCGTTAATAACTGGGTGAGTTCGTCAACATAACAGAGGGCATTGATGGGACTAAGCCAGACATGCGGGTCAGTATCGCCCGGTTTTTCTGCCGTCCCGTGGTCACTGTGGGCGTGGTCATCGCCTGCAGGCGAAATCCCGGGCTGTTTCAGAAACGACTGGCCCACGCAATCGATCGCCCGCCACTGCCGACCGGCAATGGTGTTATTCGCCAGCACCTCGGCCACCGGCCCCTCAATCGCGGGCCCTACCCACACCAGCAAATCCGCCCCCAGCAGGGCGCGTACCTGGGTAGGCCGCAACGCCGCATGGTGATGCCCCCCAGCTGGGCGATCAAACAGCAGTTCTGACGGTTCGCCCTCTACCATTAAATTAGCAACCAGTGAGTGAAGTGGCGCAATCGTGGCCACCACTTTGGGCCATTCATCTGCTCGTGTTTGTGCCGATACGAACAACAGCGAAACAACCAGCCCGTACCCTGGAATGGCCACGGCGAAACGCGCCCAATTGCCACGCAAAACGGCTCCCAAATTAATCATTATTGCCTCAGCTTTACCGCCTGGTGATGACGCGATCTAAAGGGAATCAGGCGTCCGGAGAAAAAACGTAACATTATAACGTTATACTTTCCGGTCCGTTTTCCGTAACGTCGCAACGGTAATCCGCCCACTCACGCTTTCATTCACGGCGCATGCACTCAGGACAGGCCCATGGCCCAAATCAATCGACCTGAAAAACCACGGACCTCAACCTTTCTGCCAGCCGGCCACGACCATATTCAATGCCAGCGGCAGGCACTAAGGGCTGCCGAACAGCAGTGTCAGCTCGACAAAGTCAGGCTCACTCCCCTGCGCCGCGAGGTTCTGGAGCTAATCTGGCAGAACCATCGGCCGGTCAAAGCCTATGACCTGCTCGATCAACTGAAGGTGAACCATCCGGGCGCAGTACCGACCACCGTTTATCGCGCCCTCGATTTTCTGCTGGAACACGAACTGGTGCACCGGCTGCAATCGCTCAACGCATTTATCGGTTGTGGCACACCGGGAGACCAGCATCGGGGACAGTTTCTGATCTGCCGACGGTGCGGCACGGTGGCGGAGTTGCAAAATACCGATCTACACCAGCAAATATCTGAACAGGCGGCCAGACTCGGTTTCCAGGTTGATAACGAAACCATCGAAATATTCGGCGCCTGCGCTGATTGCCAGAGGAATTAACACCTTGCTTTCCCTGCTAACACTCGGTGACGTTTCAGTCACCACCGACAGCGGTGTAACCCTGTTAAAAAAGGTCAACCTGACCATAAAACCACGACAAATCATTTCCCTGATTGGTCCTAACGGGGCGGGCAAATCCACCCTGATCCGCGTACTCGCTGCCCTGCAGCCCCCGGCGACGGGCAGCATTGAACGTCAACCGAATCTGGTCACCGGATACCTGCCCCAGCGCCTTACGTTGCCCATGAACCTGCCCATCACCGCCGGGGAGTTTTTGCGGCTGGGGCTTAACCGCCACAAACCCAACACGGAACTTCATACCACCGGTGTCACCCATTTAATTGATAAACCACTGCAGGCGCTCTCCGGTGGAGAACTTCGGCGTCTGCTGCTGGCCAGAGCCCTGATTCGCCGGCCCAAACTTCTGCTGCTAGATGAGCCGACCGCCGGCGTTGATTTGATCGGTCAGGTGGAGTTTTATCAGCTCCTTGCCAAAGTACGTGACGAGTATGGCTGCGCCATTGTTATCGTTTCCCACGACCTCCATTTCGTGATGGCCGCCACCGATCAGGTGCTCTGTCTTGATCAGGGACTGGTCTGCTGTCACGGCCACCCGGAAGAGGTAAGTCAACACCCGGAATACCGCTCCCTGTTTGGTGCCGGTACCGAACAGGCTTTCGCTGTGTTTACCCACGCCATGGGGGGGCATAACCACGCTCATGCCCACGGCGGTGACCATATCGATGCGGTCGAACCGGTGCACACCGATCATGGATGAGCTACTACTCAAGGCGGTACTCGCAGGTAGTTTGATCGCCCTGTTTACGGGACCTCTGGGCTGTCTGGTAGTGTGGCGACGGCTCGCCTTTTTTGGCGATGCCCTGGCTCATTCGGCCCTGCTGGGTGTTGCCCTGAGTCTGGTGACTGAACTACCGCCGGGAATAGCAGTGGCACTCACCGCCGCCAGCCTGGCGATCCTGCTACTTTACCTGCGCAGTCGTAGCAAACTCGCCGACGACACCCTACTGGGCATACTTTCCCACAGTGCACTGGCGCTGGGGCTAGTCACCCTGACCCTGTTTGAGAGCAGCTCGGTGAACTGGATGGGGTACCTGTTTGGCGATATCCTCGCGGTTGGCTGGGGTGACGTGCTCACCGCCAGTTTGCTAGGCCTGCTGGTAATCGGCCTGCTCGCATGGTTCTGGCAATCGCTGGTGCTGATCTCCATTGATCGCGACCTGGCACGGGTGGATGGCGTCGCCGTGGATCGTCTGGAGCTACTGTTTATGCTACTACTGGCGGTTGCTATCGCCGTGGCTATTAAAATAATTGGCGTACTACTGATTACCGCGATGCTGGTAATCCCGGCTGCCACCGCCCGTTACCTTGCCTATTCGCCGGGCCAGATGGCGCGGATGGCCACCGCCATCGGCCTGGCTGCGGTTTGGGGCGGCATTGGCGCTGCCTTTCAGTGGGATCTGCCAACCGGACCCGCTATCGTCGTCACCGCTTTACTGCTGTTTCTGCTGGCAACCCTGGTCCGCAGACCGACACCCCGAACCACGCCGACCTAGCGCCCCACCTAAACTAAAAAAGCCGCGTTGGCCAGTACCCCAACGCGGCTTTTTGATTTAGCGATTGCTGCCTTACAGGAAAAAATAGACGTTCTTGTCCAGAATGACTCGCTGATCCATGTGGATGGTGCGGTTATAACAACGCCATTTGCCGTCCACCTTGCGCAGCAGGTCAACCTTCTGGCCGTAGGTAATGGTCTGATCACGCTGACGGCGATTACGATAGACAGTAAAGTTGCTGTAAGCAATCACGTCACCGCTACCGTCTTCGAGGTACTCAGCGTCAATGTTCGTCAAGAAGCGGCGAATAGCATTTTGTGGATCTTCCATCCATACCAGGCCGGTTTCCAGCCGGGTGATGCGCATGCCGATTAGCTCGTAGTTGTCCATGAAGGCTCCGGCGCCGGGGTTGGTACCGGGTAACGGCCGGGTTTGCTCACGCCGATAACGACTGACGTTAATCGGCATGGAGTAGACAATATCTTCTGTCAGGTAATTTTCATACCAGTAGCGGATACGCTCCTCATCGAGCAGCCGAGCCTCCCGGATCAGGTGACGTTCAATCTCAAACATCACCTCCATCGGCAACTGTTCACGCTCAACTGGCGGCTCACTGTTAACCGCACAGACTTTTTTACCGGCTACTTTTTCAGCAACAGCGCTCATTTCAAGCCACCTCTTTAATGGAACGGCGACTGCCACCGCGGGACATCTCTTCCCAGCTCTTGCCGGACATCATGTCCGCCCAGGCGCGGTAAAAGCCTCGATAAGAGGTCTCGCAGACAATCCCGTCACTGACAATCCCGGGCAGTTCGTCATGAGGCCCTTCGTTAATCTGACCCATGCCCGAGTAGACTTTGCCCTGGCGAGTCACCCAACCCTTGTTGGTACCGGTGCAACCCTCCATGTTTTCGCCGTCGTCGGTTTCCAGCATACCGGCGGTACCAAAGGTCATCATGTTCATCACCGACAGGTACTGCTTGAGTTCTTCCGGCATCTCTTTTTCAACTAGCGTCCAGGTGAATACCTCAATACTGCGTGGACCGGCAGGCTGCCAGTGCTTAAAGGTGTTGGTGCCATAGAGGAAGGAACAGTTGGGGAAAATTGAGGCATCCCAATGACCGTTATAGAGTTTGGCGCCCCATTCACCCCGCTTTTCACGGACCATCTCCGTGCGGTAATTGATCCACTCACCATAGGCCGGATTCACGTGCAACGCTGCCGCAGCGTCCCAGATAATGCCCATACCGTGCCCGCCCTCGGTGGCGACCTGAATGCCACTGGTCTTGGGTTCATAGCCGGGTGCATTGCCTTTCATCGAGGTAAGCGGCGACTGAATGGCATCCAACGCAGCGGCGTGGGCCCAACCCACGTGGTAGCCATCACCAATAAAGTTTTCTACCGGCACTTTCCAGTTACAGTCGAGAATCGACTTCATTGGCGGCCCCAGCAGCTCCGTACCGCCCGGAACATCCATAAACGCATCCATGTACCAGGCCATGTCACCGAGAAAATCCATCAGTGGCGGCGCGGTCGGATCAAAGGTTGCAAAGATCAGGCCGCGATAGCTATCGATCTGCGCGACCTGCCGCAAATCAAACCGGTTTTTATCGATATTGTTGTAGTAAGTTTCATTTTCCAGAGGCACGTTAATCAGCTTGCCGTCGGTGCCAAATGACCAGCCATGGTAGGCGCAGGTAAAGCTCTTGCTATTACCCATTTCTGAATAGCAAATCTGGTTGCCGCGATGGGAGCAGGAATTGAGAAATGCCTTCAGACTACCGTCCGTGTGACGGGTGACAATTACCTCATCCTCACCCATGCGGGTGGCGATGAAATCACCGGGAAGCGGAATCTGGCTTTCGTGGGTTAAAAACAGCCAGGCACGGGCAAAAATACGCTCCTGCTCCAGCAGATAGATATCGTCATCCCAGTAAATACTACGGTCCTGAACCGCACCGTTTTCCTGAATAAGAGCAGACACGTCTTTCATGATTCGATTCTCCAGCAAGGGTTAACAGGTCAAACGCAGCTCAACGTTCGTTTAGGAGAAGGATCGGCCAAATGCTGCGCCGCAGCATTGACCCATGTCAGGAAAGTGGTTTTTTGAAACTTGCCCACTCATGCAACGGACTCAGTGTCCGGACAGCCATAAAAGAAACACCCCACTAAAAACCTAAAAAGCCCCTGCGGCAATCACCCGCAGAGGCTCCCTTATTCAACCTCAACTACCCAGTTTTTAGTCACTATTCCGCATCATCTCCGCCATGCGCTCAAAAGCCGGGGTGAGCATGTCACGAAATTTTTCCTCGATACCCACATCAACCATCGCCTGTTTCATGCACTGCATCCACATATCGCGGGCTGCCGGGTCTATCTTGAAAGGCTTATGCGCTCCGGTCAGACAGGGACTGCCGTTGCGCTCGATGAATAACGGCGGTCCACCCAGCCAGCCGGAGAGAAACTCAAACAGACTAAGCCGCATCGGCGCAAGATCTTCCTTGTGCATATCGCGGAGCACTTTCAGCGATTCATCACCGTCCATGATGTCGTAAAAGCGATCAACCAACGCTTTTATCGTGGATTCACCCCCGAGCCATTCATACATGCTGTCGCCGGTTGGTGCCTCTGTCTTCTGCTCATCGATCGTTTCAGTTGTCATGTAAAGACTTCTCCAAAAGTTTCAATCATTTCTCGCCCATGAAAGAAAATCGCCTTTCCGGCCTGGTCTTCGGTCCAGGTCACTACCTCATCATCATAATAGGGAAAGGTACCACCTGAGTAGGTTTCGTTACGATTTCCCGAGGGGTCAAAAAAATAGGTGGTCAGGCCACGAGTCAATCCATGCCGCGACGGAGTCAGCTCGGTGCGCACCCCATGGCGGGATTGCAGATCCGCCGCTTTAAGCACATTATCCCAGGTTCCCACATAAAAACCGACGTGGTGTAATTTAGTGTCTGGACCCTTTAGAAAGGCGATGTCGTGAGCCTTGTTAGTACAATGCAGAAAGGTGGCCAGCATCGTGCCATCGGCAGTAATTAACCGTTCACTCTGGTGAAAATCAAGCACTTCAACGAAGAACCGGGTCGCCCCTTCCAGGTCATTGCCGACTAACAAACAGTGATCAAAACGCTGTACGCCAACTCCCTGCAGATCATCCGGCCAGGGCTCAGGATTGGTATTGCCCACAGCAATGCCAACCCGCTCGATTTGATGATAGAACTCGCAGCGATGCCCGGTGGGCAGGGTTGTCACCAGCGCCTCTCCCTCGGCCAGGCGGCTACCTGCCGCCAGCCATTCGGTGGATAGGCCCCACTCGTTAATCCGCTGGTTTAGATCTTCCAGATCCTCGGCGTAACGCACCTTAAAAGCAACGTGGTCAACTCCTGGGGAGTCCGCCTCGGTCAACACCAGACTGTGGTGGTCATACTCATCCCAGGCTTTGAGATACACCGAGTTATCGTCACGACCCGTCTCAGTCAAACCCATAAACCGAGTGTAGTAATCGACCGATTCCTTTAAATCCAGGACCCGCAGCTCAATCCTGCCAATTCTCAAGATACTCATTACCCACCACCCAGTTGATTAATCTGGCGAGCAATATATGTAACGGCGACACACGGTCGCTATGACCCAGGTCAACTCCTGGTTCGACGGAGCATATTTCGCCCTGATAACCTTTCCCTAACAGCAGAATAGCAAACGTCCAAGACCCAATCGACCTCAACGTCCCGACAGCATCGACGCCACCAGTTATTATAAGAGCCGCAAAGGTCAACAGCGACGGGAAAGCGTTTTGAACCTGTTTAGCGCCATTAAACCCCCATTTCATCGTATCCTCGATAAACAGGCGTCACCTAAAGCAGGGAAATACCCTGGCAAAAAAACGTTGTAATGTCGAGGCAGGGCGATGAGAACGAAGCGCGTTTTGAACCAGCTCTCCCCGTCTGGATAACCTGTGAGCCGGCCCGTTTGGTGCTACCCAACACCTTTTGAACCCATCTGTGCGTTGGCACCCGTCCACTCAGGCCGCCCTGCCCTCAGTATCGGCGGCAATCATCCCACAATCTTACGGAGCAGGCCGATTGCGGAGGCCACCGTGATGCCCCCAGAAACTAATATCCTCATACTGTACAACGGTTCTGTCTTCCTGATCTTCGACTACCAGGCCGCCTGCTCCAATTTCCAAATCGAATCCACTCGGTGACTGGGTGTAAAACGATAACACCTTATCGTTGACGTGCTGCCCCATGCTCATGGTGATATTCATCCCCTCGTATTTAGCGATATCGTAGGCTTTGCCCACGTCTATCACTGACTCAACCTCAAGCATTAAATGGCCAATTGCATTGTGCGGCGCCGCACCTAACGCCAGGCTATGCTGTCGGCGATTACAGTGCAGAAAATAAGCGTAGCCCTGCAGAGCGGTCATGTGAATCATTTCGCTAATCGCAAAGCCCATACGGGTGTAGAACTCCATGATGGCGTCAAAATTTGGAGTTAGAAAAAGCACGTGGCCCATGCCGAGGTCACCGGTAACGAACTCGCCCATATCCCGCGACGGACGAAACTTATGGCCACTGCTCGGGCCATAGAAAAGTTCGATATCGTTATCCCCAGGATCTTTCAGCTTGATCATTTTCACTACTTTGCGGTCCTGGCACTCCTCTTGAGTCCCTTCTCGCCAGCTGATGCCTAACTCATCGACGACCGCTATCGCCTGCTGCAACCACCCTTCCGAACCCACATCCCAACCCACGTAAGCTAATCCTGGCTGGTCTGCCTTGATCACGTTGATCCGGCTATATTGATCATCGATTCGTAATTTCAGCTGCTGGTCGTCCTGCTCAACCACCTCCGCTCCTACCAGGGTTGTGGCATAGCTGACCCAGTCCGCCAAATCCACAACCTTCACACCCAAATACCCCAATCCATTAATAATCATTAGCTCAAACCTTTACAGTAAAAAATAGTTCCACTTGAAAGAGCGGTACGACAACAAATAGAGCGCACCCAAAAGGTGCTTATCTTGACACAAATCGGCCCACCTGAAGCCGCCAGGAGGTCAATTAAAAACTCTCAACAAAACCAACAATACCGCGGTCAAGGACAGTTCGGACAGGGGCTTTGAAACTATCGAACCTGCCTGCCCCTGCAACCGAGGTAACCGTTATCAGATGATACCGCCTTGCTAAAACACTGATCCGCTTATGACCGGATTTGACCGAATTCTAATGGCTGCATTCCATTAATCACCCCGGGTTGATCACGGCGAGATATACCATTTTCGAGTATCCTTGCCGCCCGCCGGTTTACCGGCATTTTTTTTCAGCCTGGTTAATTTTGAGCAAATTGTGACCCTGTCCCCAATCCTTACCGCCTTGTCCAGTGGTTTTATGTTTGCGCTGGCCTTTCTTTTTATGAATCGGGCTCAGCAAGCCGGTGTGCGCCGTGGTAATGAACTGCTGGCAGTCACCATTATTAATCTGATCTGCACCCTGGCAATCCTTGGTATTCAGGGAGTCACTGGCCGTTTTGGTGGCCTGCCACCGCTCGACTGGGGAGCAATCGGCTGGTTCCTCGTAGCGGGCCTGCTGTCATCTTTTGGTGGGCGCTATCTTGTACTGCTTGCCATGCCTCACATTGGCCCTAGCCGGGCCGTGGCGTTTAAATCTTTCGCACCGGTAGTCGCGGCGGTAAGCAGCTGGGCATTACTCGGCCAGGTACTGGACTGGCAGATTGGTGCAGCAGCTTTGCTACTGGCAACCGGCCTCTGGTTGCTAAATGGTCAGTTGAAAGGCAACGTCGACACGCAGACGGATAACCGCAATTTAGCGCTGGGCTGGGCCCTGGGAGGCGGCTCCGCCGTTTGCTGGGGGTTAGGCTACATTGCCCGCCGTCTGGGTCTGGAAGCAATGCCATCGCCGGTAATCGGGGTCGTCGTGGCGGCGCTGGTAACAATCACGGTCATGCTGTCGATGAACCGTAAAGCCGCAGGCTGGCCCACTAGCCTTGCTTATTTTGGGCCCCCGGCATCCCTGATGCCCATGTTACTCGCCGGCATTGCCAGCACCATTGGACAACTGGCGGCCTTCTCGGCGCTGCAACTGATGGAGACCACCGCCGTTGCAGTCATTTTAATTTCTCTGGACCCGCTGTTCATGCTCATTTTCAGCCGGGTTATCCTCGGCAAAACCGAAGTCATTACCCCCATGAGCCTGGTCTATATGACCATTGCATTGGCAGGCTGTGCTATTGCCGTGCTCAACTGATCAGCTGTTAACAATCGCCGTTAGCAGCCGATTGCCACATCCTCATTAAGCGCTGCAACCCACCGTCTCCCGTTCGTCTGGACAGGCTGGTGACAGAGCGCTCTGATTACACTGCCCTGCCCGGTCTGGTCGAATCGCCATGGCTGACTCCCCGCGCCATCCCGACAGACTCGAGAACCCTGGGTATCGCCGGGACCTCCTAACGCCCTGCCCTATTTAATTATCTTTCTATATAGCTTTCTTGAAAGATCAACATATTATTATTAGCTATCCAGAAAGATAATAAGCTAAAATCCCCTATAATTAGAGCGTTAACATAAACATTAACCTGATAACCTCTCCTCCAACAAGAGAGCTAAAATGATCTCCGAATGCCACAGCCATCGCCAGATGCGCGAAAAAATGGTGGAAAACTGGCCCGAAGCTGTCACCCCGGCCTGTGATCTGGTGACCGCTGCTACCCGCCTGAGCGACCTGTTGCTGGCCAACGGCCGGCCCGTGGTGGCAAGCCATGGGCTGACCAGTGCCGAACTGGACGTACTGGTAACGCTTAGGAAAATGGCGCCACCCCATGAGCTTACGCCGACCTCGCTGGGCAACAGCACTCTGATCACCTCGGGCGGTCTCACTAAAGTGCTCAATCAACTCGAAGAAAAGAAGTTAGTCGTTCGTAAAGCCGATTCACTGGATCGCCGCGTTAAACGGGTTCGACTCACCCTCGCTGGTATTACCAAGGCGGAAGCTGCGCTAACCGAGGTGTTGAGCGTCAACGCATCAATGCTTAATCAGCTGATATCAAAAAAAGATCTCGAAAATTTCAACACCGTCTTAATGAAGCTACTGACCGGCATTGAAGCCCAGGTGCAGCGCTAACTCACCCTACAAAGAACTCTACCAGGATGTTCCAGACCAAAATGATTAAACGCCTCGCCATCGTTCTTGTTTTTACCCTGATCCTGTTCGCCGCTCTTTTTGGCGCTCGATTCAGCCAGATCGCCTATGCCAAGGAACACCATTATGTGCCCCCACCACCCACCGTCGCGGCGACCCGCGTAAGGACAGAAGAGTGGCAACCCGTAAGACGGGCCGTTGGCAGCCTGGTCGCTCGGCGCGGGGTTACGGTGAGCAACGAACTACCGGGTATTGTCACCGCTATCCACTTCAAATCCGGTGATATCGCTGCTGCCGGTGACCCACTCATTGAGCTTGATGCAACGGCAGACCAGGCAGAACTGAGACGGTTGCGAGCTAATCAGCGGCTGGCAAAAATCGAACTGGATCGTGCTCAACGGCTGGCCACCAAATCCTTTGCGTCCAAATCGGACCTTGACGTCGCTCAGGCTCAGCTCGAACAGGCCAATGCAGCAGTCGAACTACAGCAGGCCATCGTCGCTAAGAAAAACATCGCCGCACCATTCAGCGGCATTCTCGGTATTCGCCAGGTGGATCTTGGGCAATTTCTACCACCTGGCTCCGAAGTAGTTCCCCTGCAGGACCTGGATACGCTATTCCTTGATTTCACCCTGCCGGAAAACCAGATGATCGGTGTGAAGACCGGCTTCACGGTCCAGATCCGTGTCGATGCCTACCCCGACAGAGAATTCAGTGGAGTTATCACCGCCATCAACCCCAAAGTTGAGAAAAATTCCCGCAATCTTAAATTACGCGCCACGCTCAATAACGACGACCACGCGCTACGTCCAGGCATGTTTGCTGAGGTCACGCTGTTGCTCGGGTCGCCAAAACCAGTGTTGACCATCCCCGCGACGGCCGTGACTTACACCACTTACGGCGACACCGTCTTCATCATCCAGACCCGTAAAAACAAGGCCGGCGACGAGGAGTTCTTTGTTGCTCGTCAACCCATACAAACCGGTGAGACCCGAAACGACCGGGTGGAGGTCACTGCCGGCTTAAAAGAAAACGATTACCTGGTCAGTGCGGGTCAGGTCAAGTTGCGCGAAGGCATTTCGGTGCTAATCAGCGACCTGCCCACCCCGGATGAGCGGAACTAAGCCGTTGAAATTTACTGACCTGTTTGTTAATCGGCCGGTTCTGGCCAGTGTTATCAGTCTGCTGATTCTGATCATCGGGCTGCGCTCTATTATTTCAATGGAGGTGCGCCAGTTTCCGGAAACCGAGGATACCGTGGTCACCGTTACCACCGTCTACCCCGGCGCATCCAGCGAACTGATTCAGGGCTTTATCACGACGCCGCTACAAACCGCCATTTCAGAAGCTGAAGGGATCGACTATATCGCCTCAAGCAGTCGCCAGGGATTATCGTTAATCGAAGTGCACATGGAGCTTAATTACGACGCGAATGATGCGGTGTCGGAAATTCAGTCCAAAATCGCCAGTCAACGCGGCGTGTTGCCCGCGGAATCCGAAGACCCCGTCATCTCATCGAGGACCGGTGAGGGAATTGCCCTCATGTACATTCCCTTTTATAGCGAGACTTTGACGCCGGCGCAGGTAAATGATTACGTTTTGCGGGTCGCTCGGCCTAAATTACAGGCGGTGCCGGGTGTCGGAAAAGCCGACTTATCAAGCAGCAAAACCCTGTCCATGCGGATCTGGCTGGAGCCAGCCAAAATGGCGGCCCTTAACATCACCGCCAATCAGGTCACTGAGGTACTTCGATCTAATAACTATCTGGCCGGCGCGGGGGCGGTAGAAAGCAATTTTGTGAGCGTCGACCTCGACATTACCACCGACATCGGCCAGGTCGAGGAATTTGAACGGTTAATCATCAGTAATAAGGATGGCGTTCTGGTGCGGCTGGCGGACATCGCCACCATTGATCTGGGCGCAGAGAACCAGAGCTTTAGCATGTGGTATCAGGGGTTCCCGACGGTTTTTATCGCGCTGGAACTCGCCCCCGGCGCCAACCCACTAACGGTGGCCAAAGCAGCGCACATCGTCCATGAAGAAATCGTCGAAGATCTACCGCCGGGGATTAAGTCTTCCATCGCCTATGACGGCAGTCATTATATTGAGGACTCCATCAGCGAGGTTCTGCAGGGGCTCGCCGAAGCGGTTGTTATTGTCCTGCTGGTCATTCTATTTAGTCTCGGGTCCGCCCGCGCCGCGCTGATCCCTGCACTGGCAGTACCGCTCTCCCTGATCGGTGCGGCCACGGCGATGCTGGTGCTCGGCTATTCCATCAATATGCTCACCCTGCTGGCCATGGTGCTCGCCATTGGCCTCGTGGTCGACGATGCGATCGTCGTCGTCGAGAACGTCCACCGACATATCGAACTCGGTGAAACGCCCATGCAGGCTGCTATTTTCGGCGCCCGCGAACTGGGCCTGCCGATCATTGCCATGACCACTACGCTGGTGGCGGTCTATGCCCCTATCGGCTTTCTTGGCGGGCTGGTTGGCACCCTGTTTACCGAGTTCGCGTTTTCACTGGCCGCAGCTGTGCTGGTATCAGGAGTAGTCGCACTGACCCTGGCGCCGATGCTGGCCGGTCGGGTATTGCACGACAAGGAGCATCCGGGTCGCTTTGAACTAATCGCGGAACATCTGTTTGAAAACCTGGCAGCCCGTTACCAGAAGGGTCTGCACTGGATACTCGAAATGCCCTCCGCAGTAATGGGTTTTGCCCTGTTAGTTCTGCTGTTTCTGTTCCCCATGTTTATGCTGTCGCAACACGAGATGGCGCCGGATGAGGACCACAGCCTGGTCATTGCCATCGGCACCGGCCCACAGACGGCCACTATCAACTACACCGAGACCTACACCCGGGAACTCCTCGATATTGCCGAAGGGCTAAAAGAAACGGGTGAATATGATCACAGCTTTCTATACATGGGTTTTGGCAACCAGCCTAATCAGGTTTTTGGCGGATTTAAGTTGGCCGAACCGAACCAGAGAAACCGTAGCCAGAGTGAAATTCATCAGCAACTGCAGGCTGAGTTCAGTCAGATAGCCGGGCTCGAGATCGCTGCTATTCAGCCCCCCAGCCTGCCCGGCACCGGCGGCGGTTTACCGATACAGTTCATTATTAACGCCGCCGCCAACTATGCCGAAATGGACGAGGTCGCCGACCAGTTGATTAGTCGCGCCATGGCCAGCGGCAAATTTGCCTTTTTACGCAAGGATGTCGACTTTACCCGACCCAAAACCACCCTGGTAATCAACCGGGAACGGGCCGGTGATCTTGGAATTAGTATGGATCAGATCGGTCGAGACCTGGCCAGTTTCCTCAGCACCCAGTACAGCAACCGTTTCAACCTCGAGGGGCGCAGTTACAAGGTGATCCCTCAGGTAGCCGATGCAAAACGACTGAGCGTTGAAGCACTGAACGATTACTACCTCACGGCCCCCAGCGGTGAACAGGTCGCCCTGTCAGCGCTGGTATCTCTGGAAAGACAGGTGGAACCAGGCAAGCGTACCCAGTTTCAGCAAATCAACAGCCTAAAGGTCGAAGGGTTAATGGTGCCACCGAACACGATTGGCGATGCCCTCACCGAGCTGGCCAACCTCAGCGAAGAAGTGTTCCCCAGAGGTTACCGTTACGATTACACCGGGCCATCGCGACAATTTATGGACCAGAGCGGGGCGCTGGTATCGACCTTTTTTATGTCGCTGATCGTCATCTACCTGGTACTGGCCGCGCAATTCGAATCCTGGCGCGATCCCTTTATTATTATGATTTCGGTACCGCTATCGGTGGGTAGTGCGCTGGCATTTATCATGCTCGGTGCCGCCACCATCAACATCTATACCCAGGTGGGCCTCATTACCCTGATTGGACTGATCGCAAAGAACGGCATCCTGATTGTTCAGTTTGCTAACGAGGTGCAGATTCACGAGGGTTTATCCCGGCGCGCCGCCGTGGAAAAGGCTGCCGCCGTGCGATTACGGCCAATTTTAATGACCACCATGGCAATGATCATGGCCATGGTGCCACTACTGCTGGCAACCGGACCCGGCGCGGTGAGTCGATTTGATATCGGTCTGGTGATTAGCACTGGCCTGGGCATCGGCACCCTGTTTACCCTGTTTGTTGTGCCGGCCTTTTACCTGCTTCTGGCCACCGATCATCAGAAAAAGGCCAAGCAGGCCATGGCCGTGCCAGCCACTGCAGACACCTGATCAGCCCTGTCCACGGCCCCCTTACGTGGGGCCGTGGACTGCTGACTGACCTGATTTAACGAGTACTCTGCCCCCGCAGCAACTGGTCATATCCTCGTTCGGCGGCCTGCTCTCTGATCACCCTCAGCACTTCGGTTTCACCCAGCCCCAATGTCGCGGCAATTTGTTCGCCATAGCTGCGCTGAGCGATTCCCGGCGCGATTTGATACAGGTAGTGAAGTTCGCCGCTGTCATCATCAACAGCGGTGACTGCCTGCAACTGCCGAACACCGGGCCACTGGTCAGCCGACATGGCGCTGGCCATCTCGTGCATGTGGGTCGTAAAAAAGGTGGCCGCACCGAGCAGATGGAACCCTTTCAGCAATATCAGGGACTGGCGCTGGCCCTCGCGGTGGTCCGTGCCACCACAGGGTTCGTCCAGAATTACCAGACTATAGGGCGTTGCTCGTTCCAGGATGGTGCGCATTCGCCTTAACTCGTTGCGATAACGCCCCTCACCGCGGCCAATATCATCGGTTGCAACAAAGTGGCTGAAAATCCCATCCACTTCACTCAAACTGGCCTGGCGCGCGGGCACATAAAGCCCTTTCTGGCCCAGCAGCTGGATCAGACCTGCGGTTTTGATGTAGGTGGTCTTGCCACCATTGTTAGCACCGGTAATTAGCAGCAAATTCTGCTCGGCACTGCGGGTTAAATCATTGGCAACAATTTCAGCAGCCTCCTGATCACCACGGCCGCCTGACTCAATCAACGGATTACGGGCCGCGATGATGGTTGCCTCGCGCCGTTCCATCGGCAAGATTTCCGGCAGACAAATCTCAATTCCCCGTTGCCGCCAGTTCTCAAAACAGCTCGCCATGGCCCAGTAAACATCCACTGCATCCAGCAGTCCTGCAAGATCAGCAATGGCCTGATTAAACCGATAGATCACGGCAACAAATTCCCTCGACAGAAAATTTTGTAGCTGCTGGCCCAGATGGTTTAGCCCCCCCGGATCGCGCAATGCCTGACGTCGATGCAGCGGGGATTCATCCTCTCCCCAGTGCAGAAAATTCGGTTGCTTCACCTCCTCACCACCCAGCAATT
>Ga0209273_10001807_pt1 | contig 17857 bp, 17 predicted proteins | sample tdAd471_FD_187126 | JGI IMG/M metagenome (GOLD analysis project Ga0209273, IMG submission 187126) | Marine sediment microbial communities from the Atlantic coast under amendment with organic carbon and nitrate - tdAd47.1 (SPAdes)... | ecosystem: Environmental > Aquatic > Marine > Coastal >...
TACGCCGAACGAAGGTCCCTGGCCGGAAGTGTTATGCATATCGATTACGGATTCGGGCTGCAGTTGATGAATTTCCTCCAGCAACTGTTGACACACCGGACCCTGATCATCGATTTCAAAGGGTGGCAGGAAACACCGGTTGTAATCCCTTTTGCCAGGCACCTGACGGTGACTGAACAAGGGCGCCAGACGGGCGGCTTCCGTCGCGATCAGGTAACAGTAAACGTCTACCGCTGGCCGGCAGCCATCACCAAGCAGCGAATGCAGTGCTTTCATTCCGGAAGGCTCGTTACCGTGAAGCAGGGTTACAACCACGCGGCAACGCGACGAATCCCTGCCCTTGAGCAGTATGCGACTGGGGCCCGGCAAAACGGCCAGAAAATCATCGATACCGCCACCCAGCCGGGACCGAATGGATTCGTCGAAATAATGGATCAGGGAGTTCTGCTGTTGTAACGTCATTGTGGGATTCTTTTCGGATAGAATTGGTTGAAGTACTAGTCCCACTCAGCCACTGGTCGGTTTTCCAGGCTCAGCGCATAATATCGCTCTAGAAGTCGCTTACAGGCGGTGCGGCTGTCGTGCTTTCGCCGCAGGGCTTCATAGTTGTCGAGCTGCCATCTTGCGCCACTGACCTGTCGATCCAGCCGCTGTTCGATAATTCCCAGGTACTTGTCAATATCGGTTCGGGCCACACCAATAGAATTCAGGCCATCCTGGGCCACAGGCAGCAAACGCTGGAGAAGCTCTATCACCGAAACCTCCGAGAGCTGAGAGGCGTCCGGGTCAGGCCATAATATTTTACTGTCTATTCCATATTCCGCCGCACGGTAGAAATTATAGTTGGCATAGGAAAATGGCAGTGCCGAAATGAGCTTGTTGATTTGCGGTCGCAGCCCTTCCGCCAGGCCAATCGCCAGCGCAGCATTGGCCATCATATCCACTACACTGGGACCGGAAGGAAAGGCCCGCAATTCAACTCGCAGATGCCCACCGGCTGTATGGTCATATATTGGTCTATTCCACAGCCAGACTGTACTTTGCTGCAGACGCAACTCGGGCAGCCTGGGGATGCCGCCAGATTCGACTATGCCAATGCTGTCTTCGCTGTCATAAATTGGCAGCAACACCGGGTAAAGGTGTACTGTCTCGGCGAACAGCTCCAGAATTCCATTTCTTACCCAGCCATTGCCGAAATTTACGCGGGGTAGCTGGTGCCATGGTGCATTCATCAACAATTGATCTTTTCTTGTATCAATGGATTTTTTAAACAGCGGAATACGTGTTTCGTGCCAGAGTCGCTGTCCGAATACAATCGGGGAGTTGCTGGCAACGGCCAGGACCAGAGGTGTGACCAGTTGCAGGGCATTGAACGTATCGGCGTACTGCAAAGGTTCTACCCGGTAATGTACCTGGAAAGAAGTATTGGCACCTTCCAGTGTAATGTCTTTGATTTCAAGATACAGTTCGTCCCGCCCCTTGATATTTATCTTGAAAAGCCCTCCCCGGTCATCCTTCAGCTTATTGGCAAGCGCATGATATCGGGGGACATCAGTCATTGTCTGATCATTGAAGTCGTCGGTACGAAGCGTAGGCAGGATGCCAATGGGCACGACACGGCCATTTTCCCGGGAAGCATGCTCTCTGACTTCCCGGAGCGCTCCCAGAAGTTCATTTTCACTCCTGGAGAACGGTCCATCCCTGGTTGGAAACGGCGTCAGGTTGTACTCAAGATTGAATCGGTTCAACTCCAGAGTAAGCTGTGGATTGTCCATTGCAGACTGGATCTCGGTGTTTTTACACAACGCGTTGCCGTCGTCATCAATGAGGTACATTTCCAGTTCAGCACCGAACGAACCAGGCCCCCGACCGAATTCGGGTTTCTCCAGTAACAACCTGAGCGCTTCCAGGTTGTCTCTGACACGATCGGAAAAAACCTGGTAGTCGTTGCTGTCAAATTTAATTTTATCTATGGCCTGGCCCATGATTCTTATCCGTATCTGTGTTACCCGCAGTGATAGTACTTACTTTTGTCAATATAACGAAACAGCAATTCTTCCACACCCTGGCGAAGCTCCTCCTGCTGAACCTGCAGTTGAACTACCTGCCCATCCTGTAATTGAAACTTTCTGGCAAACAGTGCCTCGTCGGGATAGAGAGACGCAACACGGGAATAGAAATTTTTAGGCATGCGAAACTGGCCGATACTGACAGAATGCAGATCGGTGGTATTCAGCTTACTGAATACTCCGGCGAAAAGCGTCTGGTAGTGTTCCCGAAACCGGTCGCTGTAGATCAGCGGTTCAAATCGCAGCGCGATTTGCCAGCCCTGTCGCTGCAATCGCGCCAGGGCGTCAAGCCGTTTGGCAATGGCAGGCACCCGCAGTTCCCATCGACGGTGGTCTGGCTCCGGTGTAAAACTCATGGCGATGACGCAGTTGTCAAGCGGTTCAAACTTCTGCAGCTTCCGCACCTGGGTGCTCTTGGTTCGCAGTTCCAGGGTCGTGTCGGTATGCCTGGAAAACCAGGGTACAAAATAATCGATAAAACCACTGACCGGCTCCAGTGCCAGGCTGTCGCAATCGTAGCCGCTATAGAACACCGCCCCCGTCTTGTCACTGGCAGTTCTATCGATCTCGCTGGCAAAGTCTTCGTAATTGGTGAACAACACGTAATTGGCAGATCGGTACATGCCCTGAAGAAAGCAATATCGACAGTCATAAACACAGTTCAACATGTGTGAAAAATAGAAACTCGGATTCTCGTTGAAGCCATAGTCTGCTGGCGAGGGTAGAACCAGGTTGCCGTGTTTCTTCGCCAGGATCAGTGCCGGGTTCTGTTTTTGCAGGCGAAAATTTTGCGCGTTCCGGTTAAACACCTCTCCATATCGCCCGATATCAACGATGGGCGTATCGCTCAAGCGACTGAGAATGGCCTTGACCCGTGGCGTGTCCCGAACTTCCTCCTCTATGTAAGCACAGGCAAACTTCATTGTGAGGGGGTAAACCGATCGATGGCTGACAGCAGGTCTACGCCATTCTGAATAGAATGTTTCTCCACTGCACTGAGAATGTCCGTACCTCCCAGCGCTCGATACCTGCGATAAGCGGTTTCCAGCTGAGTACGCTGGCTGACAGTGAGCCTGGTGCGTTTTTCCAGGTCGCGGAATTCGTCAGGTAAGGTATAAATTTCATTGTAGTTGCTGCTGGCTGCTAACAACGACTCGACCAGCAGACTGATTTCCGCCAGCCTCGCCTCAATCAGGGCGGCGATGCCCTGCGCCGTCACATCGCCCACGGGAGAATCCGGGTTGTCGGATACTATCTTGTAGGCCTGCACCAGCTCCGGCGTAATGAATCGCGTGGCTGCACGAAAAAAGGCACTTCCCTCCATGTCGTAGGCACATGCGTCCCGGTACTCGGTCTCGGGACTGTCCACCGTAACCAGGTTTGATGTCTGACAGCCGGGATTGAATACCATTGACGGATAGCTGACCTGACCGGTGGATTGATCGGTTATCTTCTGGACGAGCACTCCTTCGCCAGGACGGCGGTTGCCATGGCCGGCGATACCAATATTGAGCCAGGCTGCCGGATTTCCGTCCTCCCGACCCTGCTGTCCCGCCAGGTATCCACAGGCACAGGCGGTTGCCTGCTTACCAACACCACTCACCAGCAACGTAATCCCGTTCTTCCCCGTATAGATTCGCAGGCCGGCTGTTGATTGTTTATGGCCGAGCCTGAAATGTCGTACCAGTGGCCGCGCCTCGCAGCCCAGTGCCACTACGATATTGATTCGACCCGCAGTGCGGGATACTGTCCGTTGTTGTCCCGCATTCAGCTCAGGGACGCTTCGATCAATACTGTGCATGATCTGCCTCACGGGCAACTTGTAAGGGATCGGGCTGGTTAACCCGGTAAGTTGCCGCCAGTTTCCGGAAGTAGTTTGCCCGTTCCGACTTGCCACGCTTCATTGCACCACCGGTCAGGATCTCACACTTCTGCAGCAGGATTCGGCGAGCAGCACTGTATTGAACCGAACTCAGCACTCCCGATTTCAGCAGCTTTTCAAGGGCATGCACACGAAAACGGTCCATACCCCAGTGCTGCCTGGACAACTGATCAGGGTGTCCCCCGTATTTTCGCAACAACGGTTCGTCCAGATACAGAACGGGCCGGGAAGCGCAGATTCGCAACCAAAGGTCATAGTCTTCGCAGGCGGGCAACGTTTCATCGAAGCCACCGAGTCTTTCAAACAGTTGCCGACAAAGCACGACGGATGAAGGAGAAATAACGCACAATGGCAGGCACTTTTCGAAAATATAGCCGCCCTGCTTGGCGTGCTTGTTCATGGGATTGACCCGCTTTCCATTCCTTATCCAGATCTCATCGGTATGGCAGAGCCTGTAATGGGGCTCAGCTTGCAAAGCATGCCACTGTCGTTCCAGCTTATCAGGCAACCACTGATCGTCGGAATCCAGGAAGGCCAGCCAGCGACAGTTGCTTCTGGCAACTCCCGCGTTACGTGCATGGCTGACGCCCTTGTTGGCCAGGTACAGGTAGTCGATCCCGGGATAACGATCCTTCATCAGCTGGCGGGTGGTATCGGTGGAACCGTCATCTACGACAATAATTTCCGTGGGCATAAAGGTTTGCGCCAAGACCGAGTCCAGGGCCCTTGGCAGCAGGCTGGCTCGATTGAACGTCGGGATGACAACACTGATAGCGATGGATTTGTTCAACAGTATCGTTGAGGCCAGTCTAACACTTTATACCGTCAGGCATTGTATTTGGCCAGCTCCTTTCGGGCGACAACCCGACGATGCACTTCATCAGGTCCGTCTGCGAGGCGCAAAGTACGCTGACTGGTCCATAGCGAGGCAAGAGGGAAATCCTGCGATACGCCTGCCGCACCATGAATCTGTATTGCTCGATCAATTACCCGTAGCGACATATTGGGAACGGCCACCTTGATTTGCGAAATCGCGTCACGGGCTGCCTTGTTGCCAATGGTATCCATGAGGTAAGCTGCTCTCAGCACGAGCAGACGGCACATGTCTATTTCTATCCTGCTATCCGCGATGACGTCGTAATTTCCACCCAGTTCCGCCAGCGGTTTACCAAATGCCTCGCGACTCATGGCCCGCTTGCACATCAGTTCCAACGCCTTTTCAGCTGCGCCGATAGAACGCATACAGTGGTGGATTCTTCCCGGTCCCAGGCGTCCCTGGGATATTTCGAATCCTCGACCACGGCCAAGAATGATGTTGGATTCCGGCACCCGCACATTGTGAAACTTGATATGCATGTGTCCGTGGGGAGCATCATCCCGACCGAATACTTCCATGGGCCTGACCACTTCCACACCCTCAGCATCCATGGGCACCAGAATCTGGGACTGACGATTGTGCTTGGGCGCATCCGGATCGGTAACCACCATGACAATCATAATCTTGCAGCGGGCATCTCCAGCACCTGAAATATAGAATTTTTCACCGTTGATCACCCATTTATCACCATCAAGAACTGCCGAAGTACTGATGTTGGTCGCGTCTGATGAGGCCACGCCGGGTTCGGTCATGGCAAAGGCCGATCTTATCTCGCCGGCAAGCAGGGGTTTCAACCACCTTTCCTGCTGAGCTTCGGAACCGTAACGTTCCAGCACTTCCATGTTTCCGGTATCCGGCGCACTGCAGTTAAATGCCTCCGAAGCGAGTCTGCTGCGACCCATAATTTCAGCAAGATGTGCATACTCCAGGTTGGTTATGCCCGCGCCACCCTGGCTCTTGGGGAGGAAAAAGTTCCACATGCCCATCCTGCGGGCTTCAGCCTTCAAGCCATTCAGAATTTCATCCTGTCTCGGCGTGTGGGACCAACGATCGCCCACGCTTACCTGTTCGTGGTATTCGTGCTCGAGCGGCTCTACCTTCCCGGTGACAAAAGTACGGATCTTCTCCCTGATTTCCGCCATTTCATCGGATAGTCCCAGGTTCATCATGCGCTTGCTACCTCAATTATAAATTGATTGGCTCAACTGGCGATTGTACCACCACCATCAACCACCAGTGTCTGACCCGTGGTGAAACTTCCCGCTGCCGAGGCGAGGTAGATGGCGGCGCCGGCAATCTCGTCCGGCTCGCCAATACGTCGCAGGGGATAGTGCCTGACAGTGGCAGCATAGGTATCCGGGTTTTCCCATAATGCCCGGGCAAAATCTGTCCTGATCAGTCCCGGCGCAATACAGTTCACCCGAATGTTGCTGGGCCCCCACTCCACGGCAAGGTTGCGGGCAATTTGCATGTCCGCCGCCTTGGAAATAGCGTAGGCACCCAGTTTGTCTGTGCCTTTCAATCCGGCGATAGATGAAACGATGATAACGGACCCGTTGCCCCGTTCGGCCATCCCGGGAATCACCAGTTGACACAGCCGATGGACGCTACCGATATTGGCATGCATGACCTTGTCGAATGCCGCGTCGGGAATTTCCTGCTGGGGTCCATAGTGGGGATTCAATGCCGCGTTACAGACCAGTATGTCAATTGCGCCATACTGCTCAAGCGTGGAGTCGACCAGCCTGGCCAGTTGCTCCCTGTAATTGATATTGCAGGCAACTGCGATGGCCTCTCCACCTGAACGACGGATTTCCGCGGCCACCTCTTCACAGGCATCCTGATTGCGACTGGAAATGACCACACGAGCCCCGTGCTCGGCCATTCGAGTTGCAATAGCCCTGCCGATCCCCTTGGTGGAACCGGTCACCAATGCGACCTTGCCGGTCAAATCAAACAATGCCATGTGTTCCCCCGGTTTAATTTCAGGAATGTCAGTATACGGTTGAAACCAGTTCAGGGAGGAAACTAGCCTGTCCAGGGCCTGGCGCCCTTGCTGATACTCGTTCCGCCGTCAACAGGAATAACTGTGCCGTTGGTGTAATTACCGGCTCTCGATGCCAGGTAAATGACTATACCCACTATTTCTGCAGGGTGCCCGATGCGGCCCAGCGGACAATCTGCCTCGATGTCGTCGCGATATTTTGCCAATACGTAGTCAGTCATTTTTGACTCGAAAAATCCTGGGGCCACGGCATTCACCGTAATATGTCGATCAGCGAGATCGACAGCGAGAACCCTGGTTAAATGGTGCAAAGCCGCCTTGCTTGCTGAATAGGCAAAGGTCGGCACCCGTTGCACCACGGGAACCTGTAATCCGTCCATGGAGCCGATATTTATAATCCTGGCCGGGTACTCGTCGTTACCGGCTTTTTCAAGCAATGGAACAAGATCCCTGGTCAGGGAAAAAACTGCATTCAAGTTGGTATCGATCACCTTGGCGAATCCCCGGTCCGGGTAATCCGCCAGCTTCGCACCCCAATTGGTTCCGGCGTTGTTGACCAGCAGATCCAGCCCGTTACCACCCGCCATGTCGCCCAGCTGCGAAACCAGTCGCTTACGCTGATCGTCCCTGGTCAGATCAGCACAAATCGCCACGCAACTGCCAAACTGTTGCAGTTCAGCCACGGCACGATCACACTTTTCCGCACTTCGGGATGAAATCGTTACCTTGACGCCATTCTGCAGTAATCCCTTGGCCATCATAAATCCCAGGCCGCTGGATCCGCCAGTAACCAACGCGCTTTTACCTGCCAGCGAAAACAGGCGTTCCAGAGAAAATTCCAACTGATCGGTCACCTTGCAGATATCCCGGGGATTTCAGCGTGAAGTCTGAACACTATTCATCAGCAATTTTCACCAATTGTTTTCCGAAGTTTTTACCCTTCAGCATCCCCCTGAAAAGCTCGGGGGCATTCTCGATACCTTCGCCAATCGACTCTCGGTACTTGATTTTACCTTCGGCGACCCAGGTACCCAGCTGCCTCGTTGCCTGGACCCAGCGATCTGTCCATTCTGTAACCACGAAAAATCGATGCTCGGGCACCGATTCCAGCTTTTTGAGAATATCAAAAGGCGTTTCGGCAGATGTAATGTCCTCGTCGTTGTAATTGGAGATGTATCCACATATTGGGACCCTTGCCCCTTCATTGAGGAGAGGGGCAACGGTTCGCGTAACATCACCACCTACATTTTCAAAGTAGATATCGATACCGTCCGGGCAGGCATCCTTCAGGCGAAGCTGCCAGCCGTCTGCTTTGTAGTCGATGCAATCATCGAACTTGAGATCTTCCCGGACATAACGGCACTTTTCCGGACCGCCGGCAATCCCCACGCTCCTCAGCCCCTTGATCCTGGCGATCTGTCCCACCACGGATCCCACGGCGCCGGAAGCCGCGGCGACAACAAGGGTCTCCCCGGAACGGGGTTTGCCCACTTCCAGGAGGCCGAAGTAGGCAGTTCTGCCCGGCATGCCGACGACGCCAAGATGCGCGGACAAGGTACCGTTATTGAGGTCGACTTTCATCAGCCGCGGTGAATCGTCGTCGACAACCAGCATTGTCTGCCAGCCCTGGTGAACGGTGACATAGTCGCCAACGGTATATTTTCCAGAGGTGGACTGAATAACGACGCCGGCCGATTCTCCCGTCATGACATCACCGATCTGTAGCGGATCGACATAGGACTTGACGTCATTCATCCGGCCACGCATGTACGGGTCCAGGGACAACCACAGGACCTTGACAAGGATCTGATTCTCGGACAATTCCGGAACATCGACCTGCTCGAAAGTAAAACAGCTGTCATCCGGCTCACCGACCGGCCTCTTGGCCAGCAGCACACGCGTATTCTTCATGGGTCTCCCCCTGCTCCTGTTCGTCGACACGCAGTCTATCCCAGCTGACGAAGCTGCAGCAACCCGGCGCCAGTGACCCGCTTTGCTCATCCCGGGATCTCAGCCGAAAGTCTTTAAAAAGCCGGTGGCAACTGCCGGTGCTGGCGGAAGGATTGGCAGGAGGTGTGATGGGTGGTCTGGTTAAAGGATTGGTGAAATGACAGGCGAACTCAGCCGGAACCAGGCTGACAGCTGGATTACTAACACGATAATGGCACCGGCCCCTGGATGAGGGAGAATAACGCCGACTGCAGTGCCGGGTCGTCGGAAAATGCCCAGGACAGGCCCGGCTTTACCGGTCCCGCGGACGTCGCGATTCAAATTCATCGATGTTATTGAGATTCAGTTCAAAGTAGGGATTTTCGAAGTTATACACCCGGGACTCCCTGTCCATGATGAACCCTTCAATAACAACCAGCAGAATATAAACAAGCACGGTCGACAGCAGGAGTCGATGGCGACTACCCAACAGGTAATTCATAATTCTGTCCATGTTCAACTCCTGACAGGCTCAATCGGTAAAGCGACGCATGTTGACAGCTCCGGCTAACAGTACCGCACCCAGCACGATGCCAATCAACATGTCGTAACTGAAAAGTCTTTGAAAAAAGTCGCCTATGCTGAAAACGAGATAGTTGTAAAAACCGGTGCGGCTTTCCACCCAATTGCCCAGGAACTGGGTGCCGAAAACAAAATCTTCAAGCAGGACAAGGAGGATAAAAGCGCCCAGGGCCCAAAGAAAAGGCAGGCTGCGGGCGTAGGCCGAAAACAACAGGATCCACCCCACCATCGGCAGTAACCACAGCGAGCCCAGCAATGCTGTAAGATAAATCAAAACGATGCTATAAATACCGGCGCCCAGCAAGGGCCAGACACCGGATATTTCCACCTCGTACCCCGCTCCCAGAATCGAGACGGCAATGACCGCTATCAGTATCAATATACCGCTGGCCAGCGCTGTAAACAGCGGCGCGACAACGCAAACGGTAACCACCTTGGCAAGCACGGTAGCCAGATTTGATACCGGCATGGACTGCCAGAAGAGCACACTGCTGTCCTTGCGGTCATGATAGAGGGCATTCACCAGGTAAATCACCGAACAGATGTAGAGCACTGCCACGAAAGGAATGGCTGCGACCATGAAGGCTGGCGACAGGTCAATCGGACTGACACCATCCAGGTAGGCACCCGCCTGTTGCAGTGCCTCAGCTTTCATCTCGGTCGGCACTTGCAGTAACGTCCAGAGCATTGCCACCAGGAGCAACCCGGTCAGGACTGCCGGTGAAGCAACAAACAGGCGGTTACTTTCCCACATTTCCCGGCGCAGCAGGATCAGGAATCGACCTAGCGTGGCATCATTCATCGACATTTACCCTTTCATTCAATTTGTTCGATTTCATTTTGGCGACGAACAGGTCAGCTACGCTGGGAGTGTGCAGCTCACCGAAGTGTGCCAGCTCGTCAGCAGACCTGTTTTCGAAAAGGCAGGCTTTCTTGCCGAGCATATTCCTGGTATGAATCGGCCCCAGCGCCATGGCCGCATCAAGATTGCCTGTCTTGACCAGCACCTCGACGAACTGGTCGGGAATATTCGACATTGCCATGTCCAGGACGATCTGCCCCCGGTCGATGAACATCAGGTGGGTCAGCAGTGTCTCGATTTCCTCCACCTGATGAGTGCTGATGATGACCGTTCGGTTGCCGTCGTAATAGTCGTTCAACAGTCGGTCGTAGAATTCCTTGCGGTAGATGATGTCCAGCCCCAGAGTCGGTTCATCAAGAACCAGCAGCTCGACATCTATTGACATGACCAGCGCCAGGTGTAGCTGGGTAATCATCCCCTTCGACAGGTCCTTGATCTTGCTGCGACGTTTTATCTCGGTATTCGCCAGGAACGTATCGGCCCTGGAACGATCAAACCTTGGATGGACACTGTCGACAAAGTCCAATGCCCTGTCCACTTTCATCCATCGGGGCAGGATACCGACATCGGCGATAAAACAAACATCTTCCATGAGCTTGTGACGGGACTTGCGAGGATCTCTGCCTGCCACATCGAGCTCACCATCGAAATCGCAAAGCCCCAGCAGGGCTTTCAGTGTCGTCGTCTTGCCCGCACCATTGGGTCCGATCAATCCGGTAATTGCCCCTGTCGGAATCGAAAAGTTCACCCTGTCCAGCGCTTTGAAATCACCATAGAACTTGGTGATATTTCTGGCATTGACAATTGTTTCCATCATCGTTTCTCGTTAATGGCTTGCAGAATCCGGGCCATCATCAGTTGTCGGGCTGCCAGGTAATTCATCAATCGCCAGGCCCAATCTTGAAATCCGGCGAAGGATCGCCGGCCACTCGACTTCAAGGAATTGCTGCTTTTCGAAATTGGTGAGCTTTGCTCTTGCACCGGTAACCACATACATGCCGCGCCCCCTTCGCTTCTCCACCAACCCTTCTTCCACCATCAACTGAAAGGCCTTGGATACGGTTATTGGATTGATTCGCTGTTCACTGGAAATCTGCCGCACGGAAGGCAAAGGTTCCCCCTCCTGCAACGCACCATCGAGGATCAGCTCTACCAGACGATCCCGTAACTGGACGTAAATCGGTTGCTTGTCATTCCAGGAAATCTGCACAGCGTGTCTCTTTCGTAGTGTTGTACTTCACTATAACACCAAAACAGAAAGGCGCAAATGAAAATTCACGAAAAAATTGAAAATAGAATCCTGCCAGACGCCAAAGTCTATCTTATTGTTTTTATTATTTTTTTCTTTTTTCCAGGACAACTTCCGCAGCCAGGAGCTGGTCTATTTCGGTGTCGCTGAAAGAGAACTGTTGCAGAATTTCCCTGCTGTGTTCTCCGAAATGGGGGGGTAGCGAGTCGACTCTGCCCGGCGTCCGCGACATCTTTATCGGTGTGCCAGTCATGCGATACCAGTCGTGTTCCACGCTCATCTGTCGATGCCGGGTATGAGGGTGATCAACTACCTGTGCGGTATTGTAGATCGGACCCGATGCCAGTCCGGCGTCAAGCAGACGGGGAAAAAGCGCGTTGCCGTCCAGTTCCTTGAGGGTCGATTCCAGTTCAGCTTTCAGCTCGTTGCGGTTATTCACCCGGTCGATATTGTTGATGAATCGGGAATCTTCAATAAGTTCGGCGCGTTGCAGCTCGATGCACAACTTGGCAAACGAGCGGTTGTTTCCCGCACCGATAAAAATATCAACCGTGGCGGTACTGAACGTATCGTAAGGACTTATATTGGGGTGTGCATTACCGGTAGGGCCTGGAATCCTGCCGGACAGGTTGTAGTTGACAATATGTGGATGCATCAATGAAACAGCACAGTCATACAGGGTCATGTCCAGGTACTGTCCCTGACCCGATGATTCCCGTTCTGCCAGTGCCATGAGAATGGCTATGGCAGAGTACAGGCCGGTGCCCATGTCGACCATGGCAAGGCCCAGCCTGGTGGGCTCACTGCCCTGTTCGCCATTGACACTGAACCAGCCGGCCATGGCCTGAATAATCGCGTCGTAACCGGGAAAACCACCCAGCGGTCCGTCACTGCCAAAACCACTGATACGACAATGTATCAGGCCAGGAAATTTTTCTGCCAGAACCTGCTCGTAGCCCAGGCCCCACTTTTCCATAGTACCTGGTTTGAAATTTTCCACCAGGATATCCGCGCCATTCAGCATCCTGAGCAATACCTCGCGACCCGCCGCCGTGGTCAGGTCCAGACCTATGGACCGCTTGTTGCGGTTTACTCCGATAAAATAGGCGGCGTCCCCCTCGTGGAAAGGAGGTCCCCAGTCCCTGGTCTCATCTCCTCGTGGCGGCTCTATTTTTATTACCTCTGCGCCGTGGTCCGCCAGTACCTGGGTGCAATAAGGACCACCCAGAACCCGTGACAGGTCAATTACCCGCTTACCAGCCAATGAACCATACTGTTTGATTGACACAGCTCTCTGTTTCCCCGGAAGTTGTCGACTGCCTGATTGGCGCCGAAAGGCGGAGAAGCATAAATCAGCCGCTTACCGTGTTCAAGGTAGGCGGATTGCACCCGACTCCAGGCCGCCTCAATAATCAACAGATCAGCCTCCCCCGCTTATTCAACGGCAGTCAGGACAGTTCCGTCATGACGTCCCGGGAGACCCCCTCCCGCCCCAGGATTTGACCCAGGCGTTTCAACCCCTCGATCTGAATCTGCCTGACGCGTTCCCTGGTCAGGCCGATTTCGGCCCCTACGTTTTCCAGGGTATCGACTTCAAACCCGTTTAAACCAAAACGCCTTGCCAGAACCTCCTGATGCCTCTCGGGTAATTCCTGCAGCCACTGCTTCAGGCGCGCCTGCACCTCTTCCTGCTGCACCGCGCCACCCGGTTCCCGCACCGAATCCGCATCCGTGCCTTCATGATCAAGCTGCAGCGAGTCGGCTGCGGATGGATCGTCCAGCAGCGTCAGTTTTTCGTCCAGGGACAGCAGATGCTTGACTGTCTGCAATGGCTTTTCAGCCTTTTCCGCAACATCTTCCAGTGACGGTTCCCTGGCACTTTTCTGCAGCAGTTGACGTCTTACCCTGAGACAGGCGTTGAGCTCCTTGACGACGTGAACAGGCAGGCGAACTGTTCGCACCTGATTCATTAAACCTCGCTCGATATTCTGGCGAATCCACCATGTTGCGTACGTGGAAAACCGGTAGCCACGTTCCGGGTCAAATTTTTCCACCGCCCGTATCAGTCCGAGGTTGCCCTCTTCGATGAGATCCAGCAGCGCCATACCGCGGTTCAAATAGCGCCGGGCGATCTTCACCACCAGCCGCAGATTGCTTTCGATCATCCGGTTTCGACTTTGCAGGTCGCCAGCCCGGGCCCGGCGCGCCAGGTGAATCTCCTCTTCCGCAGTCAACAACGGTGCAGCACCGATATCCCGCAGGTAAAGTCGGGTTGGATCGGTACTGACTTCTTTTCCGTCCGATCCCGCTATTCGCGGAGACCGCCGGGTCCGGTTAAGAGTGCCGGGAGACGGTGGCTTGCAACGTCCAGAACTCTCGTGGTCCTGATTGGGAGAGAGTAGCGACCCAACATACGTTGGGCAGCAGGCTTGCATAGCTCCGGGACGATAGGATGACATTGTGGCGTCGGCGATTTCATCGGGCTGTTTTTTTAACATTGGCTGACCTTCCCTGGCTGCTGATGTCTGACAAATGGTGGACTGCCACGGATCCGGCGGATTCCAGGATTGATGAGAAGACGATCCGCTGCAATCCATGGGCTGGTGAAAATAAGTATAGAAGCTGACCTCAGCCACGCAATTCCTGCTGGACCTGGAACGCGGGAGTCAATCAGTTAGCAACCTGGACAAGTCAGGGTTTACTGCCCAGGGACCCAATCAGCGTAGTGAGAAAAAATTCAGCAACCAGAATCGGACGATTGTCCAGTTTGAACAATGAACATCGTCCCCAACCATCAATCGACGGGGCGATATCGAGGGAATCACGTTGTAGCCCGGGGTGACTGAAAAGGAAGGCCCCCAGTGGCTTGGTCTGCAATGTTTTTACCTGGCCAAGCCGGCCGGTCAGACTTTCCTGCGGTACCAGCGTATGAGCCAGAACCCATGGCGTGCCGCAGCCCTGCAAGACAACCTTTCTCGACCACATCCGCTGCCTGGCCAGGCGTGAACCCAGCTTGCGGATAAGGTAGGGGGAATGCTGCTGACTCCAGGATTCCTCGACAACAACCACATTGAAATCGCCATGACTTTTCCGGACCAGGGCTTCGGTCAACGACCCGGAGTCCTGCAACCAGGGACGCCAGGAAGGCGGGGGACGCGGAAAGCAGCGTCGCAGGGCTTTCCAGTCAAGCGCAGGATCACTGATATCGGGAACAGGCAATTTCAACCCTGATGCAATCTGCAATCTGGAATGTGGTTAAGGAACCAATGACGTTGATACTGAAATGCCGGCCCGATTCGGACCGGCATTCCGTACAGGCATCCTGGCTTAGCGTGGCCTGTAGTTCTGCAGGGTCTTGATGATTACCGTGATCACGCGTCGATTGTCGGCACGGCCCGCCGCTGTATCGTTGGAAGCGATTGGCCTCGATTCGCCGTAACCGATAGCAGTGATGCGGCTCCCCTGAATCCCATACCGGTCGATCATTACCTGCCTGACCGCATCGGCACGACGCTGGGACAGGTTCTGGTTGTACTGTTCAGTACCTACACTGTCGGTGTGGCCTTCCAGTTCCACGATAACATCCGGGTATTGCTCCATGAAATCGGCTACTTCCTCGATCTCGTTAAAGAACTGTGGGCGCACTTCCGAGCGATCAAATTCAAAGTTGACCTGTAATTCCACCCGGGCTACTTCTTCTACGGGAATCGGACATCCCTGGGAGTCCACGGCGTAGTTTCGCGGCGTATCCGGGCAGGCGTCGCGATTGTCAGGCACTCCGTCGCCGTCTGCATCGGGTTCCGGTGCGGGTGTGGGAGTGCTTGCCGGTGCCCGGGTGACCGCGGGTGCCGGTGCTGACCGGTCGGGACCACCGAAGCGGAATACCAGTGCTGTTTCTATGCCGACTTCATTGTCTTCCAGGTCCCTGCCCTGGAAGTGAAGATTTCGCACTGCCGTGCGCAAAGACAGGTTGTCGGTAAAATCGTAGCTGACGCCACCACCGTATTCCCAGAAAGACTCGTCTCCACCATACAGATTGCCATTGCCGAAACCGGTTAATAGAAACGGTTCCAACGGTCCTAAATCAAGGTTCAGGCCGTACAGCAGATCAAACTTCCACAGGTCAATGTCCTGATCACTGCCCGTGGCGTCGGTGGGGTCCAGGTCCGCAGTGCTGAACTCTATACTCCAGTCGTCAGTAATGTCGTAACCCAGTCCGAGAAAATAGCCCTCGTCGTCGTCCAGATCCCACTGATTATCGAAATCCATCCATTGAATTCCAGGGGCTATATAGAACTGCCCTTCCGCGGCAGTAAGATTTATTGCTGGCATTGACATCAAAAACAGTGTGCTGACAGCACACAGCTTTCTAAAATTACTCTGCATTGAATTTCCACCAAGATTTAGTGTGAATGGTTTCCCTTGATTCCGCTGTTAGCGGTTTATCGATTATACGATATCTGGAAATTCATAGCATTAAATGCAGTGAATCTCCCGCCGTTTACAGCTAAAAGCTGCCATGGCGCGCTGGGGTTGTCGGCCACCTCCCGGCAGGCTTCAGCGAAAACCGACGAACAGAACAACAGGCCGTCAGTTTGCCAGTGTCTGTCATGGTTTTGTCACATTTGTGCAAGTAAAATAACATGTATATCAACAGGGTACGTTTTATCGAGCAATACGAAATGGCTGAAGCGAAAATTCTGATTGTCGAAGACGAACCGGCTATCGCGGACATGATTGCCATCACCCTGGATCTGGCGGGATTCACCAGCATCGCGGCTGAATCGGCGCACCAGGCCCATATCGCCGTCGTGGATAACAAGCCGGACCTGATCCTGCTTGACTGGATGCTCCCCGGGGGCAGCGGTATCGAATTGGCCAGACGGCTGAAACGCGAGGAGCTGACTGAAAATATCCCCATTATCATGCTTACAGCCAAGGCCAGCGAAGACAACAAGGTGCAGGGCCTCAATGCCGGTGTCGACGACTACGTGACCAAGCCATTTTCACCTCGGGAACTGGTTGCCCGGATCAAAGCTGTCCTGCGCCGTACCCAGGGTAAGCAGCAGGACAAGGTACTGCGGGTATACGACCTGCAGCTTGATCCATCCAGCCACCGCATTACCATTGAAGACCAGCCTGTGGATATGGGCCCTACAGAATTCCGTCTGCTCAAGTTTTTCATGACCCACCAGGAAAAAGTGTTCAGCCGTGACAGCATCCAGGACCAGGTCTGGGGTGGAAATGTCTACCTGGATGAACGCACCATCGATGTCCATATCCGACGCTTGCGCAAGGCGCTGAACTCGGCGGAAGACAGCAGTATCAACTATGCCAACCTGATCCAGACGGTCCGGGGTGCCGGCTACCGATTCTCTGTCAAGCCGTCCTGAGCGGAAACCTACCGCACAATTGCCTGACACTCCCACCAGTCGTTTCATTTACCGCGGGTATTGGCTATAGTGCCGCAAAAACCGGCTAAAGCAGAAACCTTGACTCAAGACTGGCGACTGGAAATTAATCGCATTGCGTTGGTGCTACTGGCAGGGGGCCTTTGTGGTCTTCTCTTCGGTAATCTTTTCCTGTTCCTGTTTTTAGCCCTCGCACTGCTGATGAGCTACTTCCTGCTGCAGTTACGCAAACTGGATGTATGGTTGCAGGAACTGCAGCTGGACAACCAGAGCGCGCCGCCGGAAAGCACGGGCTACTGGGGCGTTCTGTCCGACAGGCTGTTTCAGCTGCACCGGGACGGCATAAAGGCCAAGACGGAACTTGAGCATATTCTCAGCCGTGCGCAGAAATCGGTGGCGGCCCTGGATTTCGGTGTCATTCTCATTGACAGCAAGAGCCGCCTGGAGTGGTGGAACACCAAGGCGGAAACACTGCTGGGTGTCCGCTTTCCCCAGGATCGGGGCCAGAATGCCGGCAACCTGATCAGGGACCCCGGGTTCACCCGGTATTTTTCCAGGGCGTCCTACACTGAACCGCTGGTCATTACTTCTCCCAGGAACAGCAGCATCATGCTTGAGTTCAGCATTACGCTGTTTGGTGAGAATGAGAAACTGATGATTATCAGGGACATCACCCAGGTTTACCGCCTTGAAATGATGCGCAAGGATTTTGTTGGCAACGTTTCCCACGAATTGAGAACGCCGATTACGGTGATCAGCGGTTACCTGGAAAACCTGCTGGACAGTTACCCGGGGTTGGAACCGAAGTGGAGAAAAGCGCTGGAACAGATGCACCAGCAGTCCCAGAGAGTGGAGAACATTCTTCGTGATCTGCTGATACTTTCGCGTCTTGAAACCCGTGCCATTTCCCTGGACCAGACCCAGGTCAAACTTGGCGAATTGCTCAGCGAGATCCGCAACGACACGGCCAATATTTTCGAAGAGAAAAACC
>Ga0209273_10001823_pt1 | contig 17728 bp, 15 predicted proteins | sample tdAd471_FD_187126 | JGI IMG/M metagenome (GOLD analysis project Ga0209273, IMG submission 187126) | Marine sediment microbial communities from the Atlantic coast under amendment with organic carbon and nitrate - tdAd47.1 (SPAdes)... | ecosystem: Environmental > Aquatic > Marine > Coastal >...
AAGACGCGCTCGAAAACGCCATGAAGGGCGATCCCATGCCGCACCGGGTGGGCGAGATTTCCGACTTTGGGCTTCTGGAAATGACACGCAAGCGTGCTTCAAAGCCGCTGGCGCGAACGCTTATGGAACGGTGTCACCCTTGTTACGGACGCGGCGCGCGGCTTACTTTGGAAACCGTGGGGCTTAGCCTGTTGCGACGCGCGTCGAAACTACGGCCAACAGATACAGTCAAGCTATTCGCGAGCGATGAAGTTGCCGCCTGGCTTGCGGGTCCGGGTGCGGATTATCTTGCGCAGGTCAAAGAAAAGCTCGGTGTTGATGTAACCGTTGACGCCGACAGCGATTGGCCGCGTGAAAAGACCGACGTGATCACAACGCTTGTGCAAGAAGCACCCGCAGATGAAGAAGATGAAAAGCCCGAAACTGAAGAATCTTCCGATACCGAAACCGAGCCCGAAGAAGATGAGGACGAAGAAGAAGAGGAATGAGCGGTAGGAAAAAGCGCTGCCCGATCTGCAAGATCAAAGAGCCGGTCGAAACCTACCGGCCCTTTTGCTCAAAACGCTGCGCTGATGTGGACCTTTCCAAATGGCTCGGCGGCGCATATGCCATTCCGTCGGCCGAACCACCGGATGAATTTGAAATCATGGAAGCGATGGAAGCCGCTTGCCGAGAAAATCCGGGTACGGAAGATTAATCCCTAATACCCCATTGCGGTGCCGTCTTTGCGCATCTCGGTGGCGCCGAAATAGACGCCGGTTTCCGGATCGCGCCAGATCGCCTGATAGCCGCCAAAGCCGCCCGTGCCGTCGCTGATCACATGACCGCGGGCCTCCATTTCAGCTCGTATCTCCGCGCCATAGCCGCTTTCAAGATCGATCTCGCCCACGCCTTCGCGCGGATCGCCCGTGGACGTGGTGCTGCCTGAATGGCGAAAGCGCGCCGCATCGCCCGCCTCCTGAAGGTTCATGCCAAAATCGATAATGTTGACGAGCACCTGCACATGGCCTTGAGGCTGCATGTCGCCGCCCATAAGGCCGAAACTCATCAAGGGTTCCCCGTCGCGCATCAGGAACGCGGGAATAATCGTGTGGAAAGGCCGCTTGCCCGGCGCATAGACATTCGGGTGGCCTTCTTCGAGGGTGAACAATTCGCCCCGGTCCTGGAACATAAAGCCCAGCCCGTCTGGCACGAGGCCCGAGCCCATCCCGCGATAGTTCGACTGTATTAGCGAGACCATCATGCCGTTCTCATCGGCAACGGTCAGATATGTGGTGTCACCTTGTTCAAGGCGCTGCTCGCCGGGCGCCACATCTTCCATGGCCATTTCCATACTGATCATCGCGCGGCGCTCCTCCGCATATTCATCAGAGATGAGCCATTCGATAGGCGCTTCGGAAAAAGCCGGATCGGCGTAATAGTGCGCAAGGTCTTCAAAGGCGAGGCGCTTGGCCTCTACCATTAAATGAAGCGCATCTGCGCCAGGTCCCATTTCGGCTAAGTCAAAGCCCTCGAGGATCTGCAACATTTGCAGTGCCGCGACGCCTTGGGTGTTGGGCGGCAGTTCAAAGACGTCATAGCCGCGATAATTGACCGAGACGGGATCGACCCACTGGCTTTCATGGGCGGCGAAATCGTCATAGTTCAAATCGCCGCCGATGCGCTCCATATAAGCCGCCATGGTCTGGGCAAATTCGCCGCGATAAAAAACATCACGGCCTTCGGCGCCGATGCGCTCAAGGGTATTCGCGAGATCAGGGTTGCGGAACACTTCACCTTCGGCAGGTGCGTGGCCGTCGATCAGATATGTTGCGCGCGCGTTGTCAAATTCCTCAAGCCACGGACCCGCTTCAAAACGATCATCGAGGATCGACATGTTGCGGTCCCAATAATAGGCGATCACTTGGGTCACAGGGTGCCCTTCGCGGGCAGAAGAAACTGCAGGCGCGAGCACTTCGCTCATGGGAAGCCGGCCAAAGCGTTCATGCATTTCAAACCACCCATCCACGGTACCGGGAACCGTGACCGGAATTGAGCCAACGGAAGGAATTGATGTTTCCTCGCCCAGGCGTGCGCGCAAGTCATCAAGACTGCGCCCCTGCGGCGTCCGTCCGCTAGCGTTGAGACCATAGAGTTGCTCACTCTCGGGGTCCCATATGATGGCAAAGAGATCGCCGCCGATGCCGTTGCCCGTAGGCTCCATCAGCCCAAGCGCTGCATTGGCCGCAATCGCTGCGTCGACGGCGCTGCCGCCCGCTTTGAGCACATCAAGGGCCACTTGCGTTGCCAAAGGGTGCGCCGTTGCCGCCATGCCGTGGGTGCCAACCGCGGGCGCGCGTGTTGCGAAATTCGCGCCCACTATGCGGTCACCGCCGCCCACATCTCCAAAGGCCGTGGACATCATGATCCCCAGTGCGGCCGCGCCGCCCAAGAGTGCGGATTTGGTCTTTCCTGAATTTGACATGGCATCCTCCCCATCCTCGGCCTCGCTTGCTTTGGCTCTTATTGGATGCATCAGAGCGGGGCGGGGTACGCCCCGTCAAGGGCGGGTGAGGGGCCATCTCACGATCGTCAACCTTGAGGCCAACAGCCACTTGCGCGGGCGCGGGGCTTTTTCTATAACCCGCCTTCCTTTCGCGCTGCAGCACCTTGTGGTGCCGTGATGCCCAGGTAGCTCAGTTGGTAGAGCAACGGATTGAAAATCCGTGTGTCGGTGGTTCGATTCCGCCCCTGGGCACCATTTCTCCTTATTCGAAATGCGCTGGGCCCGTTATTCGACTTGGCCAACCCTCATGCCTAGTATGCTGGCTGCAATTTTGGCTGAATTTACCTAACGCCAAAAAATTGGGGGTCTAAGAATGGCTGCGACAATGATCGATGGATTATTTGGATTTGTGCGTGCACGAAGGATTTCGTCCTTTCGCATGAAAACAATCGGCGGATTGGCGTCAATCTTCGCGTTTTTCGCGCTTGGCGCATGTGCGCCGTCTACCTCAGATTCGATTTCACGAAGCGTGGACGTGGCAGCCCCGGCCGAAGCCGTTTGGGAGGTTATTGGTCCGTTTTGCTCTGTCGCCGATTGGCACCCTGGCATCGGGACTTGCGAAGAAGACGGAGAGACCCCTGCTGGGCGAACGCTAGTTACTGCTGATGGCGCAGCAACAATTGTTGAGCAACAAACTGATCGAGACGACGACGCGCATACTTATTCGTACACGATCCTTTCAGGACCGTTTCCGTTTACGGAATATGTCTCGACGATCAGTGTTGACGACAACGAGGAAGGCGGCTCAACCATCACGTGGAGCAGCACCTACGTGCCCGACGAAGGCGCGGAAGATGCAGTGGTTGAAATTTTGACGGGCATCTACGACGGGGGCCTTGCCTCGATCGCCGCGAGTTTCGCGGAATAGAAGCGCCAAAGCACGGAGTAAACATGAGCGTCTTCACGCGGCGGCACTTCATGCAGCAATCGGTCGCTGCAGGGATTGCCTTTGGGGGCCTTTATCATAGCGTCAGTGCAGCGGCTCAATGGGCCGAAGGTGGCGCTTCGCTCAATTGGGGGCGATTTGGCGCGCTTGTAGCTGATCCCCTGGGGCTGCTCGATCTGCCCGAGGGGTTTCAGTACAAAATCATTTCTGAACCCGGTGATCGGATGTCCGATGGGCTTTTAACGCCTGGTCGTCCCGACGGCATGGCGGCCTTTCCGGGGCGAAGGTCCGGCACGTGCATTCTCATCCGGAACCATGAAATCGGCGGTAACATTCCGGGCGTGTCGGCTTTCGATGAAACTGACCTTTATGCGCCCGGGTATGATAGTGCGAGTTTTTACGACATTGATCCAGAGGGCCGGCCCCACAGAGGCGGAACTTCAACGATTGTCTACGATCTAATTGAGGATCGCATTGAAGAGGCTTACCTCTCTCTTGGGGGCACCCTTGTGAACTGCGCTGGCGGAGCGACACCTTGGGGTTCTTGGCTCACCTGCGAGGAAACCACCGTTGGGACTGAAGACGCGCGGTTTCAAAAAGAACATGGCTTTGTTTTTGAGGTTCCAAGCGCCCATCGCGGGCTCGCGAATCCCGTGCCGCTGGTAGGTCTTGGCCGCTTTGTCCATGAGGCTGCGGCAGTGGATCCACAAACCGGGATCGTCTATATGACGGAAGATCATACCGATGCCCCTTTCTTTAGATTTCTACCCGATGCACCTGGCGAATTGCACCGCGGCGGCAAGTTGCAAGTGCTAACCTTCGCGAATGATCTTCCACAAGATTCTCGCAATTTCAGCACTGATGCCGGAGGCACCGGAGCCGGAACGATTGCGCGCGGCGTAAGGATCCCTGTTCGTTGGATCGATGTTCAAGACAGCCAAGCGATCGAAGCACCCATTCGCGAGGTTGAAGTGGAAAACGGGGCGGTCAAGTTTGCTCGGGGTGAGGGAATGTCAGTTGCGGTGGACGAAAGCGGTCACTCTGTTTTCTTCGCTTGCACTGATGGCGGCACCGAAATGGCGGGGCAAATTTTCCAATATCGACCCAGTCCTCATGAAGGCCGGCCCCGAGAATCTAATGAACCTGGAACTTTGGAATTGGCCTTTGAGAGTTCCAACGTCGATGTCTTTGATCGGGTGGATAATGTTGAAGTCGCGCCATGGGGGGAGTTGATCCTATGCGAAGACGGACCCAACGATAACTATCTCCGAATTCTTGGCAGCGATGGTGTGATCACCGATTTTGCGCGGAATGCCCACGCGGATGGAGGGGAGTTTGCAGGAGCGTGCTTCTCACCCGATGGGCGCGTGATGTTTATCAATATTCAGGATCCAGGCTTCACGCTCGCAGTTACCGGGCCTTGGGGCCGTTCCTAACTACCAGAGTTATCCAGCCACATTGAACCCGGTCATATAAATCAAGCGGCCGTTGGAGATATCCGTACCGAAACTTTTTCCCGCGCATCGCCGCAGATCATTCGTACAGAGAGCGAAAGCAATTGAAAGATTATGGTCCCGAGACATTCGGTAAGCTGAATGCCGAGGATTATAACGAGCTGCACGATCCCGGCACGACGGCGGAGACTGTTGCGCTGATCGCGGAACTTGCTGGGAAGGGCCGTGTGCTCGAGCTTGCCATCGGCACGGGCCGCGTGGCGGTGCCACTAGCGCGGCTGGGCGTTTCGATTGAAGGCGTGGACGCTTCGCCCGAAATGATCGCCAAAATGCGCGAGAAACCGGGTGGGGACGCCATTCCCGTGACAATTGGCGATATGGCCGAACTGAACTTGGAAGGCCGGTTCGACTTTGCCTTTTTGATCTTCAACACACTTTTCAATCTTACCTCGCAGGAGGATCAGGCCCGCTGCATTGAGCGTACGGCGGCGTTGCTCAATCCCGGCGGCGCCTTTTTGATCGAAGCTTTCGTGCCCGACCTTACGCGCTTTAAAGACGGTCAGGTCATCCGTACACAGCAGGTGAGGGGCGACACGGTTACCTTTGAGACCGGCATCCATGACCCGGTATCGCAGGTGGTCAACTACCAATACGAGCGCATCCGAAATGGTGAGGCGAAGCTTATTCCGTTGCCCATGCGCTATGCCTTCCCGTCCGAGATTGATTCGATGGCGCAGCTGGCGGGTTTTGAGCTCGAAACGCGATGGGGCGGCTGGCGCCAGGAAGCATTTACTGCACAATCAGAAATGCACGTTTCGCTCTACCGAAAGAAGTGAGCTCTCACTGATTTTTTCAGGGGCTCGATAGCCCAGGCAATTGTGGGCCGCTTCTCGTTTGACGAAGCCGCGCATTCAAGCGAACAATTGCAGAGCCAAAGTCAACGGAGCTGCACCTATGACACTCTCTTATGCCAAGGGGCCTGAAACCCCTGCTGTCCGCGACCTGACCATTGGAGATGCGTTGCGTGAGGCGGCAGCCGCCGCACCGGACCGCATTGCCCTTATCGATGGAAACGCCGACCCCGCGCAGAGGCGAGAGTGGACTTATAGGGAGCTTCTGGATGAAGCCGAGTGTCTGGCGCGGGCGCTTCTCGCGCGGTTCAAGCCAGGCGAGCGAATCGCCATCTGGGCTCCGAACCTGCCGCAGTGGGTGATTACCGAATACGGCGCGGCACTTGCAGGCGTTATCCTCGTTACGGTCAATCCTTCTTACCAACCTGAAGAAGTCAAATACGTCCTCAACCAGTCGCGCGCGGCGGGCATTTTGGTGATGCGCGAATTTCGCGGCAACCGCATGGCGGCGCATGTGGAAAGCGTGCGCGGCGAATGCCCTGAGCTGCGCGAAGTCATGTTGTTTGAGGAATGGGACAGTCTCATCGATGAGGGCCGGACGAGCGACGCGGCGCTGCCCGATCTAAAACCCGAAGACCCGATTATGATCCAATACACGTCGGGCACGACAGGTTTTCCGAAAGGTGCGCTCCTGCACCACCGGGGCCTTGTGAACAATGCCGCCCACACGGCCCTTGGCCAAGGCCAGAGTGATGGCGACACGCTTGTCGCCATTATGCCGCTCTTCCACACATCAGGTTGCGTGCTTGCGGTGCTCGGGACGCTGGCCGTACGCGGCACCCTGGTGCTGCCGGTGATGTTCGACCCGGGCCTTACGCTCGAACTTGCCGAGAGCTACAAGAGCTGCGGGCTCTTTGGGGTGCCCACCATGCTGATTGCATTGATGGAACACCCCGATTTTAAGACCCGCGATCTTTCCGCGATGCGGCTCGCCGCATCTGGTGGTTCCACGGTTCCGGCCGCGCTCGTTCAGCGGCTAGAGGAACAAATAGGCATACAATTCGTCATTCTGTTTGGGCAAACCGAATGTTCTCCTGTCGCTTCTATGACACACCCGGTCGATTCTACGGATGACAAAGCGACGACCCTTGGCCGTGCAATGCCCAACACCGAGATTAAGATCATCGACCCCGAGACGGGAGAGACGGTGCCGTTCGGGCAAAAGGGTGAATACTGCACGCGTGGATATCACGTGATGCTCGAATATTTCGACAATCCCGAAGCAACGGCGAGCACAATTGACAAAGAAGGTTGGCTCCACACTGGCGATCTTTGTTCGATGGATGATCGCGGGTACACCAAAATCGAAGGCCGCCTTAAAGACATGATCATTCGCGGTGGTGAAAACATCTACCCGCGCGAAATCGAAGAGCTGCTTTTCAAACACGATACCATCGCAGAGGTTGCTGTTGTGGGGTTGCCCGATGAAAAGTACGGCGAGATCGTCGGTGCCTTTTTGCGTGTGGCCCCTGATGAGACGCTCGACCGCGATGCGCTCTTTGCCTATTGCCGCGAATTTCTATCGCCGCAGAAAACACCAACGAAGTGGTTCGAGGTGTCAGAATTTCCGTTAACCGGTTCGGGTAAGATTCAAAAATTCGTGTTGTGCGAGCAATGGGAGAGCGGTGCGCTTGCTGAATTGTGAAGCCGCCAAAGCGGGGTCGCACGCATTTGATTAGGCCGTGCGCGGCGGCGCGTGGTACGCCTATGCGCTGTTGGATGGAGTTATTGAGGAACCGAATGTCACGCCTTGGCGGAGTACGCATAGTTATTATCTTGGCGGCGCTTTTTGGCGCCGGCATGGCTCCTGCGCAAGCTGGCGACATGATGGACGAGGCCACATGGATGGTGGTGGAAACGGTAGAGCTTGCCGGACATTCGCCTCGCCATCTGGTGAACCTCTACGACCAAGGACATATCGATGCGATTGGATTGCGGCCCCTCGGCGGCAATGCATTCTGCTATACAATTGAAATTAGAATGGCAGATCGGCGCCGTTCATTTGCACGAAGCCGCAGCTTGACGCAAGGCGAAGTGGCCGAGTTTGAGATGTGGGGAACCAATACGCGCGTTCAAAGCGTTGTCTTTAGCTGCCACCCGCGCTTTGGCGCAACAACTCTCGATTTTGAAATCCTGGTCCGCTAGGAATTCGTGAATGTGGCGAACGGCAGCAATCATCATATTTTCTTGCGTTCTCATGTTGAGCGCAACGGCGCAAGAAGCCGCAACACGAGACTTTCGCACAATCTGGAATGAAGCCGTTTCCGCATACAGAGACGGCGACTATCAAAATTTCCTCACGACTATGATTGAGCTTGACGAAATGCGACCCCATCAGCGGTCGGTTCAGCACAACGTGGCTGCCGCGCATGTCCTTGCAGACGATGCCGAAGGCGCGATGTTCAAACTCGAGGAACTAGCCCGTCGTGGAATCTACGCAGATCTTGGGGCGGATTCAGACTTTGCTCCGCTTGCGGACGAACCTGGCTTTAGCTCTCTACGATCCAGTATGCAAAGCCTCGTTGAGCCAATGGGCGAATCCAATGTTGTTCTTGAAACCGAACCGCTTGCGGTGCTTCCCGAAGGGGTCGTGGTTGACGAGGAATCGGGTGATCTCTTCGTCTCTTCAGTAAGGTTAGGAAAAATCTGGCGCTATCGCGATGGCGGGGAATTTGAGGAATTTGTTGGCTCGCTTGCACATCCCGGTCTTGCCGGGATACTCGGCATGGCGGTTGATAATCGTCGGCAACTTCTTTGGGCTGTGAGTAGCGTGCCGGGTCAATACATCGGAGAGAACGCGAGTTCAGTACAGACCTCGGCATTATTCGGCTTTGATCTGACAACCGGTAGCGTGCAGCACTATTTGCCGCTCGCGGGCGAGGGGCATTTCTTGGGTGAGGTGATTGTGGGCCCTGATAGCGGTGTTTATGCATCCGATAGCGGCACGCCAGTTGTCTACAAAGTAAACGACGACCTGACCGAACTTGAGATCTATTTCGATGGCCATCGATATTCGAACTTCCAAGGTTTTGGGTTTGGAAACGACGGACGGCTTTATATCGCCGACTACATCGAGGGGATCATTGTCGCCGACATCCTTGCCGGTACTAGTGACCTTTTAATCACTGAGAGCGGTGCTTACCTCGGCGGAATAGACGCACTCTTCGTAGTGGGGAGTAGGCTAATTGCGATCCGCAACGGCTCGAGACCTCACCGCATCACGAGCTATGTTCTGTCCGAGGATGGGCGAACGATAGTGGGCGAAGATGTTCTCGCGGCGAACCTGCCGGGTTGGAATGAGCCGACCCTTGGCGTGGTGAGTAACGGCCAGCTTATTTACAACGCCGCGAGCGGGTGGCCGGATTTTGACGAAAGTGGCGAATTGGCCGACGGCGCAACCGCCGGACCCATTCGCATCATGAGCGTAGCGCTCGACTGACGAGCGGGCGCGTAGCTATTCTGCCGCTTGCCCGAATCCTCGAACTTCCAATAACGCATCAATCGTCGGCTCCTGGCCGCGATAGCGTTTGTAAAGTTCCATCGGGTGTTCCGAACCACCGCGCGAAAGCACATTTGCGCGCAGCGATTTCGCATGATCCGTATTGTAAATGCCGTCTTCCTTGAACGGCACGAAGCCGTCCGCATCCAATACCGCCGCCCAGTCATAGACGTAATATCCGGCGGAATAAAATGTATTGGTGAATATGTGCGCAAAAAAGGTGCTGCGGTATCGCGGGGCGATCTCCTTCATCAGGCCCATGCGCTCAAGCGAGGCTTTTTCGAACTCGTCCGCATCCTGAAGATCGTCGGTTTCCAGCATGTGCCAATCCATATCGAGCAATGCGGCGGCACTATATTCGGTCGAACGGAAGCCCTGATTAAATTTAGTCGCAGCATTAAGCCGCTCCATCAATTCGTCCGGCATGGCCTCGCCCGTTTCAAAGTGAACGGCGTATGACTTCATAACTTCCGGATGAAAGGCCCATTTTTCCATGATCTGTGAGGGGAATTCGACAAAATCGCGCAACACCGAAGTTCCCGCGAACCGCTTATAGGTATTGTCGGATAGGAGCCCGTGAAGGCCGTGGCCAAATTCGTGGAAAACGGTGCGCACTTCATCGGCACCCAGAAAAACCATCCCATTCTTACCGGGGCTCGGGAAGTTGAAATTGTTGGATACGATCGGCGTTACCGCGCCATCGAGCTTGTTCTGAGCGCGATAAGCATTCATCCACGCGCCTGCGCGCTTACCAGCGCGCGCCGGCCAATCCATGTAGATGAGCCCCACATGAGATCCGTCAGCCTCGCGTACTTCGAAGGGCTCGATGCCTTCAGCATAAGTGGGAAGCTCAGGCCGCGCGTGGAACGTCAGTCCCCAGAGTTTTGTCGCCACAGCGAAAGCACCGTCGCGGACACGTGAGAGCTCAAAATAGGGTTTTACTTCCGAATCATCGAGTTCATACCGGGTCTGGCGAATGCGCTCGGCATAATACCACCAATCCCAAGGCGCCACCTCGTGATCGCCGCCGTCTTCGGTGGCCAACGCCTGCATGTCCGTAAGATCGGCTCGCGCTCGTTCCTGCGCCCGGTCGAGCATGGTCCCAACAAACTCCGTCACCGCCTCGGGGGTGCCGGCCATGCTGTCGTCAAGCACCCAATGGGCATGGGTGGGATAGCCAAGGAGATGTGCGCGGCGCGCGCGTAGAGCCGCGACCTCGGCGCTCACCTTCCGATTGTCATTTTCGTTACCGCTACAACCCTGGCCTACATATGCGGTGTAAATCCGTTCCCTGAGATCACACCGCGTCGAAAACGTAAGAAAGGGCGTGAACGAACTACGGGATAGTGTGAAGACCCAAGCCCCTTCATGGCCACGTTCTTGGGCGACGTCGGCAGCCGCATCGCGGATATCCTGGGGAAGGCCCTCAAGATCGGCCTCGTCAGTGAGAACAAGCTCCCAAGCCTGAGCGTCGGCCAGCAAATTCTCGGCAAATTTGTTTTGAAGCCCCGCCAATTTGGCATTCAAATCACTGACTTCTGCCTTTTTTTGCGGATCAAGCGCCGCACCGGCGCGTACATAGTCTTTGCGAAAACGAGTGAGAAGCGCGGACTCCTCATCTGAGAGCCCCAAATCGCCTTTATTCTCGTAAAGCGCATCAATTCGCGCCCAAATATCGGGGTTTTGCAGCCTAAGATCGTCAAGGCGGGCTTCGCGGGGGGCAAGCTCTCGCGCAACGGTTTGGCGGGCCGGGTTGGTGTCAGACGCGTTTATGGCGTTGAAAACCCCGGCGACCTTGTCAAAAAGCGCGCCCGAACGGTCCAGCGCCTCAACTGTGTTTTCGAAGGTGGGTGCGGCCGGATTTGCCGCTATCACCTCGATTTCAGCCTCCCATTCCTTGATTGCCCGATCAAATGCCGCGCCGAAGTGCTGGTCCTGGATCTCATCAAAGGGAGGTGCGCCAAAAGGAGTGTTCCAGTTAGCAAAAAAGGGATTGGTCATAGGTTCGGGTCCGGAATTGTTTGAAACGCGGCGAATCCACAATTTTTGGGAAATCGCCCGCATTGACGAATGGCGTGCGGTTGAAATTCATATCTAGCGCAAATATCTGCATAACAATAGCCAGGACGGACTTAACCGTCTTGCGCCGCGGGGCCTTTGCAATTCTGTGGTGATAAGCTATGGGTGCGCGGCTATGCATAACTCTCCCAAAGGGGCGGAGCGCTGGACCTGTACGCTGGGTGCAGGACCTATTGAGACATTAGAATTGTGGGGAAATATCAAGTGAAAACGCCAAATCAACCACTGCCAGGATTAGGTGGGCAGGAGCAAGGGCGGGCACCGACCCTTCCGGGTCTCGGAGCCGGAGCTGGCGTGAACGCGAAACGCGTCATGAGCGGATATCAGCTCGAGCGGATGATGAATGAAGCCATCGAGCACCACAAATCCGGGCGCCAAGAAGAAGCTGAACGGCTTTATCGGGGCATATTGCAGCAAGTGCCCGATCAACCGGATGCGCTGAACTTGCTTGGCGTTTTGGCTGTAGATGGTGGACGCAAGGATTTGGCTGTTGATTTGATTGGCCGCGCTGCTATGCGCCGCCCGATGGACGCCAACATTCAAAATAACCTTGGCAATGCACTTTTTGTTCAGCGCCGTTACGACGAAGCGATAGAACATCTCGAACAAGCAATTGTGCTCAAAGAAGACTTTGCAGAAGCGATTTTCAATCTTGCAAAAACACTTCGGATGCAGGGCGACCTTGCCGAAGCACGTTTTTACTACGGGCGCGTTCTCGAGCTGAAACCAGATCACCCGGCCGCAATGTCAGGCATTGCGCACACTTGGGAAGATGAGGGTCACATGGATAAAGCTGAAGAGGGCTACGTAGAAGTTATCGAGAAATTGCCTTCGCGTGCGCACGGCTATCGCGGCCTTAGCCACGTGCGCAAATGGAAGGGGGGAGAGCCAGAGATTCAAAAAATGATCGATATTTTTGAGAACGAAGAATCCGCTCCCATGGACCGGATTTCGCTGGCGTATAGCTTAGGCAAGATCCACGACGATCTAAAAGACTTCGACAAAGCATTCGACTACTACAAGTTCGCGAATGACAATTCAGGACTTCAGCACGATCCAAATGCGGTCGTTCAGCAATACAATGAGATCATCAACGTATTCAGCAATGAATTCTTTGAAAAGAATGCTGGTCTCGGCCATCCGTCGAACAAGCCGATTTTCGTTGTTGGCATGCCGCGATCTGGAACCACGCTAACGGAGTCGATATTCGCGGCGCACCGCGACGTCTTTGGTGCCGGTGAGCTTGAATATATGGCGCGTTCGATGCGCCGCGCATTTCAATTATCCGGCGAAGCGCCGGCGGTATCTTCGTATCTGAAGCTCGGCCCAGACGCCTGGCGCATTCTCGGCCATCAATATCTCACGCTCAGCGCTCGAAAGTCGCCGGTTTCCGACCGGATTGTTGACAAAATGCCCCACAATTATGAGCAGTTGGGCCTGATTGCGTTGTCGTTGCCGAAGTCCAAAGTCATACACATTAAACGGCAAGCACCAGACACATGCTTGTCGTGCTTTATGCATGACTTCAATGAATTCCATTCCTACAATCGAAACTTGCATGATGCCGGTAAGTACTACCGCCAGTATGAGCGGCTGATGGATCACTGGAACGAAGTATTGCCGATCGAGATTTTCAACTTGAAGTATGAGGATCTTGTGTCTGACCCCGAAACCACGATTCGCAAGATGCTTGAGTTTGCTGAGCTGGAGTGGGATGAAAACTGCCTTGATTTCCACAAGCAAAAGCGCCGTGTTGCGACGCCTTCCAATACCCAAGTCACCCAGCCTATGTACAAAAAATCGAAAGATAGGTGGCGAAATTACGAGAAAAACCTCGGCCCGCTGCTTGAGGCCTTGGAATGGGAAGGCTATGGCGCGCAAAAAGGCGCGGCAGAGTAGGCTTTTGGCAAGGGTTTTCGTTGCAGATTGGCAACATCAACCGGGGGAATTACCAGGGGACGCGAAAAACGCTTTTGGCTTTCCAAGGCCTTGGGCTAGGGTCCGTTGGTGATAGGGTTCAATATGCGGCGGCGCGTGCTGGCGGGTCTAAGGACTAGCATGAACTGTCGTAAAAGTACGACCCTGCGAGATCGCATATGGAATGCGGTCCGTGATTGGGCGCCTTTTTTTGCGAGTATGGGGGCTTTGAAATGAAGCTAGATCTTAAATCAATTTTGACCGGTAGCGCGGCGACAATCGCTCTTGTAGCGGCGTCCAGTGCGAACGCGTCAGGGTATTACATCGGGTTGTTTGGGGGCATCAATTCGATGGAAGACAGTTTTACTGTTTCGACATCGACGTCTGCCTCGGTAAGAACGTTTGCCTCACGGGCACGGGCGTTTGGCGGTTTTGGTTATATTAAAAAAACTACTGCAACCAGTTGGACCACAGGCGGTAAAACCGGGTCGACACTTGGGCCAGCGCCAACGGGAGCCGGTCCGCAATGGGACACTGCACAAAACCCGCTTGTTGATACTGGCGGTTCGGTTGGTACCTTTAACGGTGCCACGGGCCTTTACGGTATTTCTCGGACGTTTAACTACTACACGGTGACATCCGCAACGCGCACCACGTCATTTGGCGCGAGTGGCGTCGGCTTTGATGACGGCTGGATTGTTGGTGCGTCGGTGGGTTGGGATTTCGGTAACGGCTGGCGGTCGGAACTGGAAGCCGCATATCGTAGTAATGACGTGGATGCATCGGCGATTAACGGCTCCTTCAGCCGCGCCTATGCTGGTTATGCGACCGGTTATTTCACTGTTATGTACCTGACATACTACTACACGCGTTTGACGTATGTGGGCCTCAACACCGTGACGAAAACTGGCACGTTTACCTACACGAACGTTCGGGGGCTCTCCTCGACAGTGAAGAGCTTTACGTCTAGTACATCAGGCGCTGGCCGCAATGGTAATGTGGACGGTGATCTGGAAACGTGGTCGTTCATGTTCAACGTGTGGTACGATTTCGACTTCGGCGACAGCCCGATCAAACCGTTCGTTGGAGCGGGTATCGGTTTTGCGCATGCGTCGCTCGATTTCGACATGACCACCGCCGGCAGCTTGCCAAACCTTGGTTACAGTTATCAGGGCGGGGCAGTTGGTGCTGGTACCGGGTTGTTGTTTGGCACCGGTGGCTACGGCTATCGCGGCAATGGCGAATCAACCGACTGGGGCTTTGCCTATCAGCTCGGTGCAGGCCTTGGTTACGATCTTGGCAACGGTATGACGCTTTCGGCCCAGTACCGGTATTTCAATACCGGCGCGATGGACCTGAGCCTCGCCGACCAGATCGAAGTCAATCTGGAAAGCCACAACATTCTGGTTGGCCTCAGCGTTCCACTTGGCGGCGGCATGTAAGCCAGACCAAATGTGATCAAGAATTGGGCCGGTACCTTTGGGTGCCGGCCTTTTTCTTTGCCCGTTTTACGTAACATATCGCTGGTCTCAGGCCCTTTCGGGTGAGGCATTCCTGCAACTTCGTAAGCGCTTTGGGTGGATTTTCCGCAAGATAGCTGTTTCGCCGGGGCAAATGGGGTTACTCTTGAATCGAACTGAATTCGGGCCCTCTCCGGGGCCCCTGCTTTCGTGCCGAATCGGGGGGCATTGAAATGAAATTTAAAAAGGTACTTTTGAGCACTGGCGCCGCGGTGGCTTTGGCTGCGGCCTCGAGCGCGCAGGCTGGCGATTACTTTACTGTTTTTGGCGGTGTGTCATTTCAACAGGATATCCAAGGGTCGCAATCTTTTTCGGCGACGCGGACAGGATTAACCCAGTTCCTTGGGCTTGGATCGTTTTACCAATTCTCCACCGTGTCCGCGAGCTTTGACCAAGATCTGGACTCTGGCTTTGTATTGGGTGCCGCCTACGGACGAAATTGGAATCAGCACTGGCGTGGTGAACTGGAGTTGGCCTATCGCGAAAATCAAGTCGATGGCGATATGAAACTGGTTGAGACTGGAAACTATGGGTTCCTAGGCGGCGGTGTTACTTACCTCAATGTTTACAAGTATCTTACGTCGGGCTCGAGCCCAACCACGGTGGTTGTCCCCAGCCTTGGACTGTTTGGCGATCCATATAATCCTGGTGGCTTAACCGCGACAGTGCCTGCTGACGGTTCGGTCAGCCATTTCTCGATAATGGCAAATGTCTGGTACGACTTTAATATTGCTGGACCGTGGGAGACGTTTTTTGGCCTGGGCGCTGGCATGGCTCAGGTCAATGCAAACAACATTACGGCGCCGGTTGTTGCGCCTCCAGGAACTTACACACGGACCATGTCTACATTAATCCACCTTCACTCTATTGCTGGTTCGGGAACGGATCTCGGGCCATTCACAAGTAAGGCCACCTATGCAGCACTGCTTGATCCTGTTTTGAGTGTGGATGGAAGTGATTGGGTCTTTGCCTATCAGTTTGGCTTGGGGGCAGGTTACAACCTCGATAACGGCGTGCGTCTGAGCGCACAATTTCGGTACTTCGGTACTGAAGAAGCTGAAATTGATGGTGTTGAACTGGATGGCGAGGCGACCGAGATGCTCTTCGGTATCAGCTTCCCGCTTGGGAACTAAGCGCCCTAAAGAAAATCAATCTGTTAGAGGGTCGGCCACGCGCCGGCCCTTCTTCTTTGGGCCGCCATTGATTGGTCGCACCCTTTTCCGAACCCTCTCCCCATGCCATATGATGCAGGGAACGCTAACTTCGGAAGGCCGAACGACTTGACCGCGCCAGAACCCATTAGTCAGCTCTACAGCCGTAAGATTCTCACCTACGCGGCCGATATCCCGCGGCTCGGGCGGCTCGTTGCGCCGGACGCAAGCGGTGATGCGGTCAGCCGCCTTTGCGGCAGCGAGGTTCATGTGGAGATCAATGCGGACGGCGCGCGCGTTACGGATTTCGCCCAGGAAGTCAAAGCCTGCGCCCTCGGCCAGACGTCCGCTTCAATTGTGGGGCGCAATGTGATCGGCGCCACGCGCGGGGAGATTCAGACTGCCCACGATGAAATGGAGGCGATGCTGAAAGAAGGCGCGCCCGCACCCACCGGGCGCTTTGCCGAATTGGAAGTTCTTGCGGCAGTCAAGGATTACCCAGCACGGCACGCCTCAGTGCTTTTAGTCTTCGATGCAATATTAAAGGCGTTTAAAGATCTCGAAGCGCCAGCCTAACCAACCAGCTTGCAAAACAGTTCCGTATCCACATTGCCGCCCGAAAGGGTGACGGCAGTGACCCTGTCCGCGAGGTCGATCTTGCCTGCGAGTGCCGCCGCCAAGGCAGCCGCACCGCCGGGCTCAATCTTCAGCTTGAGGGTGTGAAACCCGAACCGTACCGCGCTGCGAATTTCGTCTTCGGAAACCACCAACCCCCTCGCAACGTGCTTTTTCAAGATCGGCCAGGTCAGCTTGCCTGGCGCCGGGGTCAAAATTGCATCCGCAATCGACTTGCGCGTGACGTCGTCAACGCTCAATCGCTCGCCCGCCGCTAGCGATCGGGCAATGTCGTCGTATCCTTCTGGTTCCACGGTATAGACGCGCGCGTCGGGCATTTCTTCATTGAACGCAATGGCGCACCCAGAGGTGAGCCCACCGCCCCCGGCGCAAACCAGAAGTTGATCGATCTCGTATCCCGCTTCGCGCGCCTGTTGCGCAATCTCAAGGCCGCATGTGCCTTGCCCGGCGATCACCGCCGGATCGTCAAACGAAGGCACGAGAACGAGACCGCGCTCCTCGGCAAGGCGATAACCAATTTCTTCGCGGTCTTCGGTGTATCGATCAAAGAACACGATCTCGGCACCGAGCGCTTGTGTGCCTTCGATCTTCGCTTTGGGCGCATCGGCGGGCATTACGATCGTGGCGGGTGTCCGAATGATCTGTGCCGCACGCGCAACACCCTGGGCGTGATTACCCGAGGACCAGGCGATCAATCCGCGGCCGCGTTCTCCCTCGGTCATCTGCGCGATACGGTTGTACGCACCGCGAATTTTGAACGACCCCGTCACCTGAAGCGTTTCGGCCTTCAGGAGGACCCGCCCGCTCACGCGTTTGTTGAGAAAGGGGAATTCGAGCAGCGGCGTTTTAACGGCCACCCCTTTCAACCGCTCGGCTGCGGCGCGAATGTCATAGATCGAAACCATGGGCCCCCACACAAGAGATTTCAGAAGCCCTCAATAATTCAACCCCGACAAAAAGGAAACCAGGGCGCCCTGCAGACGCTCTGGATTATGCATCTACAATTGGCGCCCAGGCGTTACGTTGATGAACAACGCCGTTCCGTTGGGATCGGTAAACTCGACGGTTTCACCAATGGCAAACTCTCCGATTTCGTTACAGTCATGAACATCAGGCGCCGTAAGGCAAAG
>Ga0209273_10001824_pt1 | contig 17719 bp, 14 predicted proteins | sample tdAd471_FD_187126 | JGI IMG/M metagenome (GOLD analysis project Ga0209273, IMG submission 187126) | Marine sediment microbial communities from the Atlantic coast under amendment with organic carbon and nitrate - tdAd47.1 (SPAdes)... | ecosystem: Environmental > Aquatic > Marine > Coastal >...
CACCACCCAGCCAATTCTCAAACCGAACAGCGTTGGGGCGGGGAGACTTTTTCGGCGGACGGCTTGTCGACAGAAAGAGAATCGTTGACCGGGAAAGACTCCCGCCCGCCTCGGCCTCACCGAATTGAGCACAGTGGCGACCGTCAAAACCGGGAAGTCATTTTCGACACGGTACTGAGCGGCCAGGAACGAGGACTTTCGACTCAACTTCAATCGGTGCTGGTTGACGTTGCACAAGGACAGGCTCATACTCCCGCACCTTGCTACTGCAGGCTCCTGCCCGGAAATCCACGGGAGCACGAGCCTGCCTCCGAGTGTGGTGGCAACTCCGTGAACCGGGTCAGGCGGGAAACCGAGCAGCCCTAAGCGAAAGTGTCAGGTGCATGAGGGGGCAGGTTCGTGCTCCCGTTTTTTTGTGCGCGGACAGCGGTTTCGCGCGGCGGGAACTCGACCAGCTCAGGCCAGATGCTCGCAGGACGGCGTCTTCCAGGCGAACAGACTTCCAGTCTGCCGAGCCACATTGTCGCTGGGCTTCCAGTCTGCTCGACGAAAGTCAGCAATCGGTCCGCCATCAGAAGGTGAAGCCGCTCCCGCCATTTTCGTCTGTGGCAGCATCGTCGTCATCTGCGGCTGCCGCTGCACCGGCTGCGTCCTCGGCCGGTTCGTCGTCCTCAGGATTGTCCGGAGCGAACTCAGGCAGAATTGGCTGGCGTTCCGGATGAGCATGGTAGGTTGGAAACTCCTGCCCGGCTTCACGGATGCAGACCGTCAGGCCGGTTTCGGTCGCCATGATGAGGCGGTCTGTCAGCTCGTTTCCGTAGCGGACGGTGAAGCCCTTTAACGGCATCACCCCGACCACGTAGCCGGACGATCGATTCACGACGACGAGGTTGTTCGTCTGGTCGGTGAGAAACACAAGACTCCGCGTCGCCCCGACGAAGTCGATCACTCCCGGCAACCACCACTGGCGAATCCCCGTCCGCTTGTCGACGCAGAAGACACCTTCGCCGTGCGGGAAGATGTAGACGCTGTCACCGATGTTCCGCACGGCCTTGCGGATCGGCAGGCCAGAAACGAACTGCCAGAGAATGTTGCCCGTCGTGCGATTCAGGCAATAGACGTTGAAGTCTTCTGACGCGAGGAAAATCACGTCGAAGGTGCCGAGAGCATTGTCGTCATTCAGGTCTTCGCCGGGGTCGAGTTCGCCGTCTCGATCACGGTCTTCATCGATCGTTCCCGTTCCCAGCGGTGCGGACACCGGGCGGTCGGTTTCCAGTTGCCACAGCAGTTTGCGATCGGTGGCCGTCAGGGAATACAGCGAGTTGTCCTGGCTGGCGAAATTGACGACCAGCTGGTTGGTGACGGGCGGTGCCGTAATGATCTTTGCCGACTTGTATCGCCAGTTCAGTGCAACGCCGCTCCACTGAGGCAGCCGATCTTCCTCATGAAGTTCGCGAATCTTCTTCAGGTCGTAGGCGAACACGCTGCCATCCAGTGTCCCCAGATAGACCTGGTCGCGGTCGATGGCCGGGCTGGTCGACGGGGCCTTTGTCAGTTCGAGTTCCCATTCCACGTTGCCGTCAAACTTGTCGAGCGCGAAAACTTTCAACCCGGCAACCACCAGAACGACGTCGTCGTTCGCGACCGCCTGAAAGCTGGGGTCGTCCTTGCGACCGAGCTGTCGTGCCCAGCGTTTCACGCCGGTGTCTGCGTCAAACGCGGTCACCGTGCCCGCCGTCGACTGCACGTAAACGTTGTCTTCACCGAGTGCCAGATGCCGGACGCGGTCTCTCCGGATGTCCATCGTCGCCTGGCTCCACCAGGCACGTTCGAGACCGAAACGCGAAAGCATCCGCGCTGTCGGCAGTTCTCCCTGACTGAGTCGCTGCGCCTGAACAGAGCCTGACAGTCCGCCAAACAGAATGGCCAGACAGATTGCGAGTTCCCGACGGAACATGGCTGCCTCTTGGGGCTGCGGGCATTGCCCGATTGAAGTGCTGATAATTCCCGCCGGCTGATGGCTCGTCGGAATCACCAGTTCCTGATCTGGCCTCGTGCCGGTTTGCTCCTGACTCGGTGACGCTGAGAAACCCTGCGATCAGACACCGAACCGATATGCTCCAGGAAATTCCCGGCAATTCTACCGCGAAGATCCGTGCCGCGAGCGATTCCGGGCAGAAACCCCGGACAATGGTCAGCTTCGATCGGCGATGACGTCTGGGCCGCAACAACCCCGATTTCCGGAACAATCCGCCGCCTCTTCGTCGGAGCTGCGACCGGTCAGCAGACCGCTGGGCACGCCAGTTCGACGATCCCGATTCTATGAGCCGCTCTCTGACCGACTCCAGCACGCAGCGCTGGAACGACACGCTGCGCTGGAAGGAACCGTCCGGCGGGATGCTCAAACTGACAACCGGAGCCACCGAACTTTCCAGACAGGCAGGAGCGATCACGAAATCCGCCGGACTCACCGAGGCCGCCGCGCTTGCTTGAGTCGACAGACGGGAACGTTAGAGTGGCCCGCCGTTCGACGAATCGACCTCTGCCGGGACAGAGCAGGCTCCTCCAGCCGAAATATTCGACCAGACAACTCCAGTGAAAGGTGTCCCCTCGTGGATGCGAAGATTGTGCTCCTGCCGGGCGACGGAATCGGCCCGGAAGTCGTCAATGAAGCCGAGAAGGTCCTGAACGCCGTCGCGTCAAAGTTCGGGCACTCGTTCGAGATGCCGCGATTTCCGATGGGTGGCAACGCGATCGACAGTCACGGAAATCCGCTCCCTGATGAAACGCTCGAAGCGTGCCTCGCCTCGAATGCCGTGCTGCTCGGAGCCGTCGGCGGACCGAAGTGGGACGACCCGAACGCCAAAACGCGACCGGAAGCCGGCCTGCTCCGCATCCGCAAGGAAATGAAGCTGTTCGCGAATCTGCGACCGATCAAGACGTACTCGGCGCTGCTGGCCTCGTCGCCCCTGCGACCGGAGATCGTCGAAGGCGTCGACATTCTCTTCTTTCGCGAACTGACCGGCGGCATCTACTTCGGCCCGTCCGGTCGTCGTGACGGTGAAAACGGCGAGGAAGCCTATTCGGAAATGGTCTACTCGACCGGCGAAGTCGAACGGATTGTTCGTCTGGCCGCAGCCGCCGCTCAGAACCGCAAGGGCAACCTGACGTCGGTCGATAAGGCGAATGTTCTGGAGACCTCGCGACTGTGGCGGCAGACGGCGACGAAGGTTGTCGAGGGCGAGTTTTCCGGCCTGAACTTCGAACACGTTCTCGTCGACGCGATGGCGATGCACCTGATCTCGCGGCCCGGCGACTTTGACGTCGTCGTCACCGGCAACCTGTTCGGTGACATTCTAACCGACGAAGGCTCGATGATTACGGGCTCAATGGGCATGCTGCCATCGGCCTCGATCGGCTCTGACGGACCGGGGCTTTACGAACCGATTCACGGCTCCGCACCCGACATCGCCGGCCAGGGCGTCGCCAACCCGCTGGCAACGATCCTCGCCTCAGCCATGCTGCTGCGGCACTCGCTGAGCCTTGAAGAGGAAGCGTCGCTGATTGAAAAAGCGGTCGACGACGTTCTCGCCGCAGGGCACCGCACGAAGGACCTCGCCCGCGGCGGCGCGAGCCTCAGCACGACCGAAATGGGTGAGCAGGTGCTTGCCGCGATCAATCAGGCCTGACCGCCACTCGAAACACTGGAATCGACACAACTCAATTGACCGGCCCGCTGGGAGGGTCGTGGTCTCAGCCGCGGGGAGGGTTCTGCATGTCGCGTCGATCGACTGCTGATTCCGTGGGGCGAGCCTGCAGGATCAACCTCTCACCAAAGCGGCACACCGGACACAATGCGAGACGTTTTCAATGAGGTCCCCTCTCCGCGGCTGAGACCGCGACTCTCCCGCAAGCGGGAGAGTGAAATGATGTGTGTCAGACCACGCCCCGGAATTTGTTGAGCCCCACGCACTTGAAGCCGTAGCGAAACTCGCAGAGAGTTTCGGCACTGGCAAAACCTGAAGCCGTAGCGAAACTCGCGGAGAGTTTCGGCACTGGAAAGCGACTGCTGCCGAAAGTCTGCGCGACTTTCGCTATTTGTGATTCTGAGACGGACCAAACGTGAGTGATGCCGCCTGCAGAGTGATCCGGATTGCCACGCGAGCCAGCCAGCTTGCCCTGTGGCAGGCCCATTATGTCGCTGACCTGATTCGAAATTCGGACAGCGGCTGCGAAGTCGAAGTGGTACACATTTCGACGGAAGGCGATCGTGATCGCAATCGATCTCTCGCTGCGATGGGTGGCGTCGGCGTGTTCACTCGCGAAGTGCAGGCCGCCGTGCTCGATGGCCGGGCCGACCTCGCCGTTCACAGCCTCAAAGACCTGCCGACTGAATCCGCCGCCGGCCTGACACTCGCTGCTGTGCCAGAGCGGGCTGCCGTCCATGACGCTCTGGTCCTGCCATCGGGGGCCGAGCCAGCCGATGGCGAAGAGCTGGTGCGCAGCCTGCCGTCAGGGGCACGTGTCGGGACCGGAAGTCCGCGACGACAGGCTCAGCTGCTGCACTTTCGCGACGACCTGCAGATGCTCGACATTCGCGGCAATGTCGAAACGCGGCTCAAAAAACTCGACGATGGCGAGTACGACGCCATCGTGCTCGCGGAAGCCGGGCTGCGGCGGCTCGAACTTGGCGATCGGATCAGCGGTATTCTGCAGCCGCCGCTGATGCTGCACGCCGTTGGCCAGGGAGCGCTCGGCATCGAATGCCGGACCGAAGACGAGTTCACTCGAACGTGTCTCGCCGCGATCACAAACGCCGACGTTCTGGTCGCCGCAAGCGCCGAACGCAGCCTGCTCCGTGAACTGCGAGCTGGCTGTCACGCTCCCGTCGGGGTTTCGAGCCGAGTCTCCACAGAGACGGTGTTCCTCGAAGGCGTCGTCCTCAGCCCCGACGGCTCCGAACGCTTTGGTGGCGAAATCGAACGCCCCCGCGACGAAGCCGAATCTGCCGGAGCGTTGCTCGCACAGGTCCTGATCGCGCAGGGCGCCGACCGCTTCCTGGTCTGACAGGCCCTGCCGCTACTGAATCTGAGCATCCTCGCCGGGACGCTGCAGCTGTTGCATCAACAGTCCGACGTGGGCGGGCAGCCACTCAGTGCGTGTGTAGACGCCGTGGCCGAAGACGCTCTGGTGAGCGTTGCCGAAGCGGGTCAGCCGAGTGGGCGGGTAGGTGAGAAGCAGATTCTGCCCGTCGGTGTGCAGCCGCGTCGCCGTCTTCCATCGTCCGCGGACGATCGGCAATCGCTCTTTAATTGACTGAGGTGTCGCGTTGGGGAGGTTGCGTTCGAGGTACTCGCCGAGCGACTGATTCGCTTCGCGGTTGACGGTCGGCTGCAGGTCCGTGCCGGCGATGGCGAAGGTCTGAACCCAGTCGCCGTGGCGGGCGAGCAGCGCATCGAAGACCGTCTGCTGCAACGATGTGACGACCGCCCCGAAACCGGCCTCGTCGCCGCTGGGACTGTGAACCGCTGGAACAGTTTGAGCCGGCTGGTGCTCATCGACGGGCCGGTGATGCGTGATGTGCAGGAGCTGCCGACAGCCGGTGACATCCCACCCGTATCGAACCGGCGTGCCGAACGTCACGATGATGAGCGATCTGGCCATGGGATGGGGACCATCGTGCCGTGAGAGAATCTCGCGGGCACGGCGACCGTCTTCACCGAGCGCCTCGCCAGCCGCTGCGAAGAACGCGGCGACACTCCGAGGATCATTCGCCAGCAGGTTGGTCAGCAGAGCCATCCCGTTCCCCGCATGAGAGTGCCCCCAGAACATGACGCGGTCGAATTGTGGATCGAGCCCCTGGTTCTGCAGGTCATCGAGCCGGCAGAGCAATCGAACAGCCAGGGCGGCTCGCGCGAGATGTGTATTCTCGCTGCTCCAGGTCGGTTCGGGGCGGCTGACGATCAACTCCTCACCGGCGAGTTCCTGGAATCTCGCCCGGAACGTCTCATTGAAATTCGCGATGTCCGCCGTGACGGTTTCCGTGAACTTCTTCGTTTGCTCTTCCAGCCTGGCAATGACCGGGGTCAGCGCGAGCTGAAGTGTCGGCGAGGCATCGGCGATCAACGATCGCATCAGAGCATGGATGCCGAACGGGTCGGTACCGGCGAACGTGCCGTGCACCAGTTCGATGTGCGAAATGCCGAACTCGGAATGCAGCCGGGAAAAGTCGACGGCATCGGCAGCCTGCAGTTCGACCGCCTGCACCAGAGGCTCGACCGTCGGCACGGTGGGGTAGGTCTGATGCTCGAATGCATTGTTTCGCGGCATGGACAACTCGGTCAGTTTGCCTGTGGAGGTTCTTCCGGCGCGGGCGAATCTCTCGCCATCGCCAGCGCCATCGTCGACCAGCAGGTGGCAGCCATCGAAATGAACTGGTCTTTGCCGTGAGGAAATCCGCTCTCGAAGTATTTCTGAATCGGCGCGGCCCGCGTCACAACGTGCCAGGAACCGTCGTCCTGCTGAGTCTCAAGCAGATAGCGGATGCCTCGCTGCCAGGCCGGATCGGAGGGTCTCAATCGGCCCGACTGTCCAAGCGTCACCAGCACCGTGCCCGTCGCGTAGGCGTCGCTGTTCTGTTCGCGCAATTGAGCCCAGCCGCCATCGTCGCGCTGCTGCCGGATCAGATTCTGAGCCAGCTTGTCGATTTGATCCGCGTCGACATCCAGCTGCGAGAGCGAGTGCAGCCGGAAGACCTGGTCCTCAGTGTTTTCTGCGTTCGCTGTCAGCAGCCAGTCGCGAGCTTTGTCGAGTCGTGTTTCGACAGCTGCAGACTGCTCTTCAGCGGCGTAAGCCTGCAGGCTGTAAATCGCCAGAGCCGTTGATGTGAACTGGCTGCCGGCGGTGGGAGGCCGGTTCGTCGACGGCGGGTTCCACTGTGGCAGGTTGGGTTCTTTTCCGGCGAGATACGCAGCGACGGCCGCCGTGACTTCGTCGGCTGGCCAGTTACCGGCTGCGAGTGTCCACAACGCATAGCCCGCAGTGTCGCCTCGCCCGCCCTGGCCCTTACCGGCAACGTAGCTCTTGTAGCCGCGTTTCAGATGTTTCGCCGTGTGTTCAAGCTGCCGGTGATACTCGTCTTCGTCGATCGTGAAGCCGCGGCTCTTGACTTCAGTCAGCGCCAGAACGGGGAGCGCCTGATGATGACAGGAAAAGCACTGTCGCTCCTGCCGGTAAACGCGACCGCTGTGTTCGATCAGAGCGATGGACTTCCGAACGGCAGCGTCGATCCGGTCGCCGTCCGGAGCCAGGTCTGCAGCCCGAAGAGACACCGGCAATGACGACAGCACAGTCATCCACAGCAGGATCAGCCTCATCGGATTTCCTTCTGGCGAAACGCGTCTCAGTTCAGCGGCATGAGGGTTGCCAGCAGCAGCGTCATGGCCATGCTGACGGCACCGAGAATGACAAGCATTGGAGTCCAGGTGGAAAGGCCTTCGCGTTCCGTCAGGCCGCCCATCTTGGCGAAGATCCAGAAGCCGGAATCGTTCATCCAGCTGCCGACGAGCGAACCGGCACCAATCGCCGTCGCGAGGTACACCCGGTCGAACGGCATGTTCACGCCGACAATCATGCCGGCCATCATGCTTGAGGTGATAATCATCGCGGCGGTGCTCGACCCCTGAGCGACTTTCAGCAGCGCCGCGATTCCGAAACCGAGGAAGAGCATCATCGTGCCGGTGACGTCCGAGCCGCCGAACAGGTCGGCGATCGCCGTTCCCACATTGGCGACTTTCAGCATCCCTCCAAAAGCCGAACCGCCGGCAGTAATGAGGATGATCACACCGCCGCTCATCAGCGAAGTTTCGACGACTTTGGCCATATCCTCTTTGGACGGATTTCGCTGTCTGATGTAAACGAACATGGCAATCGCCGTCGAAATCAGCAGCGCGAAGTTCGGATTACCGATAACCTCGGTGTACTGCGATGCCTGTGTCCAACCGCCGGGCGTTTCCATTTCGGCCAGCGTCGTGGCGCGAATTTCCTTCAGTGCGTCACCACGCGAGAGCATCTTGCCGTCAGTTTGTGCCGCAGCGATCCGGTCCTGTGCCTGCTGTTCGAGTGTCGTTCCGGCTGCCGTCGCCCGAGCTTCAGCTTCCGTCAGCAACGCGCTGTTGGACATCGTGCTGGTGACGGTGTGAATGGCGATCATGATGACCGGCAACACGACCGGGGCGAGCGACAATCCCAGGCCCGGCAGTTCTTCATCCTTGAGCGGTTCCGGATCCTCGTGGCCGGGAATCTCACGCATCGGGATCTTAAACATTCGATCCATGACCCCCGCCGTGATGATGCCGGCAATCGCGGCCGGCAACGCCACCATTGCCCCAACGATGATCATCTTCCCGAGGTCGATCCCGAGGTTCGCCGCCATCGTCAGCGGGCCCGGTGTCGGCGGGACAAGCGTGTGCGTGATCGCTCCGCCGGCTGCGATTGCCAGAATGCACAGCAGGTAACGGCTGCCTGTCCGACGATAAAAGGATCTCGCCAGTGGCACGAGCAGATAGAAGACCGTGTCGAAGAACACTGGGACCGCGAGCACGTAGCCGCTGCCCATGAGAGCCCACGGCGACCGTTTTTCGCCGAGCAGGTTCATAAAGGCGCGGACGATCCGGTCGGCGGCGCCGCTGTCCATCATGCAGGTGCCGATCACGGCTGCCAGCGCGATCACAATTGCGATTCCGCCGCACGCTCCACCGAACGAATCCGCCACTCGTGAAATCGCATCGCTGGCCAGATGCAGGTTTCCGGCTTCGTCCTCTTCAAACGCCAGCAGACTCACAACCATCGCTGCGGTGATCAGCGCGATGAAGGCGTTGATTCGCAGCCACATGATCATCCCAATGACCAGAACGATGCCGATTGTCATGATCACGAGCGGGTGAAACATCTGTGTCTCCAGGTGGCGAATCTCGGGGGAAGTCTGCTGGCTGGTGTAGGAGTCCGATTCGGATTCCCGAATCGATGGCGAGGCATCTTATCGGGGCCGTTTCCGGGGGCCAACCAGCGCGTCCCGAGTCTTCCGTCGATCGGAGGTGGCGCGCGAGCCGGACCGCGGCGTCAGGGACTTCGCAGGCAGACTCCAATCGGTTGCAGGCGTCGATCGGTCGTCAATACTGGCCGACAATCAGATGCCAGCCGTCGACGACGGTGACTTCTGTGCCGAACTCGATTCCAGGCGGCTCGGCGGCGATCGCGATGTAATGCCGAGCCAGCGCGGCGCTCTGCGGCTTGACGCTGGCTGCGATCCTGGAAATCGATCGTTCCAGCTGGCCCTGCGAAACGGAGTAGCTGTCGCCCTGATTCCAGGCACGCCTGACTTCAAAGAGTTCGTTCGAGGGAGCCGACAGTTCCGTCGGGATTGCGGGCGTTGACCGCTGGATCTCCTCGCGGAAACTCGCCACGGCGTCGTTAGTGAGTGGCGCGAGAGTCGCCGCCTGGCCGGGATCGAGCCGGTCCGTCGCGAACGCGTTTCCGTCGTCGTCCCAGACGATGACTCTTTCGAGCGGCCATTCGAGACCGCTGGTCACGTTCAGGCCAGCAGGTTTCTCACCCCCGCCGGACGCCGGAGCCTTACTGGCAGCCGGTGCCCTTCCGGGATTCGACGTCACTGTCAGACGCCCACGTTCGTCACGGACGCCGATTGTCAGCGCCTGAGTCCGCGTTCGCGAGCGCAGAAAACCGGTGCTCAGATTCTGTGAGTCGGTCCAGTCGACACTGCCGCCGCTGAAACCGCCGTCGTGATGCCAGATCGGAATGAAGGCGGTCGACGTTGAAAACTCAAGTCCGTCCGACGGAGCGAATCCGGCGAACCAGGCGATCCTCGACATGCTCACCGCCGACTGGCTCTGCTGATCGATCCAGGTGACACTGCGGGCTCGCGACCGCACGGAGACTCCGTGAGCAACGAACGAATACGCGAACATCGCGAGACTGCTCAGCAGCGCGATGGCCGGGATCGTGACAACCAGAAAGCCCTGCCGCTTCCGCTTCGCGAGGGCATAATAATTCACAGGCCCAATCAGGATGGCGAACAGCGACATGACGACGGCAAAGGCAACCACCGGCACGCTGCGAACTCCAGGTATCAGAAAGGCCAGAAAGTCCTGGTTCCCGGAACGACCTGAAACTCCCAGACGTGTCGGAACGACCCGCTGGCGAAACTGAATTCCGTTGAGCAGCCAGGCCCAGTCCTGATACGTCCCGTCGAACGGAGTCGGCGGCAGAGTGACGATTCGTCCCAGGCCATGCTGGCGAACATGCAGTGCCTCGTCGGTCGCCGGCCATTTGAAGTTCTCGGCTGTCCCCGGATGCGTCGATTGCTGGTTTCCATACTCGTCGACTTCGATCCGCGTGACGGGATTCCGCAGTCGCAGCGGGATCGCATCCCACGAAGCTTCCGGAGTCCCGCTCGACCACGTTGCCAGACCATCGATCGATTGCTGAAGCTCGGTGGCCTGCTGCCGGTCGGAAGAGATCGCGAGGCAACCTCCGGTCAGCGTCCAGTCGAGAATGGCCTTGCGCTGCAGAGCGTCCAGCTTTTCGAAAGCGTCGAGGGACGTGATCACGAGATCGAGGCAGCTGTAGGCCAGCCAGGAATCCGGCAGCCGGACCGGTTCGACGTGCTGCAGATCGCAACGTTGATTTCCGAACCCGCCGTAACTGCCCGTCCCGGTCAGGCTGACGACTGCCGCTTCAAATTCGGGCAGAGTGGCGGGCGAACTGGAGATCACCAGCGTCGCGAAAGGTGACTCGCCCCAGCCGGACGATGGCAAGGTGACCGGTGTGCGGAGCGATTCGAGTTCGCGACCGTTTGCGTAGACTCGCAGTTCGCTGAAGCTGTCTTCGCCGACGAGCGGAACGAGCAGTGAAAACGTCGCGGACGCGTTCTGATCGACTGACACTCGACGCGATACAGTCGGCAGATCGCCCGAGTTTGGCCGCAGCTCGACGTCGATTGTTCGCGGCGTTCCGGCATTCTGCAGCGAAATCCGGATCGGGTAGTAGCCACCGTGACTCCCGCCCGCCCAGCGCCAGTCAGCATTCATCCGAATGTCATCTTCGCGGCCCGACACATCCGCCCCGCCCGCGAACAGACACGTCGGGGCGAACAGGAGGCCGATCACCGCAAGAAAGACTCGCAGGCCGCGGGCAGGCACCGACCGAGGAAAATGCCGGTAATGGATCGGAGATTCAGCAATGGAGACGCACAACGACATTCCAGCCTGCTTCGCTGCCAGAGGTGGGAGTGTGAGACCGGCTGAACAGTGACGGCATGACCGACGCCGGTCAATCAGTCTCCTGTCGGACGATCGCGCTGACAAGCGGACGCCGGTTGGCAGCGGAACTCCGGCCAGTGCAAACGGAAACAGCCTGCCAGGCAAAGCTGCCGGGCAGGCTGATCAGGTTTCGCAGAGAATTCGAGAGCCGCGTCAGTGTGTTACCAGCCCCAGGAGATGCCGATGTTCCAGGCGTGCGAACTCCAGGTGGATCGCTTCGTCTGAATCTCGGGGAACAGTCCCGCTGACGGGTTACCCTGCCAGACGATGCTGTCCGCCGCCCGTGTCAGCTCGCCGATGACCGTGTAGGTGTATCCCAGTCGAAGATTCGCCTGCCGCATGATGGCCGACCGACGAAGCAGCGGCACCCGATTAAACACCTGCCCGTCGAAGTAGACGTGCTGCTCAAACAGTGGCGAAACACTGGTGTGCTGAGCCTTCGAGGAAAAGTCGTTTGGTTGGGCGTCATCCGGCGTGTTAGGCAGCAGGTCGCCCTGCCGGGTCGTGACAAAGATGTTGTCGCCGGAAAGCCGAACCCGCTGGTGATTCGCGAGCAGCCCCACGGTCGAACTGCCGCCCAGACGAAATGTCTTGCCCTCACCAATCATGTAGTCGAGGCCGACTTCCGGTCCTGCGAGGTACGAGCGAACCCGGTTACTGAGTATTGACGTGACTGGATAGACGTTGTCGAAGTCGTTGATATCCGTTGAGAACGATGCTGTTCCGGTGTTATTGCCGCCGCCACCACCACCCTGGCCACCGAGGCTGTCTTCAATCAGGCCTGCGTTGTCGACAATGCCGTCGCCGTCGTCATCAACGCCGTTGGGGATCGAGTGAATCTTGACGTCGGGCAGGTTCGGATCGGCCCCGTCCTGGCCGTCGTAAAGGAGCCCGCTGTCTCGACCGAAGAAGCGGAAGTGGTCGCGAAACACATCGAGCCGGATACCGCCCGTGGGGCGAATCACGAGATTACCACGCTCGGCGATCTTGAAGCCCTTCCAGCGAAGACCGGTTGAGTAGACGTCGAGATACGTGGCGATCTTGAAGTCGAGGTCGTAGACGGCATTCGCACCGCCGACAACAGTGTTGCCGATTGTCTCAAAGCTGCCGTCGTCGAGCGGGATGCCGCGAAGGTTCAGCAGCTGGTTCTGGAAGACTTCGTCCGGGTCCGGCGTTCCAACCGGCGGCAGAAGCATGCCATTCAGGAACTCGATGTTGAGCGGGTCCAGGAAGAACTCGACGGCCCCGACATCATCGCCGCGGCTGCCTGCGACGTCGTCTCGGGCGTTGAACTCCGTTTCATTGTCGCGGGCCATCATTCCCCAGAAATCGAGCCCTGTGCCATCAGGGTTATGGACTTCCAGAGTCAGACGAACGCCGTTCAGTTTGGTTTTTCCGAAATCGCTGACCCGGACCGGGTCGAAGAGGTTGAACTCACCGAATCCCGACGTGCCATCGAGAGCGTCGGCGTAGTCGTCGAGGTCGGCCGCGCCGCCACCGCCACCACCGCCGCCCGCAGCTCGGAGCGTTTCGACGATCTGCTCACGATAATTCGGAGCGTCCGGGTGACCGATCATGCCGTTGGGCCGAGCGCCACGCATGTGAACGTACTCGGTCCGGAAGCGGTAACGCCGCTTGCCATTGAGGTTCGACAGATCCTCGTACTCCCACAGGCCGCTCTTATTCGAGAGTTGCTGGCCATGTCCCATGTAAGGACTGACCCCCGGCCAGGGCTGGTAGTACATCGGCGCCTGCCCGGAGTGGAACATCGACGGATCGAGTCCATACGACGGAGCCTGCGAGCCGTCGAATCCCGGAGGAGCGACGCCCTGGGCGCGAGAATGCTGCAGCGCGCTGAAGGAGATCAGCGTGAGAAAAAACGGTGCGAGCCAACGATGTCGCCGCATCAGTCAGTCCCTGACTTTCGGAAGGCTGTGACGGGTACTCGGACGCGACAATCCGCGCCAGAGCATGACACTGCCGGTCTTATCGTCCGGGATCGCTGGTAAGCTGTAACGATTATTCGGTCTGTGCCGAATTTCGCGGTTTTGCGGACTCCGCCAGGGCAGCACACAGGGAAACACACTGGGAATCCGACGCGACACCGCAATCCCTGCGGTGGAAACAGGATACGATGACTGCTGACGCGTCAGGTCGGCAGCAGTTCGGCGCGGCAGCAGTTCGAGTCGAGAGCGGCTCCGGTCGAGAGCAGGCTCAGGTCATTTCGGCGCGGGTTTTCGCCAGCAGGGCCACGTACTGCTCAGCCAGCGAGCGGATCCGGTCCATGTCGCCCGATTCGACGGCTGACTTCTCGACCAGCGCCGAGCCGAGGCCGACGGCGCAGGCTCCCGCTTTGACAAATGCCGGAAGCGTTTCGAGGTCGACACCGCCAGTGGGCAGCAGTCGAACCTGCGGCAGCGGCCCATGAACTGCCTTCAGATATCCGGGCCCGCCCACATCGGCCGGGAAAACCTTCACGATGTCCGCACCAGCTTCCCAGGCAGTCAGGATCTCCGTCGGCGTAAACGCTCCGGGCATAATCGCCTTGCTGTAGCGGTTGCAGAGCCGGATGACGTCCGGGTTGACCGTCGGCGTCACAATGAATTCAGCGCCGGCCAGAATGGCTGCCCGGGCACTTTCCGTGTCGAGCACCGTGCCCGCGCCGAGCAGAATCCGGTCGCCGAGTTCGCGTTTGACCGCGGAGATGATGTCCAGAACGCCGGGCACGGTGAACGTGACCTCAATGACGTCGATCCCGCCCTCGTAGAGTGCCTTCGCGACCTCAACAAGCTGTTCGCCGGACTTCGCGCGGATGATCGAAACGATGCCTGTATCCAGCGTTTTCTGCAGAGCTTCCAGACGGTCCATGAGTCACTCTCCGGCGGCAAACTTCTCGGCGTATTCGAGAATCCATTGGTCGATGACCTCGTGAAACCGCTCGCGGTCGCATTCGGTCAGAAACTGAAAACTGTTGCGGTTCAGGATCTCGCGATTGCGGATCGTGCCCTTGGCGTGAGCCTCAATGATTTTGGCTCTGCCCGAGAAGGGTTTGATGAGAATCTGAAATCGGCTGTACAGACTGGCCGACCGGCGGCTGCTGGAGCGGGACAGGTTGACATCGTCGCGCGAAATGCGAGCCCCCCAGCCGTCCTCGGCAACCACGGTTTCGAAGCGGAAACCGGGAAAATGGTCGGCGAGCTGCCGCAGCCCCGCCTCGATTCGCTCGGTGAGATCGAGACGGATCGACGAGTGCAGATTTCTCAGTTCTTCTTCGCTGAGCGCTTTCTGCTCGCGGACGTGCTGTCGAGCCTCGCGCGTCTGCTCTCCCCGCTGGATTGCCTGCGAGAGACGACTCTCAAAATCCATCGCTCCGCCTCGTGGTAGGGTCCCCTGTGATTTCCGAGGCAGAGTCTAATGGTCGGTCGTCAGCTTTGCAGTGAGCGGGCCGTGATTTCCGGGACTTCGCTGGTCGAGAAACTGTTTTGAATTCGGTCCAGGATGCTGCGATCAGACGTCAGCTGGCCCCTTTCACGCTGCTTTTCAACAGGACCCAGCCGAATGCGAGTCCCAGCAGCATCAGCACCATGTACTGCGTGTACGTGATGTCGTCCCACCAGTTTGTGAGATAGTCGGAATACACGTTGAACCATTTGCTGGCAGTGCGAGTGAGGCTGGCGAGCATGCAGGCGTTCCCGGCTGATGAGAGACCCGGCAGCGCAGGCTGCCGGGGAAACAGGCTTGCTGAAGGCTGCCTTGAGAACTGGTTGACGCGTCGCAAATTCCCGCCGGTGAGGGGGAACTCGGCGACGGATTGCTCGCCACTCCGATTTGTCAGGCGGCTCAGGTGCCCGGAAACTGCTTCCAGACTCGCCGGTAGACCGGTTGAGGAACCTGTCCGGCGGCAGGCAGCACGCTGAGCGCACGAAAAACCCCTGCCGGAAGATCGCGCTTCCGGCAGGGGTTTCTGGCAGTTTCGTGAAGCAGCGGTCGTCGCGGCGATCAGTTTGTCTGCGGGCCGGCACAGCGAATCAGGTGATCATGGTCGATGTACACGACTTCCTGACTCTGGTCGGTGTGCGTGAACGGGACGGGCCAGTCCGACCGGATCGTCTTGTCGAAATAGACCGTGCACTTGTAGTGGCAGTGGTGCAGACGGGCCGGGCCGACGAGCGGAAAGAAGCGACATTCGTCAACGCGGTCAACAATCGGCTCGATGACGATTCGCACGTTGTTCATGTTCTTTTCTGCGAGAAACGCGAACCCTCCCGAGCCGCGTACCGGCTCGGGCAATGCGCGGATGACCTCGTCGTGCGACGGCGGATCGAGGCAATACAGCGGAGCATTGTCGCCCTCAACCGGGTCAAGCACGGGCACTTTGCCGTAGCGTTCTTCTTCGTGATAGGTGTCTTCGATCTTCTGGCTGTAGTACGGGCTGACCGGAATCAGCGGCGTCGTTCCCCAGAAGCTTGAAAACTTGAACGCCGTTGTGATTGCCCCACCGGTGATTTCACAACCAGTCGTCGAAATGGCGAGCGAGGCAAGCGCAATGCACAGAGAAATCCGTTTCATCGGTTCCATCCTGGACGAGTCCGGTACCCGCGACCGTCAGCAGACTGGCAACCCGGAATTTCAGGTTGCCATTCGCGGCTGACGGGCCGCCGAGAAAAGTCACTGCGCCAGCGCCTGCCGGGCAGAGTCCGTTGGAGTTCTTATCGAACACCACGTCCAGGAAACTTGTGAAAATATGCGGGTTTTGCGGAATGAATCGGATGTTGCACCGCGGACGGTGCGACGCAGAACGTCGGGACGGCAGATCCAATGAGTCGGCAGCCGTGAGTGGAAGCCGGTTCGAATGTCAGCGTTGAACCCGGCCCGAGCCGCTGCCGCGCATCAGAGCTTCAATCTCGGATCGCGTCGAGTAATTGAAGTCGCCCTTCACGCTGTGTTTCAGACAGCTCGCCGCAACCGCGTAACGAATCGCCGTTGCCGAATCAGCCAGTTCAGGCGTGTTCAGCGCGAAAATCAGTCCGCCGGCAAACGAATCGCCGGCCCCGACGCGATCGACAATGTTTCGGATTTCGTAGGGCGAGTAGCTCCCGTCGGCGGCGAGTGGAGCAAAGTGAGCTGCGTCGGATTTCCCGTCATACAGCATCGCTCCCCAGTTGTTGTGGCTGGCGGACATGCTCTCACGCAGCGTGATCGCAACTTTTGAAACATTGGGGAACTGCTCGACGATCTGCCGAGCGACCGTCACGTAGCCGTCTGTGTTGATCTGACCGGACTCGACGTCGGTGTCCGGGGCGGAGATACCCAGCGACAGGTCCGCGTCTTCCTCGTTGGCAATGACCACGTCGACAGACTGAACCAGTTCCCGCATCGTGCGGCGAGCCAGCTCGACGGGCTGCGTCTGCGAGTCCCATTTCCAGAGCTTTTTCCGAAAGTTCAGGTCGCAGGAAACCGGAATGCCGGCGGCCTGGGCTGCTTGAACCGAGGCGAGTGCAGCCTTCGCGGCGTCGCTGCTGATGGCCGGCGTAATTCCGGTGATGTGGAACCAGGTGGCCCCTTCGAATGCGGCGGCGAAGTCGTAACCTTCCGGCCCCGTACAGGCAATCGATGATCCGGCTCGGTCATAAATGACTGCTCCACCGCGCTGGTTGGCTCCGGTTTCGACGAAGTAGATCCCGAAACGCCCGTCAGGAACGCGCTGAACCAGAGAATCGTCGACGCCGAGCTTGCGCATTTCCTGCACGAGACAGTCGGTGATCGGATTGTCGGGCGACGACGTCAGAAACGCTGACTGCCCGCCCTGAAACGCGACGGACACTGCGACATTCAGTTCGCCACCGCCGAAGGTGGTTTCGAGCCGTCCGGGGATCACCTGCCGGACTCGCAGAAACTCCTCGGGAGCCAGTCTCAGCATCACTTCGCCAAATGTGACCACTCGCATTTCGATCTCCTGTTTCTGTTCGGCGGCAATGAAGAAGCTGTCTAACTGGGCGCGGCGTTCAGTTCTCTGGCCGCACGTCTGGTTCTGCAAGCTGAGGAACAGCAGCAACTTACAGCGATGGCGGAAAAAACGACAGAATCTGCTTCCGCTTTTCCCGCAGAAATGCGATCCCCAAAGTGGAGCCATCAGTAGTTTCACTCTCCATCAGGTTGCTGATGTCTCGCACGCCAGGATTCCGGCTGCCCATCCCGGGATCCCGGCAACAGTTTGTGCTGCTTCCCGGACTTTGCGAATTGGGTCACTCAGTCCCTCACAGGAGACTCGCAACGTCCGGGACGGCAGCCGCTGTTTTCTGCAATCAACGCGGCAGACGCAGCCGTTCAATTCGATTTACCCTCGGGAACCCCCGGCGGTCGGGCCAGACGCCGGGGGT
>Ga0209273_10001830_pt1 | contig 17681 bp, 15 predicted proteins | sample tdAd471_FD_187126 | JGI IMG/M metagenome (GOLD analysis project Ga0209273, IMG submission 187126) | Marine sediment microbial communities from the Atlantic coast under amendment with organic carbon and nitrate - tdAd47.1 (SPAdes)... | ecosystem: Environmental > Aquatic > Marine > Coastal >...
AGTCTTGCCCACGGTTGCCGTCTCACAGATACAGCGATCCCTTCCGGTGCGCCGGAATGTCGAGCAGGCCGCGGCGGGATTCGCGCTCGGCGTCGGCGCGCGTCAGCCCCAGGTCGGCCAGTTGTGCGTCATCCAGTGCGGCCAGTTGCCGGCGTTCGCGCCGCACCCTGAGCGCGAGGACGACCATCAGCGCCAACCGCGCCAATGCGCCCGGGCGGTGGTCGAGAAAACGCGCGGATGCGTTCAGTGCTTGTGCGTAATGTGACATCGTCTTTCTCCGTTTGCATTGCCGCTACGAAACACGAAACCGCCGTCCTCACCCACCCGATAATCGGGTTTTTCATGGCCGCCGTCCGTGTCCGTCGGGCTGTTGCGGCGGACCATTGCGCATTTTCTTGCATTACGGAATGAAATTTGTTTTATATATGACATTATGAAACCTAATGATTTACCGGTACCGCTCCGAAACATCGATGTCGCGCTGGCGCGCGCCTTCGTCGCCACCGCCGAAACCGGCGGCATGACCGCCGCCGCACGGCTTCTGAACCTGACCCAGGGTGCCGTCAGCCAGCAGATCAAGCGGCTGGAGGAGCTTCTGCAGAAGGAACTGTTCGACCGCGAGCACCGTCAGTTGTCGTTGACCCCGGAAGGCGAGCGATTGCTGTTGCATGCACGCCGGCTGATCGCGCTGAACGACGAGATCTGGGGACTGATGAGCGCGCCGGACTTCGAAGGCACGGTGCGCCTCGGCGTGCCGCGCGATATCGTGCGGCCGTTCATGCCGCCGATCCTGCGCAGTTTCAACGACGCCTGGCCGCGCGTAAAATTGGACCTGCACTGCAAGTCCAGCCCGAAGCTTTTGGCGCGGCTGGCGGCCGGTGAAATCGACATGGCGCTGACCACGGAAATGGACACCCCGGCGGGCGCCGAACGGCTGCTGACCGACGATTTGGTCTGGGTCGGCTGCGCCACCGGCCGCGCGGTGCATGAAAAACCGCTGCCGGTCGGCGTCACCGACGGCAACTGCACCTTCCGCGCGGCGATGGTTTCGGCGCTGGAACGCGACGGGCGCGACTGGCGCGTGGTCGGCCCGGTCGGCACGCAGGACGCCTTGCTGGCGACACTTGAAGCCGACTTGGCGGTCGCCTCGCTGCTCAAAAGCTCGGTGCCGTCGCACATTCATATTCTCGGCGAAGAAACAGGCCTGCCCCGGCTGACACCGTTTCATATCAATCTGCATGTGCGCACCAGCCAGTCCAGCGAGATCGTGCGAGAGCTGGCCAATCATATCCGCGACCAGTTCGCCCGGCGGTTTCAGGCGTCGTCCGGCATGGTGCATCGCAAGGCAAGCTGAGACCGATGACGCCGGACGTCCGCGTGTTGACGCCCGCGTCGGGGCTTTCCGACCATTTGGACGGCATCGCCCGGCTGCGCATACGGGTGTTTCGCGACTGGCCGTATTTGTACGACGGCGATCTCGACTATGAGCGCCGTTATCTGGCCGACTTCGCCGCGTCCGCGGGCGCGGTGTGCATCGCCGCCTTCGACGGCGCCGACATGATCGGTGCCTCGACGGGGCTGCCGCTCTGCGACGAGCACGACGAGATCAAGGCCCCGTTTGTCGCGGCGTCGATCGCGGTCGAGACGATCTTTTACTGTGCCGAATCGGTTTTGCTGCCCGGATACCGGGGCCAAGGGTTATACCGGCAGTTCTTCGACGGGCGCGAAGCGCATGCCCGTGCGCTCGGCGGATTCGACACCATCGCCTTCTGCGGCGTCGAACGGCCCGCCGATCACCCGCTGAAACCCGCCGATGCCCGTCCGCTCGACGATGTCTGGCGGCATTTCGGTTATGCGCCGAGAGAAGACCTCGTCTGCCGGTTTTCGTGGAAGGACATCGACCGGGACTCCGAGACGGAAAAACCGCTTAAATTCTGGCTGAAGCCTCTGTAAATCCGGTCTCATCCTGAGGAGGCCCTCATTCCCTTGGGGGCCGTCTCGAAGGATGAGTGTGCCGGCGTCACTCACTCGCCCGTTGTGTTGCAGGTGCGAAGGGGCTATGAACACCGGCATCCAAAAACCATTGGCCGGCATACCATCATGAGCGATATCCAGAACCCGTCCCTGTCCAAGGACAAGATCAAGGTCCTGTTGCTGGAAGGCATCAGCGACAGTGCCGTCGAGACACTGAAAAAGGCCGGTTATCAGAACGTCGAACGTCTGACCACCGCATTGGACGGCGATGCGCTGATCGAGGCTTTGCAGGAAACCCGCATCCTCGGCATCCGGTCGCGCACGCAGATCACGAAACAGGTGCTGGAAGCGACGACGCGCCTGGTCGCCGTCGGCTGCTTTTCCGTCGGCACCAACCAGATCGACCTGGCCGCCGCGCAGCGCCGTGGCGTGCCGGTCTTCAACGCCCCGTTTTCCAACACCCGCTCGGTTGCCGAGTTGACCATCGCCGAGATCGTCATGCTGTTCCGCCGCACCTTCCCGCGCTCGACGGCGGCGCACGCCGGCGGCTGGGAAAAATCCGCCGTGGGATCGCGCGAAGTGCGCGGCAAGACCCTCGGCATCGTCGGCTACGGCAACATCGGCACGCAACTGTCCATGCTCGCAGAAGCCATGGGCATGCGCGTCATCTATTTCGATCACACCGACAAGCTGCGTCACGGCAATGTCGAGCCGACGGGATCGCTGCTCGACCTTCTCAAGGAAGCAGACGTCGTGTCGCTGCATGTGCCGGACACGGCCGAGACGCGCGGCATGATCGGCGCCGGCGAAATCGCGGCCATGAAAAAGGGCGCATACCTGATCAACAATGCGCGCGGCAAGGTCGTCGATATCGACGCCCTCGCGGCGGCGCTCAAATCCGGGCATCTGGCCGGGGCCGCCATCGACGTATTCCCGAGCGAACCCGGCTCCAACAAGGAAACCTTCACGTCTGCGCTGCAGGGTCTCGACAACGTCATCCTGACGCCGCACGTCGGCGGTTCGACCGAGGAAGCGCAGGAACGCATCGGCGAGGAAGTGGCGCGCAAGCTGGCGGATTATTCAGATATCGGCACCACCGTCGGCGCGGTCAATTTCCCGCAGGTCCTTTTGCCGCCGCGCCCGGCGGGCACACGCTTTCTGCAGGTGCAGAAAAACCTGCCCGGTGAGCTGACGCGCCTCAACGAAGTGTTCGCCAAGCACGGCACCAACATCGCCGGTCAGTATTACCAGACCGAGGGCGATATCGGTTACGTGGTGCTGGACGCCGACGGCGCGATCGCCGAGGCCGAGGAAATCCTCGCCGACATCCGTGCACTGGACGGCACCATCCGCGCGCGCCTCGTGCACCGGATCGAGTAAAGAATCTCCCACAGGACAACGGCTGTTTCCCGGACAAGGCGGCACCGCCGCCGCGATCCGGGACCATGACAGGGCCGGCCGCACATCTTCAATGGGTCACGGTCCAGGGCCGGGAAACTCATTGGATTTCTTACGTCCCTTCGTCCTGAACTCGATCCGAACCCATATTCATGCTTCGAGACGCTTCGCTCCTCAGCATGAGGTTATTAATTTCCCTCATCCTGAGGAGGCTCGAAAAGCCGTCTCGAAGGATGACCTGTCTCTGCTTCCGTGCGCCTTTGACCTAGATCAAAGACGCGCCCGGCAATCTCGGATTGACTGTCTTATGAACAAATCAACGATCGGAGGAAACCAATGACGTCGATTATTGTCGCTACGGACGGTTCATCTTCAGGCGAGAACGCCGTTCAGGTTGCTGCCGACATCGCCAAATCAAGAGGCACGTCGGTCCTGATTCTTTCCGTTCTGGATAATAAGGCGCTGCCCGATTCAATCAGGGCCATGGCCAAGGCAGAACACCTTGTCGATCAGGAACGCCTGAGCGGCGAAGCGCATATCGCGAACATCCCGACATGGATGATGAAAGACCTTCACGGCGCGGTTCAGGCCGACGAAGATGTCGCCCTGCATCAGGTCGTCGCCGATCTTGCGGTCAAAAGAGCGCAGGAAATCTTTAAACAGGCCGGGGTGACATCGGTAAATGAGGAAATAAACAGTGGTGACGTCGCCGACGCCATTATTGACGCCGCCGAACGTCACGGCGCCGATATGATCGTTATGGGGTCGCGCGGTTTCGGCAGTCTGAAAAGTCTCGTTTACGGCAGCACATCCAGGGATGTCGCGAAACGAGCGAAATGCTCGTGCGTGTCGGTGACGTGATCCGAAATCGCTGGCGGCGATGGGGTCGCCATCCGCTCAAGGCTCGCACCGGATCGCGTAGGCCTTAAGTTTTGCAAGTCCCGATCAATCCGGACCGTGTTTTTAAGTTCATCAAGAACAGGCGTCTTCGGATGTTTCTGTCGTACACTCTATTAGCCATCCTTATCCTGCTCGGATTGGCGTACTCGTTCATGAAACGGACAACTTGGGAACAATGGGAGCGTTTCTTCAATAATCTCTTCTAGAAGCACCCCTCACCACCTCAGTCCCCCCTCACCTAACCTCTCCCCCAAAATGGGGGAGAGGGATAAGATTGGTGCCTATATCAATACGAGAGTCCCTCTCCTCCACGTGTGGAGGAGAGGACAGGTGAGGAGGCCTTTTTCGTCTCCCTACCCCTTCTTCCCCTCCTCGTCGGGTTTGTCGTCGAGCGCGTCCTGCGCGAAGATTTCTTCGAGTTCGTTGGCCCAAACCTTGGCCGCCGCCTAAAATGCCTTCTCGTCCGTGTGGTCGCCGAACTGATTCTTGAGGCGGCGCGCGCCTCAGCGATCGTCGTCCTCGTAGTCGGCGGGGCGTTTATGGGCGATGAATTTGTGACACTCGATGCAGGTCTTTCCTTCTTCAAAGGCAACGCGCATCTTTTCTGCGGAACGTTTGCGTTGTTTTTCGAAATGCATTGCGTCGTAGCTGTGGCAGTTCCGGCACTCGCGTGAATTGTTGGACTTCATTTCAGCCCAGACGTTCTCGGCCAGTTCAAGCCGTTTCGCCTCGAATTTTTCCGGGGTATCGATCGTCCCGGCGATCTTATGGTACAGCTCGTTCGTGGCCTTGATCTTACGAACCAGCTTCGCCGTCCAATCCTTCGGCACATGGCAGTCGGCGCATATGGCACGCACGCCCGACGGGTTTTGATAGTGCACGGACTGTTTGTATTCCTGATATACCGTGTCGCGCATCTCGTGGCATGATACGCAAAAACCCAGCGTATTCGTGTGCTCCATGAATGTATTGAAGCCGCCCCAGAAAATGATACCGGCGACGCCGCCGACAGCAAAAATCGCGCCCCACCCGTAGCGCATGCTTGGAGCCATAAACCACGACCAAACCGCCCTGAGCCATTTCATGTCAGCGCCCTTTCTTGCTTCGATAAGAGAGGCCCCGCCGCCGGGGATGCAACGGCGGGGCAAGTGTGGCGGGTGTTAGTCTTTGGGGAGCGTTTGCAGATAAGACAGCACGTCGGCGGAAACCTGCATCGGCAAGGCGCGCAATGCCGGCATCGCTTCAGCGGGTTGTCCGTTGAGAATTTTGTGAAGAATTTCCCACGGGTTCTTGTTTGCCAACTTACCCAGAGCCGGCATGTCCTTCGGCAACTCGCCGTCCACGCCGTGACAGTTCACGCAGAGCGTGCCGTAATAGTTCTTCCCTTTGGCGGCATCGCCCTTCGCCTTTTTCGACGCACGGTCGATATATGTGTCCATATCGACCTGCCCCTTGGTCACGAATAGTGCGATCGCGTCCATGGCAGCGGCATCCATTTTGCCGGAAAAACCGTGCACGCTGTCGTTCATCGCCGCGACGACCTTCGCGGGGTCTCCGCCGTCGTATTTCCGCAGTCCGGTGATGCCGGTTTTATACGAGCCGGATGCGTAGGCACCGTCCTTACCCATGTAGTCCCACCCATGACAGGACTTGCAACGGTGCGTGGCATTTCCCTTTTTCTTGGTATTCGAGGCGGGCCACGACATATGCGTGTCCTTGGGCTTAGGCGCCTTGGTTACTTTGAACCATTTGTCGTAGAGCTTGCCGCCATGGGCGATCATGCCATCGTCTGCGAACGCAGTATTGTCGAGCGGCATCACCGATAGTGCCGACGCGACCGCTATGGCCGCCGTAAGACTTGGTAGATGGGCCCTGTTTATTTTCCGCATCATGTCCTCCTGTCACCTTAGAAGTTTATCGGAAGCTGGTCCGACGAAGTGATCGAGAGCGAGGCAGTTGCCGGGTGCGGTTTTCGCGAGATGCACCCACGGAAAATTGCGCCGCCTGCTCGTACCCTGCGAATGAACTTCGATCCCGAGTAGGCGGCTATCTTGCAGGCCACTTTAGCGTTCGAACAATCAACCTTGGTTATACGCCGGCGTTATCCGGCGATGTAATGCCGTTCGGCACGGCCTGACCTGCATCAATGCGTAATTGGCGGGAATTTGGGAGAATACAAAGTCTGCCGCATTCAGGCGGCGGGCAAAAAGGGGGAGGATATCATGTCCGAATACAGAATCTTGAATTCCACCAGCCGACAATGCATTGCGCTGGTTGCAACGGCGTTTGTCGTTCTCTCTCTTATTGAGGTTGTGTTAATCATCGATGTCGTATCGGAGACTCTGGGTATCGAAGTTCATTTTTTCTCTGCCAATCACACCCTTCTCGAATGGATATCGGTACTGGGCCTTGGGTTCATCTTGATCTACATCGGCGTGACTTTCCGGCACACATTGCGCGAAAACCGGAAATTACGCGACGTATCGGGACGTGCAAAAGGTGAGTTCATGCAAGTGATGACGCGTCAGATGCACGAATGGCACCTGACCGCGTCCGAATTGGAAATTGCAACGATGCTGGTCAAGGGCCTGACGATTCAGGAAATCGCCGACATTCGCATGACCAAAGCGGGCACGATCAAGAGCCAATGCAACGCGGTCTATCGCAAAGCCAGTGTCAAAAACCGCAGCGAGCTTTCGGCTTATTTTATCGAAGACCTGATGGGGGGCCTTAATCTCAGCGCACCCGGCGGCGCAGCCACCATTCGCCAATGAAACTACGGGCCGCCGCCGCAAGCGGAAGGATTGACCTGATTTCTCAGCCCTTCGCGTCGTCGTCCGGCTGGTCCTCGGCGGCATCCTGGGCGAAGATTTCTTCCAACTCGTTGGCCCAGACCTTGGCCGCCGCCTGAAACGCCGCCTCGTCCGAGTGCTTGCCGAATTCATTCTTGAGGCGGCGTTCGTCGTGGTCGCGGAACAGCTCGGCGATATGCTTCGCGTCCCGTGACGCAAAGCCAATACTTTCCAGCGTCAACCGCCCTGCCTCGATGCCGCTATGAAACGTCTCGCGGATGACGTGCTTCACGCCCTGCTCCATCAGCCGGTAGGCATGCTGCCGGTCGCGGGCGCGCGCGATCACCGTCAGATTGGGGAAGCGGCGCCGCACCAGCTCCGCCGTCTTCACCGACTGTTCGGCATCGTCGACGGCCAGCAAAAGCACCTTGGCCTTGTGCGCGCCCGCCGCATACATGACGTCGTAGCGCGTGGAATCGCCGTAATAGATTTTGTTGCCGTAGTTGGCGACGAAGTTGATCTGGTTGGGGTCGAGCTCCAGCGCCGTGAAGCCGATCCGCTTGGCGCGCAGAATACGGCCGATGATCTGCCCGAAACGGCCGAAGCCGGCGATGATCACCGGTGTTGGCAGTTCCTCGGGGATGACCTCGTCCGGCACGGACGGCGCCGGGGAAGCGATGAGCCGCTCCGACAAAAGATACAGCAGCGGCGTCACGGCCATCGACAACGTGACGACGAGGATCGCCAGTTCCGCATCCCCGCGCGCCAGCGCGCCGGCGCCGACGGCCAGGCCGAGAATGACGAAGGCGAACTCTCCGCCCTGCGAAATGGCGATCGCCAGATTGCGCCGCTGCACGCCGTCCAGCCCGTTCGCATATCCCAGCCCCCACAGCACGGCGGCCTTGACGGCGATCAGACCAGCGACGAGGCCGATGACGATCAGGAACTCCGTCACCAGAAGGCCGAAGTTGACCGACATGCCGACCGCAATGAAGAACAGGCCCAGCAAAAGCCCCTTGAACGGCTCGATGTCGGCTTCGAGGGCATGGCGGTATTCGCTGTCGGCCAGCAGCACCCCGGCCAAAAACGCCCCCAGCGCCATGGACAGCCCGACCGACTGCATCAACAGCGCGGTGCCGACCACCGTCAGCAGACCGCAGGCGGTGAAAATTTCGCGCAGCCCCGTCTCGGCGATATTCGACAGCACGAATTTCAGCAGATAGCGACCGACAAAGATCACCGCGGCGATGACCCCGGCAATGGTCAGCCCGTCGATCCAGATGTCGGTGCCGCTCATATCGGCGCCGCCGCCCAGCAACGGTACCAGCGCGATGATCGGGATGGCGGCGATATCCTGAAACAACAGCACCGAAAACGCAGCGCGGCCGTACCGGCTGGTCAGATGCCCCTTCTCGGACATGATCTGCAGGGCAAACGCGGTCGACGACAGCGACGCCGCCAGGCCGAGCGCCAGCGCGCCCTGCCACGGCACACCGAAGGCATGCACACAGGCGCCCAGCACGGCGGCGCTGATCAACACCTGCGCCCCGCCCAGACCGAACACCGGCCGGCGCATGGTCCACAGACGCCCGGGCTGCAGTTCGAGACCGATCAGAAACAGTAAAAGCACGACGCCGAACTCCGCGAAGTGAAGGATGCTGTCGACGTCACTGACAAGCCGGAGACCCCACGGGCCGATCGCCGCGCCGGCAATCAGATACCCCAGCACAGAACCCAGCCCCAGCCGCTTGGCGAGCGGCACCGCGACCACGGCCGCGCCCAGAAATATAGCCGTCTCGGTAATCAGGGACATGCGCGTGCTTTCACCGGTGCCCGGCCAGGGTGTTTCGAATACCGTCAGGTGGCACTATTCCAGATATAAGTAGGGAGTTAAACAGACCTATAACAGATTGACGCGCACGCCTGTTCGGCGTTTCTTGCACGTCAGGACTATTCCCATTCACAAACTGGCGCCGGGCGGTTTTTTGCACTAAAAAGCTCTAAACAGATAAATTCTCGGTGCTTCGAGGAATAAGATGTCGATTTTCATGTTTCACCGAGCGGTGTTCGCCGCCGTGCTTCTGCTTTGCATATCGTTCGGTGCGACCGCCGACGACGAGGTCAACGTCGGGCCGGACGGCGTTGCCATCCACGGCTATGACGTCGTCGCCTATTTCGACCCCGGCAAGGCGGTCAAGGGTAAGAAAGCCTTCTCGGCCCGTCACTTCGGCGTGACGTACCGGTTTTCGTCGGCCGAAACCCTCGCGACATTCATGAAAAATCCGGACAAGTACCTGCCGGCCTACGGCGGCTGGTGCTCGTACGGCGTGCGGGTCGGCAAGAAATTCGATATCGACCCCAGCGCCTGGAAAATTGTCGACGAACGGCTTTTCCTTCAGCTGGATCACGGAACGCAAAAGGTCTGGAAAAACGATCTCGCCAAGAACATCGAAATCGCCGACCGTCTGTGGCCCAAAATCCAGTCAACGTCCGCGGCAGCGCTCGGTCAATAGCGCCGCCACCGATGTACCTTCGACCGACCCGGTGCCTGGAGCGCAGACGGCTATGACTTCATCCCTGAGTGCCAAGTTCATTGCGACGGTGACGCCGATTTTCATCTGCGTGTTCGTTCTGTTCGTCGGTATTTACGAATGGGGGAACTACGAAAAGTCGCGCGAAGAGCTGATGCAACACCTCGATACGATGGCCGCCAGCCAGTCGATTATCCTCGCCGAATCGATTGCCAACCGGGACGCCGGACAGCTTAGCCTGCTGTTGGCCAGCGTCATCAGCGACCCGAACCTGGTCGGCGTCGAAGTCCATGACACCAATGGCCAGATTCTCGATTCGTTTGGCGACGTACAGGCTGGCGATGCACAGTTTCGCAAAACCATCACCGTCAACTTTGCCGACGGCGACGATGTGCGCAAAGTCGGCACGCTGACGTTAAGAATGACCGACCGCAATCTCAAGAAAGCGTTACGCAAGCATCTGATCGACCATGGACTGCTTGCCACGGCACTGCTCATATCAGGCCTGATCGGCGCTGCCCTTGCACACCGCCGGATCGTCGGCCGGCCGCTCGGAAAACTGCTGTCGGCGATCAACGAGACCCGAGGCGGGCGGCGCGGACAGGTGGACTGGCACTCGAACGACGAAATCGGCGAGGTCATCGAATCCTATAACGAAATGCAGCGCCGGCTCGAAAAGTACGAACGCGACCTGAAGGCGGCCCATAGCCAGCTCGAGCAGAGCGTCGAGGCACGCACCCGTGATCTGGTGTCCGCACGCGAGCTTGCCGAGCAAGCCAACCGGGTCAAATCCAAGTTCCTCGCGTCCATGAGCCATGAATTCAGAACGCCGATGAATGCCGTTCTCGGCTTTACGCAGGTTCTGCAGATGGCCCCGGAAATCCGGGACAACCCGCGTCTCATCGACCGCCTGGAAAAGGTCACGAATAGCGCGAAGGGCCTCCTCGCGCTGCTCGACGCGATCATGAACTTCGCACAGATCGAAAGCGCGGACACCGGTTTTGTCATCGAAGATGTCAAGCCCTACAGCGCGATCCGCGACGCAATCGCGCTGATCGAACCATTGGCTGACTCGCGCAAGGTAACGTTCCATGTCCAGGAACACGGAGAGGAGGACTTCCTGCTCAGGGCAGACCCTTTGAAGTTGCAAGCCGCGTTGCTCAATCTTCTTTCTAATGCGGTCAAGTTTAACCGCCCAAACGGCACGGTCTCCGTGGACGTCGTGCCAGTCGGCCCCCGTGTGGAAATTTCCATCTGCGACACCGGATACGGCATCCCGGAGGCTGAGTTCGAGAATATTTACGAGCCGTTCAACCGGCTTGGCCGGGAAGCAGGCGTCATCGAAGGCACCGGCCTCGGCCTGACCACGACACGACGGATCATCGAAAAGATGGACGGTACAATCGATTTCGAAAGCGTCGAGGGCGAAGGCACGACATTTCGCATCTCGTTCATAGCGGCGCGCTGAGGATTACGCGCCGGGATCGCCCGTGGTGCGTCTTTCGAACAGGAACATCACCGCCAGCGCCAATGCCAGCGCCGAAAACCACCACGACTGCCAGAGCCCGTAGGTCGCATTCCAGCTGACACAGACGGCGAGCAGCATCAGCGGCTTCACATAGACGTCCGCGGCACCGCCCGCCGCGCCGAGACGATGGCGGAAAATCAGCCAGAACGCACCAGCCGCGATCAGAATACCGGGGATACCGAGTTCCAGCCATAACTGCAGCGTTGCGTTATGCGGATGCAACGGCATCAGTTCCTTGCCGATGGCGATTGTTTCATGCCCGCCCGGGATCGCCCGCGATGCATCGAACCCCCACCCCTTGAGCGGCCGCTCGACGGCACGCTCGGTGGCGAACCGCCAAATGTAATAGCGGTGTCCGTACGATCCGGCGAGACCGTCGGGATCGGTGGAATGTGTCTCGTCGATCAGCGGACGATAGCCATCGTCGACGGCGCGGATGGTGAGCGTGATCGCCCCCGGCAGCAAGAGTGTCCCGGCGATGCAGCCAACGGCAACGATCCGCGGCATGACGCCCGGGAATTTCCACAGCAAAACCGCCACGACGGCCATCACGGCAACGGCCAGCACCGCCGCGTTCGAACTGCTGAGCGTGGCGATGGTCAACATCGCGACGGCGAAGGCGCAGGCCTGCCATTTGCGCCCGCCGGCCAGCAAATGCGCGATCAGCGCCGGACTGACAATGGCGATGATGACCATGCCGGCGGAAAACAGCGACAGAATATCGGAGCGGTTGGTGCCGATCAGCCGCTTGTTTCCAGTGGCAACGATCAACCACGCAACGGCAATTAACGCCATCGAGACGACGGCACTGATGACCAGCGCATCGAGCACTCGGGCCCGGGTTTTATCATCAAGGCCGCGCGCAATCCACACCGCGCCGGCACCGAGGATCACCAGCACCGCCAGCGAGAGCAGCTTCGCCGTGGTCGGCTGGCCGTTGAAGGTATCGATACTGCAATACCCGGCCCAGAGCAGCGCCGCGGCGGCCAGCGCCCACCCGGCACGGGACATGAGATGCGCCGCCTGCCCTGCGCGCACGGCGCCGATCAGACCGGCCAGGCCGAGCACACCGAGAAGTACGACCACGCCCTTTTCGAGCAGTGTCGCCATCAGCGGCAGTGCGCCGATGCAGGCAATCGCGATGATATCCGTCTTTGCGTCGCGCACTTTGGCGGTTCCGTTACTCATGTTCTATCGTTGACCTAGCAGGCAGGGATGCCCGTCGGCAACGCATTCGCGCGCGAGATACGCGCCGAGATGCCGCGCCACGGCGCTCGCCCCCGCTTCATTGTAATGTCCGTCGAAGGGAAACGTATACGTATCCGGCCCCGGTGTCGCGAGGCCGTCGAAGTTGCTGACGCAGGTCATGCCCAGCCGCGCGCAATAGGGCGCGGTCAAATAATCCATGTAGTCCTGCGCCGGAAAGCTTTTGCCGCCCTTCGAATAGGCCTCGTAATAGGTTTCGTCGAAGAACAGGCGATTGCTCAGCAGATAAACCATCATCCGCCCGCCTTTCGCCGCCACCGCGACGTTCAGGATCGACAGCATTTCCATATTGGCGGCAACGGCATCGGGATCGAGCTTGCGGACGAACGCGTCCCCGGCGCGCAATCGGTAATACAAAAGCCGGACCCGCGCCATGGCGATGCGGGCCAGCACCGACGAATAACGCAGCGATTCGGCGAACGCCTTGAACGACGAGATGGACGGCACGAGAATGCCGCTGGCACGATAAAACCGGTAGCGCCACGTTTCCCCGCCGGCGCGCCGGAGCGGGTCGCTCAGGACCGGCGCGATATGCCCACCCTCCTCATGGTTCGCCCCGCCCGCCGCCATCCCCGCCGCATCGGCACGCGCGGCCTCGATCCAGGCCGGGGATACAGGCGTGATCAGATCGTTCCATGCCACACCGACGACCACCAGATCGCCTTCACGGATCACCCCCATGACCTGATGCAGCCCGCGCTTCACGTACTGGTCGATGTTGGTGGCGTGAACGCCCAGATTGAATACCCGGGGCGGGTCGGCGCTTGCCTTCGAGAGCGCGCATTGCAGGCCGTTCGCCCAGGTTTCGTCATCGCTGAGTCCGAAGCCGAAGGTCTGGCTGTCGCCGAGCAGAAAAATCCGTTGCGCCGTTTCGGGAATGCCGTCGGCGCACGGGGTCAGGCGCACGCCGTCCGCCGTGACGGTCAGGGTTTTGTCCTGAAAATCGATCCGGTTATCCATCTTGCCGCGATATCCGGGTTCCGGCATCCAGAACCCGCGTTGATCGAGCACCAATAGTCCCGGCTTGACCGGATAGGGGATCGGCACCGGGAGCCACAGCCGGGCCAGCGCCTCGAACAGAACAAAGGCAATCAGCATCGCTGCCGGGATCAGCGCAATGTTCTTCCACATGGGCCGGGGCCGCTCCTTCGTCGAATCAATGCGCCAGAGAAGCAGCCGAACCCCCGTCAGGCAAGTGGATTTCCCGTGGAAAGCGGCGGTTTGTAAGGGTCCGGTCAGGTTCCGAGCATACCGTAGCGACACTGAACACATCACCCTGACGAAAACCGGCGCTTCCTGCGCCGTTTACTTTGTGGATCAAGAGGCTCTCTCCCCATGGCGGATACGGTTTACGGCGTTAATCTGGTTGAAAACGGCAGTTTCGAAGACGTGTCGTACGATCGCGGATACGGCCATCACCATCATCACCGCCACCATGACCGCCATCATCACAATGCCGAACTGAGCGGCTGGCAGACCACATCCGGGCCGGGGCCGGACATCAAGGGCGGCAACCCGTGGACGCCCGCCGCCGACGGCAACCGCTACATCGAACTGGACGGCAGCGGCGGACGCAATACCAACAGCGCCGTGCAGCAGGACATTCCCACCGGCGGCACCGGCACCTTCCAGCTTTCGTTCAGCTACGCCGCGCCGCCGTTCAGCCGGGCCTCGTCGAACGGCATCGAGGTGCTGTGGAACGGTCAGGTTATCGACACCATCACCGCCGACGGCGGCTGGGGCACCGATTGGCAGACTTTCACCTACGAGCTTGAAGGCGCGGGCGACACGACGAGCCTGGAATTCCGCGCCGTCGGTCGCGATGACGGCCGGGGCGGATTGCTCGACGACATTTCCGTGATCGGCATAGAGCCGCCGGAGCTGTTTACCGAGGACGCCGACACCGTGGTGCTGGCCGACGACGACCCCGACTACGGCTCGGGGGAAGAATACGACGCGCTTGGCGGCGATGACGTGGTAACGGGCGGGGATCTCGACGACACCATTTACGGCAACACCGGCGACGATACCCTTTCGGGCGGCGCCGGCGACGACGTGCTGACCGGCGGCGCGGAAACGGAAACCTTTGTCGAGGTCGAACAGATCGTCGAGCATGACCTGTCCGGCCTTTCGGACACGCCGACGCTCGGCGTCGATCCGGCGCACTTCCAGCTTGCGAATGACCATCAGGTCACCATGACCTTCGTCGGCGAGGACGCGGGCTACCGCAACACCGTCGGCATCTACAAAATCGCCGACGACGGCACCATCCAGGACGTCGAGATCGTCTTCCAGGACGCGTCGGACAGCCGCTGGTACGGCACCGAGACCGGCACCGCCGTCGATCTCGACCTGTCCGGCGGCGATGCGTTCGGCGTGTTCATCATCGCCAACGGTGCGCAGCGCAACAATTTCAAGCATTTCGACAACGGCCACTACGAATTCCGCAACGGTGACGGCAGCCCGGCGACGGTCGACAGCGATGCGCCGGAACTGGTGTTCGTCAACAACTGGGGCCGGGCCAAGGACGTACGGGGCGAGATTTATCACTCCGCCGTCGATGCCGGAAACCTGCAACTCAACGCCGACGACGCGCTGCACGTAAAGTCGTCTGACAACGGTGACGGCGCTCTGCGTCTCAGCTTCGAGGATCTGCCCGCACGCTGGAGCGACGACGACTTCAACGATGTCGTGATCGACCTTTCGTTCGCCCCGGTCACGGAAACCGTGCTGGTGGCCGACACCGATGCCGACGTGCTGTTCGGCGAAGACGGCAACGACACGCTCAGCGGCGGCTTCGGCGACGATACCCTCGACGGCGGGACCGGACGCGACGTGCTCGACGGCGGCGAAGGCAATGACGTGCTTTCAGGCGGCGGCGGTAAGGACACGCTGGACGGCGGCGAAGGCGATGACGTGCTTTCCGGCGGCGGCGGCGGCGACAAGCTGTTTGGGCGCGCTGGCAACGACACCCTGAACGGCAACAACGGCGACGACGTGCTGAACGGCGGCGGCGGCAAGGATCTTCTCAGGGGCGGCAACGGCGACGATGTGCTGCGCGGCGGTGGCGGCAGGGACAAGCTCAAGGGCGGTGACGGTGACGATCTGCTGATCGGCGGCAACGGTGCCGACAAGGTCGACGGCGGTGACGGCAACGATACGGTGCGTCTCGACCTCGACGAAACCGGCGGCGGCGAAGTGGCCGACGGCGGTCTCGGTACCGATACGCTCGAACTAACCCTGGAAACCGACGATCTGGCTGATCCGGCGGTGCTGCAGGCGCTGCTCGATCTTTCCAGCTTCATCGTCAACAACGCCGACGCCGGGTCCGACAGCGGCCCGAGCGAAGCGTTCGCGGCCCTCGGCCTCGAAGTGTCCAACTTCGAGGAAATCGACATCACCATCATCGATTCCGAAACTGGCGAGGAAGTGCCGGGCCTGCTGGCCCCGGTCATCGATCTGGCCGTCGGCGATGCCGGCGGTGACGAGGATACGCAGATCGCGCTCGATATCTCGGCGGCGGTCACAAATGCGCCGGACCTGTTCGACCTCGTCGTTACGGTCTCCGGCGTTCCGGCGGGGGCCTTGCTTTCCGCCGGCACGGATAACGGAAACGGATCGTGGACGCTCGAAGCCGCAGATCTTGTGGGGCTGACGATCACGCCGCCGGCCGACAGCGACGTCGATTTCACGCTCGACGTCACGGCAACGGCGACCAGCCTGATCACCGGGCTTGAAACCACGACCGGCGCCGAGACGCTGACAGTCGTTGTCGATGCCGTGGCCGACGCACCGAGCGTCAGCGCCGGCGATGTCGTGCTGGCCGATCCCAACGCCGGCGATCAAATCATCGAAGGCACCGACGGCAAGGACACCCTGCAGGGCTTCGGCGGTAACGACACCATCAACGGCGGTGCCAAGGGCGACACCATCATCGGCGACGGCCCCTCGGCGGCAAGCTTCACCGGTGCGCTGGCGATCTCCGCCGCGCTTGGCGACATCGACGGCTCGGAAAGTCTTGAAATCGTCGTCGAGGGCCTGCCTGTGGGCGCAATGCTCTCGGCGGGCACCGTCAGCGGCGTCGGCACGGTGACGCTGAGCCCGGCCGATCTGGCGGGCCTGACCATCACCGTCCCGTCCGGCGCGGGCGACTTCACGCTGAACGTCACCGCCATCGCCACCGATACCGACACCGACAGCGGCCAACAGTCGACGAACAGCACGGCCGTCGTGTCCACCGCGACGCTAACCGTCTCGGTCGACGGCGACGACATTCTGAACGGCGGCACCGGCGCAGACACCATTCAGGGCAACGGCGGAAACGACACCATCAACGGTGACGGCGGTGCGGATGATATCGACGGCGGTGACGGTGACGACGACATTTCCGGCGGCGCCGGGTCCGATATCATCTTCGGCGGCGCGGGCAGCGACACGATTGCCGGCAACGGCGGTAACGACGCGATCTTCGGCGGCGACGGCGACGACACCATTAACGGCAACGCCGGCAACGACAACATCCAGGGCGGTGCCGGGAACGATGATCTCAACGGCGGCGGCGGTCTTGATGTCGTCGACGGCGGCGATGGCGACGACACGGTCCGCGGTGCGGCCGATGCCGACACGCTGATCGGCGGAACAGGCAACGACCTGCTGATCGGGGCCGCGGGCAACGACGTGCTCGACGGTGATGACGGCAACGACGACCTCAACGGCGGCGACGACAACGACACGCTGGCGGGCGGCCTCGGCAACGATGTGCTGGCCGGTGGCGCGGGCGACGATGTGCTCGACGGCGGCAACGGCGACGACGTGCTGAACGGCGGCGGCGGTCTCGACACGCTTTACGGCGGCGCCGGCAGCGACCAGTTGATCGGCGGCAACCAGGCCGACACCCTCGACGGCGGCGACGGCGACGACACCATCAACGGCGACGGCGGCGCGGACGTGATCTTCGGTGGTCTCGGCGAGGACGTGATTGCCGGCGGCGCGGGTGCCGACACGATCGACGGCGGCGACGGGAATGACAACATCAACGGCGACGACGGCAACGATACGATCGACGGCGGCGCCAACGACGATCTGGTGTGGGGCGGTCTCGGCAAGGACGAGCTGTTCGGCGGCAGCGGCAACGACGTGCTTTACGGCGGCGACGACAACGACACCCTGCACGGCGGCGACGACAATGACACGCTCCGCGGCGAGTTGGGCAACGACCTGATCTTCGGCGATGCCGGCAACGACATCATCATCGGCGGCGAAGGCAAGGACGAGCTGCACGGCGGCGACGGC
>Ga0209273_10001832_pt1 | contig 17672 bp, 20 predicted proteins | sample tdAd471_FD_187126 | JGI IMG/M metagenome (GOLD analysis project Ga0209273, IMG submission 187126) | Marine sediment microbial communities from the Atlantic coast under amendment with organic carbon and nitrate - tdAd47.1 (SPAdes)... | ecosystem: Environmental > Aquatic > Marine > Coastal >...
TGGCGCATCACTCGGTCCCTCACTTGGGCATACACTTGGTGCCTCACTTGGCGCATCACTCGGTCCCACACTTGGCCACTCACTTGGTACCTCACTTGGATAGGCTTGGGGTTAGTCATGGCGTCCTTGGTCTCTCTGGTCAGGCATGGCTGGCGGCAGTCTTGGCCGTGTGATCCTATCCTTAGCACATGGGGTTACATTGTAAACCTCGGAGATGGTGGACAAGGTGGCAAAGGGTCAGCCAAGAAAAAACCCTAGAATTTCATTTCGGTCCCGGAACGATTCCAATGTCACCACCCTCGGGTGTGTCAAGGACAAAACATGTGCTGTCTTTTGTTACGCATGTTACACCAGATACGGGAGCTCGATGACACCTCCAATGATATCAATGGGTTAGCTCCAAAGCTTACGCGCATAATTACTCTTATGGGAAATAGGGGACCCTTGGTTGAACTGGGGTTCTCCTTATACAACCCGGGGGGAGGAAAAACAGGGACAATGTTGCAGAGGCGCGGGTACCCTTGGATTTCGCAAGGGATTTCTCTAAGGAAACCCTAGGGACCCCTAAGGATTTATCCAGGAAATCTTCCAGGGACCCCTAAGGGAGCCCTCAGTGTAGCGCTTTAGGGGGTATAGGGAGTATTCTGGGTCTAGAATTTATATTCAAGAAAGACTTAAGGGACCCTAAGCACTCACTAACTGGAAATCTTGGGCCCTGGTCGCGCTCTAAGGGAGAACAAGCAATGGATGAAGAAGACGAGAACATCTCACCACGAATAACTGTATCCAAGAAAAAGACAGGGGAACCCAAGCGGGCCTATGGGGACTGGCGCAAGTCGGTTATGGATGAATACAGGGAGGCTTTAGGCGCTCTTAGTCCTTTTCAGCGGCGCTTTGTAGAGGCGTATCTCAAGGCGGGTAGTGGTGCCGAGGCGGCAAGGATTGCAGGCAGTCAATCCAAGAATCTTGAGCAGGTAGCACACAACACCAAGCGATTACCTGAGGTACAGATAGCCATAGCCATAGGCATGGATACACGCATACAGGCAGCGGCCCTGGATGACATGGAAGTTATTCACATGATGCGAGAAGTCTATCACAAGGCTATTCAGGACAAGCGCTATGCAGAGGCAAACAAGGCTGCGGAGAACCTTGCCAAGACACTTGGTTTATTCCAGCTTTCCTCGAAGGAGACTTTTGACGACAAGGTAGCCAAGCGAGCCAAGAACCTGAGGGATGACAAGGAAAAGGAACAAGAAAAGGAATTAGACGAGAATGCTTCCCAGATGCTTCATATCCTGGGCAATGCAAAGGCGAGAGAGGGTACCGCCGTAGATACAAGGAACATCGAAGAGTTCCCTTCGAAGTCTGATGATGACTAGACCCCTCGGCGCTCTCAGGGGCCCCCTTGCGCACCCGGCGCTCTTTGGTTATCCTAGGGATAAGGGACCCCGGGGCGTCCTTAGGATTCCTAAGGTATTCCTACGTGCCCCCCTAAGGAACCTTACTAACCTTAGTACTTACCTTAGTAAGTACCTTTCCTTTACCCTTAGTTACTCTAGTTATCCTAGGAACCTTACTTGGTTCCTTAGGGCCCTTAGGGTGTACCTAGGTAGGTCCTTAGAGACCTTTGGTGGATTTTTAATTGTCCTCTTTCTATTCCTTGGTAGAAGTTTGGTCTCATGCGTTTTTCTAAGGTGGTTGCGTGTCTGATTTCGCAACTCTTGAACTACCTGGTGAAACCACGGAGGAAGAGCTTGTACAAAACCTGTATGAGCATTGGAATCTCCTGACACCTTCGGAGAAGGCTAAGGCTCATGGATTTATTCAAGGGGCTTTAACCAAGAAGGCCCGCAGTGATTTCTACACTTACGTGCGTTTGATGGCGCCTGTGATCTTGCCTGAGGGCTTTATTGACGGCAAGCACATCAAGCTGATGTCTGAGGAGCTCCAGGTTGTAGAGCGAAGGACAGCGCGCAGTTCAAAGCTACGTCTACCCCAAGACACCTCCCCTGTGGTTCTAGGTAAGCGCTTGCAGATTTTCTTGCCTCCCGGCTCCATGAAATCCAAGATATTGAACTTGTTTGTAACATGGGCATTTGGGCGGCACCCCAAGTGGAACATCATGCACATAGGTCACTCTACGCAATTTGCAGAGGACAACATGGGGCGGCAGATCAGGGATGTTATGAACGCACCTGAGTACGCTGAGATCTTCCCTGGCACCCTGATTAAAAAGGATGTCAAGGCGGCAGGCCGCTGGGAGACTACCAAGGGGGGCAAATACTACGCTACGGGCGTAGGGACCCGCATTGCGGGGCGGAGAGCGCATATCTCTATCGTAGATGATGCTGTGTCTGAACAAACGGCTTACTCGAAGGTAGAGCGTCCCAAGATTAACGAATGGTATGGGCGTGGGCTTAGAACGCGGGTTCTTCCTGGTGGCTCTGAGATCATCGTGAATTGCTTGGTTGCCGATACGGATGTCTGGACTAACCAAGGTAAAAAGAAGATTACTGAGATTGCCCTAGGCGACAAAGTTCTCAGCTATAACCAGAAAGAAGACGCGCTGGAATACAAGAATGTTTCAGGTATCTGGGATAATGGTGAAGATGAGATTTGGGAAGTAACACTTCAAGATAGTACGGTTATCAGAGGGAATGCAAAGCATCCTTTGCTAACGCAGGAGGGCTATGTTCCCTTGGAAGACCTGGACATTGATAAGCATAGGGTACTTTCACAGTGGTACATGGGTTCTTTGGACAAGGGCGAGAAAATATCCGTGGAAGAAGGGTATCTCCTTGGTTTCATGTTTGGGGATGGCTGGACTAATAACTCTCAAAGAACGGGAGGGAAACAGAAAGGCGTTTATCGCTGGGTAACTTGCTGGAGCTATGGAATCTACGAAGAGTTGAACACCAAGGTGCTGAAACTTTTCCAGAAGCTCTTTGGCATAACCATGAACAAAACCAAGTTTGGCTATTACCGAACAGATTACAGGCATGTTTGTGAGTGGTTCCGTACTTACGGGCTTGTTGGGAATGCACACACCAAGAGATTGCCAAAGTGGGTGTTTCAGCAGAAGGAAGAAATCAGGGAAGCGGTCTATGCAGGATTGATTGCATCAGACGGGCACATTGATAAGGCAGGAATGATTCGTTTTGGCATGTGTAATCCAGATCTTGTTCAAGACATTAAAGATTTAGCACGTTCTTTGGGCTACAAAGCTTCTAAGGTGTGGAAACAAGAATATTGTGTGCAACCCCCCAATAGTCCTGAGCCTATAGATGCTATCCAATACGGGCTTTCTATTGGCAAGACTCAGAACAAAGAATCCACAAGGGCGATGAGGCTAAAGTCTGTTGTTAACACAGGAGAAAAAGAAAAGGTCTACGACCTAACGATTGAAGACAACCATAACTTCGTAATCGACAATGGTGTTATCAGCTCTAACACGCGTTGGCACGTAGATGATCTCTCAGGTTATCTCTTGAAGGCCGATGAGAGCTCCAAGATGCCTTGGAAGGTCATAGCTATTCCTGCAATTCTTGACGCCTACTCAGCGGGACTTTTAGGACTTCCGGCGGGGCACTCGTACTGGCCTGAGTTCTGGACCGATGCGATGTTACAGGAGAAAAGGTCAGACAAGGCATTCTCCGAGGCGGCATGGAATGCGCTCTATATGCAAAACCCTGTGCCGGAAGAGGGTAATATCTTCAAGGAGAGCTTGTTTCAGTATTGGACTGAGAACGATCCTCCGGCCTTGGATTACATTATTACCTCTGTGGATACGGCTTTTTCAACGCGGGAGAAGGCAGACTTCTCGGCCTATACCGTCTGGGGGGTGTTCAAGGATGTCGAGGAGGACCTGGCAGGGCAGGAATTGCTTGTCAGCAATATGATTTTACTGGAGGCTGAGGAGGGACGTTGGGAATTCCCTGAGCTGTGCTTGAAAATGCGGGAGATTAACGATGTTTACCAGCCCGATACCTTTGTGGTGGAAAAGAAAGCCTCGGGGCAAAGCCTTATTCAGGAGATGCGGCGCCGGAACTTCCCTGTGACCGAGTATATCCCTGACAAAGACAAGATTTCCAGAGCACATGCCTGCACCCCCTTTATGGAAGCCAAGCGTATTTGGGTGCCTTCTGTGCGTCTTGACGATGAAACCACGCGTCCCCGGTCTTTTGCCGAGGATCTTATCCAGCAGGCTATCCAGTTTCCCTTTGCGGCGCATGATGATTTGACGGATACCTTCACACAGGCTATTTTGTGGATGCGGGATGCTTTTGCTGTGTCTCACCCTGAGTATGATGAGGATGAAGAAATTGAAGCCCAATCCGCTGTTCGCTTTTCTTACTGGAACATGGTCAACCCAAAAGGATTCTAGCCATGTCTAGCCTGAGAACCCACGTATGGCTCCATGTAAGAACCCAAGCGAATCCCCAAGTGAAAGAGCAAGTGAGATTCAACGTGTACGATGATCTGTGGCACCAAATGCTTGTGAAAGTAAGTCGGGCAGGGAACGAAGGGTGCAAAGAATGGTCCCAAGCCTACGAGGACCTCCAATGACCTTGATATTCCTGCATATTCCCAAGACAGGCGGGACTTCTGTGAGGGCGGCTCTCAAAAGGGAGCAGGTCAACACCAATTATGATCTTTTCTTGTCCCCGGCCTCACACCAGTTACCGTCAAGGGGAGAGCTAGACTACGTTTTCACCTTCGTTAGAGATCCTTATGCAAGGGCTGTGTCCCTTTACAACGGGTACACGCCTACCCCGTTCAAGCCTGACTTCCTTGGGTTTCTCAAAAGGGTAGCCAAGGGTGTCTGGGGGGACCAATTCAGAGCACAGCCACAGACGTACTGGACCCAAGGCACTAACGCAGACTTCATTGGGAAGACAGAGACATTGCAAGAAGACCTGGACAAGGTGCTGAGCAACTTCGACATCCCAAGCGTAGAGATAGATCGTCTGAACTCAGCCAAGGAAAGAGGCACCATAGGGATTACGATAAGGGATTTAACGAGCGAGCACAGATCTTTGATTGAAGATATCTACGCATCTGACTTTGACGCCTTTGGGTATCCAAGGTATGTCGCGCATGGCTAGTCTCGGTGTTAAACTAGGGACATGGCCATACAACCCACACCAATGCAGTCAGGGCAAGGCGCATTTGCGCAACCCGAAAACCCCCAAGGCGTATCAGAACTTCCCGACGGAGGCTTTGAAGTAGAGCTTCCTGTTGAGGAAGAAGAGCTTGGTGATAATCACTTCGAGCCCGGTGGACACTATGAAAACCTTGTTCATTATTTTCCTGACTTAAGTGAAATACAAGAGCTCGGTAGACAAGTTCTTGATATGGCTGAGGCAGACAAGGAATCCCGCGAAGAGTGGGAGTACATGCTTGCCGATGGTATTAAATCCCTTGGTCTTAATCCCCATGAAGGTACAGATAACTACGGAATAAAGTATGAGGGCATGTGTACCGCTACGCATCCTCTGCTTCTTGAAAGCGCTGTTAAGTTTCAATCCAAGTTTACATCAGAGATGTTGCCCCCTACAGGGCCAGCAAGAACTCAGATCTTTGGGAAGAAAACAGACGAGAAAGAACTGCAGGCACAAAGGGTGCAGGCACACCTGAATTACCAGCTTACACAAGAGATGCCTGAATACGCAGAGGAGATGGACAAGCTGGGCTTCCACTTGCCGCTCTACGGGTCTTCCTTCAAGAAAATGTACTGGGATCAAACCTTAGGCCGTCCCTCAGCCGAGTTTGTTCACCCTGATTTCTTTATTGTGGCAGAGAACGCCAAGTCGCTGGAAACAGCAGAGCGTTACACACACATCATTGAAAAGAGCCCTTTGCAGCTTCAAAGAGAGATAGACCAAGGAATTTATGCGCAGCCGGACGGTACGTTTGATTTGGCCGCTGCTGCAGGTACAGGCGAAAACGGGACAATAAAAAATACCGAAGATCAAATCACAGGGGAAGTTCCTACCCATACTATTCTTGAAAACCGCATTCACACACTCTATGAGCAGCACGTTTACATGGAGCTCCCTGATGGCATTGATGATGCACAGATACGCCCCTATGTTATTACCGTCGAAAAAGAGACGAGCCAGGTTCTAAGTATTCGCCGCAACTGGTCGATGAATGATCCCAAGGCACAGATGCTGCAATGGTTTGTTCACTACAAGTATGTTCCCGGCTTTGGTTTTCACGGCCTTGGCCTTATCCACCTTCTTGGTGATATGCAGAAGACCCTTACGGTGGTCCTGCGCTCCCTGATTGATGCGGGCCAATACGCAAATCTTCAGGGCGGTTTCAAGCTGAAGGGTATCAGGCTTAGCGAGGAAACAGACCCGATTAAGATGGGCGAGTTCCGCAACGTGGAATCTAGCCTGCAAGATATTACCAAGGCTCTTATGCCCCTTCCCTTCAAGGAGCCTTCTGGCACGCTTTATCAGCTTCTCGAATACCTAACAGGGGCTTCTCAGAAATTTGCAGATAGCACAGAGCAAGTAATCCAGGACAGCTCGAACTATGGCCCTGTGGGGACCACGATGGCGCTCCTTGAGGCGTCCGTTAAGTTCTTCTCGGCTATCCACAAAAGATCGCACAGAGCGCAAGGCAAGGAACTGAAGATACTTGCTCGTTTGAACTACGAGTTTCTTCCCGAAGACTATCCTTACGAAGTGCCCTATGACATGCAGAACATTCTCCGGAAGGACTATGACCCCAAGAGCGTGGATGTCATACCTAACTCGGACCCTAATATCACTTCGCAGGCGCACAGAATTTCCCTGGCACAAAGCAAGCTGCAGGCAGCACTACAGGCGCCGCAGTTGCACAACCTTAAAGAGGTCTACAAGGATTTCTATATCGCCCTTGGGGTAGAGGACATTGATTCGTTTATGGTGCCGGACGTACAGGCGCAACCTATGGACCCCATGAGCGATATTCTTGCGGCGGTGCAGAACCAACCCATTAAAGCCTTCCCGGGACAAAACCACGCTGCACACGTTATGTTCAAGACAGCATGGGGGCAGGACCCTACACAAGGCGGTTCAGGTATGTTCCAGCAGGCTTTGCCCGCAATACAGGCCAATATCCAGGAACACCAGGTTATGGAGTTCCAGGAGAAGATGGCAGCGCAGGCGCAAGTCCTTGGGCAACAAATGGCGGTTACAGGCGCGGCCACAGATCCTGCTACGCAAGAAATGCTTATGGCGCAGGCGGCACAGCAAGTGGTGCAGACTAACGAGCTTCTTGCTCAGGAAAAAGCGGCGGGTGGACCTGCTGGCATGGTTGCCAAGGCAGAGCTTATGGATGCGGAGACAGGCCGCATGAAAGAGCAACGAGAATCCGAGGAAAGCAAAGTTGACCTTGGTATTAAACTTCTTAAAACCCTTGTTGGGGTTGAGCGTGAAAAGACACGCGCCAAGGAGTCAGGTCGCAAGACAGCCTTTGAAGAAACCAAGGTTGCTGCTGAGCTGCTGAAGGAGCAAGTAAAGCTTGACGCAAATGATCGCAAAGAAAATGCGAAGCTTGCCTCGGGCGAGAGGAACTTGTTTGCCAAGGAAATGGCACAGGACCGCAGGGAAGAAAGAAAAGAAGGCAGCGATGCCCGGAGGATGGGACGCAATGGACGTAAATGACCAAGGAAGACCCTTCACGCTCTGAACTTCTAAGGGAACAAATCCTGGAAGACTCTCGTAGTCTGGTTAGAGACCAATTCTCCGAATTGTTGCGCCAAGAGATTGCAGACGCTACTATGAGAGCTATAGCAACGGGTGACATGCCTGACGCTGAACGCAACCAAGCTATAGGATACTTACACGGTATGACTGATGCTTTGCGCTTACTTCTTGTCGAGTACGAGAAGCTACTAAGAGAAGACTAGAGGCACCGAAGATTTCTTTGGTGTCTTCGAGGGGTTACATAGCCCCAGGCGATACCAAGGAGAAATTTATGGAATTAGGCCATGTAGAGCCACAGAACGAGTCTTGGATTACTTCAGAGGAAGTACCGGACCCTTCCCCCCTTCCCCAGGTTTTGACTTACCATCTTCTTATCCGTCCTTTGAAGATTCAGGACAAGTATAAGACCAAATCAGGGATTGAGTTGTATATCCCCGATTCAGCTAAGCAAGACATTCAATACCTTACCAATGTAGGCCGTGTTGTGTCCAGAGGACCCACGGCTTTTCTTGATCCCGATGCCAAGGGTTCAAACCCCCACGGCAAGTTCGGGGGGGATTACATTGATGTGGGGGACTACGTTGTGTGGTCCAAGCACTCAGGAACCAAAGTCAAAATCAAAGGCGTGACTTTTGTTCTTATCGCAGATGATCAATTGCTGATGCGGGTTGAAAGCCCTGATGTGATTAACCCGATGGATAATCTTACGGGCATGGCCAGTTACAGGGCTACATAAGGAAATTAAAAAATGGCAGAAGGAACCGAATACGAAGAACTGGACCTGGATCAAGCTGAGAAAGATGCAGAGATCCTCTCGCAAACTGTTGAAGAAGGCCAAAAGGTCCTTCAGTCTGGCGCTCAGAAAATAGAAAGAATCGCCGAGGGTGACGTTGATATCGTTGTAGAAGACGATGAGGAAGAGACCAAGGAAAAGGCCAAAGAACCGCCTAAGCAACAGCCTCGAAAGTCGCGCGCACAGACACGCATTAGAAACCTTTCCAGTGAAAAGAAACAGTTGCAGGCACAGCTTGACCAAGAGCGCAGTGCCCGCTTTGAAATGGAAAACCAGCTTAAAGCCCAGACGTATAACTCGGCTAAAGGGCAGAGAAAATCAATAGAAACCCAGCTACAGGACTTGGCCTACAAGCAGGAACGTGCCTTGCAGGAGGGCAACTACAGGGCTCACGCCCAGCTTTCTCAGCAAGTGGCGGATACGAACTTGAAGATGCGCGTGCTGGACTATGAAACACAAAAGCCTCCCCAAAGACGCGAATACAAACCCCCTGCTCAACAGGTAGAAGTACCTGAGGTGGCACACGAATGGGCCGATAGTAATTCCTGGTTTATGACCCCGAAATCACAAGACGATGCGATCAAGCGCCAAGCGGCCCTTGTCTTGTCCTCTGTGATGATTAACGAGGGCATGAACCCTGCGGACTCAGGGTTTTACCAAGAGCTGGACCAAAGGCTGAACTCTCGCTTTGGCGGGACGCCTTCAAGCGAATCTCAAGACGCACCTCAAAACGAGTTCCAGGAGGCGCCGCGCCCGTACACAGAGGATCGCCCGGTAGTGGGGGGTGCAGGGCGACAAGCGCCTGTGCGCCGCTCAGGTAAAAACACTGTGCGCATTACACGGGAAGAAAAAGATCTTGCGGATTCACTTGGGATTACCCCTCAGGAATATGTCAGGCAAAAAACAGCGCAACAAGACGCCACTGATAGTGGTTCTGGTTGGACTGAAATTCTGTAGCCCTAGCGCAAACGCACGGCTATCCATTACAATAAAGGAGAAACAAAATGCCAAGAACGACTACCAGAGCTTCAAATGCTCGTAAAACAGTTTACACGCCCCCTAATTTGCTGGGGATTCCCGACACTCTAAAGGCTTGGGCACACAGCAATGGGATGCACCTTAGGTGGATCAGGTGGCAGCTTGAAGGTCAGGACGATGTAAGAAATCTGACCAAAAGAAAAAACGAAGGCTACACTCTTCTTAAAGAGAGTGAGATACCCGAACACATCAGGGGAGAAATGGATGTGGGCCGTAATGGCCGTTCCGAAGGGGTTTTAATCAATGGCGATGTTGCCTTGGCTCAAATCCCCGTAGATATGGCAGAGGCACGCCGAGAGTATTTCGAAGACCAGCACAATATGCAGGAAGAAGCATTAAACGCTGACCTTCTCCAAACTCCGGGTCTTTCTGACCGAGGACGCAGGGCAATGCCCGTCCAATCAAATCTTAAATCAAGAACGACTACGGGTCGTAAACCCGCCATTGGAGCAATCTCCAAAGAAGACTAGGCATGGTGCCTGGTTTCCCCTTTGTGGGGAAAAGAGGAAAATAGATGACTACTTCAGTTGCACAATACTACAAAGGTGGTTTGACTCCTCGACGCAAGCGTGGCGGCGGAACGAACTCGGCTGGGTTTAATACCTATCCGATTACGAATGGCCAGGTGGAGAACCTTTTCAAAGGCGATCTAGTACGGGTTAATGCGGGCACTGTTTGTGTCTGCCCAGTTGCCGGAAAAGCTACAGGTGTTTTTCTAGGCTGCACGTACGCAACGCAAGCTAACGGGGTAGTCGAATCAAACTACTTCCCGTCTGGTACCTCAATGGGTGCCGCTGACGGGTTCATTGATGGGTATAACCAACCTCTCGCACGTATCTGTGATGATCCAGACCAAACTTATGTGATCACCATTCAGACTTCTGCGGGTAATGCTTCCTTCCAGGCCGGAGACTATGTTGATGTCTCGACGGGCGGGGGCGATACGGTATTCGGACAAGCTACAGGACATGCTTTCACATCTGCAAATGTGTCTTCGACTGTGGCCCACCTCCGAGTGGTTGGCCCAGTACTTTCGCCAGGTTGGGGGGATAACCAAGAAGATGCTATCGAAGTTATTCTTAACCCTGACAACTCTGGCATTGGCGTAGCATAAGGGGATATGACAAATGGCTATTAACCGTGGTAATATCGCAAAACAGCTAGTCCCTGGGCTAAACGCCGTGTTAGGGGCTGAGTATAAAAGTGTGGATGGTGAACACCTTCCATTGTTTGATGTGGAGAACTCCAAGAGGTCGTTTGAAGAGGAAACTCTGATGACGGGTCTTGGTACGGCTCCTGTCAAGCATGAAGGTTCTGGCGTTGAATATGACGACATGCAGGAGGCTTGGACGGCGCGTTATACGCACGAAACCATTGCTCTTGCCTTTGCCGTCACCGAAGAAGCTCTTGAGGATAATCTTTATGATACCTGGGCTAAAATTCGGGCAAAAGCTTTGGGGCGTGCTATGGGTAATACCAAGCAAGTCAAAGCCGCTGCGATTTTCAACAATGGCTTTTCCGCAACCCGTCCGGGCGGCGATGGTGTGGCTCTGTTCTCAGACTCTCACCCAACCCTTTCGGCAGGTGTACAAGACAACAATGTAGCAACGGATATTTCCGAGGCTGCACTGGAAACTGCCGTTATCGGCATCAGTTTGTTCAAAGATGATCGTGGCATTCTTATTAGTGCCATTCCTAAATCTTTGCACATTCCAACGAACCTTCGGTTCTCTGCATTCAAGATCCTTAAGTCTGACCTTAGTACCACTGTGGCTACTGTGGGTACGACTGCGGCTACGAATGTAAACGACACGAATGCTTTGCGCTCTGGGGGCTTTTTCCCGGGCGGCATTCATATCAACCATCGCTTCACTGATACTGATGCGTGGTTTATTCGTACAACTTGTCCTAATGGCACCAAGAACTTTGTTCGTAAGGCCCTTTCGACAGGCACAGAAGGTGACTTTGATACAGGTAACGGTCGCTACAAGGCCCGGGAGCGTTACAGCTTCGGTTGGTCTGATTGGCGGCAATGGTATGGTTCTTCGGGCGCGTAAGCGTTTCTTAGAATTAACTTAGCTTAGCGGGGGGTACTCAAACCTAGGGTACCCCCCGTTTTACTAGGTAAAATACAAAGGATAAAGAAAGAATGCCTGTACAAACTATACTTACGGCTGGCACTTCAGCGGCTTTCACCGGGAGTTGGATCAAGACCAATTACACGTTTGCCAGTAGTGACGATGCACTGACCTTTTTTGTTGACTCTGCTGCAACGGCGGCGGGGGACCTTGCTGTAGAAGCGGCTCTTGATGCAGATGGGACTGCGGCAGTATGTATTGCCCCCTTCCCTGCGGGCGACTCAGTAACGACTGTTGCGGGTCTTTACCCCTATGTCAGAGCCAAGAAGCTTGTCAATACTGGAGCAGGAACGGTTTATCTAGTTGAAAAGCTGGGTTAGAGGTCTAAATGGCCACCTCAGAGATAAACACTAAGGGTTGCACTTACGATGCCAATTAACAGTCATGACTTGATATCAAAAGGTAACTCTAGGGCAGCGGCTACGCTGGCTGCTGGCGCTACCTTTCAAGGCGTGGGCGAAGAGGTTTTGGGCTTCGGACGAGCAGGGATTTCTGTCAAGTCAGACAATGCCACAGATGGTGTTCTCACTATTGAAACTTCCCATGATGGAGTTACCTATGGTGGTCCAACGAGAGCTTGGGCAAACACAAGCATTGCCGTCCCTCATATGTGGACTATCGTTGAAAAGTATTTCCGTATCAAGTATACGAATGGAACGACCGAAGCGACAAACTTGTCTATCCAAGTTCAGTACACCAAGACTTCAGATATTCAGCTTGCGCACCAGCTTAACGGAACCCTCCTAGACGAGACAGAGGCTGTCGTTACAAGGTCTGTGCTTCTAGGCGCAACCGCAGGTGGGACATATAAGAATGTGGGCGTGACAGGGCCGGGCGGGCTTCAAGTTAACCTGCCCCTCTCCGCCTTCGGCGATATGCGAACAGCGGAATTGTCCCCTGTTCTCCAAGTCACCTTTGATGCTACTGTGACAAACACAGAAATCGGAACTATAGAGTTGGCAGGAAGCGGCGCAGTTTCACAAGAAAACTCTATGGTAAAGGTCACGTCAGGAACAACTACAGCCAGCACCGCCGAATGGGAGACATCCAAACACGCCAAATATCGTGCGGGTCTTGGTGGTCTTATGAGGTTCACGGCTATGTTCACTGCGGGTATTGCAGGAACCGAGCAGATGGTCGGCCTTGCCGACACGGAAGGCTCAAGCGCCTCCCATAAGAATGGATATGCTGTTGGCTACGATGGAGCCACCTTCGGGCTACTGCGGTATTCCAATGATGTTCTGACCACTATAGCGCAATCCGCATGGGATGATCCGCTGGATGGGACTGGCGCATCGGGTATGACGCTCGACCCAACTAAGCTAAATGTTTACTATATCCAGTTCCAGTATCTCGGCGCAGGGGCAATTAAGCTCTGGGTGGAGAACGATTCCAACGGCGATATGTTCCTCGCTCATACCATTAACTACACCAACCAGAACAGCGTTCCTTCTGTGCGAAACCCCAACTTCCACATGATGGTTCACGTTCTGAACAATGCGACAACAAGTAATGTAACTTGCTGGTCAGCGTGTATGGCATTCTTCGTTGAGGGGAAATCCAAATATACCGAACTGCAGCAGCCCCAGTTCACCACAGGCAAGCGAGAGAAAACCACAGTTACAACTGAGGTGGCTATATTCACGATCCGCAACAAGACCACCTACAACAGTCTGACGAACTATATTGATATTGTACTCCAGAATATTCAAGGGTCCATTGAAGCAGGTGCTGCAAACAATCTAGGGCAGGTGCGCCTTGTCAAGAACGCAACGCTTGGCGGGACGCCCTCATACGCAGATATCAACGCAACGAATAGCGTTGTGGAGATTGATGTAGCGGGAACAACAGTTACAGGTGGGACTGAATTTCTTTACGTGCCACTCGCGGGGAAGAATGACAAGGATATTATTGACCTCAATTCCTACGAGTTTATCTTGACCCCGGGTGATACACTCACAGTGGCAGGTTTGTCAGCAGCATCGGCAACCATTGACGCAGGACTTCTTTGGAAGGAGTTATTTTAGGAAATGGCAACATCTGGGACTAACACTAAGGACTACACGGTAGACTACATAATCCGCAGGGCTGACAAGCTTGCCGGAGGCGAGCCTATGTCGGGTTCTGACGCGGAAGATGCAATGGATATGCTGAATGAGCTCCTTGTATCCATGTCTAATGACGAACACCCTTTAAGCCGCATTAAAGAGAAAACGGTGACTGTATCCGCTTCTGTTGCAAGTGTTGACGCAGGGGCCTCTGTAACGGCCTTCTATGACGCTGTGATAACCCGCAGTTCTATTGACTATGCCTTGAATCGCATTGGGCGCAGGGACTTCCTTAACATCCCTACAAAAGAATCCGAGGGCAAGCCAAGCCTGTTTATGGTGGATCAGTCCAGAACCTCTGTGACGGTCTTTTTATGGCCTCGCTCCAACCAGAACGATACAATGACATTCCGCTGTGCTGTGAAGCCTCAGCTTGTCACGCGCATGCAGCAAACCCTGGACTTGAATGACAGGTATATCCCTGCGGTTATTTATGGCCTTGCCTATAAGATGACCTTCGAGCGCAGGGGGATTGACGCCCAGTATAGGCTTCAACTCAAGCAAGAGTTTGATCAGATGCTTATGTCCGCACAAGAGGAAGACACAGAAAGAACAGACTGGAGAATCCTAGTAGGATGACAAAGGTTTGGGCAAAGGGGCGCCGTGCCAGATTTATCTGCGACAGATCAGGGATGGAGTTCCCTTATCGAGAGGCTGTTCAAGAACCCGGTACAGGTCACTTTATCCACTCCTCAGAATCCGATGGGCCTTACAACGTAGTAGATCACCCTCAGAACAAGACCGCAGATCTCAGAGAAAACATAGCCCTTAGATGGTCCCGCCCTGACGTAATGACGAGCACTGCGTCTGTCTCCGCTGATATTGGTGCAAGGCCATGAGTGGCTCAGGGGGGAATTCCGAAGACTAGCTTTGGGTGATACAATGGAACCAAGATGTCAGGACAATTTGCTAAAGGAAAAGATGCTGTTTTCATTTGTGACCGAAGTGGGCGCAAGTACCGCATGGCTAAGATGGTCAGAGAACCTGGGACTGGGCATTTTGTGCATTGGGCTGAGTCTGACGGGAATTGGAACAGCGTAGACCACCCCCAGAACTACCCTCCTCAGAAACTCTCAGAAGCAATAGCCCTTAGGTGGGCGCGGCCTTCCCGAGATGAAGTGGCCAATGATGATACCCTTCTGACAGATGAGCAAGGAAATATCCTGACCTTTGGGACCAGCCTTGAAATCACTCTGTTTGCCACAAGCGCTCAAGGGAGCCCCACAGTATGAGTAGAAAATTCTCAAGCCTGGACGTAGCTACATCTCTAGGAAACAACAATGAATTCCTGGTGGACCAGAATGGTGTGCCCTATCGCATAGGCTGGAGCACCATCAAGTCCTCTGCACAGAACGCAGGCTCTATCGCGGGCGCGGCGGCAGGCATAGTGGCAGCAAGCGCTGTGGCCCAAGACGCCGCGAGCGCTGCCGGGTACGCAGCGGGTTCAGCGGCGGCACAGGTTGTCTTTGCTTCCCTTGAAGAGCGGGTCTCGGCTAATACCCTGGCCATTACCTCAGTACAGGCCATGATAGGCGCAACCTCGGCGGCCCTTAGAGATGATATTACTTCTATTCGAGTTAAGCATACATCGGTTGCTGCCATTGTTCTTACCTCGGCAAATCTGGCACAAACCTCTGCTGATATTCAAGGCGTTATCGCAGCAACCAGCGCTGCCCTTAGAGGAGAGATAGCTACGGTCTCTGCTCAGACTTGGACTAACCTAGCTGCTATTACCTCAGTACAGGCACAGGTGTCCAAGTCAGACGTGAACATAGCTACGAATATCACAGCGATTACATCAGTTCAGGCCCTCGTAGCTACGGTCTCTGCTCAGACCTGGACTAACCTTGCAGCAATTACCTCAGTCCAAGCTCTCACAGCTACTAACTTGGCAGCCATTACCTCTGTCCAAGCTATGGTATCCAAGTCAGCCGTAAAGCAGACCTCTGTTGCATCTCAGTCCGATGGTATAGCTACTGTTATGTTGGAAGTCATCGTTGCTTCCACAGCGAACACAAGCACCTATGGATATCGTGTTTCAGCCGAGAACGGTATCAGGACAGACAAAAGCGGCACCCCCGGCAATGGACAACTTCTCTTTGCGCTAGACTTTGGTACACTGACCTGCGTAGGCAATGTGGGGCAAGACACCCATATGCCACACTGGGATAGCCTTGGCAAAGAGCAGCTTTGTCCTGTGTCTTCCTTAGCGCATAAGTTTACAAGCATTGCCTCAGGTGTAACACGAGATGATACAGGCCAGATCATAACAGGTGGTGCCCTTGTCTCTGTTTACAACATTGGAGATGTAAGTACCGGAACACATACTTTGGACTATGGACTTAGGCCTATGCAGGCATATAAGAACAAAGGGGCACACACCTTAGCCCCTGATACCCAGACCGGGTACGTCACCCTGATTATCAAGGCGTCTACTGGGGCAGGGGCTATTACTACCTCGGGATGGTCTTTGGTAGATGGGGATGCCTTTGAAACTTCCTCAGGCGGTCACTTCATTTGCTATGTTCAAACTACGGAGGCACAAAGTGGGACTAACAAAAGTCACCTCAATGTGAAGATCATCTAATGAGGTATGCTATCTGGGACACAGCAGTAAACAAAGTTACACGGGGGCCTTGGACTGGGAGCCTTCCCGGACGTATCAAGTGGGCCTCAGGTGACACTACGTCTCCTCCAGCTCTTGGCATGACTAATGGTACTGAAATAATCTGTGAGATGGTCACTGTAGGCAAGCCCTTAGGGGATGCGTGGAACGATGTTACTTCTGAAGATACCTTTGATGGTTCCCAGACAGTCACAAGAACTTTTACTAAGGTGCGAACAAGGAACCCCTCTGCTTTCAATGTCCACCAAGAAGCAGAAAACAGGATTGATCTTAGGCTTTCCAGAGGGCAACAGATTGAATGGCTCTTTGACTACCTTCAACTCAAAGAGATCAAGGACGATGGTGGCACGCTCACCCAAGCCCAACAAAATCGGTGGGACAACATAAGGGCCCTGTGGCAATACGTGCGCCAAGTACGCCAAGCTGCCAAGACTATTGCTCAGTTAGACCCAGTGCCAGATGATTATGACGATGATGCAAGGTGGCCTCAGTAATGTTATTGCCCCCTATTGCCCCAGACACTACAGCGGCTGTTGCTGCGTCACCAAGTGTTTTGTCTTTCATGGCAGCAAATAGCTTCGAAAAAGACGAATTTTCACAGAAATTTCATACCTCGGTAAGTGTCTACAACGAGAGTGAAAGCTACCCAGCTCTCTTTTTGACTACGTATTCACTTAGGGATAACGGTGAAAGTATTACTTGGGTTGCTGTAAGTGGAACATCAGTTACCCTTTTGTACAACGCTGGTGTATCCACTGCTAATGTTAATCGTACTTGGTATTACCATATGTTTCAGCACCAAGTTCCTGCTAACATAGACTCTCTTGGGGTCTCTGTAAATTTTGCAGCAAGCATAGGCGGGGGAGGCCTTGATATTAGGGCTATTCTTTCTTCGTGGAAACTTAGATCAGAAACCCCAGAAATTACTATGAGAAGTAGTATTGGCACTATTACTGGTGCGTCTGCTGGGCAAGACTATACTATTAATGTTAGCACTAATGTTCCCTCGTCTGCTGAGTCTATGATCTGGCTTATTACCTCTAGATCTGCCTCTGCAGGCGCTATCCCTGTATCTGTCCAAGACACAGTGAAAAGAACGGATAATCCACCCGCCGTTGGAAACATGTTCCATTTGCAAGGGTCTGACGCAGTAAGGACAGGCTTCTCTGTTTCATGCCTTCCTAACGTAAACGCGGCTAATAACCATGAAGTCGCTTTGTTTGAGTGGCAAGTAAGTTGTGCATAGGAGAATAAAATGCCTTTAAT
>Ga0209273_10001834_pt1 | contig 17665 bp, 17 predicted proteins | sample tdAd471_FD_187126 | JGI IMG/M metagenome (GOLD analysis project Ga0209273, IMG submission 187126) | Marine sediment microbial communities from the Atlantic coast under amendment with organic carbon and nitrate - tdAd47.1 (SPAdes)... | ecosystem: Environmental > Aquatic > Marine > Coastal >...
GAACGTAGCGCTCTACCAGGCTGAGCTATACCCCGATCGTTGTTGTCAGGAGCGGCGCCGGACCGAGAATTCGGCGATGGCGATGAGAGCCTCTTTGTAGTCCGAGTCGGGAATGTCGGACAAGGCGTCAATCGCCTGGTTGGCGGCCTCCTGAGCGCGCGCCGCAGTGTACTGGAGGGCCCCGGTGGATTCAATGACTGACTGGATTCGCTGCAGGTCGTCCAGTCCGCCCTCGAGAACCGCATGACGGATCAGCTCACGTTGCTCGGCGCTGCCGTCGCGCATCGCGACAATCAGCGGCAATGTCGCCTTGCCCTCTGCCAGGTCGTCACCGAGATTCTTGCCGAGTTCATCCGGCGAAGCGTCGAAATCCAGTGCGTCGTCAACGAGTTGGAAGGCTGTGCCGAGACTGCGGCCATACTCGATCATGGCGGTCTCTTCAGCATCCGTTCGCCCCGCAAGTACCGCCGCTATCTGCGCGCCGGCTTCAAAGAGCCGCGCGGTCTTGCGATAGATTACCTGCAGGTAGGCGTCTTCGGTCGTGTCCGGGTCGTGCACGTTCATGAGCTGCATGACTTCGCCGGCGGCGATTGTATTTGTAGCATCCGCAAGAATCCGCATGACACGCATGCTGTCCATGTCGACCATCATCTGAAATGCACGCGAGTATAGGAAATCGCCAACGAGCACGCTGGCCTGGTTTCCGAACACGGTGTTGGCCGAATCCTTGCCGCGCCGTCGTGACGACGAATCAACGACATCGTCATGCAATAGCGTGGCGGTGTGAATGAATTCGATGGTCGCCGCGGCACGGACGTGCTGTTCACCCGCGTAGTCGAATGCGCGGGCCGCAAGCAGCACGATGAGCGGGCGCAATCGCTTGCCGCCGCTTGCAACGATATAGCGGGATACCTGGGACACCAGGGCAACATCGCTCTCGAGACTGCTCGACACCAGGCGATCGACGGCCTGCATGTCGTCCCGGGCGAGGGCGCTGACGGCGTCAATGGAGGGCGTTTCGAGCGTTTTTTCTGCCGCGTGCATTACAGCGCGATAATGCCTGAAAGAGCCCCGCTAATCGACCCGCACAGGCCCATTTGCGGTATCATTGCCCGGTTCGCAAGCCTTTGAAATGCTGCCAAATTTTACGGGCACCGGACGTTGACCCGGAGCAGGGGAATCTATAGAATTCCCGCTCTTTTGCGACGGCCGCCCCGGCGAGAGATCGCTACCCGATCCGAGGCACTCGTAAAAAATACTTAATTCTCAGTAAGTTGCGTTAAAGGCGGCTTACGCAACGGAGCAAATACGATGTATGCGGTTTTTCGTACCGGCGGCAAACAGTACCGCGCGGCAAAGGGCGATGTCCTGCGTCTCGAGAAAATCGAGGCCGACGAAGGCGCCACGGTCCAGTTCGACGAGGTCCTCCTGGTCGGTGAGGGCAGCGACATCAAGGTCGGGACTCCGTTACTGGACGGCGGCTCCGTCAGCGGCAAAGTGCTGAGCCAGGGCAAGACGAAGAAGGTCAATGTCGTCAAGTTCAGGCGGCGTAAGAACTACCTGCGACAGGGTTCGCATCGCCAGTTCTACACCGAGGTGGAAATCACTGACATCAAGGCAGCGGGCGCCAAGAAAGCGGCACCCAGTAAACAGGATGCTGCCGAGCCGGCTGCGAAGAAGGTAGCCAAGAAAACGGCCGCGAAAAAGCCCGCTGCGAAGAAAAAGGCGGCGAAGAAAGCAGCTGCGAAGAAATCAGCTACGAAGAAATCCAGCACCAAGAAGGCAGCCAAGAAGAAGGCGAGCAAGAAGACGTCTTAACAGAACAGGTACAGATAAATGGCACATAAAAAGGCAGGCGGCAGCAGTAAGAACGGCCGCGATTCAGAGAGTAAACGACTAGGCGTCAAGATTTTCGGCGGCCAGGCTGTCGTTGCCGGGAATATCATTGTGCGCCAGCGCGGCACCCGGTTCCACGCGGGCGTCAATGTCGGACTCGGCCGCGACCACACGCTGTTCGCGAAAAAAGACGGCCAGGTCAAGTTCGAGAAGAAAGGCCCGAAGAACCGCCAGTTCGTTAGCGTCGTTTAGGGTCTTCCACAGCAAAAGCAGGGTCAGACCCCACTTTTCTGTGATGGAAGGTGGGGTCTGACCCTGCTTTTTTTCCACCATGAAATTCGTTGACGAAGCAACTATCCGCACCCAGGCAGGCAATGGCGGGCATGGCTGCCTGAGTTTCCGGCGCGAGAAATACGTCGAGAGAGGCGGGCCTGACGGTGGCGACGGCGGCCACGGCGGCAGCGTCTACCTCGTGGCGGACGCCGCCATGAACACCCTGGCCGATTTTCGCGTCGCGCGAAAATTCAAAGCCGAAAGCGGGCAGGGCGGCGCCGGGCGTAACAAGACCGGCCGCTCAGGCGATGAACTCGAAGTCAGGGTTCCCTGCGGCACGGTCGTGCACGATGTCGACACCGGTGAACTGATCTGTGACCTGACCGAAAGTGGCCAGCGACAAAAGGTCGCTGAAGGTGGCCGCGGCGGACTCGGCAATACGCGCTTCAAGAGCAGCACGAACCGCGCCCCGAGAAAAATCACAAACGGTACGCAGGGCGAAGGTCGTCACCTGAAGCTCGAGCTAAAGGTACTAGCGGACGTCGGGCTCCTTGGTATGCCGAACGCCGGCAAATCGACGTTAATCAGCGCGATGTCGCAGGCCAGGCCGCGCATTGCGGACTATCCGTTCACGACTCTGCACCCGAATCTCGGCGTCGTTCGCGTGGGGATGTTGCAGAGCTTCGTCATGGCCGACATTCCCGGCCTGATCGAGGGCGCCGCCGACGGCGCCGGACTTGGCATCCAGTTTCTGCGCCACCTGCAGCGCACGGGACTGCTGCTGCATCTCGTCGACATAGCGCCGATCGACGCGTCAGTCGATCCTGCGGCGTCAGTTCGCGCACTGGAACGCGAGCTGGCGAGCTTCTCGGAGGAACTTGCCGAAAAACCGCGCTGGCTGGTCATCAACAAGATCGATTTGCTCGATGACGCGTCCCTGGCACTGGCTAAAGACGATCTGCTGGGAAAACTGGACTGGCAAGGGCCGGTTTTCGAGGTGAGTGCCGCAACAGGCGAGGGTACCGAAGCGCTGGGTCACGCCGTTATACAAGAACTTGAAGTCATCGCCGAAGCCACGCCAGCCGGCGACTGAACCCGGTCAATAGCGCCGATCTGGCGCCCCGATTCGTCTCCCGATTCGTTCCAGGCCGCAACCTGACATAAACCCCTGCCGAGTTCACAGTTTCGACCGCGAACTGTCCGCTTGATTTCGCAAATCAGACCTGGGTCTCAGCCTGAAAGCCGCGTCATTGTTAGCATTCATCCATGATTGCGATTTCCTCCATAACGGTCGAAATCGCGATCGAACGAGGTTCGAAGCATGGATTATGTTATGCAAAGGAAAACGGGCTTTACGCTGATCGAGTTGATGATAGCAGTCGCGCTTGTCGCGATCTTGCTGGCTACCGCCGTGCCTGCGTTGGACGATTTTACGAACAACTCCCGGCAGACAGGTGCGATCAACGACTTCGTCTCGGCGATGCACCTGGCGCGTAACACGGCTATCACGACGAACTCGCGGGTCACGATGTGCCCGAGCGCGGCGGGCGCAAATTGCGAGATTACCGGTTGGGATAGCGGGTGGATCGTCTTCGGCGATGCCAATAGCAACGGCAATCTCGACGGCGCTGAGACGATTGTTACAGCGTCCATCGGTGTTGTTGGCCTGACGATCCAGTCCGGCGAATTTCCGCAGTTCCTGATGTATCGACCCAATGGCCGCGCGATGACCATTGCAGTGACCGGTAACTCGGGTGAGTTCTCTGTCTGTGACAACCGCGGCGCCGACCACGCGAAAGTCATCCTGGTCGACTTGTCCGGGCGTCCTCGATTGTCGAAATACCGTGCCGATGGTTCGGCACCTAACTGTATCTGATCTTCATGGTGATGGAATCAACGTGCTGATATCCCCAATAAAAAGTCGAGCTTTCTCACTGCTGGAATTACTGATCGCTTTGGTCGTATTCAGTATTGGCATGCTTGCAATTGCTGGATTACAGACTGTTTCGAAGCAGGCGAATTTCGAATCACTGCAACGTACGACTGCAGCGCAAGTCGCCAACGGTCTTCTCGAGGACATGCGGACCAATGGCAACGGTATCGATATCTACGCCGCTGTCGGACAGGTCGGCGGTAACAGTATCTCGGCCGAGCCGGCTCCGACCTGTCGTGATGCGGATGAATGCAACGCGGCGCAGAAGGCAGCGCACGATCTCTGGTTCTGGGAGCAGCTTCTGGATGGCAACCTCGAGACGAATGCCGGTATTGCGGCAGGCGGACTGGTTTTGCCGGCCATGTGTATCACGGGTCCACCGGCCGGCGGTGCAGGCGTTTACCAGGTAACGATCGTCTGGCGTGGGACGGCATCGATGACCAGTAACGTGGCCGATCCCTGCGGTGCCGCGAGCGGCAATTATGGTGCCCAGAACGAGTTTCGCCGGATCGTGCAGATCCCGACGTACATCGACCCTAATTTCTGAGTGACTTGCAATGACCATGATTGAAGTAAGAAAACAAGCCGGTTTCACCCTCGTCGAGATCATGATTACGATGTTGTTGTCGCTTGTGCTCGGTATCGCGATCGTTACCGTGTTCGTCAATAACAGTCATAGTTTCAACCAGGATGACAACGTGCTGCGAATGCAGGACGATGCCCGCTACGCGTTACAACAGATCGCTTTTGATCTGAGCATGGCCGGCCACTACGCCGAGCTCTTGTCGCCGGCTAACGTCGTGCAGGATGCCGGCCTCGCGATCGGTACGGACTGTGGCCCGGCAGCGGTTCCCAACTGGTCTTACCTGACGACGCAACCCGCGACCGGGGCATCGCTGTCGCTGATCGCACTCGACAACGTAACCAGTGCCCAGGTCGTCGCGGGTCACTCGTGCTTCGGTGGTGGTGAGGTGGCGGAGGGTACTGATGTCGTGTCGATCAAGCGCGTCGCCGGCGCCGAATCGACCGTGCTTAGAAACGGCGGCATTTATCTCCGCACCAACGGTACTGTCGGATTGCTTTTTCGTTCGCCGCTGATGGGTGCGCCGACGATTCCGATTGCTGTGCCGCGCACCGAATGGGAATACCGCCCGTCTATCTATTACATTCGCCAGTTCGCGAATACGCCGGGCGACAACACCCCGACCTTGTGCCGCAAGGTCCTCGCCGGCGCCGGGCCGAGCATGATTACAGAATGCATCGCCACCGGTATCGAAGACATGCAGTTCGAGTATGGCATCGACACCAGCGGCGACGGCAACCCGAATGCGTATGTGTCGGCACCGGCTCTTGCGGACCTGCAAAACGTTGTATCGGCAAGAATCTTCCTGCTGGCCCGGACCACGGACATCGATACCCGGCACGCGAACCAGAAGACATATTCGCTCAGTAATGCACCGGACTACACGCCGGCAGACTCGTTTCATCGGCGCGTCTTCTCGACCACTGTCGCGATACAGAATATTCGCAGCATGAACATGATGGGCTTTTGATATGGATAAGCAGACAGCATTCGTCCCACAGAAACAGCAAGGCGCGATTCTCGTCATCGCGCTGATGTTCCTGATCGCCATTACGCTATTGACGATCTCGTCAATGCGGGCGACGAATATCGGCTTGTTCATGGCTCAGAATGAGGAGTCGCGTATTGCAGCGGAGCAGGCGGCACAGGCACTCGCCGACGCGATCGTCGCCAATCCGAGCGCAACGCCCGTCTTCGGCATGCAGGGATTCACGGCATGTACGGCGGGCCAGACAAATTGTGACCGCTATGACCTGGCCATCCAGGACCCGGTGCTGTCATCCGCAATCGCATCCAATCACATTAGCGCTCGCGTCGAGCGCGTCGGTCCGATCTTCCGCCCGCCGCCGCGCGTCGTGGAATCGAGTATCGATAAATTCACCAGCGCGGGTTTCCGGGTCACGACGACCTACGACCGCGTTGACGAAGGGCTGGGACGCCAGCAGGTTTCCGAGGGCGTGCTCGTTCTCGTGCCGAAACAGTAAATACCCATTTGGGAGAGCTCAGGTATGGATACCATGATTCGTAAAATTGCACTGACGACCGCGTTGACAGCATTAGTCTGTTCCGTCGGCAACGTGCACGCAGACGATACCGACGTCTACATCAATCCCGGGTCAGGTCTGCCTGCCGGTAGTGAGCCAATGGTCATGTTTTCGATTGACTACCGGCCCAACCTCGGCGCGACCGCCTGTAACGGCAACGAGTGTGACACCTTGATCGCGGAAGGCTACATGAGTGCGACGGGGCCCTATACCTTCTTCGACGTCATTCGTGGCGCGATGCGCAAGGTGTTCGACCCGCTCGAAGGCGTACGTGTTGGCCTGATGGTCAATCACAACAACAATAATAGCTGTGAAGGATTCGGACGCACAAAATGCAGTAACGGCGGTTACATCATGATGGGTTTCGATCGCCTTGAAAAAGGTGATCTCAACGGCGCCAAAGCGCGATTCCACAAACATCTGGATGCTTTGCCGATGCCGCAAGGTGCGGTGAGTCATTCTTACCAGGGCAAGGAGCTGTTCTTCGAGTTCTTCCGCTACCTGACGGGGCAGGGCGTCTATAACGCGCACAATGGCTGGACGGACTACGGAACCAAGAACGACTTCAACCTGGACGTCGATCTTCCAGCGAGCTCCTGGGACCCGATGATTGAAACTGGCGCGAAGGTTAAACCGGTCTATGACAGCCCGATGCGGACCGCCGGCGCCTGTTCGAAAATCTATACGGTCAACGTCATGTTCCAGGTCTCGAACCAGGAAGACGATTCGGATGCTGCGATCGCCGCACCGGTAGCCAGTGGTGGCTTGGGCTCGGCGCAGGGGCAGTTCCCGGACGTCATCCAGTACCTGAACGATGCTGATCTTGCTAACGGCAACTATGGTTCCGTACCGGATCTCGACGACAAGCAAAATGTCATTTCCTACTTCATCGTCGACCCGACCAAGATCAACACGACGACCAAGAGTTATGCGCGCGCCGGCGGCACCGGCATACCACTCGCATTGAGCGAAAATCCGGATGAACTCGTCGCCACATTGCAGGAGATCTTCAAACAGATCCTGAGCGTCAGCACGACATTTGTTGCGGCTTCGGTACCGGTCAATGTCTTCAATCGTGCCGAGATTACGGACAACATTTACATCGCCCTGTTCCAGGTCGATGGACAGGCTCGTCCGTACTGGGTCGGCAACGTCAAGAAACTGAAAATCGCAGGCGCCAACAATTCAACGGCCGCTGGCAGTATCGTTGACGCGCTGGGCGATCCGGCGGTCGCCGCCGATGGCAGAATTCGGTTTGATGCGCTGACCAGCTGGACGGATCCTGGCGCATTGCCGCCTGCCGATGTAGACGCGGGCGAAGTGGCTGGACGTGATGGCCGAACGGTGGCACGCGGTGGCGCCGCACAGCGCATACCCGGCTACATGAGCGGAGGTCCGCACGAAGCCAACGGTCTCGGTGGCAGAACGATCTACTACGATCGAACCCCGTCGTCGCTCGCGGCGTTCAATGTCGATCTCACGACTGCAGCAGCATTGCGGTCCGACTTCGACGTCCTGACCGATGCGGAGTCGGCGGCACTTATCGCCTACGGTCGTGGTCTCGATGTCGACGATCTCGACGGCGATCTTGATACTCGTGAAGCCCGCGACTGGGTCTTCGGTGATCCGTTGCATTCGCGGCCGTTGCCGATCAACTACGGTGCGATCGGCGGGTTCAGCGAGCCGGACAATCCGGGCATTTACATCGCTGTGGCGTCAAATGACGGCATGCTGCGCATGATTCGCAACACGCAAACAGGTGGTAGTGATACCGGCCAGGAAGTCTGGGCGTTCATGCCTCGCAAGTCGATGCCGGCACAGAAAATACTGCGTGCAAATGGCACCGGCATGAAGCACCCGTATACGCTCGATGGTGCTCCGGTCACATTCGTGTGGGACAAGAACCATGACGGAAACATCATCGCCAGCGATGGGGACCGCGTGTTCCTGTACGTCGGCATGCGTCGTGGCGGCAAGGCGTACTACGCATTTGACGTCACCAACCCCGAGTCTCCGCGACTGATGTGGACGATCGAAGATGCCGGCGATTTCGCGGAACTCGGTCACACGTTCTCGAATCCCCGCGTCGGCCTGGTCGAAACCCAAAGCGGACCTCGTGCAGCCGTTATGTTCGCGGGCGGCTACGACATGAACAAGGATAATCGTGGCGCGGTCGGAACTGACGACTCGGAAGGCAACGCCATTTTCGTCGTCGACGCCGTGACCGGTGATCTCATCTGGAAGGCGCGCCGTGGATCCGGTGGTGCCGGTAGTCAGGTTTTCGAACACCCACGACTGACCGACAGTATCCCGTCGACGCTGACCGTTGCTGACATGGATGGTGACGGGTTCACAGATCGCATGGTGGTAGGCGACACGGGCGGCAATATCTGGCGAGCTGACATCGGCGGCGACGACACCTCGAAGTGGAAGTTGTCGCTACTCGCATCAGTCGGTCGTCATGCATCCGGCAGTTCAGGAGTGACGACGGACCGCCGCTTCTTCCATCGTCCGGACCTCGTACCCAGCAAGGACAAGGATGGCATCTTCGATGGCGTGGTTATCGGCTCGGGCAATCGCGCGGATCCGCTTGACTCGGGCGGCGTCGTTGCGAACTACATGTACATGATCAAGGACCGCCGTACGTCTATCGGTAGCGGTGTAGACACCGGCGTACAGCATGTCGATTTCGGTGACGTCACGAGCAACTGCCTGCAAAACGGTGGCACTTGCACAGTCAACCTCACGAGCGGCTGGCGTATGGCCATGCTTGACCCGGGCGAGAAGATCCTCGCAACGGCGCTCACTGTTACCGGCAAGGTCTTCTTCACGACCTACCTGCCCAGAGGTGGCAGCTCGGCGACAGCCTGCGCTCCGTCGGAAGGTGCTGGCAGGCTCTATGCTGTGGCATTGCAGGACGGAACTGCCGTTCTCAATTACGACACCAGTGATGACACCTCCGATGATTCGGATGCGCCGAATTCGACGAGTGATCGGAGCGTGGATCTCATATCCGCGGGCATTCCGGCCGAGGTCGTCTCGATACCACCAAACAAGATCCTCCGCCCCGACCTGCAAATCGACGACGTCAACGCCGCAACGCGCTGGCGGACATATTGGTACCTCAGCGAGGACGGCGATATGCAGACGACCACGACAACGACCGCACCGGTCACCAACTAGGAATCGACTTCATGCGCACGAGATACGTCAACAAACTTCAACGCGGCATTACGCTGATCGAACTGCTCATTGTGCTGGTCATCATCGCGTTGATCGCGAGCTTCGCTTACCCGTCGTACAGGAACTACGTGGTCGATACCAAGCGCACGGCGGCAACGTCGATCTTGCTGCAGGTGGCCGACCGGCAGCAACAGTTCTTCATGGACAACAAGCGCTTCACGAATGACCTCACAAACCTGGGATTTGCGAATAATCCGCTGGTGATCGCCGACGATGGCAACGTGATGGCGGATGCCGCCGATTCCGCCAGCGTTTACTCCGTATCGCTGTCGAACGTCGCGGCAACGACGTTCACGGTCACCGCTGCCCCACTGCACGCGCAGGCGGCAAGTGACGTTGATTGTGGTTCATTAACGCTGAACCAGGCGCAGTTGAAGGGTGCTAGTGGCGGTGGAGGCAATGACTGCTGGAAGTAGTTGAAAAAAGGGTCAGACCGCGAGCGCCTTGACGCGCTTGTTCATGCGGCTCTTGTGCCTGGCGGCCTTGTTCTTGTTGACAATGCCTTTGTTGATCATGCTGTCGATAACCGGCACTGCTGCCTTGTAAGCCGCTTGTGCGGCGTCCTTGTCACCGGCGTCACAGGCCTTGATGACCTCCTTGATCCTGGTGCGCATGCTCGAACGCAGCCCCATGTTGTGCTTGCGGGTCTTTTCCGCCTGCCGGGCGCGTTTCTGTGCTGACTTGATGTTAGCCACTGGTTTTTCCGTGTCCTGCTCTCAAAGAGCCGCGTATTATTCGTGCCTGAAGGGGGAATGTCAACGCCTAAATGGCGCCTCTGGCTGCCCCGGAACGTGATCGCTAAATGCCTGATTCCATGAATTTTCTAGGCTAAACTCGGCAGCCTGATGACGACAGAAAAAGAAGTCCCCGAGGGCTCCTCGCCCGGTGCCGGTGGGCACGCGCAGGGCCTGTCGGGACAGCGCCTGATCGCGAAGACGTCAGTCGTCAGCGGGATGACCCTGCTGTCGCGCATCCTGGGGCTCGTCCGCGACGTCGTCTTCGCCCGATTTTTTGGCGCGTCGCTCGTCATGGACGCGTTCCTGGTGGCCAACCGTATCCCGAACATGCTGCGGCGATTCTTCGCTGAAGGCGCGTTTTCCCAGGGTTTCGTGCCGGTCATGGCCCGCTACCGTGAGCGCTACGACCACGAGGACGCTCGCGAGTTTGTCGACTCGGTGGCCGGGACATTTGGCCTGATCCTGTTTCTCGTGACGCTGGCGGGCGTCATCGCCGCACCGCTCCTGGTAGCCATCGTCGCGCCAGGATTTATCGGTCATGACGGGCGCTTCGAGCTCGCGACGCTGATGCTGCGATTTACGTTTCCGTACCTGTTTTTTGTCTCCCTCACGGCGTTTGCGGGCGGCATCCTGAATACTTACGGGCGCTTCGGCGTGCCGGCTTTCACCCCCGTCATCCTGAATGTCGTCCTGATCGCAGCGGCGATCTGGCTGGCGCCGCAGCTCGAGGAACCCGGCATGGCGCTGGCCTACGCGGTCTTCGTCGCCGGCCTGTTGCAGCTGCTGTTCCAGGTGCCGTTCCTGTTACGCATCCGCGCGCTGCCGCGGCCCCGCTGGGCCCTCCACCACGAGGGCGTCAAGCGCGTCACGAAACTGATGTTGCCGGCGATCTTCGGCTCATCCGTGGCGCAGATCAACGTCCTGCTGGGCGGCATCATCGCGTCGATGTTGGGTGTCGGCAAGATCAGCTTGCTGTATTACTCGGACCGGTTGATGGAGTTTCCGCTCGGGCTGTTCGGTATCGCGCTCGCGACCGTGACGCTGCCGTACCTGGCCCGGCAGGCCGCAAACGAGTCGCATGACGAATTCGCCGACACTCTCGACTGGTCGATGAAGCTTGTTCTGCTGATCGCCGTGCCGGCTGCGATCGGACTCATCGTGCTGGCAGAGCCGCTGGTTGCGACTATTTTCTACGGCGGCGTTTTCACGGCAACCGACGTTGAGCTCACCGCGCTGGCACTGCAGGCGTTTGCTATCGGACTGGTCGGGTTTTCCTACGTCAAGATACTCGCGCCGGCGTATTTCGCTCGGGAAGATACGCGGACACCGGTGCGTGTCGGGTTGATCGCGCTGGCAGTCAATTTCATATTGAGCGTATCGTTCGCGTGGTACCTGACGCGGATTGGCTTCGACGGAACGCACGCGGGTCTCGCGCTCGCGATTTCCATTGCCGCTTTGCTCAACGCGGTGCTGCTCTACCGTGGTCTGCGTCGGGACGGTGTGGCCAGGCACGGCAAGGGATGGGCGTGGCTCCTCGGCCGAGTATCGATCGCCAACGCGGTTATGTGGGTAGTGCTCGCGCAGTTGCAGCGGCCGGGCAGCTGGTGGCTCCAGGTCGGCATATTCGACCGGATATCCTGGCTGGCCGTTTCGATCGTCGCTGGTGCGAGCGCGTATTTCGTCGTCTTGCTGGTCCTCGGCATGCGTGTCGGCGACTTTCGCCTGAGGCAGAGGTGACATGCGCCTCGTGAGGCACCTCGATGACCTCCCGTATCCCGGACTCGATGCCGGCAGCGTCGTCACAATCGGTGCCTACGACGGACTCCATCTCGGTCACCAGGATTTGCTCGATCGAGTAACCAGGTTTGCCGGTCAACATGACCTCACTTCCATCGTGATGAGTTTCGAGCCGACGCCGAAGGAGTTCCTGGCCGGGTCGAGTCCGCCTGCCAGGCTGATGCGTTTTCGCGAGAAATTCGAGAGCCTGGCGTCTCGTGGCGTCGATCTGTTTTACTGTCCGCGTTTCGCGGCACCGATGCGTGATATTGCGTCGCCGGACTTCATCCGCCGCATCCTCATGCACGGGCTCAATGCACGTCACGTGGTCGTCGGGGATGACTTTCAATTCGCACGCCGGCGCGAAGGCACCATCGAGCAACTACGGCAGACATCTTCAGTCCTGGGATATTCCGTTGAGCAAGTGCCGAGCGTCGTCGTCGACGGAGTTCGCGTGAGCAGCACGGCGATTCGTGAGGCCCTCGGTGCAGGCAACATGGGACATGCGACGGCGTTGCTCGGGCGCCCGTACCGGATGTCCGGCAAGATCGTCAAAGGTGATTGCGTCGGCCGGACGCTCGGCTATCCGACTGCAAATGTCGACCTGCGCAGGCGGCAGAGTGCCGTGATGGGCGTCTTCGCGGCGCGCGTACACGGGCTGAGCGACGGCGTCCGGGACGCCGTCGCAAGTGTCGGTTCGCGGCCTACATTCGATGGCACCATACCGATTCTGGAAGTACACCTGTTTGACTTTGATAAGGACATTTACGGCGAGTATATCCACGTCGATTTCATAGGGTGGCTGAGAGAGCAACAGAGGTTCGAGGAAGTCGACGAACTGGTTGCACAGATGCACGTTGATGCAGACAATGCGAAGACCATGCTTGCCGCGAGTGCGTGAGAGGAATCAGAGTTTGGAACTGAGTCAGGGCGCAAGGCGCTTCATTATCTGGATGTTCATCGCGATTGCCATCGTACTGGCAGACCAGATGACCAAGTGGGCGATTATTCGCTGGGTGCCGTTGTATGGCAGTGTACCCATTAACGACTTCATCAACCTGACGCACCAGCAAAATACGGGCGCGGCTTTCAGCTTCCTGGCCGGTGCGTCCGGCTGGCAGCGCTGGTTTTTCGTGGTCCTGGCAACGGTCGTCAGCGCAGTGCTGGCGGTATGGCTGTGGCGCATTCGGAATGAAGGCCACATGCTACTTGCGGGCGGATTGACATTGGTGCTGGGCGGGGCGTTGGGCAACCTGATCGACCGCATCAGGCTCGGCTATGTGACGGACTTCATCCAGGTCTGGTTCGGTAGCTGGGCGTTCCCGTCTTTCAACGTGGCGGATTCCGCGATCACGGTCGGGGCGGCCCTGCTGATCATCGACTCGCTGTTTTTGTCAGGCAAAGAAAAGGCGGCGCCCAAAGAGGCACCGCCCGAGTCGTAATTTGTCACGCGCTTGCGCGCGTTTCCTCTCTATCGAGTTCGAACCCAGCAATCGGTATCCGGGTTCGATATTCTCGTGCCGCGACCATCGATCTGGAAAAATGCGCACTTGCCCGCTTCGTCACCTCCCAGGTTATATACCGCCTGGGCGGTGAAATTAGCCGCGTTGCAGGCGGTGACATCAACAGTATAGGCGCCCGAATCGGTCTGCCAACCAGCCGCGCCCGAGAAGGAGAGCTGTGTCATGTCGCAGGTGAAGGTATTGTTCTGCAAATAAAAGCGTTCCTGGTTGGTCGCTATCTTCAATAGAGCTGCCTTCGCTTCATTGCGCTTGGCCCGTTCCACGAACCCGCGGTAATTTGGATAGGCGATTACCGCCAGGAAGCCGATGATCAAAACGACGATCATCAGTTCCAGGAGCGTGATACCACGCATGTGGTGCATGGCGCGTGCCGGCAGCGGGTGTACATAGCGGTTCATTATTCAACACCGTCCTGTGTCCAGAGTGTGCGAACCGGGAAGTTATCAAAGCCCGGGTCGAAGCACTCGACACCGATACAACCGATCGGCGGCGGCGAGCAGTCGTCGCCCGTGCAACTCGGATCCGGGCTCGGGAAGAGGAATGCCGGAGACGGCGCGATACCACCCTGTGCGAGGTCCGATACACGTGCCTTGTCTTCGTCACCGGCAATAATCGTGCTGAGGTCCGTGATTGGATCACCGTTCTTGACCGAAACCCGGTACAGGAAGTTACGCCCGACGCCCGCGGAACAAGTCGCCGCACCGGTGGAATCCGGTGAGAACGCAACGAAGAATACCTCGTTGTTGAACGTCACGGAGTTTGCGAAGACCTTCTGGTCTGCCGGCAGCGTGAATTTCCAGCCACGCTGGTTCGGGCCGATTGTCGTGCCGGTCTGGCCACTGATTTCAACCAGTTCGCTGTCTACAACCGGGACAAACGCGTCGTGTTCCGCCTGTGTCATCGGATTGAAGACGTTCTTGTCGCGAATCGAGTAGAAGCGGTCGGTGTTCGAGTCATCGAGCGGATGCGCACGGTAACCGCTGCCAATACTGACGGCGAGGAAGCGGCGGTTCTGCGCATTGTCATTGAAGATCGATATGTCGGGAGCCGCGTAGAACCGGCGGGTTTCGGCGATCGATGGCGTACCCGAAACACCCTCCGCACCAAGCTGCGCAACCACGCCACCCGTCACGAGCGCATTCGCGCCAGTACCGTCCGGCGCATTGCCCTTGAAGATATCGAAGCGCATTAGCTGGCCACCCATGTCCGATGCGTACATGCGATCGACAAGATTGTCGCCATTCAGATCAATGACGCGGATTTGCGTCGCGATCGAGCGGGTCATTCCCGGCATTTGCAGGTCTGCACCGCTGTCAGGGCCGGCACGCCAAAGCACATTGCCCGACTCCAGATCGAGCATATAAATGCCCGCACCCTGCGCGTCTGGCGTCGATGGATGGTCGATACTGTCGTGCACGGTATCGTAACCGCCACCGAAGATTACGACTGCCTTGTCGTTGTTGAGGCCCGGGTCAACCATGTCCACGCGGGCAACTGTCGGCCTCGACCAGGTTTGACCGAACGCCGGAGCGTTGATGCGCCACTTGACGATCGGGTTGTTCCTGTCGGTTACGTCAAGCAGGTAATAGGAATTGCTCCCTCGGCGCATGCCGAAAAGAATATAGACGAAGTCGCCGTCGACCGTTTCGATGATGCCGTCGCCATCACGATCCGCGACTACGGGTACGATGTCACCGTCGACACCATAGAACTTGAATGGCGCCTCGGAGTTCAGGAAGTACAGGGGCAGATTCCTCAAGTGCTCCTTCGGCATGAAGGACCAGAGTTCCCGGCCCGTCGAAGCATTGACCGCGTGCACGGAGCCCTGGTTGGTAGCCGTGTACACGGTAACATCGGGATTCGCCGGCGTGCCGCCATAGACAACTGCGGCGGGCTGCGAGTGCAGGGGGTCGCCCATCTGCTTGATCGTCGTCGTCGCCGGATCGAAGTCTTCGTCAGCAACATCCTCGCCGCGCGCCCAGCGAATCAGCTGATCGATTGTGGGCTCGCCAGCGGCTCCGGTCAGGCCGAAGTCCGCGAGCGCAAAGGCCGTACCATTCGAAGGGGTCAGCGCGTTGGCAGCGGCAGTCAGGTTCGGATCTGTCGTGTTGTCCGTATACATTTCCCGAACGGCAGGGTCAGGCAGGTTCTCGACGACGCCACCGGCAGCCACGTCGTTGCCGTCCGTGCCCGTAGACCAGAAGCTGGCTGCCGAGTCGTAGAATGAGCCCGTGAGCGGATCGACGGCCGGCACATCGTTGCGGTCGACAATCTGGCCGCTCGCAATACGATACTTCTTGAGGTTGCCCGGCCAGCGGATTCTTGTGTCCGCCTGGAACGTCGTGAGATACAGGTCGTTCAGGTTCTGCGTGCGATTGAACGCGTTGACTGCGACCGCAGGCGCGGCGAACGACAGATTCCTGTCCTGGATGTCATTGACGATCTCGAGCAGGGCAAGCGTCAGGCTCTGTACGTCATCCGCCTGGAAGTAGGTACCGCCGCCTCGCAACGCGGCCTCTTCGAGAATAGGCAGGTTAATCGCGAACCCGATCGTATGTGTCGTTACTGTTTGTATACCCGGCAGGTTGGGGTCGATGTCGTCATTAAACAAATATGCAGAAACGTCGTCCAGACAGGCACCGTCGCCTGTTCCCGTGCAGCCGGCGTAACCCAGCGTCGTGCCCCAGTCCGGCAGAGCGTCCACCAGCCCTGGCGTGTCCAGGTCTTCTGTCGGCAGACCGTCGGTCAGCACGACGTTGAAGTTCTTGGCGCAGGCCTTACTCGTCGGCCGCTCGTAGATTTCCGGCGCTGTCGATATCAGTGCGTTCGGATCCGTCGGATTCTCGTTGACGAGTTCGCCGTAGTGAGCTGGCAAACCACGCCAGTAGCGCGCTGATTCATAAACCGTCTCCGATACCGGCGTCCAGCCGCCCGATGGAATGCCATTGAGCGTCGCGAGAATGCTGGCGCGATTAGTGTCGAGGTCCGTCAGATCGAGAACGACAGGTCCGCCATCAACGCTGTTGAAGCGCATGATGCCGACGTTAATACCTTCGATCGAGTTCAGAATCGCCGTCGCCGTGTCCTGCACGATGCCGATACGCGAGTCCATGATCAGGACCGGGTTCTCGATGTAGTTCAGGTAATTACCGTCGAACATGGTGACGGACTGGCTCGTCGGCCAACTTCCCCAATGGATGCGTTCCTTTTTGTTACTCGTGAATGGCGCCTTGTCACCGCCACGCTGCGCATACACCTGGGCGGTATTGACACCGTCGCCATGGTCGCCATCGTCCTTCTGGCACTCGACAGGGTCCGTATCATTACCGGCTTCGATTTTTTGCCAGTGCACGGTATTCGCCAGGCCGAGGAGAATGCTGAAAAAACCGGAACTGCCGAGACGGTGCTGTGCCATCCTGCCACGGTAGGTGCCGATACCCTGCAGCTGCTTGGTTGAAAAATCACAAACATACGCTGTCTTCGCGATCCTCTTGGTATTTGCCGGATCACAGGTCGGGACGACCTTCTTGTACTCGGTCCAGTACAGGTAATTGGGGTCGCAAGGTGTCGCGGCACCGGGGTAGACCTGGGTGTAGTCGTACACCTCGCGCGTCTGCTCCTGATCACCCATGCTGCCCGACGAGTCGATGATCAGCATCACATTCGGAATCGTCTGGGCGGTGTCGGGATTGATCAGCAGCAACTCGGTGTCGTCTGCAACAGCCGGCGTACCACAGGTCAGGGCCAGTAACAGCCCGGCGCACATCCATGTTGTCTTCTGCATAAACGTCTTCATCATTCTGTCCTCATAAGTCCTTGCGAGGGCAATCAATTACTGTTGCCTGACGGGATGGACCGATACCCGCGTTACGCGGTCCTCTTCGAGATGGTGCAGGACCGTAACGGGGGTCTTCCTGCGGTCCTCTATGCGCGTCAGGTTGCGGCGGAACTTCTCCAGCGACATGCTCTTGCCGTCGAAGACCCATTGCGTATTGCCATTGACGCGTTTGACCATGTAAGGGCATTCCCCACAGGGCTTGAATCCCACGGTTCCCACCGTGTTCTGCGGCAAACGCAGTTCGGCCAGGCTTACCTCGTGAGCTTCCTGAATTTGTACGAAATCGGCTGCCACGGGCAGGGCCAGTCCGAGAACGATGGCGGCTATCAATACTTTGATTTTCATGGGATTACTCCGTTCCTTTACCGCTTACAGCGTC
>Ga0209273_10001835_pt1 | contig 17661 bp, 16 predicted proteins | sample tdAd471_FD_187126 | JGI IMG/M metagenome (GOLD analysis project Ga0209273, IMG submission 187126) | Marine sediment microbial communities from the Atlantic coast under amendment with organic carbon and nitrate - tdAd47.1 (SPAdes)... | ecosystem: Environmental > Aquatic > Marine > Coastal >...
GGGTGACGCCGGTCGCAATATTCCGCTGGTAGATGTTTCCGTGGTTGTCCCGGTCAAGGACGAGGCCGAAAACGTGTTGCCGCTGATCCGTGAAATCGCCACGGCGCTGGACGGCGTCGCGCCGTTCGAAATCGTCTATGTCGATGACGGGTCCGCCGACGCGACGGTGCAGAATCTGCACGACGCGAAAGCGACATTCCCGATGCTGCGGATCGTCCGCCACGACGGCTGTTTCGGTCAATCGCAGGCCATCCAGACCGGGGTGCGCCACGCGGCGGCGCCGTTGATCGCCACGCTCGACGGCGACGGCCAGAACGATCCCGCAGACATCCCGGCGTTGCTGAAGCGTTTCATCGACGAGGGTGGTTCTGCCGATGCGCTGTTGATGATCGCTGGCTGGCGGGCGAAGCGTAAAGACACCTGGCTGAAACGTATGTCGTCAAAAATCGCCAACGCGGTGCGCGGTACGTTGCTGGGCGATGCAACGCCGGATACCGGCTGCGGTCTCAAGGTTTTTCCGCGCGCCATGTTCCTGGCCTTTCCCGGCTTCAACCATATGCACCGCTTTATGCCGGCATTGACGATCCGCGCCGGCGGACGTGTTGTTTCCGTGCAGGTCAATCATCGCCCGCGTGAGCGCGGCCAATCGAAGTATGGCCTGTTCAACCGGCTCTGGGTCGGCATCGTCGATCTGTTCGGCGTGATGTGGCTGAACCGCCGGGCCAACCGGGTGCGTGTGGTGACCGACGATATCCGCGAGCCGAAATGACGCCACGTATCGTTTTCCGTTCCATTCTGTTGTTTGCGCTGCTGATCGGCATCGGCGCAGCGATCAAGCTGACACCGCTGGGTAGCGTGCTCGACGAAGGATGGATCGACGCGAATATACGGGGCGAGGGCATTCGCGGCGAACTGATCTTTCTGGCCGCGGGCGCGATTTTCACGGCGGTCGGCCTGCCGCGTCAGGCCGTGGCGTTCGCGGCGGGTTACGCATTCGGTGTGGCGTTCGGCACGTTGATCAGTGCGGCGGCAACCGTTCTGGGCTGCATGACGACGTTCATGGTGGCGCGGTTTCTGGCTCGCGATCTGGTCGCGCACAAGTTCCCCGACAAGCTCAAGCGCATGGATGCGTTTCTGAGCGAAAACACTTTTACGACGACCCTGCTGATCCGCTTCCTGCCGGTTGGCTCGAACGTGTTGACCAACATGCTGGCGGGTGTGTCACGGGCGCATGCGCTGCCGTTCTTTTCCGGGTCGGCCCTGGGCTATGTGCCGCAGATGCTGATTTTCGCCCTCGTCGGGTCCGGCTTTGCCGTGGAGCCGGGCGCGCGTCTCGTCGTCAGCGTATTGTTGTTTGCGGCATCGGGGGTGCTTGGGGTCTGGCTGTATCGGCGTTATCGCGATAGTCATAAGCTTCTGAACGCGGGTGTCGTCGATGCGGATGACGTCGGCGCCAGCGAGGCAGCGGAGAAAAAATGAAGCAGACCCGGGCCCCCGGCGAAAGCATTCCTGTCTGGGCCGTATGCTGGCTGATCGCGGTGGCCTCGGCGGTCGTGCTGCGCCCGCCGCTGCCGGTCGACGAGACCCGTTACCTGGCGGTCGCATGGGAAATGTGGCTGCGCGGCGATTTTCTGGTGCCGCACCTGAACGGAGAGCCCTACCACCACAAACCGCCGTTGCTGTTCTGGTTGATGACGGCGGGTTGGTCGGTGTTCGGCGTCAACGACTGGTGGCCGCGCCTCGTCGCGCCGCTGTTCGCATTGGCGGCATTGTTCGGGACCGGGCGCATCGCGCTGGCGATCTGGCCGGACGATCGGAGCGCAGCGCGTTTGGCGCCAATCGTGCTGGCCGGGGCCGCGTTTTGGACAGTGTTTCAGACCCTGACAATGTTCGACATGATGCTCGCTGCCTGCGCTTTGGCCGGGATCGGCGGCGTTCTCAGCGCATGGCGGACCGGCGGTATCGGCGGCTGGGCGGTGACGGCGCTGGCGATCGGTATAGGCGTCCTGGCCAAGGGACCGGCGATCCTTTTGCACATCGCGCCGGTGGCATTGCTGGCGCCGTGGTGGGGAAGGACGCTGCCGGGCGGCCCGGACCAACCGCTGATTTCGTGGCGGGCGTGGTATCTGCGGTTTTTGCTGAGCGTGCTGATCGGCGCGGCGATCGCCCTCGCATGGGCGATTCCGGCGGGTATTCGCGGCGGCGAGGAATACCGCAACATGATTTTCTGGGGACAGTCCGCGGGGCGCATCGTTAAAAGCTTCGATCACGCGCGGCCGTTCTGGTGGTATGCGATGCTGCTGGCACCCTTGCTGTTGCCATGGCTGGTCTGGCCGAGGCTGTGGCGTGCGGTGTGCTCGGCAGGTGCGATGCGCAACGGCGGCTATCGGTTGCTGGTTGCCTGGGTGGTCCCCGCGTTTGTCACGTTTTCGCTGATATCCGGCAAACAACTGCATTATCTTCTGCCCGAGTTTCCGGCCTTTGCCTTGCTGTTCGCGCATCTGTTGGCGAGGGGCGAAGATGATGGCGGGCGCCGCTTCGACGGGCTGATCGCCGCGCTGTTCTTTGCCTTGCTCGGTCTGGCGGCGCTTTTGTTGCCGGACGATCCATCGTTTTTCCGGGCGCCGGAATGGTTTCACCGGCTCGATACATATTGGGGCGGGGCGTTAATCGCGGCGGCGTTCGGATGCTGGCATTGGGCGCGCGCCGGTGTGTTCAAGGGTGTGGTCGCGCTGGCATTGTCGATGTCGGTGCTGGTGGCGGTTATTCATCTGACGGCGCGCGATGCGCTCGATTTCGCTTATGATCTGCGACCGATTGCACATGACCTGAAAACGCTGGAGGACGAGGGCAGGGCCATCGGCAATTTCAGCACCTACCACGGCCAGTACCAATTCCTCGGCCGCCTGACCAAACCGGTGGCGGAGTTGGGCCTCGAGAAAGCGAAAACCGACGCCTTTGTCGCCGCGCATCCGGACGGCGTGATCGTCGCCTATTATGATCTCGATAAGGTGCCGACCTACCCCGACGGGGTGACGCCGCTGGCGGAATATCGCTTCCGTGATTATCGGGTCGTCTTCTGGCGTGCCGGGCTGCTGCAGCGTTATCCGAATCTGGCGGACCGGTCATAGTACGCATGGGCTAAGGCGTGATGGCCAGTTTTTCCTGGGCGATGTTCATATATACTTTGGCCACCGGGTCGTCTGGATAGGCGCGTAAATACGGCTGCAGCTGTGAAAGCATCCGCGACCAGTCTTGGGTCCGGAACATCTCGTAAACTTCGCGCCATTCCGCACAGCGTTTTTTGTCCATGGCGCTGGCGGCGATCTCGTCATGACCATCGAGTGTGCCGAGTAGCTCGTAGACAATCATTGGTTTTGAGCTGCCTTTAGGGATTACCCGGTCGACAGGGCGCATCAGAAATTCATCGGCTACCCGAGCGTGGACGGTTTCGCTAACAAGTATCCGCGAGCCGTAGATCTTGTTTAAACCTTCAAGACGTGCCGCCATGTTGACCGTATCGCCGATTGTCGTGTGCTCCATCCGATCGGCTGAGCCAATATTGCCGACCACGGCTTCGCCCATATGCACGCCGATCCGCGTATGCATTTCCGGCCAGCCAAAGCCGCGCCACAATGTGTTGAGCGTATCGTTTGCGACGCCGCATTTTAATGCAGCCATGCATGCGCGTTCGGCATGCGCCGGTTCATCATCGAAGCCGTTCCAGACGGCCATTACGGCATCGCCGATGAATTTGTCGACGACGCCGCGTTCGGCGCGAATCTGTTGGGAAAGGCAGTCCAGATAGGATGATAGCTTTCGCATCAAGTCTTTTGGCGACATCAATTCGGACAGGCTGGTGAAATTCGCGACATCCGTGAACATGATGGTTACTTCGTGTTGTTCACCCCCCAGTTCCGGAGGCTTCCCGTCCTGAACCATCCGCCTGACGATAACTTCGGGAATGTATCGGCGGAACGCCGCAAGTGATACTTTCATGGCCCCAAGTGAACGCCCCAGCTCATCCAGTTCGGTAATATGCGAAGAAATACGGCCGATTTCGGTCAGGTCGAAGCGGCGAATGCGTTTTGTCTCTTCGGCGAGGGATGCGATCGGACGGGTCAGCGTTTTAACAACCAACGCCGTCACAGCAATGCTGAGAAGCAGAAACAACATTGATACCGCAAGGCTATTGGCCAGGATGTGATTTACGTCGGTCAGAAATTCGTCGCGATTGATCGCAAAGCCAAAAAACGTAGGACGGCTGAAATTTTTAAGTAGGGGGACGACTTGCCCGGAGTATTTCTGTCCGCCGACCTGAAACTCGACCCAACGGTCATTCGGTGACGACCCGGCATCCGGGACCGTGGTTGTTCCCATGGCAAGAGAAAACAGGGCCTCAGCGAGCGGCGCATTTATGTCCTGGATAGTCGTTTTCGTTTCTGCGCTCGGTGTGCCAATGAGCTGCGGCATCTTGTCGGCGGCAACGAGATCGCCTTTGTCAGTTAAGACCAGTGCGATGCTGTCGTCCGGCATTTCAAGTTGCGTGAGAGCGTCCGACAATGTTTCCAGCGTCAAATCGACGCCCAATACCCCGCCGCCCCATCTCTCCACGTGTCGCGATGCGGTGATACCGACCGAATTGACCGACAAGAACGGATAAGGTTCGGAAATCACGGTGCCCGGTGAAGTTATTGCGGCTTCGTACCATGGGCGCAGTAAAGGATTGTATATGTTTGTCCGTTGGATGGGGTCTCCCATGATTTCATTGTTGTTGTCCAGGAAAGACCATCTTTCGATGCGAGGCAGATTGTGCGGACCCTCCATGCGGCGGATCGCAAAGGCGGCGCCGACCGGAGGCGCCAGTTTGCCGCGGTCGAAAAGAGTGCCTTCTCTGATTGTCGATATTTGAATGAAGGCATCATCAGCGGTCGCAAAATAAACCGATGATATTTGCGGATTGGCGGCCATGAGTTGTGCGAGATTTTCGAGTGCCTCGTGCGGCAAAGGATCACCTAGAGGCGACCAGGCCAACTGATCTGCCCGTTTGGTCAAATCCAGAACCGGCTTCAGAATTATATCTGTTTGCGCGCGCAGACGATTTGCGGTGTTGGCGAATGATTGGGCTTTGTAATGGTACGTTAATAGGCCATTCTGTGTATAACTATAATAAACCACACCGCCCATAAATATAATATTTAGAACGATAAATACGGGCATCGCAAAAAGTATAAGTTTTATTTTAAATTTTGATTTATTTAAAATCAAAACACCCCTCTTGGTTTGAAATTAAGATTATTCTATTTTTACGTGCCCCCGCTCGACTGGATCATTGAGAAATGACAATTTATCAAGAAATACACCAGTTTTCAATTTATAATAGAATACTATACGGTATGCGGCTTTAAGCGGTTTGGTGCTGCCGGTGAGCGCATTGCTGGCGTGCGAACCAATGCGCTCGCGCCGGACAGGTGCCTCTAAAAGCGTTTGGTGAGACTGGCGACGTCGAAGAAGGCTTCGATGAGCCGAGCGTTACGTCGTTCCATCAGGCAATTGACGTGCGCCGTGGTATAAATGTCGGCATCCGATACATTGAGCACATGCAGATCGGGATGTGCGATAAACTCGATATCCGAAACCGCGCCGATGCCGATGCCGCGCGCAACGGCAAGCCATACGGCTTCGCGGCTGCCGATCTCCATCACCGGGTCGATGCTGACGCCGTGTTGTTTCAGCGCCGCCTCCAGGGCAAGGCGGGTCGTCGATCCCCGTTCGCGGAGCACCATTCGCTCACCTTCCAGTTCGGCGATACGGATGTTGCGGCGCTTGGCGAAGCGGTGCTTCTTGTTGACGAAGATGACCACCCGATGGCGCGAGTACGGCATGGCGAAGATATGCGGGTCGTCCTCGACGTGGGCCAGCACGGCGACATCGGCGGAATAATCGAGAAGCCGGTTCACCATCTCGCGCGAATTGCCGACCGTGACCGCCAGGCGAATGCCCGGATAGCGTTCGCTGAACGCGCTTAACATTTCCGTCGCATGGAACGGACCGACCGCGCCGACCCGGAGCGTCCCTGTATGAAAGCCGCCGAACGCATTGAGTACGTCGCGCGCCTCGCCTTCCAGATCGATGATCCGGCGCGTGATCACGAACAGCGCTTCGCCGGCATCGGTCAGCGCGATCTCGCGGCCGCGGCGATGAAACAACTCGACCTGGAACATTTTCTCGAGTGCGCGAACCTGGCTCGTCAATGTCGGCTGGCCGACGTTCAGCACCCGCGAAGCGGCGGTAAAGCCACGTTCTTCGGCCACGGCGTGGAAGGATCTGAGCTGTGTAAATATCATCGCTTTTTTAAATAGATATCATCTTAAATATGAATTTGTCCAATAGTTAGCTTCGTAGGATCATTCATATGTCTGATGACCCCAAGTCGAGCATGAAAAATATCGACAGGCGCAGACTGGGAGAAACGATGACTATTCCTGCACATCCTATTTGTGTCTGCCGCAACGCAACTCCGTTTCGAGTTCGCTTCGTCGCGACGACGCATATCGAATTGGCGGAGCCGATCGGTCACTTGGATCGTCGGGGATGCCCAATATCCCAAGAATGGAAATGAGAAGGGGAGCCGTCCACCGGACATTTTGCCGGGGACAAGCACAGTCAACATATGAGGAGACATCCAATGACATCTAAATTCAAACCGACAGGGATTTGTGCGTCAGCCTGCAAGCAGATGCTCGGCGCAATGGGTATTGCCGCCGTCGCCGGTCTGGCGTTTGCGGGCACCGTGAAAGCCGCCGAATGCGAGAACCCCGATGCGTTGACGTTCGCCATCGTGCCGACCGAGGAATCGGTTGCGGAGTTACAGCTTTATAAACCGGTGACCGACCGCATGGCCAAGATGACCGGCAAGAAGATCGAATTTTTCATGCCGACGTCGTATGCATCGGTGGTCGAAGGTCTGCTCAGTAAATTCGTCGATGTCGCTGTGCTCGGTCCGTACGCCTATGTGATCGCCAGCGAAAAGGACCCCAGCGTCGAGGTCTTCGCGACCTATGCCAAGAAGAAAGGCCAGATGCAGGAAGAAGGCCCGGGTTATCGTGCCGCGCTGATTTCCAAGAAGGGCTCGAAGTTCACGACCATCGATTCCCTGAAAGGTGCCACCGTCGGTCTGACCGATCCGGGCAGCACGTCCGGCAACCTTATGCCGCGCGTCGTCTTCTCGCAGGTCATCGGCATGGACATCGACAAGTTCTTCGGCAAGGTCGCTTATACCGGTTCGCATGAACTGTCCTCCGTCGCCGTCGTCCAGGGCAAGGTCGACGCCGCGTTCGTCGCCACGCACCGCTTCGACAATGTCGTCGCCAAAGGTGAAGCGAAGCTCGATGACGTCAACATTCTCTGGCAGTCGAAGCCGATACCGCAGGACCCGTTCGTGTATCGCAACACGCTCTGCGAAGACATTAAAAAGAACGTGCGCGAGACGTTCCTTGGTCTTTCGAATGAATCTTCCGCGAAAAAGTTCCTCGCCAACGTGAAATCGAACAAGTTCGTTCCAATGTCGTCCGAGGACTACGACATCATTCGTGCGCTGAAGAAAGCGAAAGACGAACGCAAGAAAAAGAAGAGCTGATCAACATTAGCTCCCGCGGGCGGCCGGTTTAACCCTGGTTGCAATCCGAAACCGGTCGCCCATTTTCTTGCCTTCATTTAATCTATCCGCCTCATTTGAGACGACAGGAACTATTACTATGGCTGTCCTACAAGTCAGCGATCTGCGCGCGCGCTATAGCGCCTCGGGCCCGGAAATTCTCAAGGGGATTTCGTTCGAAGTCGAAGACGACGATTTCTTTGCGATCATCGGTCCCAGCGGCGCCGGCAAATCGACCCTGATCCGTTGCATCAACCGGCTTGTCGAGCCGACCTCCGGCAGCATCGTTTTCGACGGCCGCGACGTGACGGCGCTGCGCCGACGCGAGTTGCGCCGCTTGCGCCGCGACATCGGCATGATTTTTCAGGAATTCAATCTCATCAACCGGATGAGCGTCATGGACAACGTGCTGTCCGGCCGGCTCGGCTATACATCCGATATCCGCACCTTGTTCCGTGCCTTCCCGCGAGACGACATCGATCATGCGCTTATGCTGCTCGAACGCGTGGGCTTGATCGATCATGTCGACAAGCGCGCCGACGAACTGTCCGGCGGCCAGCGTCAGCGGGTCGGGATTGCGCGGGCATTGATGCAGAACCCGAAATTGATGCTCCTCGACGAGCCGACGTCGGCGCTCGATCCGAAGATTTCCCGCGAGGTCATGGAACTGATCAAGCAGATGGCACAGGAACTCAAGGTGCCGTGCCTGTGCAACATTCACGACGTCAAGCTGGCGACGGAGTTTTGTAACAAGATCATCGGCCTGCAGGACGGGGTGACCATGTTCTCGGGTGCGACGGAACTGATGAACGAAGAAAAACTTGGCGAGATATATGCCATGGAAGTGCTCTGAGGAACGATCATGGCATCAGCACCCCTGAAACCCGAACTCAAAGGCTCGCTGGCCGCAGTTGCGGACGGCGTCGTCGAAGCGCGCCGGCGTAGCCGCTTTTTTTCTGCGGGCGCCACCGCGGTTCTTCTGGCGCTTGTTGCGTGGAGCGTCGACGTCACGGTTATCCAGGACACGGACTGGGAGCGGATCGGTAGTATCGAGAATGTGTGGGAAGCGACAAGCCGGTTCATCGGTGTCGATTTCGAACTTTTCGGCACGCTTATGGTGCCGGCGCTGGAAACTCTGCTCATTGCTTGCCTGGGAACTTTCTTTGGCCTGATCCTGTGTGTGCCGGCGGCATGGTTCGGGGCCATGAACATCACGCCCTACAAGCCTGTGACATATCCGTTGGCGCGCCTGATGATGACGCTCAGTCGCTCGATCCATGAGATCGTCTGGGCGCTGTTCTTCGTCGCCGTGGTTGGGCTTGGCGCGATGGCCGGGGTGATGGCGATCGCCGTCCGTTCGGTCGGATTTATCGCCAAGATGTCGGCGGAAGCGATCGAGGATATCGACCACGGACCGGTCGAGGCGATCCGCGCCGTCGGCGGCTCGCCGTTGCAGATCATTATCTATGCCATTCTGCCACAAGTGCTGCCGCAGATCGTCAGCGTCGTGATCTTCGAATGGGAAATTAATATTCGCCGTTCGGCAATCCTCGGACTGGTCGGGGCCGGCGGCCTCGGGTTGGTGTTCTTCCGGCAGATGAACACCTTCAACTACCACGGGGTGACGACGGTCATTCTGGCCATTCTGGTCATTATTCTGCTGGGCGAGGCGGTGTCGTACTTCATCCGCCGGCGTCTGATATAGGAACCCGGAAAGATGGCTGAAAACGAATCAATCACCCTGTTCGGCGACGGCAAGCGCTTGAAATGGCGCCGCTTCCGGTATCCCGATTCCCTGTATGCCTACGGCGCCTGGCTGCTCGCCTTCACGGTCGTGGTGTTCAGTATCGAATATCTGAACATTCCACTCGACCGGTTATTCGGGATGCTGGGCCGGATGGGGGACGTCCTGGCGTCCCGGTACTATCCGCCGGATATCGAATACATCATGGATCACGATTATCTTGGCTACGTTGTCGAGACGATCCAGATGGCGTATCTGGGGGCGCTGTTCGGTCTCATCATGACGATTCCGGTGGCGTGGTTTGCATCATATAACATGACGCCAAGCCGCCTGTTCGTGTATCCGATCGCGCGGTTGTTCGGGATGTCTTGCCGCGCCGTGCATGAAACCATCTGGGCGATTTTGTTCGTGTCGATCCTGGGCTTCGGGATGTTGCCGGGTGTCCTTGCGCTGACGCTGTTCAGCGCCGGGTTCGCCGCCAAGCTGTTGGCCGAAGAAATCGAATCCGTCGACATGGGGCCGGTTGAAGCCATGCGCGCCACCGGCGCCAATCTGTTTCAGGTCATGGTGTTCGGTGTCTGGCCGCAGGTGCGCGTCGCCTTCACCGGCATCGCGATTTACACCTGGGACGTGGCGTTTCGTGCGGCGACGGTCGTCGGGTTTTTCGGCGCCGGCGGCATGGGCTGGTACCTCAAGCGCAACGTTTTGCAGATCGAGACCGAACGTGTGGCGGCGATCATCCTGTCGATCATCGTGCTGGTGATCATTTCCGAGGCGATTTCCGCCTGGGCCAGGAACGCCGTCATGAAAATGAAATAGCCTTCGTTCACTTTAGTCGCCAAGCATTTCGAATGACGGCGTGCCTTACAGAAGCTGGAGTACCCTAGATGCCAAAAACCGGACGTGCCGTCGTATATGACGCTCCCAATGCACCGTTCAAAGTCCGCGACTATCCGGTTCGCGATGTGACGCCCGACGAGGCGCTGGTGCGGATTACCATGTCGACGATCTGCCGCTCGGATATCCATTCCTATCAGGGCCATCGTCCGAACCCGTGTCCCGGAATCCTCGGTCACGAAATTGTCGGTGTCATCGAACAACTTGGCGAGACCATCACCCATGATATGCGCGGTGATGCTTTGAATATCGGCGACCGCGTGACGTGGACCGAGTTCTTTCACCACGGGCCGTCGTATTACCGCGATGTCCACGACATGCCGCAGAAATCGAAGGGTCTGCGCAAATATGGCCATGATCTTGCCGAAGACGACCCGCACTTCCTCGGCGGTTTCGCGGAGTACTGCTATATCCTGCCTGGCACCGGTATCCTGAAACTGCCGGACGAGATTACCGACGAAGAGGCGACGCCGCTTAACTGCGGCGTGGCGACGATGATTTCCGTCACCGAGGCGGCAGCCATCGATATCGGCGACACCGTTGTCGTGCAGGGGCTTGGTCTTTTGGGACTGTACGGTTGTGCCATCGCCAAGGCGCGCGGCGCGCGGCGGGTGATTGGTCTCGATACCGTCGCCGACCGGCTTGAAATTGCACATAAGTTTGGTGCCGACGTGACGTTCGACGTCTCGACGATGAGCGAGGAGGAACTGGTCGCGGCGGTGCGCGCCGAATGCCCGCCCGACGGCGCCGACGTCGCCATCGAGGTCTGCGGTTATCCCGAAGTGGTGCCCACCGGTATTCGCATGCTCAGGGTCGGCGGTTGCTATGTAATCGGCGGCCTGGTCAATCCGGATGCGACGTTTACGCTCGACGGCAATTTGATCCTGCGCGGCTGGATCAATATCAAGGGCGTGCACAACTATCATCCGCGCCACCTGATCCAGGCGCTGGACTTCGTGATGAGCAACCGCGACCGCTTTCCGTTCGCGGAACTGGTTGATTCCAAATTCTCGCTCGATCAACTGGATGAAGCCTTTGCCCGCGCCGCAGACCGTTCGGTCCTGCGCGCCGCGGTCGTGCCCTGAAAGGTAGTCTGAGCGCACCGGGGGCATGACTTCGCCACGCTGATCCCGTACGTTCGGCGCATGCAGCCTCGTCCGTCATATGTATATGTGCTGGGGTCCGGTTTTGGCCGTGACAGCCGCACGTATGTCGGCTGGACGCACGATCTCGAACAGCGCCTGCACCAGCACAACACCGGGAAAGGCGCAAAGTCGACGCGTGGGCGCAGGTGGGTGTTGCTGTACGCGGAGAAGTACAGCACGCGCGGCGATGCCATGAGCCGCGAATGGCATTTGAAGCGCGACAAAAGGTTTCGGCTGCGACTTCGTACAGTGCTCGACCGAGATGCGTAGCGCTGACAGCATGCGGCCGTGCTTGACACTACCGAGCATCTTCTCTACATCACTGGCACTCACTTGAAGCGAGTGCTAGCACTCCTCTGAAATCCATGAATTTTCAAACCGTTACGGAGACGATTTCCATGAAATTCCGGCCTTTACACGACCGCGTTCTGGTTCGCCGCGTCGAAAGCGAACAAAAGACCGCCGGCGGCATCATCATTCCCGATACTGCCCAGGAAAAACCGATGGAAGGCAAAGTCATCGCTGTCGGCACCGGCCACAAGGCCGACGACGGCACAGTGACCAAGCTCGACGTCAAAAAAGGCGACAAGATCCTGTTCGGCAAATGGTCCGGCACCGAAGTTAAAGTCGACGGTGAAGACCTCATCATCATGAAAGAATCCGACATTCTCGGCGTGATCGAATAATTCGGTCCCCGGAACACACGATTCGAAACTGACAAACCCAAAAGGGGATTATTAATGGCTGCCAAAGAAGTTAAATTTTCCGCTGACGCGCGTGACCGCCTACTCAAGGGCGTCGACACGCTGGCCAATGCGGTCAAAGTGACGCTGGGTCCGAAAGGCCGCAACGTCGTTCTCGACAAATCCTTCGGCGCACCGCGCATCACGAAGGACGGTGTGACCGTTGCCAAGGACATCGAGCTTTCCGACAAGTTCGAGAACATGGGCGCGCAGATGGTCAAGGAAGTCGCGTCCCGCACCAACGACGAAGCCGGTGACGGCACGACGACGGCCACCGTTCTGGCCCAGTCGATCGTCCGCGAAGGTTCCAAGGCGGTTGCCGCCGGCATGAACCCGATGGACCTGAAGCGCGGCATCGAGCTTGCCGTGGCGAAGGTTGTCGCCGACGTGCAGAAGCGTTCGCAGAAGGTCAAGACGAACGAGGAAATCGCCCAGGTCGGCACGATCTCGGCGAACGGTGACCGCGAAGTCGGTGACATGATCGCATCGGCGATGGAACGCGTCGGCAACGAAGGCGTGATCACGGTCGAGGAAGCCAAGTCGCTGCACTCGGAACTGGACGTCGTCGAAGGCATGCAGTTCGACCGCGGCTACACCAGCCCGTACTTCGTCACCAACGCCGACAAGATGACCTGCGATCTCGACGATCCGTACATCCTGATCCACGAGAAGAAGCTTTCCTCGCTGCAGCCGTTGCTGCCGGTTCTGGAAGCTGTCGTGCAGTCGGGCCGTCCGCTGATGATCATCGCCGAGGACATCGAAGGCGAAGCGCTGGCGACCCTGGTCGTCAACAAGCTGCGTGGTGGCCTCAAGGTCGCCGCCGTGAAGGCGCCGGGCTTCGGTGACCGCCGCAAGGCGATGCTCGAAGACATCGCGGTTCTGACCAACGGTCAGGTGATTTCCGAGGACATCGGCATCAAGCTTGAAAACGTGACCATCGAGATGATGGGCCGCGCCAAGAAGGTGACGATCACCAAGGAAGAGACGACGATCGTCGAAGGCACCGGCAAGAAGAAAGACATCGAAGGCCGTTGCTCGCAGATCCGCGCGCAGATCGAGGAAACGACCTCCGATTACGACCGTGAAAAGCTGCAGGAACGTCTGGCGAAACTCGCCGGCGGTGTTGCCGTGATCCGCGTCGGTGGCGGCTCGGAAATCGAAGTGAAGGAAAAGAAAGACCGCGTCGACGACGCCCTTCACGCGACCCGCGCGGCTGTCGAGGAAGGCATTGTCGCCGGTGGCGGCACGGCGCTTCTGTACGCGACCAAGGCGCTGGCCAAGCTGGAAGGCGACAACGCCGACCAGACGGTCGGTGTGAACATCGTTCGCCGTGCGCTGCAGGCGCCGCTGCGCCAGATCGCCGAGAACGCCGGTGCCGATGGCGCCGTGGTTGCCGGCAAGCTGCTGGACCAGAAGGACGTTGCCTTCGGTTACAACGCGCAGACGGATAAGTACGAGAACCTGATCAAGTCGGGCGTTATCGACCCGGCCAAGGTCGTTCGCACGGCGCTGCAGGATGCGGCCTCGGTGGCGGCCCTGCTGATCACGACCGAAGCGATGGTTGCCGACAAGCCGGAACCCAAGGACGCCGCCGGTGGTGGCATGCCTGACATGGGCGGCATGGGCGGTATGGGCGGCATGGGTGGCATGGGCGGCTTCTAAGCCCGCGCAACCCGGCTCGTTCAAAAGCCAACAGATCAAGGGGCGCTCATCAGAGCGCCCCTTTTTCTTGGTTGTGCACATGCGGATACGATACGGTCTGACGATGATTGTTACGTTTACGGATTTCGGGACGGAAGGGCCTTATCTGGGCCAGATGCGGGCCGTGCTTCATGCGTTGGCGCCGGATATCCCTGTCGTCGATCTAATGGTCGATGCGCCGGCATTCTCGCCGCGAGCGGCAGCTTACCTGCTGCCGGTGGTGGTTGCGCCGTTGCCGGAAAAAACGGTGTGCCTGACGGTGGTCGATCCCGGTGTCGGCAGCGACTGCACACCGGTGATCCTTTATGCGGACGATCTTTGGTTTGTCGGGCCGGACAATGGTATTTTCGAGATGATCGCCCGGCGCTGCGAATCGACCCCCGAATGGTGGGAGATCACCTATGCGCCGAAGCGTATTTCGGCAAGTTTTCATGGTCGTGACCTTTTCGCACCGGTTGCGGCAATGTTGGCGCGCGATGGGGCCGCTGCCTTGGATGCGCTCGCACGGCCATGGCAGCCGGATCGTGCACCTTATGACGAATGGCCGGACGACACCGCTGAAGTCGTGTATATCGACGGCTATGGCAATTGTATGCTGGGCACCCGCTGGCACACGGTTTCGCCCAATCCAGCGGTCGAATTGCGGTCGGGGACCGTGGCCACGGCGCGAACGTTCTCCGATGTTCCTTCCGGCGTGGCATTTTGCTATGAAAACGCGTTGGGGTTGATTGAAATTGCCGTCAATCAGGGGAGTGCGGCGGCGCAACTTGGGCTGCAATTGGGCAGTCAGGTTCCCGTAAGGAAACTGTCAGGGAAATAAACAAGACTGCGGAATAATTTGGCAAACCAATGTGGTACGTCTACCATCGTTGGTATAAGCTGAGGAATTAATCGGGGAGTTGGATCGTTTGACCGTCGCCCAAACCGAGCGGGATATATGTCGATTCGTGTAAAATTCTGGGGGGTCCGGGGAAGTATCGCATGTGCGACCCCCGATCATATGAAATACGGCGGGAACACCAGCTGCATCGAAATCGAGGCTGGTGATTATCGTTTTGTTATGGACGCCGGAACCGGCATCCGTAATTTCGGCAATACGTTCCTGAAAGACGATATCAAGGAATCCCATCTGCTGCTGACCCATACCCATTGGGATCACATCAACGGGTTTCCATTCTTCGTGCCCGCGTACGATGCCAAGCGCTCGATCCATATCATGGCCGGCCATTTGAAGAACCAAGGCGGCGTGCAAGACGTTCTGTCGACACAGATGCACAACCCGATGTTCCCGGTGCCGCTGGAGGCGATGCAGGCAAGCCTGCGCTTCGAGGACTTCGAGGCCGGTGATAGCTTCTCGCTCGCCAAGGGGGTCGATATTTCGACGGCACCGCTGAACCATCCTAACGGGGCCACTGCGTACCGGGTCGACCATGAAGGCAATTCCGTTGTTTACGTGACCGATACCGAGCACATACCGGGCAAGCCCGATCAGAACATTCTGAAGCTGATCGAAGGCGCGGATCTGGTGATCTACGACAGCACGTATACCGAGGAAGAGTTCCCGGCGAAGGTCGGCTGGGGCCATTCCACATGGGAAGAGGGGATGCGCCTTTGTCGGGCGGCGAACGTCAAACGGCACGCGATCTTCCACCACGACCCGGACCACAACGACGAGTTTATGGATAATCTTGCTATCGAAGCTGCCGACGTCTGGGAAGGTAATTTTGTCAGCCGCGAAGGCATGGAACTGATTGTCGAATAGAACGTCGGTCGCGTTTTTTCTTTCACAAATATACGGAAATTAGTTGGCTGGTTGTTTGGTTAGCCGCTGGCGCTCCTGGTTGAGGAAGGCGTCAAGCTGCTCGTAATCCTTTGCGAGCGCTTCATCCTTGCGGGATGCCAGATTGTCGAATTTGAGCTGAATTTCTTCGAGCATGTTGATGTTCTGCGGCAAGCCGGCGGCAATGATTTCGCGCTTCAGGGCATCGAGTGCGGTTTTGGTTTTCTGTTGTTCTGCGTTCAGCGCTTGCGGCGCTGGTTGGATCGGCAAGCGTTGATCCAATGGCGCGGTCGGTGCTGCACCTGCCTTTGCAGGTGTCGCCGCAGCTTTCGCCTCTTGCTGGCGGCGCTTGAATTCCTGGGCGCGGATATATGCATCGCGCTCGTCGAGCGACATCGGGTGCAGCCGCAACACGACGCGCCGGTTGGTCGCCCGGTTTTCCGGGATCGGTTTCCCCTCCAGGTCGAGGTTCGGCACCTTGGGCCGTGTATCGGCATATCCGGTCGCCTTCAGGCGCTCGCGTGCCACGTTGTTGGCTTCGAACATGCGCACGACCGTCGAGGCCCGTGCCGCGGAGAGTTCCCAGTTTGAGGGAAACTGTTTCGTGCTGATCTTGCCGTCGTCGGTGTGACCTTCGACGACGACGTTGTAAAGTTCGTAATTCGGCGATGACAGCGTTTCGGCAAGCTTCGTCAAAACCGGAACGGCGGCGGGGACAATTTCCGCCGACGCGGGCTTGAAGAATGCGTTCGACTGCAACTCGATGGTTACGCCTTTCTCGTCGGCGCCGACGGTAACGACCTGGTCGGCCTGCATTTCGTAAACCAGATCCTGCGCATCAATCTTCAGAGATTGCGTCGTCGTCTGCTCGTCACGTCCACCGATATTGGCGGCGACGGCGGATGCGAGTTCTTCGTAGGCTGGAATATCGAACTCGGCGAACGTCAGCAACATCACAAAGAACGCCATCAATAGCGTAATGGCATCGGCAAACGTTGTGAGCCAATCTTCCTTAGCTTCTTCGGGTGGGTCGATCTTGGGTGCCGCCAAAGCCGGCCTCCTGTGAGTAGTCTCGCGCCGCTATCTCTTCATCTTGTCGATGTTGAAGTGTATCGACGGATCAAGGTAGCTGTTCATTTTATCCTGAATGTATCGCGGCGACTTTTTGTCGGCTAGAAGAGCAAGGCCCTCGGCGACAAGGTAATTGCGGAACTTCACGATCTGTTCGCGCTGTAGTACCTTGGTTGCCGTCGGCAGGAAGAAGATACGCGCGAACAGCACCCCGTAGAGCGTCGTCAGCAACGCAACGGCCAGACCTTTACCGAGCGACGACGGATCGCCCCCCATATTGTCGAGCATGATAATCAGGCCGACAAGCGTCCCGATCATGCCGAACGCCGGTGCCGCTGAAGCCATATCCTTGAGAATGTAGACCTGCACCGTGTTGCGGCCGTAAGTGGTTTCAATAGTGTTGGTCATGATTTCGCGGACTTCTTCGCCGGTATATCCCGAAACCACCATCTCGACACCAAAGCGCAGGAACTTATCGCCCCTGGTCGCCTTCATGGCTTCCGCTTCAAGTGCCGGTACGCCGCTTTTTTGCACCGTGTAAGCCCATTTGATGATGCGACCGACTTCGCTCTTCAGGACGTTGCGGCCGACCTTTGGCGAGAAGATGATACGCCAGATCAGCTTTAGCGAAAGCAACACATACCGGGGTTCGTACGAGATGAACGTCGATGCCAGCGTACCGCCCATGACCATGATAAAGCTGGAGCCGCTCAGAAAGATAATGAAGTTGTCGGTGCTTATGACGATGGCGCCGATAAACAGACCGAGCGCACCCAGAACCCCGAATATTGTTGTTAGTGACATCTAGTCGCTTCTCAGTCAGTTGCCCCTCGCGCTCACCGGACGACACCCGATCCCCCGCGAATCTCGCTACTATAAAGAATCTCTTATGTTTAAGAAATAATTAGCAGCAATTGCCTGCC
>Ga0209273_10001843_pt1 | contig 17611 bp, 16 predicted proteins | sample tdAd471_FD_187126 | JGI IMG/M metagenome (GOLD analysis project Ga0209273, IMG submission 187126) | Marine sediment microbial communities from the Atlantic coast under amendment with organic carbon and nitrate - tdAd47.1 (SPAdes)... | ecosystem: Environmental > Aquatic > Marine > Coastal >...
ATGCTGGACCTCGGTTTCATTCACGCGCTTAAGCGCATTGTGCCTTTGGTTCCCAAGAACCGGCAGACGCTCTTCTTCTCGGCCACAATGCCCAATTCGATCGCGGATCTTGCCGGGCGGTATCTGACCAATCCCAAGAAAGTCTCGGTCGCGCCAACCGCCAGTACCGCCGAACGCGTGAGCCAATCGGCTGTGTTCGTCAATCAGGGTGAGAAGCAAGCATTGCTAACGGTGACCTTGCGGGATGCCGAGATTAACCGCGCATTGGTTTTCACGCGCACCAAGCACGGCGCTGACAAAGTGGTGCGTATGCTCGAAGCGGCCGGGATTAATTCCGCGGCTATCCACGGCAACAAGAGCCAGGCCCAGCGGACGCGGACGCTTGATGATTTCAAGCGCGGCAAATGCAAGGTGCTGGTGGCAACCGATATCGCGGCGCGAGGGATCGACGTGGACGATGTGAGCCATGTGATCAACTTTGATGTGCCAAATGTGCCGGAGCAATACATTCACCGGATCGGGCGCACCGCGCGTGCGGGCAAAGAAGGCCTCGCAATTTCCTTTGTGGCGGGGGACGAACGTCCCTACGTACGCGATATCGAACGGCTCACCGGCCAGAAACTTGTCGTTGTGGCGCTTCCGGATAACTTCGGCGCCGAGGTCCAGAAGGTCAAAGCCCTGCGACCACAAAAACGCGCGAATACGGACGAACAGCAATCAGGCCAGCGTCGCCACCAGCGATACGGAAAGGCCAAGCCGAAAACGAAGTCGGGCCCCAAAGGGCGTGGGCCAAACCGCCGTCGTCAGCAACGGCGCAAAGCGGCTGCCTGATCAGACGACGGGCAAACAATTTACCAAGAATAGTAACGCACGGGGCCGAATGAAATCGGGGCGCGGGGGACGGTGATACGTGCGTTTGGTCCTCACGGGCCCAATCTGGCGACAAGCATAAAATTGAAAGATCATTCAGTGGTGTTTGTTAAGTTAGAAATCAGTTAAACGACCAATAAGCCCCGGTCTTAGCTTGTTCGTAAGGCAACTCCCCAAAACTGGCATTACTCGTGAAGGATCAGATGACTCTGCCCCCAACGGGTAGGTGCTGATACGTAATTTTTGGGAGTGCAGACCATGACCTTCGTCTCTCGCTTTTTAAATGACGAATCCGGTGCGACCGCCATTGAGTATGGCCTCATCGCCGCCGGTATTGCCGTTGCCATTATTGGTGTTGTTACGACGCTCGGCACGAACTTGACCGGCACGTTTAATTCGGTCGCCACCGAAATGGCATAACAAGCCTTTTGGCTTGTAGCGTTCTTCCTCGATTCCGGCCGTCCAGGCTCGGGGTCGAGGAAAAACATTCGTCTCAAACTTCCTGATCAAATCGCGAAGCTGATAGCGCGCCGACTAAATCGGCCACCAATGCTATTCGCTTAACACCTCGTCCACGCTGACCAGTTCAATGTCGTGCATCTGGTCTAGATAGGCCTCAATGTAAGGCTTATGCGACGCGCCCACGATTACCAGCACGCGCGCACCCGGCCTATTCCCCGCCGCCTCGATTATGTTAGCCACCATGCGCAAATTGCGCGTTTGCCACCAAGCAACATAGTGGCGTGCCACGGCTTCCATGTCGGGTGTTGCGGCGGCGAGACCAAAATCCTTTTCGATGACGAATTGCTGATACTCTGCACTGTTGTAAAAGCGATATCCGTCGCGCACGCGTTCGGGCGAGCCTAGAAAAGTTTCCTCCAGCTGGGCGTATTCTTCAGCTTGGGGATGATCGGTCTGCCAGACTGATTGAATAACATCTCCAAACTCCTCCGGCGCTCGTGATTGGATGATATCAGCCGAGTGATCATCCATTGCCGCTAGGGTCTCGAGCCCGAGCCGCCCGGCGAGCGCTATGCCCAATAGATTGTTCTCATTGCGAGAGCGCAGTATTCGATCAAGTCGATCGGCTAAGGCTTGGTTCACCCCATTTGCGGCAATGCGTTCAGCCGCATCTAACCGCGACCATTGCAAGGCGGCCGACCACGGCTCACCAGCACCAAATAGCAGCGCGGCCAGGTGACGCCGATCCTCGGCAGAAGGAATGTCCGGCCAACGAGAAATAGTCTCTGCAGTTTCAACAGCAGCTTCCAGCTGGCTGATGCCTAGACTTTCGTGGGCTACATCAAGCACCGAACAATAATTGTTGGCGACGCCCGGATATAATTCGGCATACCGGCGCAGTTCATCGCAGGTACGGCCGCCAACCGTCTCAATCGCAATGATGTCGGGCGCAAAGGCCTCTAAACGATCTACGACGAGAGCAAGGTCTGTCGGATCAAATACTTCTTCAGATAGATTGCCAAGATGGATCGTACCGAGAACCAGAATTTGTGTCGGCTCTCCCCCGAGTTGCGCTTGGACACCGGAAAAATCAATCGATGGCGTGACAGGTGTGGCTTCGAATACAGGAGATCCAGGCAAGTTTGAGCTGTCCGGTTCCTGCTCCTGGGCGGTGACCGACACGGCCAGAAACAGCCCTAAAATGGCGGCAAGGGCAGACAGGAGAATTTTCATGCGTCTTACCTTCCTGATTTTATAATTGCCGCGCTATTGAATAGGGCGTCTTTGGGCCGTCCTCGTTATCCGGCAAAGCAAGGCAGAGTGGTCCGCCAGGGTAGCAAACCAACAGGCACGATGCACGATCGGGATATGGTGAGGTCAATGGCGCGCCCGGGAAGATTCGAACTCCCGACCCCTAGATTCGTAGTCTAGTGCTCTATCCAGCTGAGCTACGGGCGCCTGACCGTCCTTGAACGGAGGCCGGAATAAAGCTGAAACCTCTGGCAATTGCAAGCGCTCTAAGAAGGGGCCGCCGTGCTAGGGTTTGAGGGCCGAAAAGGCGCCATGGCACCTCGGCGGAGGCATCGGCACTAGGCAATCGAACGAGGTTAGAATGAGCCCTCCCGCTCCCGATACATCCCCCGAAGACAAACTCGAAGCCGCCCTTGAGGTGATCGAGTGCATGCGCGTTTTAGGCAAAAGCGGTCAGGATCTCGTGAAGGAAGTACTTCAAGGCCAGGACTTCGTTCAATGGCGGCAATACCCGCAGGAAAAAGGCGTCTATGACGCGGAAAGCCACGCGCAATACTTTTTCCACGCCCACGAGGCGAGCTGGGATGAGTGGGATGACTACGGCCACTTCCACACCTTTATTCGCTTGCCTGGCATCACTTCGAAAATGCAAGCCGTCGATACAAATACAAGCGACCTGCCGCCCGAACAGGTGATCGAGGCCACGCACCTCGTTGGCATTTCGCTTGATAACCAAGGTCAGCCTGTACGGCTTTTCACAACCAATCGCTGGGTCACGGCGGAGACCTGGTATGGGGGCGAGGATGTGATCGCTCTTCTCGATCAGTTTGAAATTGATCTTGCAAAGCCTTCATGGCCGCTCAATCGGTGGCTGACGGCAATGCTTGTGCTCTATCGCGATGAGATCGAAGAACTGATCCGCCAGCGCGATGTGGTCATCTCTGCTTGGTCAGAAGATCATCCGGATACGAATGTTTATGAAGATCGTGAGCTCGCGGTCACGTCTGCGCTCGTTATTAATCTTGGTGCGAAGCTTTCAGCGGTTTCCGAAATCTTGCCCTAAAAGACGATAAGCGCCACCGGAGCGACACGCGCCCCGGCTGACGTATTCAAGCTCCGCGACGTATCAGTTCCCGCAAGGATTGCAGGGATGACACGGACCGCAAGGGTTATGCGAGGCGCAAGGGTTCTCTGCCGCGCATGGGTTGCACGGGTTCTTGGCGTCACATGGATTGCAAGGATTTTCCGCACCACATGGGTTGCACGGGCGTTCCGTACCACAAGGGTTGCACGGATTATGCGATGCGCAAGGGTTGCACGGGCCACACGGATTTGCGCTTGCCGTGCTTTCATCGGCCTGCGCGCTTGCTCCGCCGACTGTTCCGCCATCACTACAGCCAGCGGTCAGCGCGGCGATCGCAACGGCAGAGCCTAGGATCGCAATAGATTTTCGAGTACGACGCATTGGTCTTCCTCCCTCGACCAGTTGATGCGCCGCGCGTGTCATACGCAAAAGGCGCAAGGCTTGGATGCCGGAGTGTGGCCAATGGTTTCGGTCACATGGTCGCGGGCGTGTGCGAAATGTTCTTTAAATACCAAAGACTTGGCGGTAGCTGCGCGCTTCGCCCAAGGTCTCTGATTCATAGACGCCGCGGCCCACCGCGCGAGCCATGCAGTCGGCGGCGATCTGACCGAGGCGCGAAATGAAAAGCGCGCGCGGCTCGGGCACTTCTTTTGCGCCAGTGGCGAGCGCGAAGACCGTGTCTCCGTCGAACAGCGTGTGGATGGGCCGGATGCTTCGCGCATAACCGTCTTGCGCCATCATGGCGAGGCGCTTTGCTTCGGCGGGCGTCAGCGCGGCGTTGGTGGCCACAACACCAATGGTCGTATTGGTTCCGGGGGCCGCACCTATTTTTGTGTCAGTTGGAAAATCCATCGCAACGGATTTCAAATCGGTGGCAGGGCGCCGCCCGCCAAATTCGCCTGCTTGCTCGAATGGAAAAGCCCACAGCGCGTCAGTGCTTGGCATGACCGGCGAGCCAAAAGGGTTCACCGCCACAAGCGCCCCCACTTGAAAGCCTTCTTCGGTGGCCGCCGAGGCGGAGCCAAGACCGCCTTTATAAGCGCCCGCCTGAGCGCCAAATCCCGCGCCGGAATTTCCGAGGTCAAACTCGCGCGCCGCGCTTTCGGCTGCTGACCGGCCAAGGGTGCGGTAGGGTGGCTCCTCGCCCCAAGACTTGTCACCGCCGTTTGTGAGATCGAACAAGATCGCCGAGGGAACGATGGGCGAGGCAAGTTCCCCCGCCATGGAAAAGCCGCGGCCTTGCGCGCCAAGCCAATTGGTCACCGCACCTGCTGCATCAAGCCCATAGACCGACCCACCGGAAAGCACGATGGCATCGATGGCTTCCACAAGATTGTGCGGCTCGAGCGCGTCGGTCTCGCGGGTGCCCGGCCCGCCACCTCGAACGTCCACCGCAGCAACCATACGGGTTTCCGGCAGCACCACTGTCACACCGCTGCGTGCTTTATCGTTGTGGGCGTTGCCGACGGCAATCCCGTCGACGTCCGAAATCAGATTACGAGGGCCGGGCTTTGTCATGGGCCGAGCCTATCCCGCGTGCGGGGAAAGTGCCAAGCGCGGCTTGGGCTCCCCACCTCATGCCGCTAAGGTGCCGGACATGACACAGCTGATCCGGTTTCTGACCATATTGAGCTTTGCTGCGTTGCTCGCGTCTTGTGGCAACAGGCAATCCGAAACATCTAGTACCGATGCCCAAGTGGTTGTGGCGGCGGCAAACCCGCACGCGGCTGAGGCGGGCATGGACATATTGCGCGCGGGCGGAACCGCCATTGATGCCGCGGTGGCAATCCAAGCCGTGCTTGGTCTTGTGGAGCCTCAGTCATCGGGCCCGGGCGGGGGTGCTTTCCTTCTTTATTATGACGCAGAAACACAAAGCCTCGAAGCATGGGATGGGCGCGAGATGGCGCCGCGCGCGACCCACCCCGACCATTTCTTGGGGCCAGACGGCCAGCCGCAAGGATTCGCTGAAGTGGTAGCCGGTGGTCAATCCGTGGGCGTGCCCGGTGTCATGGCTATGCTCGACGAAGTGCACACGCGTCATGGCGTTCTTCCGTGGGCGGATTTATTCGATCACTCCGTCACATTGGCTGAAGAAGGCTTTGCGGTGAGCCCACGGCTTAGGTTCTTTATGGATCTGTTGCCATGGACGCGCGCGATGCCTGATCCGCAAGCCTATTTCTCCGATGAGAACGGCAATCTTCTTGACGTGGGCGATATCTTGCGAAATCCGGATTATGCAGAAAGCATGCAGCTTCTGGCCCGCGAAGGGGCGGGGGTCATGTACGATGGGCCGCTCGCCGAGACGATTGTGAACGCGGTTGTAGGTGCGCCGGTCAATCCGGGCGCAATGACACTCGACGATCTCGCCGCTTACCGCGCGATTGAGCGCGACGCCATTTGCCGGCCATACCGCGCCTATCTTGTGTGTGCGATGCCGCCGCCCACATCGGGGGGCGTTGCGGTTCTGGAAGTGCTCGGCCTTTTAGAGGGCCATAATCTTTCAGCCCTCGAGCCAAATTCGGTTGAGGCGATGCATCTTATTACTCAGGCAAGCCGGCTAGCTTACGCGGACCGGGACATGTATCTCGCCGATCCCGATTTTGTTGCCGTTCCAACACAAGGGCTTTTGAGCCCCAATTACATAATGAACCGCGCACAGTTGATTGACCCTGCGCAGGACATGGGGCAGGCGACAGCTGGCAATCCGTGGACCGATCAGGCGCCGCCACGCTCACCGGATCTAAGCCCCGACGTACCGGGAACCAGCCACATGACGATCATCGATGCTGGGGGAAACGTGCTCACGATGACGACCACGGTGGAAAGCGTGTTTGGTAGCAATGTCATGGCGGGCGGGTTTTTCCTCAACAATCAGCTTACGGATTTTTCATCCGAGCCGCAGCGTGATGGCTACCCAGTGGCAAATGCGCCTGCTCCCGGCAAGCGCCCGCGAAGCTCATTAGCGCCGGTGATTATCTTTGACCGTGAAGGCGAGGTATTTGCCGCGCTTGGATCGGGCGGGGGCTCGCGCATCCCGCTTTATGTTGCACAAGCCGTCATTGGACTTATCGATTGGGATCTGACTATGCAGGAAGCGCTCGATCTTCCGCACTTTACCAATCGCAACGGCAATACGGAACTTGAGGCGGGAACGGACCTTGAAGCTCAAGCACCTGGGCTTGAAGCAATGGGGCATGTTGTGAGCACAGCTCGGATGAACAGCGCCTCCCATGGCATCCGCATTGTGGATGGGGCGATCGACGGGGGCGCCGATCCGCGTCGCGAGGGCGTCGTTCTATCTGAATAGTCAAAGGTTTAGGCGATCTGGAGCCTTACTTCACCGCCACCATAAACAGCCGCGTGAAGGGGAAGAGCGTCTTGCCATCGGCGGATTTGGGATAGGCCTCGCGCAAACGCGCTTTGTACGCTTCGCAAAAGGCCTCGCGCTCGCCGCCCTCGTCAAGACGCGGCAAGTAAGCCGTGAGCGCCGACCCGCTCACCCAATTAAAGACCGCGTCGTCGCCCTCAAGCACTTGAAAATATGTTGTTTCCCACATATCGAAGTGACGCACATGGGGAGCAATTCGGTCGTAATAAGCATTCGCAGGATCCATAGGGGCGAATGGATTGAGTTCGCCAATTTTGTCCGCCCACGGACCGTCCTTTGCAGTCTCAAAAAGCAATAGGTGTGACGGCGCGATGAAATTTCGCGGCATTTGCACTCCCAGCGCGCCGCCCTCAGCCAGAGTGCTCAGTATGCGCTCAAAAAGCTCGTCATGGCCTGGCACCCAATGAAGCGCGGCGTTGGAAAGGATAAGGTCGAATGCTTCATCAGGGAGCCATGCGGCAATGTCCGCTTCAATCCAATTGGCTTTGGGCAAATCTTGCCGGGCCTTTGCCAGCATCTCTTGCGAATTATCGACACCTGTAAGATCGGCATCGGGAAACCGCTTCGCAATTGCCGCGGTGGAGTTTCCCGTACCGCAGCCAAGATCAACGGCCCGCGCCACCTCAATGGGTGGGATGCGCTCGATCAGCTCCGCGATCGGCCGCTCACGGTAGTTGGCAAAGGCAAGATAAGTATCGGGATTCCAACTCATGCGGGCGTCTGCTCCTCAAGGGGTCGGGGGATAAAGATAAGAAACTCTGTGCCCGTTTCATCGGTGCGTACAAGCTCAAGCCTGCCCCCGTGGCCGCGCGCAAGCTCAGCCGAAATGGCAAGGCCGAGTCCTGTTCCGCCTGCACCTGAACTTATAAAAGCTTGGAAAATGGTTTCGCGCAGGCGCTCGGGGATGCCGGGCCCCGTATCAGTGACGATAATCTCCCAACCCGACACGGTTGTGTGGGTCGAAACGTTTATCAGTTTCTCGCGCGACGTATCCTGCGGCACCATTGCGTTCATCGAATTGCGAATGAGGTTCATCATGATGCGGAACAAATGATCCGAGTCTGCATTGATCGTAAACCCGCGCTGCACGTCGCTTACGAGGTGCACTTCGCTTGTCTCGTCGAGGTCCAGCCCTGCGGCCACGTCACCCAGCAAGGCATGGAAATCGATGTCGCGCCGCGCGGGCGCGGTCTCTTCCGCCTTGCCGTATTTGAGAACGTTGGTTGAGAGTGCAACGGCGCGATCAATGGCGGCGACTAGTCGAGGCGCAGCGCCTTGCACAGTGGGGTCCTCGCTTGTGGCGATCCGGTCGGTTAGGAGCTGTGCGCTTGCGAGCATATTGCGCAGGTCATGATTGATCTTAGAAACCGCCTCGCCTAGGGCCGCGAGCCGTGTCTTTTGCCGAAGCGACACGCGCACATCGTGCTGCAGGTCAGAGAGTGCGCGCTCGGCCTCGCCAAGCTCACCCATGTGGTGCGTCTGCCGTAAAACACGCCCGGCGTCCTCGGGCGATTCACGAAATGCGATCATGTTCCCGGTAATGCGGCGCATGGGACGCACAAGAAGGCGGAAGATTGTGGCAAAAAGCATAAGCCCGGTGACAACAGAGATGATCCCCGCCACCAGCCAGATCACCCGGCTCTGCTGCAACATGGCCTCGCGCAAGGGGGCTTCCTCGACGGCGTACTCAACCGCAAAGCCTGTGGCGTCAGGCTTGTCGATCACATTGAGAATGCGGCCCCCGCTATTAAGCAGAATATCGAGCGCATCACCCATCAACGTGAAGATGTCATCGTCGGCCAGGCTGATGGTGTAATCGACGCCGGGCGATGGTGGCCCGCGCAGGACCAGTTGCCGAATGGCGTTTTGGCGGATGGCCACAAACCGGATCCCGGCGGTATCGAGAATGCGGTCGCGGATTGATGCAGCCACTTCGCTTTCAACGCGGGTTAGAAAGACCACGTCTTCCACGTCCTGCTCGACCAGTTGGTCGCGGTATTCGCTGATCCCTTCGCGGGCGAGGGCGGCAAGGAGGGCGCTGTCTGCGCGCTGATTGAGCCACTCGTATCTATAGAGCGCGATCGTCGGCAGATAGATGATGAATTGCGCGGCGAGCACATAGACAATGGCGAGCGCGACCAGCCGCCCCGAAAGGGACTGCAAGCCAGCAAGAACTCTTCGTGCCGCCGCCGCGAGGGTTCCCAGCGCCACCTCCGTTTCGAAGACCATTCACGGGTCCGTGATATAGGATGGAGTATGACACGTTCGCGGCAGAAATGCGTCGCGCAAGTTGTAGGGATATCAGCGGCTCAGGGCAGTTTGAGCAAGCTCTTAACGATGAACCGATTGCGCGCCCCAAAAAGGAAGGGCGTATAGAAGGCGCCAGCAGCGCGCTTTGATATCTCGCCCAAGGTTGGATAAGGCGCAATCATTCCGGCAAAAGCTGCGACCTTAAGCCCCGCACTCATGGCGAGGACCCAAGGCTGGATCAATTCACCAGCCTCCGCGCCCACAATGCTAACGCCCAGCACCACGCCATTTGGTTTGACGATGGCTTTGATGAACCCGTCGGTCTTGCGTTCCGCTTGGGCTCGGTCGTTCTCGGCGTAGGGCCATTGAAGGACGCGGATTTTGTTTTTACCGAACCTGATTTCAGCCGCGCTTTGCGTAAGCCCCACATGGGCAAGTTCCGGATCGGTATATGTCACATGGGGAACGTGCGCGTGGTCCACTTTGGCCGGCATGCGATAGAGTATGTTTCGGATGGCTACGCCTGCGTGATAGCCCGCCACATGGGTGAATTGCGGCCCGCCCGTAACGTCGCCAATGGCGTAGACGCGCTTGTTCGTGGTGCGCAGGCGGGTATCAACAGTCACGCCTTTGTTTGTGAATGCGATCCCTGCAGCGTTGAGCCCTAACCCATCGACCGTCGGCGCCCGACCCGCTGCGATAAGAAGATGGCTACCGGCAATTGTGTGCTGCTTGCCAATTTGCTCGAACTCAACCGTGATCTCAGATGGCTCATTGGTGCCAACGCGGCTAACCATTGCTCCTTCGGCAACGCGCACGCCATCGCGCGTAAGGCTTTGGCGCACAAGGTCCACAAGCTCAGGATCGTCGCGACCTAGAATTTGCGCGCCCTCGATCAATGTAACCTCCGTGCCAAGCCGCGCGTGCGCTTGCGCCATTTCGGCGCCAATCGGCCCGCCACCGATGATGATGAGATGGCGGGGGAGTGCGTCGTTGTCGAAGATGGTTTCGTTCGTGAAATATGAAACGCCCTCAAGGCCCGGTATGGGCGGTATGGCAGGGGCCGACCCCGTTGCGATGACGAAGAATTTGGCGTGTATCTTGGTATCCGCAACTTCAAGTTCGCGGGGGGCGGTAAAGTTAGCCACCCCTTCAATTACTTTGACGCCAAGCTCTTCGAAGCGTTCCACGGAATCTACCGGCGCAATCTCGCTAATGACGCCTTGGACATGCGCATGGGTCTTGGCAAAGTCTACTTGCGGCTTGACCGAAGCAATGCCGAACTTGTCACCTTGGCTGAGGCCATAGGCATGCTTGGCGGCGGCGAGCAACGCCTTGGAAGGAACGCAGCCGGCGTGCAGGCAATCGCCGCCCATGATGCCGCCTCGAATATTCTTCTCGATAAGCACGACTTTGGCGCCCATCTGCACCGCGCCGGCGGCAACAGAAAGCCCCGCAGCGCCTGCGCCGATCACGCATATGTCGGTTTTAATCTCGGGCATGGTTCAGGCTTTCGGCATGTCTCGTTCGCGCATGAAGCGCCGAACGATTGGGGGAATAAGCGCAAGAATGCCAAGCGCCGAAATGGCAATCAGGAGCTCGGTGGTGACAAGATCGCCAAGGTTGATGGGAAGGGCGCAACTACCTGCTTCAAGGGCGCCAGCCTCTTCTTGGGCAAGGCAGGCTTGAAAGCTTTGGTCTTCACGCGCTTGGTCAAACACACTATCGAGACTGCCGCCAGCATAGGAAAAAGCGAACGTGCCCGGCACAATCCCAATTAATGTCGCGAGCGCAAATGTGCGCACCCTAACACCGAGGAACGCGGGCGCGATGTTCACCAGCCAAAACGGAAAAGCCGGAACAAGCCGCAGAAAGAGCATGTAATTAAACGCATCGCGCTGAAAACCGTGAGCAATTGAATCAAGAAATGGCCCAGCCCGCGCGCGCAATACATCTCCCAGTGCTGATTTTGCCACGAAGAAAATGATTGTCGCACCAATGGTCGCGGAAACGATCGTTATGGGCCCGGCGATCATCCAGCCGAAAATGAACCCGCCCAGAAGCGTCAAAATAGTCGCGCCGGGTAGGGATAATGCGACGACGATGATGTAGGTGACAACATAAGCGCAGACAAAGAAGGCGAGTTCCATATGCGCTCGCATCTGCAGATGATCAATTCGGTCCGCGATGCTGCGTGCTGAATATTCCTCATGCCATCCCTGGCTTATGCCAAATGCGACAATGCCCACAAGCCCGGCGAGAAGTAAGACGCGCCAGACATTAAAGCGCGGCATGGAATCGTTGGTTGCCATCGGACTTTGCCTTACCGTGTCGCGGGTTCGTTTAGGGACCAGTCATACGCGTGCGCGCTAAGCTGGTCGAGCCCAACAAGAGCATCCGCGAGGTCTGCATCTGCATATTCGCGGATGTGCGCGATAACGCTTTCGTCCGAGCCGCCAAAGTCTTCCTCAAACCAGTCATAGATAGAGGAAGCGATTAGACGTTCATTATCCATGCGCGCACCGCGAGGGTGATTGATGTAGGTCCGCGCAGCCTCATCGAATTGCTCCTCGATGCGCGCGGCGTCAAATGGTTCGGTGTGTAGGTTGGGACATCCCAGCGAGGCACAATTGATTGCATAATGAATGCGCGGCTCGTCATAAAGCACGCGCAGAATTCGATGCTCAATATCATTGAGGCTGAGTTCGATCCCATCGATGGTCACCAGGTCATGGTCCCAGGGACCCAAGGCCCAGAACCGACCGAACTTGATGCGGCGGATTGATGTGACGGGATAATGGTCGAGCACCACTTTTACCGTCAGCGCGTTGTAGAGATTGACCCAGAAGGCGAGCTGGCCTTCGCGTGTAAGCGTGGTTGGCTGAAAGCCTTGGAGGCTGATGAGATAAGCCTCAAGGGACGCACGATGGTCTGGTGTCACCTGGGCATAGGCAAAGCGCGCGATGCCGTCTTCGGCTTTGCTTACATAAGCGGCAAGGATCTCGGCCCAAGGGGCATCGACCCCATCGGGAAGGGGTTCCTCGCCCGATGCGGCAAAATGCTCGCTCACAGGGCTTGCGGCCATGGCCGGGCCCGCTGCCCAAAAGGCGGCCAGGAGAGCGAATAATGTGGTGCCGATAAGCGGGGCCGCGCGGGCGATCATTGCGTTGGGGCTCCTCTCGTTCCGATCCGTTTGGGGGCCTATGATGCGGCCCCCCGGGCCCTCGTTACTATGGCCCATTAGGGGATTTGACTTCCCCCGCTCAAGCCCGTATAGACGGCGGCCTCGCGGGCAGCAGAGCTGGAATATCCCGCAAAAACCAAGGAATTTGAGGGTAACCCTCCATGAAGCGCACCTATCAACCAAGCAAGCTGGTCCGGAAACGCCGCCACGGCTTTCGTGCGCGCATGGCAACCAAGGCTGGACGCCAATTGATCGCGCGCCGCCGCCGCAAGGGCCGCAAGAGCCTTTCGGCCTGATTTTCGGGGGCTTTTGGCCCCTTTTGCCGCGCCATGCGGAGGCCCTGAGCGGCCATGACCGAACCATCACTTCAGACATTACGGAAACGGGCGGATTTTCTTCGCCTCAATCGCGGTCGCCGATTCGCGGCGCGAGGGCTCGTACTTCAAGTGGCGCCCACCCCCGAAAAGGGCCCCGAGGACGGTGCGCTGGCCATTCGATTGGGGCTTACGGTTACCAAGAAGATCGGCAATGCCGTCACGCGCAATCGGGTGCGGCGGCGGCTTCGTGAGGCAGCAAAATCCGTTTTGCCCGTTGCGGGCCGCCCAGGTCATGACTATGTGCTGATTGCTCGGGCGGGCGCACTTGGCCGATCGTTTGAAGACCTCAAGCGGGATATCGAAAAAGCGCTCGTGGCGGTCCACAAAGCGGGGCCGAGCAAGAAGGCAGGGCCCTCATCATGAAGCTTCGCGAGGTTCCGGCCTTTATCCTGCGCCAGCCGATCCATTTTTATCGCCTTTGCATTTCGCCCCTATTGCCGCCCAGCTGCCGGTACCAGCCCACGTGCTCGGCCTATGCGCTTGAAGCAATCCGGGTTCATGGGGCGTTTCGGGGCGGATGGCTCGCGGCAAGGCGCATCCTTCGTTGCCACCCCATCAAGTGGCTTGGCGGGGGCTCGGGTATTGATCCCGTGCCGACCAAAGAGGCTGGAACAAAAAACCGCACCGAGGCGGGTTACGCGCGCGATCCCGAGTGATAAAAGGACCGCGCGCCGGGGCCGGGTCATAGAAGAAGCCCGCGTATTGATTGATTGAAAGTCGGGAAGAGCATGCAGGAAGAACAGCGTAATATGTTTCTAGCCATCGTCCTTTCGTTGGCGGTGGTGATGTTGTGGTCTTTCCTGGCACAGCCGTCCCCGGAAGAGCGCGCGGCAAGGGAGGCCGAACTTACCGCGGCTGAGCAGGAAGCCGACGTGGGCTTGCCCATACCCGGCGCGGCGGACGCGAGCGGATCGATTTTGGCGACGGACGCGCTGGTCGTGGACCGCGATGCCGCGCTGCGCCTTTCCCCGCGCATCGCGATCGACACACCATCCGTTGACGGATCAATATCGCTCGCTGGCGCCCGCATCGATGATCTGCACTTGCGCGATTACCGCGAGACCATCGACCCTGAAAGCCCCGAGATCACACTGATGTCGCCCTCGGGTGCGCAAGAGGCGCGCTATGCAGAACTCGGCTGGCGCCCTGCGCGCGGTGAAAACATCGAAGTACCCACCAGCAGCTCGATTTGGACACCGCTTGATCCAGGTGCCGTGCTGACGCCCGAGACCCCGATTACGCTTCTGTGGTCGAACGGTGACGGGCTTACGTTCACGCGCATGATTTCCGTGGACGAAGATTACATGTTCACGATCACCCAGGAGGTGATTAATGCAACAAACCGCCCGGTCACGCTTCATCCCTACGGGCTTGTGGCACGCCGCGGCGAGCCGGATGGTCAGCGCTTTTGGATTTCATACGAAGGCCCCTTTGGGTATCTGAGCGGCAGTCGCCGTGATGCGGGGTATGGCGATCTGCGTGACGACGGCGCCAGGGACTTTACGTCAAACGAAGGCTGGCTAGGCATTACCGACAAGTACTGGATGACAGTGCTTGTGCCGCCGCAAGATAGCGAATTTGTGGGCCGCTTTACCTACCGGGATGCGCCCAGCGGCGAGATATTCCAAGCCGATTACATCATGGACGCGCGCGTCGTTCCGCCCGGAGGAAGCACCGAGGTCTCATCGTATCTCTTTGCCGGTGCCAAAGTGGTCAGCCTGATTGATCGGTATAGAGACGAACTTGGTGTTCAGCGCTTTGACCTTGCCATGGATTGGGGTTGGCTCTTTTTTCTAACCAAGCCCTTTTTCTGGGCGCTTAGCCTTTTGGGCAGTCTTACGGGCAACTTCGGCGTCGCTATTTTGCTGTTCACGGTTTTAGTGAAACTTGTGTTCTTCCCGCTCGCCAACAAGTCATACGAATCCATGGCGAAGATGCGCAAAGTGCAGCCCGACATGGAAAAGCTGCGCGAGCGTTACAAGGACGACAAAGTAAAGCAGCAGCAGGAGCTTATGGAGCTCTACAAGCGCGAGCAACTCAATCCGCTTGCCGGCTGCTTGCCGCTGCTCATTCAGATTCCGGTTTTCTTCGCGCTTTATCAGGTGCTTTTTGTCACCATCGAAATGCGCCACGCGCCGTTCTTTGGCTGGATCCAAGACCTATCGGCGCCGGACCCCACGTCCGTCTTTAATCTTTTTGGGCTTATGCCGTGGTCGAGTGCAGACCTTGCTGCAATTCCGCTCATCGGTGCTTTCCTCACCATCGGCGTGTGGCCACTGCTTATGGGCTTTGGCATGTGGTTTCAGATGCAACTGAACCCGCCGCCCCCTGACCCTGTTCAGCGGCGCATGTTCCAGCTAATGCCGATCTTTTTCACTTTCCTTCTGGCAAACTTCGCTGCCGGTCTCGTGATCTATTGGGCGTGGAACAACTTCCTGTCGATCATCCAGCAAACGGTGATTATGAAGCGCATGGGCACATACGAAAATCCACTGGGGCGCATCAGACTTCCCCGCGCCGTGCGTGATCGCTTGCCATCTTTGCCGCGTCTACGTCCCGCCGCGGCAACAGCGGCAACAGCGGCAACGGCGGCGCCTGCAAGCGAGAGCGCATCCGACGACGATGAAGCGACGGACCCGTTTCTTGGGGAAGAAGGCGAAGTGCGCACCGTTGACGGCGAAGACGGCGAAGACGCCCCCAAGAAGGAAGGCGACTAGGCTCGTGAACGCTGCCGGAGAAAACGAGGAATATCTCGAGGCGGCGCGCAAGTACTTTGCAGGGCCGTGCGATTTTTTGCTCGGCGTTGTGGCGCTTGAGGGCCTTCCGCCTACGGATTACCCTGAGATTGCCTTTGCGGGCAGGTCAAATGTGGGCAAGTCGTCGCTTGTAAATGCGCTCACCGGGCGCAAGACACTGGCGCGCACCTCAAACACGCCGGGCCGCACGCAAGAGATCAATTACTTCCTTATGTCCGAAGACCTCTATCTCGTGGATTTGCCGGGCTATGGATATGCCAAGGTTTCAAAGTCCCAACGCGGTGCGTGGACCGATCTTGTATTCGCGTATCTGCAAGGTCGGCCCAATTTACGGCGCGTGATGGTTCTGATCGATGCCCGTCATGGGCTCAAGGAAAGCGATCACGATGTGATGGATCTGCTCGATGTGGCGGCGGTTTCCTATCAGGTGGTGCTCACCAAGGGCGACAAGCTTAAAGCAGGCGAACGTGAAGACATGATGGCGGCGGTTACCGAAGGTCTTCGCCGTCACGTTGCGGCCCATCCACGTATTATCTTCACGTCTTCGGTAAAGGGCGAAGGGATTTCTGAGCTACGCTTGGAGCTTTGGGCGTTGGCAAACGGTGTTGAGCTTGCCCAGGACCGCTGAGACAAAACCATGACAAACGACAAGAACGAGGATGCAAGGCGCGCAGCGTGGCTTGAAACGGCCAACACGCTGACCGAAGCGCTGCCGAACATTCTCCGTCATGACGGCCAAACGGTGGTTATCAAGTTTGGTGGCCATGCCATGGGGGATGCTGACCTTGCGCGCAAGTTTGCCCGCGATGTGGTCTTGCTCAAGCAAATCGGCGTTAACCCAGTCATTGTGCACGGCGGCGGCCCGCAGATCGGCGCCATGCTCGAACGGCTCAAAATCCAAAGCGAGTTTGTACAGGGCTTGCGCGTGACAGACCGCGCCACCGTCGATGTTGTGGAGATGGTTCTCGCCGGGCACATCAACAAGGAAATCGTCACCTCGATCGCCCAGGCCGGCGGCAGAGCCGTAGGTATCTCGGGCAAAGACGGCGGGCTTCTAACCGCGCGCAAGCTCCACCGCACGGTCCGCGATCCTGAAAGCGAGATCGAAAAGGTGCTCGATCTTGGCTTTGTGGGCGAGCCGACCCGCGTCAACCCAGCGGTCATCCAAACGATCGCGGGAAGCGACCTCATTCCGGTGATCGCGCCCATCGGCGTGGGTGAAGAAGGCGAGACCTACAATATCAATGCGGATACGGCTGCGGGAGCCATCGCGGCGGCGCTGGGGGCCAAGCGCTTGCTCCTGCTTACCGATGTGGCCGGGGTCCTGGGGCCAGATGGTGCGGTGATCCCAGAACTTTCGGCAGAAAAAGCAGGAGCGCTCAAAGACGAGGACACCATCAAAGGGGGCATGATCCCCAAGGTCGAGACCTGCCTTGATGCCATCGAAAAGGGCGTGGAAGCCGCAGTAATCCTTGATGGACGGGCGCCCCACGGGGTTCTTTTGGAGTTATTCACAGACCACGGGGCGGGTACATTGATCCGCCGTGCCGGCTGATGGGCGGTATCGGGGACCAATTGCCTAACCATTTTTGCAGCCAAATCTGGACGCTGGGGTCCAAGAAACCTATGATCCGCGCCAGGGGTCAGGGTTAAGAAGCAAGTGAGCGTATCCATGCACAGGATGGGCGTGAGTTTTCTTTTTGCAGTCGTTTTGTTGGGGAGTGTGGCGGGAACCACCTCTCCGGCCCACGCGCAATTTGAGTACTGCAACAATACGAGCTTTTATCTGTTCACCGCGCTCGGTCACGAGGCGCGCAACGGCGACGTGCGCACCGAGGGCTGGTGGCTCGTGCGCCCCGGCGAATGCCGGATTGTGGAACCCGAACCGCTTCAAGGCGGCACATACTTCACCTACGCAGAATCCCATCCCGCGCACCAGGGCGGCATCCGCACCTGGGGTGGCCGCTCGCGGCTTTGCACCAATCGCGG
>Ga0209273_10001844_pt1 | contig 17608 bp, 13 predicted proteins | sample tdAd471_FD_187126 | JGI IMG/M metagenome (GOLD analysis project Ga0209273, IMG submission 187126) | Marine sediment microbial communities from the Atlantic coast under amendment with organic carbon and nitrate - tdAd47.1 (SPAdes)... | ecosystem: Environmental > Aquatic > Marine > Coastal >...
TATTGGCGTCATTAAGCGGCGCTTCGCGTACGTTCACGCTCAGATAGCTGGTGCCGATATACTCGAAAACGCGCGTTTCCTCGGGCATGTTCTCCTGCAGCCATGTCAGTTGCTGCGACGGAAAGCCAGTATTCAGGTCCAGCTCGCCGGCTCGAAACCGGCGCAACGCCGCGCTTTGATCGTCGGTGGGGTAGAAGATCACCTCGTCGATTGCGATGTTCTCAGTCTCATAGAAAAGCGGGTTGCGCTCTAGTGCAATGTGATCATTGGGCACCCAATTGACCAGCGTATAGGGCCCGTTCGAGACAATATTTTGGGGCCGCGTCCAATCATCACCATGAGCCTCCACCACATGTTTTGGCACGGGATAAGTGGTAACATGGGTCAGCAGCCATGGCATGAACGGGGCAGGTCGATTGAGCCTGATTTCAAGGGTCCGACCATCGATTGCCTCAACACCGAGTTCATCAAGATCGCCTATATCGCCGGAATTGATCTCTTCAGCGTTCTCAATGAGATAGAGCAGCGAGGCGTACCGTGCGGCCGTCACCGGATCCATGATGCGCTTGAGCGCGAATTCAAAGTCATGCGCCGTAACCGGCACCCCGTCGGACCATACAAGGCCCTCGCGAATGGTCAGCGTGTGGGTAAGCAAGTCATCGCTCACTTCGTGGGCGACCGCCGAACCAAGCACGGGCCTCCCATCAATTCCATCGGTGTAGAGCCCAAGAAATAGGTCTCTCAGGATTCGGCTTTCCCATGTTCCGGCCGAACCGTGCGGGTCCAACGTCAAGGGTTCGGCGCCATTGCCGCGGTGAAGGACCACAGGCCCGACGGCAAGATCATCAGCGGTGGCGTTTTTTTCAAACATGCCAAAGCCGATAGTCGCAGCAATTGCCACGGCTATAATGGCCAGAATGGTGATCAGGCGAGCGCCCATGAGATGTCTCCTTAGATCAAAAAATATAGCGAGGCCTTAGTTGAACCAGCGCATGATTCTGTCGGTAAAGCTCTCTTGCTCGGGCCGCAGGCTTTCGTCGATCGAAAGCCAACGCGTCCGGTGAACGTTTTGCGGATTGGCGACCCAGCCCTGAATATGCGGCCCCACGATGTTCTTGTTGACGTAGTAATAGGTCGGGATCAGCGGCATGTCGCGTAGCATTATGGTTTCGGCTTCCGCCATCAAGGCGTTGCGGGTCTCCGCATCAACGGAAAGCAACGCGTCACGATACGGGGTGTCGAATTCTGGATTGAAATAATTGGGGCTATTGAGTTCCGCAAAATCTGAATGAACCAGAAGCAGCATTTCGGCCGGGTCGGCGAGGAGCGGGCACCAGCCAGCATCACCTACTTGATAATCTCCGGAGCGAAGATCGTCGTAGTGGATGGCGGGCTCAGTATTCACGAGGTTAGCGTCGACGCCGATCTGGCGCCACATATCGGCAATCGCGATCGAGGCGCGGCGGTTTTTGATCCCTTCGCGATAACGATAGACGAATGAAAGCGGATTGGACGGGCCAAACCCGGCTTCTTCCATGAGCGCGCGCGCCGCATTGACGCGGTCCTCATAGGAAAGCGTGGTCCAATGCGGGCTAGGCGCAGGATAATTCGGCGCATGGGGCGTAACGATGCTGTAGGCTGGTGTTTCGCCAAGTTGAAGCACGAGTTCTGCAATTTCTTCTCGATTGATTGTCATGCCGAGCGCTTGGCGCACGCGAACATCATCGAACGGGGGAACCTGAGTGTTCATGACGATGTAACCGACGCAGGTGGATGAATCTGTGCGCGTTTCATCGGGAAGGTTGTCGCGAAGCCACGCGATTTGTTGTTCCGGAAAGTCCGTATCAAGATCAATTTCGCCAGCTCGAAATCGCCTGAGTGCTGACGACGCATCGTCGGTGGGGTAGTATGTCACTTCGTCAATCTGGACGTTCGCGGTATCAAAGAAATAAGGGTTGCGCTCAACAGTGATGTGATCGTTGGGCACCCAGTCGACCAGGCGGTAGGGACCGTTTGAAACCATGGTTCCGGCGCGGCTCCAGCGGTCGCCGTGTTCTTCCACCATATGCATTGGCACGGGATAGAAGAGATACGTCTTCAGAAAGTCATTGAGGTACGGCATGGGCCGCACCAGTTGTATTTGAAGCGTCCGTTCATCAAGGGCATGTACGCCAAGCTGGGTAAGATCGTCGATCTCGCCAAAATTGATCGCCTGTGCGTTCTCGATGAAATAGTGAAATGAAGCGAATTCAGCGGCGGTTTCCGGATTTACCATGCGGCGGAAAGAATACTCGAAATCATAGGCGGTCACGGGCATGCCGTCCGACCACATATGCCTTTCGCGGATTGTGAGCGTATGCGTAAGCCCGTCCTCGCTTACCTCGTGAGCCTCGGCAGCTCCGAATATGGCGTTGTTGACGTCGTCTGGGGTGTAGAGGCCGACGAATAAGTCGCCAACGATGCGGCTTTCCCAGGTCCCGGTCATGCGGTGAGGGTCAAGGGACGAAGGCTCCGCTGAATTGCCAAAATGGGCGATCACCCGATCAGGCTCGGCTTGGGCGGTTACATCATTGTTTGAGAGAGAAAAAAGTACGACGGCGGCGATTACCGAAAGGGTGGCGAGCCCCATGCCAATTAGCCAAGACCGGTTGCTCATGCGCGATGACCTCCCTTGCCCGGCCGGCCATTTTGGCTCTTGCCGGGGCGTACCCCTGCCTGGGGCGGGAGGTTAGCGAAAGATCAGGCCCCCGGCCATGCCTCGGAACATGAAAATCGCGCGATGATGTAGGGAAAGGGCCTAGTTCGAAGCGCCGAAGACCCGCTCCCAAAACCCCACCTGCACCGGCCTTAAATCCTCGTCTATAGAGAGATACCGCGTGAGATGGACGTTGCCCGGATTATTGACCCACCCCTGGACGTGCACACCCACCAGGTTCTTGTCCACATAGTAGTAAGTTGGAATGATCGGAACATCGCGCTGCAGAATCATTTCCGCCTCGGCAAGTAAGGCGCTGCGCGCCTCCACATCGGCAATTTGAACCGCTTCGTCGAAAATCGCTTCGAATTCTTCGCCGTAGTAATTCGAGTAGTTGAATATGCCGATATAGGTGTGGGACAGCGCGAGCAACCGTTCGGCCTGCACAACGAAGGCACACCAGCCTGCGTCAGCGATCTGAAAGTCGCCCACTTGAATGTCCGCGTAGTGTACAGCCACCTCGGTGTTGACGAGTTCGACCTCGGCGCCGATCTCCTCCCACATATTAGCGATAGCAATGGCGGCGCGGCGGTTTTTGATGCTTTCCCGATAGCGATAGACAAACCGCAATGGGTTGGTTTCGTCATACCCTGCCTCTGCGAGCAAGGCGCGCGCGCGGTCTTGGCGCTCCGGGAAGCTGAGGCTCACCCAATCGGGCTCCGGGGATTGGTAGTTGGGCGCGAAGGGCGTGACGACGCTGGTTGCCGGTGCTTCGCCGAGGCCAAGTACGCGCTCTGACAACATTTCGCGATTGATGGACATGTTGAGGGCCTGGCGCACGCGCACATCGCTTGTTGGGGCGGCTTCAATATTGGCTGAGATGTACCCCACACAGATGGACGGCGTCGTGCGTGTTGCATTGGGCAAGTTATCCATCAGCCAATCGTGCTGCTGCTCGGGGTAATCCGTATTGAGATCGAGCTCGCCAGCGCGGAAACGCCTCAATGCGGCGGAGGCATCGTCGGTCGGGTAGTAATAGACCTCATCGATCGGGACATTTGCCGTATCGTAGTAATTTGGATTGCGCACTGAGTGGATAAAATCGTTCGGCACCCATTGCTCCAAAACATAAGGCCCGTTTGTGACCATGGTGCCCGGTGTCGACCAATCATCACCATGAACGTCAATCACATGTCGGGGAACCGGATGGAAGGGATAACGCGTGGTGAGTTGAATAAAACTTGGCTCCGGCTGATTAAGCCGTACCTCGAAAGTGTGGTCATCCAGCGCGCGGGCTCCGAGCTGGCTTAGGTCGTCGATCTCGCCGACGTTGATCTCACGCCCGTTCTCGACCACGTAGTAGTAAGAGGCGAGGTCCGCCACCGTCTCAGGGTTCACCATGCGCCGGAAGGAATACTCAAAGTCATAGGCGGTGATCGGCGTGCCGTCCGACCACCTTGCGTCCTCGCGAAGGGTGAACGTGTAAATCAATCCGTCGTCGCTGACCGTATGGCCCGTTGCGACACCGAGGGTGGGCGTGGCATCGGGCGCATAAGTATAGAGCCCCTCAAAGAGGTCGTTCACGATGCGGCTTTCCCAGGTGCCGGAAGCTTTATGGGGATCAAGCGTCGAAGGTTCCGCCGTATTGCCGCGATGAAGAACAACACTTTGCAGCTCACCGGTGGCGGTGGTGTCCTCGCTCGCCAATGAGGAGAAAAGCAGAACCGCGATAAAAACCGCCCCAACGGCCCCAATGCCCAGCCATATTGCCCGTCCACTCATGCTCTTTACTCCTCACCAAAAATCAGCGGTCACCCTAGCAAAGAAAAAGCGCCCGGCCAGGGCCGGGCGCTTCAATTCTTCGGATACGCGAATCGCTTAGTTGAACCAGCGCATAATGTTGTCCACGAAATTTTCCTGCGTCGGGCGCTGGCTTTCATCGATGGACATCCAGCGCGTGCGGTGGATGTGAACGCCGTTGTCTTCGTAGCCCACTATGTGTTGACCGACGAGAGTACGGGATACGCTGTTGTGTGTTGGAATGAATGGCGAATCCCTCAGCAATACAGCTTCCGCTGATTGGTACAGCGCCCGGCGTTGGTCCGCATCGGCGGTGTTTTGGGCTTGGTCAAGTAAAGACTCAAACTCTTCGCTGGCATACCCCGAGTAGTTGAGCGCGCCAGATTCCGAATGGAAAAGGAGCAGATAATTTTCCGGGTCCGGATAATCGGCAATCCAACCAGCGCCGCCCATGTCGTAATTGCGGGTTTGAAGGTCCCGATAGTGAACCGCCGGTTCCGTATTCACGATGTTTACATCCGCGTAGATTTCTTGCCACCAGCCGGCAAGGGCTACGGCAACTCGGCGCGCATCAACGCCTTCCATGTAGCGATATGTAAATTCCAGCGGGTTGTCCGGACCGTAACCCGCCTCGCGCATCAGTTCCTGAGCACGGGCGACACGAGAATTGACAACTTCCTGTGTGACGTCACTGTCGATGGCAAAACTCAACTCCGGTGGGCCGTAGTCCGGCATCATTGGAGGGTTCAAGGAGTAAGTCGGCACCTGCCCAGTCGCCAGGATGATGTCAGTAATTACTTCGCGGCGGACCGCAAGCGAAAGGGCTTCCCTAACAAGATCGTTTTGGAAGGCGTCGCTTTCCATGTTGAACAAAATGTACGATGTTGAAAAATAAGGAACGACCCGCGTTTCCTCCGCCATATTGTCCAGCAGCCATTGATATTGCTGCGTCGGAAAGCCCGTATTCATGTCCAACTCACCCGCACGAAACCGACGCAAGGCGGCCGACTCATCGTCGGTGGGATAAAAGATAACTTCGTCGATTACCACGCGATCCGAGTCGTAGAATTGGGGGTTCTTCACAAGCGTGATGTGATCATTCGGAACCCACTCAGTCAAAGTATATGCGCCGTTAGAGACAAAGTTATCGGCGCGGGTCCAATCATCGCCATGTTCTTCGATTGCGTGCTGCGGCACGGCAAACATGGTGTAGTGGGTCAACAGCCATGGCAGGAACGGTGCAGGCCGCGTCAGCGTCAGTTCTAGCGTGAGGTTATCGATGGCGCGCGCGCCCATTTCTGTGGTTGGCAGGTCACCCGCGTTAATCTCCTGCGCGTTTTCAACAATGTAAGTAATGAACGCGTAGCGAGCCGCTGTATTGGGGTCCACAATCCGGCGCAATCCATAAACAAAATCATGCGCCGTGACAGGTACTCCGTCCGACCATGTGGTGCCTTCGCGTAATGTAAACGTGTGGGTTAGGCCATCTTCGCTCGTCTGGTGGTCAACCGCGGCGCCGAATATTGGTGCACCATCCGGGCCTTCGGTGTACAGACCAAGAAACATGTCGCCGATGACGTTGTTTTCCCATGTACCGCTAGCGCGGTGCGGGTCGAGGCTGGCAGGTTCAGCGCCGTTCCCCCGATGCAACACCATGGGGCCGCCGTCCGCGCCTTGCGCGATCACATCTTCATTGACGCTGCTAAAGCCGACAATGGCGACAAAGGCCACAACCGCAACAACGGCGATGCCGATAAGCCACGATGACAGTTTCATGGAAGTTTCTCCCGCTTGTTGACCCCCTCGGCTGAAACCGAGCTTGAGGTCGCTTCTATCTCATTTCGCGCCGGATCGCAGCCCCGTGGGGCAATATTACCTAGTTGAACCACCGCATTATATTGTCCACGAAGCTCTCCTGCACCGGCCGCCTGCTCTCGTCAATCGAGATAAAGCGGGTGCGGTGGATGTTGAGAGGATTGTCGTTCCACCCGATCACCTGGCGGCCCACCAAGGCTTTCGAGACACCGTAGGTGGTCGGAATCAAGGGCAGCTCATACATGATGATCCGTTCCGCATCGGCGAGAATTTGGGCCCGCTCCTCTAAATCTGCCGTTTGCTGGGCTTGGGCCAGAAGGGCATCGTATTCAGGATTGTGGTAGTTGCCGTAGTTGAGCTGGCCCGAATTCGAATCCACCAAAAACAAGTAGTTTTCCGGGTCCGCGTAGTCTGCCACCCAGCCGGCGTCGCCCAGGTCGAAATTGCCCGACCGAAGGTCGTCATAATGGGTTGCGGTTTCGGTGTTGACGATATCCACGTCCACATAGATCTCGCTCCAGAAATTGCGCACGGCAATTGCTGAGCGCCGATTTTCTACCGACTCTCGATAGCGATAAACAAACTCAAGCACATTATCAGGGCCATAGCCTGCTTCGCGCATCAGCTCCTGCGCCATCCGGATTCGATCTTCCTGCGAGCGGTCGGAGAAGTCGGCCTCGGGCGCCGTGTAATTTGGTATCAACGGTGGCACAAGCGTAAAGGCGGGCGTTTGCCCGGTCTTCAGGATTTCATATGCGATCGTGTCCCGATTGATCGCCATCGCAAGCGCGCGACGAATGCGAACGTCGTCAAAGGGTTCGCGAATTGTATTCACAGCGATATAGCTGGTGGCAATATACGGATAGGTGTGCGTTTCCTCCGCCATATTGTCCTGCAACCACACGTACTGTTGCGCGGGAAAGTCCGTGTTCAGATCAAGTTCGCCTGCCCGGAAGCGCCGTAAGGCGGTCGAAGAATCATCCGTGGGATAGTAATGTACGACATCAATCTCAACATTCTCCGCATCGAAGAAGAGCGGGTTCTTCACGACGGTAATGTGGTCGTTGGGAACCCAGTCTTCGAGAATGTATGGACCGTTCGTAACAATGTTGCCCGGACGTGCCCATTGATCCCCATGTTCTTCGATCGCGTGCTGGGGGACAGGGAAGGTTGTGTAGTGAGTGAGCATTTGTGGCAGGAAAGGTGCCGGGCGATTCAGCCGAAATTCGAGCGTGCGGGCATCGAGGGCGTGAACGCCCAACTGCGTGAAATCGTCAATCTGCCCAATGTTAATCTCTTGCGCGTTCTCAAATACATAAAGGATCGCGGCATATTCGGCTGCCATTGCCGGATCAAGTATGCGGCGGAGCGCAAATTCAAAGTCGTATGCCGTAACGGGTTCACCGTCTGACCACACGTGGCCTTCGCGCATAATGAAGGTGTGCACCAGGCCATCCTCGCTTACGGTGTGGGCTTCGGCAGCTCCGAGGATCGGGTTGGCGTCGACGTCTTCGGTATAAAGACCAACCAGCATGTCGCCGATAATGTTGTTTTCCCACGTGCCGCTCGCGCGATGCGGGTCGAGGCTGGATGGCTCGGCACTATTGCCGCGGTTGAGGGTTACAATATCTGTCTCGTTTTGGGCGGTGACATCCCGGCCCGACAAGCTGAAAGTGACGACAAGCGCAATTGCGATTGCCCCAAGAATCCCGAACGTCAAAAACCGTGACAAGACACGTATCTCCCTATTTCTGTGCTGGGCGGGCTTGTTCGCCCGATACCTAGTTGGCCTCGGATGAACAGCGGCTGAAGCGCCAACCACCATAGCCCCCATTTGGCCGGGTCTATATCCCAAATAGCACGCGCTTCCTACCCTCAGCGTATGGGAATAGCGCAATTGGGCAAGTCACGAGCGGCCTCAGGGCCACACACTCACCAAGAATTGACCCTCGCGTGTAGGGTGAAAGGCCATCTTCTCAGGGGCTTGGCCAAACATGGCGCATTAGGGTATTCCTCTCGGCAACGAATTGACCCCCGGAGGCACTTCCATGCGTATCTTGCGATCCTTGTACACGGTCGGCTTTGCTTTGGCTGGCGCCCTTTGGGTGACCGCAGCCCATGCCAATATGGACGACATGGTGGCATGCCGAAACATCGGTGATGATGCCGCACGTCTTGCCTGTTACGACAATGCCGTTCAGGGCGTACGAGACGAATTGGCCGCTCGCGACGAGGTAGAACGCGAAGAGATTGCAGAAGAACGAGAGCAACGCAGCTTTTTTGGCCTACCAAGCTTTTCCATAGGTGGCGTTTTAAGGCGGCGCGAGACGACGGAAGAAGAATTCGGTCAAACTGCCATGGAAATGGACGAAGCCCGCGATGGCGGCAGCGTTACCGAACTCGCTGAAGAAAACGAGATCATCAACGAAATATCTGCGTCAGTGGTTGAGTGGGGCCGCAACCCTTATGGGAAGATCTTTGTTGTCCTTGAGAACGGCCACACCTGGCGATTAACGGATACGAGCAGATTGGCCCTGCGGCGCAACCGCGACAACACGGTTACAATTCGCCGGGGCCGCATGGGTTCGTTCTTTATCAAAGCGAACAATGTGCCTGCCGAATACCGTGTTGAGCGCATTCGCTAGGTAAGCGGTACACGAAGCTTAGATCAATCTGGAAAGTGGCACGCCACTTTGCGATCGGTTCTTGCGCCGCGGCCCGCGAGTTCTGGAATTTCTTTGGTACATTTCGATTGCGCGCGCGGGCAACGTGTTCTGAACACACAGCCTGATGGCGGACTAAGAGGCGAGGGGATATCGCCCTCGAGGATGATCCGCTTTTTCGACGATTCTTTGTCTGGGTCAGGAATGGGTGCCGCACTTATAAGGGCCTGTGTGTAAGGGTGGCGCGGCTTTTCGAACAGCTCAATCCGGTCAGCAATTTCCATCACGTTGCCAAGATAGAGCACCATGATGCGGTGGCTGATATGGCGCACCACGGAAAGGTCGTGACTGATGAAGAGCATCGACATTTCGAACTCTTCTTGAAGGCGTTCCAGAAGATTTACGATCTGCGCTTGAATAGAAACATCCAGCGCCGAAACAGGCTCATCCGCCACAATAAGGCGTGGCTCAAGCACCATTGCGCGAGCGATGCCAATGCGCTGGTTCTGACCGCCCGAAAACTCGTGCGGATAACGATTGATCATTTGCGGCAGAAGGCCAACCTTCGCCATCATTTGACTCACCCGCTCGCGTACCTCAGTACGCTTCATTTTCGGGTAAAGACTGGTAAGCGGCTCGGCAATGATGTCGCCCACCGTCATGCGCGGGTTAAGGCTTGCGAGCGGGTCTTGAAACACAATCTGAAGGTCGGCTCGGTGTTTCCGCATTGCCCGAGGCTTGAGCCCAGCAATGTCGTTTCCCATCCACACAACCTTGCCATCGGTCGGCTTCAAAAGCTGCAGAACTGCGCGCCCAATCGTAGATTTTCCTGAGCCGGACTCGCCCACAATGGCAAGCGTTTCACCCGCGCCCAGATTGAAGCTCACCCGGTCAACGGCCTTGAGCGGCTTGGCGGCGCCCAAAACACCCTGGCGGATCGGGAAGTACATCTTGAGGTTATCGACCTCGAGGATCGTGTCACCCAATTTGACGTTTGATTGAGATTTGAGAGGCGCGAGTTTGGTCATTGCAGCGCCTCCCCATCCTTAGAGAAGCCTCTGAGATGGCATGCCTTCATGCGATCTTTGCCGATGCTCTCAAGACCCGGGTGGGGGTCTTCGACGCAGGGCTCAAAGCGGTACTTGCAGCGCGCCTGGAAGCTGCATCCCGGCGGCAGATCTTGAAGGTTGGGCGGTTGGCCCGGAATGGCCGAAAGGTGCTCGCTCTTGATCTCGTCAAGTCGTGGCATCGAACCCAAAAGGCCCCGTGTGTAGGGGTGTTGAGGGTTGTAGAAAATCTCGCGTACATCGCCGGTTTCCACAAAGCGGCCCGCGTACATCACATTCACGCGGTCGCAAAGCCCCGCCACAACACCAAGGTCGTGAGTGATCATCACAATCGCCGTGCCCGTCTCTTTTTTGAGGTTGGCGAAGAGATCGAGAATTTGTGCTTGGACGGTCACGTCGAGCGCCGTCGTGGGCTCGTCAGCAATCAAAAGCTTCGGATCGCATAAAAGCGCCATGGCGATCATCACGCGTTGTCGCATGCCGCCCGAAAATTCATGCGGGTACTGACTAAGCCGTTTCTTGGCTTCGGGGATTCGCATCAGGTCCAAAAGCTCCGCGGAACGTGCCGATGCCGCGCGGTGCCCCATCCCCTTGTGGATTTGCAACACCTCGGTCATTTGATCGCCAATTTTCATGTGAGGCGTCAGCGAGGTCATGGGGTCCTGGAAGATCATGGACATCTTGCTGCCCCTAATCTTGTTCAGGTCCTTCATATTAAGCCCAAAAAGTTCAGTGCCCTCGTACTTGGCGCTGCCTCCGACTTTGCCATTAGAGGCAAGCAGACCCATCACAGCCATGAAGAGTTGGCTTTTGCCGGATCCAGATTCGCCAACGACGCCCAGGCATTCGCCCGCATCGACATCAAGGCTCACATTATTTACTGCCTTCACTTCGCCATCAGGCGTAGCAAAACGGACCGTCAAATCATTGACGCTGAGAACGGAACTCATTCTTCCCCCAGTGGAAATCTAACCGGACTAGCGGTCTTTCGGATCAAGTGCGTCGCGCAGCCCGTCACCGATGAAGTTGAAACAGAAGAGGGTGACGGCCATGAACAAGACCGGGAACAAAAGCATCCAAGGTGCCGTTTCCATTTCCTGGGCGCCTTCGGCGATAAGTCGGCCCCAGCTTGTGAACGGCTCTTGTACGCCCAAGCCAAGGAAACTCAAGAAACTTTCGATCAAGATTACGCCGGGAACTGTAAGGGTCATGTAGACAACCACAGGACCCAAAATGTTGGGAACAATGTGCCGGCGGATCATTGTCCAAGTGCCGACCCCAGCGGCTTCCGCCGCTTCAATGTATTCCTTTTCTTTCACCGATAGCGTTTGGCCACGGGTAATGCGGCCCATGGTGAGCCATTCAAGCGCGCCAATAACAGCAAATAGCATAAATAGATTCAGAATGCCGCCCGATCTTCCGAACACCACCAGCAGAATAATGAAAACGAACATGTGCGGAATGGAATAAAGGATATCGACGATCCGCATCATGATGTTGTCGACTCTTCCGCCAATGAAGCCTGAGGTCGCGCCATAGACGACGCCGATTACAAGGCTCACAGCGGTGGCGATGAAACCGATGGCGAGTGAAACGCGCGCGCCGATCCAAGTGCGAGCAAAGATATCGCGCCCATTAGCGTCAGTGCCGAAGAGGTAAAAAGTCGTACTTCCTTCGCCGGTGGGCGCGGAAAGGGTCGGCGCACCAGATGTGTAGGAATAATTTTGGTCGTTAAAATGGTGGGGGCTGAGGTACGGGCCCACAATTGCCATGACGAACAACAGACCCAAGAGGATCATCGCGGTAACCGCCGCCTTGTTGGCAAAGAGGCGCCGGCGCGCGTCGTCCCAAAGGCTACGCCCTTTGATTTCCGAGGCCTTTCCAGAGCCCCCTCTGATCGCTGCGTCGGTCATTGCGAGTCCCTCACTCTTGGGTCGAGCACGCCGTACATGACGTCCACGACGAAGTTGAGCGTGATGATAAGCGTCGAATACAAAATCACGACCCCCAACACCAACGTGTAATCGCGCTGAAGCGCGCCATCGACAAAGTACCGGCCAAGCCCTGGCAGGCCAAAAATCCGCTCGATCACCAGCGAGCCGGTCATCAGGGCGGCCATCGCCGGGCCAAGATAGCTGACCACGGGAAGAAGCCCGGCTCGCAGCGCGTGGCGCCGAATCACGAGACCTTCGGGCAGGCCCTTGGCGCGCGCGGTGCGCACAAAGTTCGAACGCAATACCTCAATCATGCCGCCGCGCGTAAGGCGCGCGATCACGGCAAGCGGCCCTAAGGATAACGCGGCCACAGGCAGAATCATATTGGGCAGCGAACCGCCACCCCATCCCGCCGAGGGTAAGAGATTGAGCCACACTCCAAAAAACAGAGACAATACGGGCGCGATCACGAAACTTGGGATTGTTATGCCGGTCATGGCGAGGGCCATAACGAAGTAATCGACCCAGCTGTTTTGATTGAGCGCTGCCATGCAGCCAAGCGTTGCGCCGATCACCAGCGCGATTGAAAGCGCGGATAGCCCGATGCGCGCGCTGACATGCCAGCTTTGGCTTATGAGTTCCGTTACAGTGAAATCTTCGCGCTTGAATGAAGGGCCGAAGTCGAACTCTGTGACGATGCCCTCAACATAAAGCCAGAACTGGGTCAGCAAAGGCTTGTCGAGGTCATACTTGGCAAGAAGGTTCTGTTCGATTTCAGGTGGAAGCTGCCGTTCGCCGTCAAATGGGCCGCCGGGTGCAGCGTGCATGATCATGAATGATAAAAAGATCACGATGAACAAAGTGGGGATGGCGCTCATCAGCCGCCGTAGTCCAAACCAAAGCATCCGCCTGTCTCATCCCTTTTTTGCCTTAGCGCGCGCGAAGGTGTTGCGCGATCAAGGATTTGCCCCATTCCAAGCAGACTGAAAGCTGCATGGCGCCTTTGTCAATGGCAGGTATCGGGTCCAGCCCTGGCCCAATGGCGCCGACCCTATGGTTTGGGCCAACCTTCGCCAAGTCAAAGTGACGTGAGGGCAGACCACATTTGGCGCCACGATGCAATCATGTCTCATGTGCTTGGTCGTGCACGCGTTAGTCGCGCCTACGTTGCTGGGGGGGCGAACACTCCATATGATGCGCGGCAATCGAGATCGGTCGCGGCTGGGGAGTAAGCGGCCAAAATTTCGGTAGAGCAGAAATTGGTTCGAGGGGGCCCCTATGCAAACACCAAGATCAGTGCATCAACACTGGACGTCGCGGTTCACTTTTATCATGGCCACCGTTGGGGCGGCCGTGGGGCTGGGGAACTTCTGGCGCTTTCCCTATCAAGCGGGTGAGAACGGCGGCGGCGCCTTTGTCATTATTTATATTGGCGTTGTCATCTTTGTGGCGATCCCGCTTGTAATGGGCGAGCTTTTGATCGGCCGTCGCGGGCAGCTTTCGGCGGTGGGCTCGGCGCGCGAAGTCGCAAAGTCTGAAGGAAGTGGCTCCTATTGGGCGATCATAGGCTGGATTGGCATGATCGCGTCGTTCTTGGTGCTCACGTTCTATTCGGTCATCGCAGGTTGGGTGATGGCTTATATTCCCAAAGCGGTGATGCCCGGTGCCTTCAGCGGCGGGGCGGACGAAGTCGGGGCCATATTTGGTGCGCTTTTAAGCAATCCGACCGAACTTATCGCCTGGCATACAGCGTTCATGGTGATCACGATCCTTATTGTGATGCAGGGGCTTCATAAGGGAATTGAGCGCGCGGCCAACATTCTGATGCCCGCTTTTTTCGTCATGCTGCTCTTCACCGTCTATTACGCGACGAGTGCAGGGGATTCAGGGGCAGCACTCCAATACCTCCTCTTCAATCCGCGCTGGGATCAAGTAGGTGTGGGCGTCGTGATGGACGCTATCGGTCAGGCGTTTTTCTCGGTGGGCGTGGCCACAGCGATCATCATTACCTATGGCGCCTATTTGAATCGGGATGCGCATCTGGCGCGCTCGTCATTCGTTATTAGCTTCGCCGATACCGGCGTTGCGATCCTCGCTGGGCTCGCCATTTTCCCACTTGTGTTTGCCCATGGGCTCGACACCAACGCGGGGCCGGGTCTCCTCTTTGTGACTTTGCCACTTGCGTTCTCCGACCTACCGCTAGCCCAAGTATTCGGCACCGTTTTCTTTACGCTTGCGTTCTTTGCGGCGCTTACATCGTCCATAGCGCTTTTGGAAATTGTCGTGTCGTGGGCCGAGGAACGGCGCGGAATGAACCGAGCGCGCGCAACCATCGCGCTTGGTGGTTTGGCTTGGCTAATCGGGCTCTTCCAGGCGCTGTCGTTTAACGTCATGGACGGCACATTGCCCGAGGGCTTCCTCCCGGGGGTGGCGGATCGAAACTTCTTTGGCCTTGTGGACTTTATAACAGCCAACATCATGTTGCCGCTCGGCGGAATTTTGGTTGCTGTCTTTGTGGGCTGGGTTGTCTCGCGTGAAACGGCAGTCGAGGAGTTTGGCTTCTCAGGTCTTGGGTTCCGTCTGTGGCGGCTGTTGGTCCGGTTTGTGATTCCGATCGTTGTGGGCCTTGTCCTGGTACTGAACACTGCGCAGAACGGTTTCGGGATCAATTTGCTGGGCTAAAGGCCTAGTTTAAGCCGCGAAGTGACGCGTTAGGGCGCGGCGAAGGCTCATATCCTGAAGCGTGACAACGCGCATGGGCACGTTGCCGTGCTCGGTTTCCACAATGCGTACCTCAGCCTGAATTTGCCGACCCTCTGGTCCGTCGAGGGTTACCTCTTCGCGGTCGCCATTGTTGACTTCAAGGGCGAACGGCGCGCCGGTGAGCGCGCCTTCCGGAACGCCCAACAATGCCTCGGCCTCCGGATTTGCAAATTGAACGATCCCCTCAGGGTCCACCAGCATGATCGCCGAAGCGCACTCTTGAAGCAGCGTAAGGGCGCCCTGTGCGGGCAGGGGCATTGGCGCAGGCGCATCTGTAAGCCGGACCTTGGCTGACTGCGGAAGGATCTCTTTTCGCGCCAAGGTGATGCGAGCCGCACGCGCCAGCGCGGCGCTCGTAAGCGTCGTCCAATCGAGAACATCATCGACACCCTCGGCGATTAACGAGACAGCGCCATCGAAATCCGCCGCATCGGTCACCACGATCACCGGGGTCATCCCCGCCTCGGCAAGCACACCGCGAACCCAAAGCCGGTCTTCGGCAGCAAGGCCGCCCGCATCAAGTACCAAGAGATCGAGCCCGCTGCGGTCCTTTTCGGTAAAAGGCAAGGCCGCTTCGCGCGCAGCAAGCTCGCGCGCTTGTGCGATCGCGACGAGCCGTGCAATGCGATTACGCTCGCGCCCCAAAACCGCGATCCGTGGTTTTGCCGTGAACGCTCGTTCCGTATCCGGACGATTTGACCCTGTAGGGTACGACTGCATTCTTTACCCTTTGTTCACCTTTGAAAGGCGATGCGAGCCTTTCCGCGCTTTGCGCGCGGGGATCATCAAAATCCCATTCCCTACAAGGTTAAAGATGGGGAATGACTCTGAACAAAGCGTAAAAAGAATGAGGCGGAATAAAGGAACTAGTAAGACTAGTGGTTGTGTCCGCGCTTTAGCTGATGGTTAAGAATGTCTTGCACTATGTCTTCGGAAACTGGTTCGTCCGCAGCCTGAATATCTTGGTCTTCAATGGAAGCTTTAACGGCGCCGATGGTCTTTTGGTAAGCGACCGCATAGAGAGCGCACGCACGGCAGATCACTTTATGAATGGCCATGCGGATCCGGCCCCCGAATGAGAGCTCGCCCTCGATATATTCATCGAGCTGCTCGTCAAACTGCTTACAACTTATCATTCCAGGCATTAGTGCCATCATTCGTTGCATCAAATTCATGACCAACTCGCTTGCGCGCGGCTCGCGCCTTTTAGGGTTCTCGCCTTGCGCATTTAGAGCTCCTCCAATCTGGGTTCGAGCAGCGTTTTTAGGGCAGCTCGCGCCCGGTGGAGGCGGACCTTCACAGCGCCTGGCGTTAAATTCAGTTCAGCCGCGGCCTCATCGGTCGACAGTTCTTGAATGTCGCGAAGGATGACCACGTTACGGTAATTTTCGGGTAATTGAGCGATTGCCTCGTGAACTATGGCTTTTCGGTCCTTGGCTTCCAGATCAGGGCCGGAATCCGCCGGCTGCTGCCACGCAGGATCAATCCGTTCCTCGCTGCCATTGTAATGTGGAATCAAATCGTCGATCGAAGCTTCGGCTTTCCGCTTCCGCGATCTGAGGCGCATTAAGGCTGCGTTAACCGCAATTCTGTGGAGCCAGCTCGATACCTTGGCGCGGCCTTCAAATCGCTCGATCGCTCGAAAGGCTTGGAGAAACGTTTCCTGCAAGCATTCGCGCGCATCATCGTCATTGCGCACAATCCCCCGGATCACGGCAAGCAACCGGCCCGAGTACTCGCGCACCACATACTCATAGGCTTGTGCGTCGTGGGCCTGCAGCGCGGCAATGAGTTCGGATTCGTCGTCTTTGCGGTGTGCGTCCATAAAATCCCGAAAGAAACCGGCGAAGGGAGCCGGATACTACGATTTCCTGTCGCCGTCACAACACATTTGCGCGAAATTCCAATACCCCGCCTCATAAACGGGTAACGACAGCGCGCGCGCAGGCATCAGAGGCCGGGGCAGGAAGGTGCTTGCGATGAATATGAAATCAATATGCCAGGCGCTCGGTGCGGCAGTGATTGCGATCAGCGGCGCGGCGCATGCCGATGATGCTGACCGCTTCCGCCCGGCTTGGCCGGACACCGATTTCGGTCGTGTTTCTATCGACCTTGCGGAAGTGATTTCTGGCGGTCCGCCGCGCGACGGCATCCCCTCGATCGACGACCCCCAATTCGAGCCTGTGTCCCAAAGCGAACTTGCGGACAACATGCCGGTCTTAGGCCTCGAATTTAGCGGCGAAGCACGGGCATATCCTTTGTCGATCCTCATGTGGCACGAGATCGTCAATGACGAGATTGCGGGCGAGCCGATTGCTGTCACGTTTTGCCCCTTATGCAATTCGGGCGCGGCGTTTCTCGCGCGTATCGAGGGTGTTGAGTATGAGTTCGGGACTTCGGGGCTGCTGAGGCATTCGGACATGGTCATGTATGACCGCCAAACAGACAGCTGGTGGCAGCAGTTCACAGGTGAAGCCATTGTGGGCTCCATGATGGGCACAGAGCTTGAGTGGCTGCCGATCCGCATGGAATCGATCGGCGCATTCCGGGCGCGCAACCCTGACGGCGCGGTCTTGATCCCCAACAATGAAAACGAGCGCTCATATGGGCAGAACCCTTATGTGGGCTACGACGGGCTCGATTGGCCGTTTCTCTATCGCGGCGAATATGACGGGCCGGTCCCGCCGCTCTCGCGCGTTGTGGCGGTGGATGATCAAGCATGGCCGCTCGATCTCATCCGCGATGCAAGACGAATTGAGACAGGTGATCTGGTGATTTCATGGGAAGCGGGTCAGGCCTCAGCCCTTGATGCCCGCGACATCGCTGCAAGTGATGATATCGGCAACGTCACAGTCCAGCGCCAAGGCGTGG
>Ga0209273_10001845_pt1 | contig 17584 bp, 9 predicted proteins | sample tdAd471_FD_187126 | JGI IMG/M metagenome (GOLD analysis project Ga0209273, IMG submission 187126) | Marine sediment microbial communities from the Atlantic coast under amendment with organic carbon and nitrate - tdAd47.1 (SPAdes)... | ecosystem: Environmental > Aquatic > Marine > Coastal >...
CGACCCGGGAGTGCGGGGCGACGAAGCGCTGCTGCGCCGCCTCCTGGGTGGACCCGGCGAAGCGCGGCGCGCGGTAGAGCGCGACCCAGGGCAAGGCGCCGTCGATTCGCCCCAGGCGCCAGAGGCCCGCGTCGGCGACCGGGGTCACCGCCGAGGCGACGTCGGCCACGTCGCCCAGGGTGTAGACCAGGAGCTGCGCGCCGAGCAGCGCGTTGAGCTCGGCCTCGCTCACGTCGAGCTCGTTGCCCAGGTCGCGCAGCACCCGACCGCGGGCGAGGGTGATCGAGCTGAACCCAGTGACCGTGCGCACGCCGTAGGGTGCCCCCGCGTTGGGCAACAGCGCTTGGCGCCACGACGCCTGCTCGCTCGCCATGCGCGTCGCCCCGTGGGGCGAGAGGTCGATCCCCAGCTCGAGGGCTGATGAGAGGGTCCCGACGCGCTGGGGCACCCCGTGGCGCTGCTGTTCGCGCTGCACGGCCTGGGCGAGCATGGGCGGCTCGAACAGGCCCCGCGGAGCCGTCTCCAGCTGGGCGTCCCCGGCGATCGCCAGCTCGAGCAGGGTCAACGCCAGCAGCCAGCGCAGCGGGCGCCGGGTGGCGAGGCAAGCCGCCGCGGCGAGGGCGCTGCCCACGGCGAGGACGCCCCACGCGGCCGCGACCGTCGACCACCAGGCGGCGCCCGCGCTCAGCGCGAGGGCCAGCCCGCCGATCCCGAGCACGACACCGCGCAGCCGCGCGTCGGCGCAGGCCCGCGCCAGCCCGGGCCCGGCGATCAGGCAGCCGAGGAACCAGGCCGGGACGAAGAGCTTGGCCGGGTAGCGGAACGCGCGCAGCCCGGGGACCCACTCGCTGAGCAGCGGGTAGAGCGGGGTGTAGCTGCCGAAGGCGAGCAGGAGCAGCGCCCCCGCGCCGACGAGCACCGCGCGCTGGGTACGCCAGGCCAGGCCCAGGCCGAGCACCAGCCCCGCGAACGGCGCGACCCCGGCGTAGAGGCTCGTGTGCCAGGGGCGGTAGTCGGACCCGAGGGCCTCCACCGGCAGCCGCTCGTAGCCCACGCGCAGCGGGGCGACCAGCTGCGCGAGCTGCAGCGGACTCAGCGACCAGCGCCCGGCCTCGCTGGCCGAGAGCCCGGCCGCCCGCGTCGACTCGGCGATCACGAACAGCGCCGGCACGAGCAGCGCCGCGCAGCAGAGCGCGGTCACGACGCCCACGAGGAGCATGCCGCCCGCGAGCCGTGTCCACCGCCACCCGTCGCCCCGCGCGACGAGCAGCGCGATCCCAGCCGCGGTTGCGCAGGTCTCGGGCGACCCCGCGAGGAAGGTCAGCGCGAAGGGCGCCACCGCCAGCGCCAGCCGTCGCGACGAGCTGGGCGCGCGCTGCCAGCGCACGAAGCCCAGCACGCACCAGGGGAGCCAGCCGGTGGTGGCGACGTAGATCGGCGTGTGCACGTGGCCCAGGGCGACCCCGCCGGCGCCGAAGGCGAGGGCCGCGATCGCGGCGGCGTGGCGCCCACAGCGGCGGTCGCGCAGCAGCACGTAGGTCCCAACGTAGCCGAGGGCCAGGTGCCCCATGAGGTAGACCGCGAGCGCCTCCAGCGGCTCGAGCACCAGGACCAGGGCGTTCAGTGGGTAGAGCACGGCGAAGGAGAGGTCGCCGTAGAGCGGCGCGCCTCCCGAGAACCAGGGGTTCCAGCCGGGGAGGCTACCCCCGCGCCAGAGCTCGGTCAGCAGCTGGAATCGCGGGAGCGCGAACAGGCCCACGTCGGCGCCGAGCACGACCTCGTCCCCGATCCAGGCGTGGCGGAACAGCCACTCGAGGAGCACCAACCCCAGGGCCAGGTGCGGGACTTCGCGCAGCCAGCGAAGCGACTCCCGGCCTGCGCTCGCGTTGCCAGCTGGAACAGACGACATGCCTGAGCCCTCAGCCCGTTGGGGTGACCCCGAGCACCTTAGCTGCTGCGCCTGCGGCCGCCCGTTTGGGGTGAGCCCGAGCAGCATGGCTGCTGCGCCTGCGGCCCGTTGGGGGTGAGCCCGAGCAGCTTGGCTGCGAGGGCGAGGGGGCCTCCCCCCTGAATCGAATGCGGAGTGGCTCGCTGACTACTGATCCCCGCTGGTGATCGGGCGTCCCTCGGAGTCGAGGGGGGTGCCCTTGCCGTCGGTGGCGACGTTGCCGCTCGACTCGTAGTCGAACTGATAGCGCACCCGGGTCGGGAGGGAGTCGACGAACTCTTGCTTGACGGTCACGCGCTTCCCGTCGGACATGCGCAGGTTGAGCTCGCCGTTCTCGTCTTCGAGGCCCACGATCTGGTCGGCGGGGAACGTCGACTCCTCGTCGAAGGCGTTGGTGACCTCGATCCGACGCCGGTCGGGGTTCCACTCGACCTTGCCGGTGACCGGAGGGTCGTACTTGTGCGGCTGCTTGAGCTCATCCTCGGGGACCTCGGGGTCCTCGGGCTCGTCCTCGTCAACCGGCGGTTGATCGGTCTCGGTCGGTGGGGGCGGCGCTTGCTCCTCGGGAGCCATGACGGTGCGCCCGATCTGGATCGCGAGGAAGAGTCCAACCACGACCACCGCCCCAATCAGGAACGAGGTCATGCTGATCTGGTTTTCGTCGGAAGGAGGCATGGGGTCCGCTACCGGGCTGAGATCACGCGCTGGTAGTTGAACACGGTCGCGACTTCGCGGCCACCGGCGCCCGCGATCGGGTCGTGGATCACGGTGAGGTTGAGCTGGAAGCCCTTCTGGGTCGCGAGGTTCCCGGGCGTGGTGTAGACGTCGGTGGAGGTGGAGTCGCCGATGTGACCGAAGATCGCAGGCAGCGGCGGGTTCAACGCCGTGCCGCCCTCACCGTTCCAGAGCACGCGCACTGGGCTGTCCCCGCCGTCACCGCCGAACTCCAGGCGGTCGAAGGTGGTCGCGCTCACGGCGCCGGTGTCGTTGAGGAACTCGATCACGATGTAGCCGGCTTCGAAGGTCTCGGCGTTGATCACGCCGTCCCCGTTGAGGTCACGCCCAATGTAGGCCTCGGTCATGCGGCCTGGAGCGGCGGCGATGTCGTAGACCCGCGGCCGATCGCTCGGCAGCCAGCGGAAGCGCACGAAGCCGTTCTCGATGAACTGGCGCGGGGAGACCCGCACACCGTCGATCACGGTCGCCACGCGGTCGTCGGGGAAGGGGGGGTCGTTGAGCGCCGGGTCCTGGTGCGCGGGGGGCGAGCCCGAGCCCGCGCCGCCGAAGATCCCCTGGTAGGCGGTGGTCGCCGGAGAGTGCGACTGGTCGAGGGCCCAGAGCTCGGTCGGGGTCAGGCCGACCTTCTGCCGGAACGTCAGCGAGGGACGCGTGCGGTAGGTGCCGAGCGGGACGGTGATCCCGGCGGGCACGGAGGGGAGGGTCCCGTGGGGGGTCGGGCGGAGGGCGGACTGGCTGCCGGTGAAGTCGATGGGCGACTCGTTGTTGGCCATCACGAAGCGAGCCTCGAGCTCGTCACCGATCTCGGTCGCCAGATCGGCGACGGCGTTGGCCACGGCCACCTCGCGCCCCATGAAGGTCGCGGTCTGGGTGGCGGCCCCGACGATCAGGGCGATTCCGGTCGCGATCACGAGGGCGATGATCACCTCGAGGAGGGTCAGGTCACGTCTGCGCATGGCTTAGCTCTCGTTCTCGCGCATGTAGTCGGTGGGCTTCGCGATCAGGGTCGTGACGGTCAGCCGCGGCTGGGCGCTTTGGCCCCAGAACACGGTGATCGTGACCGGGACCGCTCGGTAGAGCCCGTTGATCGCGACGCCGCTCGCGTCGTCGTCCTTGTCGAGGGAGACCACGGCCGAGGCGGCGGTGTTGACCCCGCCCGAGTTGGACGGGCTGTAGACGAGGCTCTCCACCAGAGCACCGGCGGCGGTGTTGATCGTCACCTGCAGGTGCGGCCCGCCGACGTTGCCCGCGTCCCCGCGGGGCGGTAGCCCCGCAATGAAGTATTGGGAGTTCGCGGGGAGGGTCGTCTGCCCCGCACCCGATCCGACCGAGCCGTTGATCGTGGGCGGGACGCCCGCGACGGCCGTCCAGTCGGCGGCGAAGCTCTGGAAGCTGTTGGGGCCCACGGAGGCGCTCGCGGCCTGGGCCCGCATGCGCTCGATCACCGTCTGCACCGCGACGCGGGCCATGCGGTATTCGGACGACTGCGCCACGGTCTCGCGGCTCTTGGCCATGGTGAAGTAGATCGGCAGGATAATGAGGGCGATCAAAGCCAGGCTGATCGCGATTTCGATCAGGGTCAGGCCGCGCCTGAATCGTTGGAGTCGCATACCACCTCCTCGGAGGAACCCCTTGCGTGGGGCAAATCGGGGGCCGCCATAAGTTACCGCAAGGGAAGCGCTTCATGTTCGGCGTGGGGAACAGTGTCAGGGACGCAAGACAGCTGGGCGCTTGCGCCCACGTAAGGAGTTAGCGCCCCTTGCGTTTGATCGTGTAGACCCCCATGGCCACCGCGATCGTCTCCCGCGGCGAGCCCTGGAAGAGCTCGACCGAGCTGACCCCGACCCGGTTGCCGATCCGGATCACCTTGGCCTCCGCCACGACCTCTTCGGGGCGGCCTGGGAGCAGGTAGTCGACCCGGAGGTCGATGGTCGCCAGCCGATCCCCGGCCCGGGTCAGCGAGAACACGGCCCCGCCGCCGACGGTGTCTGCGAGCATGGAGAGCACCCCGCCGTGGAGCGCCGGTCGCGTCGGATCCCCCACGAAGTGCGGCTGGAAGGGCAGCCGGACCACCATGCGCCCGCGTTCGAGGGTCTCCACCTCGAGGCCCATGTGGACGTTGAACGGGATTCCCTGGACGAAGAACTGCCGGATCGCGTCGAGGGAGACGAGCTCCGGTTCAGGCACTGGCGCGCTTGAGCTCTTCCACGAACGCGAGGAGGGTTACGGCCTTCTTGGCCCGCGCGTCGAAGCTGCCCAGCGGCTCAGCTGTGGGGAGCTTGCGCACGAAGGAGTCCGCCGCGAACTCGATCCCCTCTTCGCGGAAGAGGTTGCGCGCCTCCTTGGTCATGGTGTGCGCGAACGCGCGCCCAACCTTACCGTAGATAAGGAGATACGCCGCAGCGAGGCCGAGCGCAGGGAGGGCCACGTCGCTCCCGTCGAGGAGGTCGGATCGCTGGAAACTCATGTCCTGCAGAGGCTTGAGCCCAACTCGATCCGACGCGGCGACGAGGACTCCGTCTCGCTCGACGCGGAGCGTGAGCTGTTCTTCCCGCATGCGCGTCAGAACGTTCCCCATGACCACCCGTTTTACCGGCTGTTTCGGACACGCCCAACCCGATCCGGGACACAAATGCACAACCTGCTACTGTTGCAGCAGATAGGGTGATCTTTCCCGGGGGCCCCTGGGAGCTACTCGGCGGGCGCGAGCAGCAGAGCCTGCGACTCGGCCTCGTCGACCCGCTGGAGGAACTCGCGGAACTCGGCGTAGCGCTGAGGGGAGACCCGGCCGCGGAACAGCTCCAGGCTGCGCTCCACCCGGACCTGGCCCGGCTCCTGGCGGTAGTAGAGCGAGTAGTGCCCAAAGGGGGTCACGATCACCACGGGCTCGGGGACGCGGGGGCAGCGGTAGGGACCGAGCTCGACCACGGCCGCGTCGTGGGTCGAGATCGTGTCCAGCACGAGGTCCATGGAGCGCCGGGGGAAGGCGCCCAGGTTGCGGGCCAGCATGCTCGCCGCGAAGGGCGGCTTGAGCAGCAGGCGCCCGCCCTGGGTGTTCACCAGCCGACCCTCGGCCGCGACCTCGAGCGTGAGCGGCACGCCTGGCTGCTCCAACCCGACGAACTTGCCCTCGAGCAGCTGGGCGCCGGGGTAGAGCTCCTGGGCCTGGCGCACGAACACCTGCCGCAGGCGCGCCTCGGGGACGCCGCTGAAGCGCTCCTTGACGCCGTAGAGCGGGTAGGCCGGGAGCACCTGCCGCGCCTCGAAGCGCGAGCGCTCCGCGCCGAGCTGGACGCGGGTCGTGGTTTGGGTCACGCGCTGGCTCGGGTCTCCGCTGGGCACGGTGTCGAGGGTCCCCCCGCCGGGCTGGCACACGTAGGCGGTCGCGCCCCACACGTCGGGTGGGAGCTGATCGAAGGGTGAGGCCGGGGCGCCCTCGGCGAACACCCACTGCGCGCCACCCGGCAGATCGAGGCGGATCAGGGGGGTCATGAAGTAGCCCAGCTCGGGCAGCGACCAGTTGAGCGGCCGCCCGCTGCCGCCCCGCGGCCGGGCCGCCATGGCGAAGCGGTGCGGCACGCCGGCCGCCTCGAGCAGCGCGAGGTAGAGCGAGGTCTTGGAGCCGCTGCGCGAGGCGAGGATCTCCGCCGGGCGGGTGCCGCGCCCGGGGCGGTTGACGTGCTCGTGCACGAAGCGGAACAGCGCCTCCGCCTGCTGGCGCGGGCCGTCGACCCCCTGCAGCAGGCGCGCGGTGACGCGCGCGACCGAGGGCGTGACCTGCTGGGCGAGGATCGCGCGCGTGCGGTTGAACTCGCCCAGCTCCTCGAGGCTCACCCGCTCGACCAGCTTGACCCAGGGCAGGACCTCGTCGCGGTGCGGCGCCAGCGGCTCGCGCTCGCGGCGCGGCTGGTCGCGGGCGGTGAAGGTGTGGATCCGCCAGGGGCCGCGGGTCTCGCGCTTCACGAGGATCCCCTTGCGGCCCATGTTCTTCTGCACGACCTCGACCGGCGCGTCCTCGTGGATCCAGATCACCCAGCGCGAGAGCCAGAACGGCTCGGTGAGGTCCGGGTCCTGGAAGTAGAACGGCCCGTTGGTGTACTGCAGCCGGGCCGGCCCCGACTCCGAGCGGAACGCGTGCTCGACGACGGCCCCCGGAGCGAGCCCGGGCATTTCGAAGGTGTTCCCCGCGCGGATCGGCTCGAGCACCTGGCCCCCAGGGGTCACGGTGCGGATCGCGAGCAGGCGCCCGGCCTGGGGCCGCGAGCCGTAGCGCTCGACGCCGTCCTGGGTCAGCACGCGCCAGATCTGGTGCACGGCGTCCTCCGCGGAGCCGTCTGGGTAGACCCGGGTCACGGTCTGGTCGAAGAGGCACACCGTCGCCGCGCGCGGCCAGTGGCTCGCGTCGGGGGCCTCGGCCAGGACCTGCTCCAGGTCCGGGACCCACTCCTCCCAGAAGCGGTCCTCCTCGCCCGCGAGGGCGTCGCGTAGCTGGCGCACGTCGTGGCGGCCCGGCGACTCGGCGAGCAGCGCGTCGAGCAGCTCCACCGCCTCGCGCTCGCGCTGCTCGCCGCCGACCTCGATCAGGGCCTCGGCCAGCTCCCGCTTGCGGGTCGCGTCCCAGGGCCGCTCGGCGAGGCGGTCGCGCAGGCCTTGCAGCCACGCGTCCTCGTCGCCGCTGGCGCGCGCCAGGCGCTGCTGCAGGCGGGCGCGGGTGGCCACGCTGACCCCCAGCCCCTCGAGCTCGCCCAGCACTTCAGCGGCTGCGTCGACGTCGCCGCGGTCGAGGGCCAGGTCGAAGCGCGCCAGCGGCGTCGAGAGCCGGCCGCGGTCCTCGGCGAAGAGCAGCTCGCGGCACGCCTGCTCGCCCAGCTCGTCGCCGCGGGCGCGGAAGATCTGCGCCCGGGCTTCGAGCACTCCGGGCAGCGAGGGCGCGAGCTGCTCGGCCTCGGCGAGGGTCTGCTCCGCCGCGAGCACCCAGCCCTTCTGCAGCAGCACGCCGACCAGGCGCAAGCGAGACGAGACGTCCTTGGGCGCCGCCTCGAGGATCGACTCCAGGCCCTGGATCGCGTCGAGGTCGCGGTCGTCGCGCAGGGAGACCTCCACCAGGTCGCGCTGGGCGCCGACGTGGGCCGCGTCGAGCTCGAGCACGCGCTCGAGGGCGCGCTGGGCGCGCTGCCGCCGCAGGCTCTCGGGCAGGTGATCGGCGCGCTGGGCGAGCTCGGCCTCCAGCACCCGCACCCAGGCGACCTTGGCCAGCTCCGGGTGCGCGGCCACGGCGTCGTCGAAGGCGACCAGGCCCTCCTCGCCGCGCCCGCCCTGGCTCAGCGAGCAGGCGTAGAGCAGCCGCCCGCTGGGGCTCATGTCGGCGGAGAGCTTGCTCAGCCCCCAGGAGCTGGTGACGTAGCCCGGGGGCCCCGGGTGCGCGCTGGCGCGCTCGTTGCGCGACTCGCCCGTGAGCGGCAGCGGCATGCCGTCGGCGTCGGTGACGCGGACGGTGAAGCGCGTGCGCTCGTTGCCCACGAGCTTGAGCAGGATCCGGTTCCAGCCAGCCGTGAGGCGCACCGCGATCCGCAGCTCGCTGTCGGTGCGCTCGCGGATCCGGTCGACCTCGGCCACCGGGTGCAGGTTGACCCAGGCCTTCACGCTCGGCCCGCGGTAGACGAGCCAGGCGTCGGTCGCCTCGGCGAGCTGGACGTGGGTCACCGCGTAGGCGACGCCGCTGCCACTGAGCGCTTCGCTCAGCGGCGCGGTGATCGCGTCGGGCTCGCTGTAGGTCAGCGGCCGCCAGCCGAGGTCGACCCGCCGCCCGGGGAAGGTCTCCTCGACGTCGAGGGTCTCGCGCTGGGCCGAGAGCTCCGGGGGCCAGGCCTGGTCGAAGGCCCCGGCGGTGTAGCCGAAGAACCCGACCACGCCCCAGGTGCGGAGGAAGCCTCGCGAGCGCTGGAGCTCCAGGGCCCCCTCGCGGTCGCCGGCCTCGAAGCGCAGCCGCACCAGCTCCTGCTGCAGGTCGTCGCGGTTGGGGTGCGCGCCGAGGGCCTCGAGGGTCGCCTCCACCGTCGCCAGCGCGCGGTCGCGCCCGCCGGGGACGAAGCCGCGCACCCGCTCGAGCTCGCCGAGCAGCAGCGGCAACGCCGGCGCCTGGGGCGCGCGCTGGATCTCGCTCAGCAGGAGCTCGAAGGCCCGCTCGGCGTCACCCCGGGTGCGGTAGGGGTTGTCGAACGCGAGGGTCGCGCCCTCGGGGGCGGCGGAGGCCGCGCCCACACAGATCGCCGCGCAGAGGGTCAGTCGCAGTGCGTTCAATCGTCCGCTCCTTCGCCGAGCACCGGCCGGTCGGCCTCGGCGCGCTCGACCTCGCCGAGGAATTCGCGCAGCTCGCCGTATTCCGCCGGGGTGATCCGCCGCTTGTCGACGGCCATGCTCCGCTCCACGCTGAGGGTCCCGTCGGGGTTCCGCGTGTAGCGCCGGGTGTAGCGCCCAAAGGGCGTCTCCAGCTCCACGTCCTTGGGCACGCTCTTGATCGAGGTCCCCTCGGGCAATTCGTAGGTCACCGTCTCCTCGACCCCCGCCGGGAGCGGGAGCACGAGGTCGGTGGTGCGCTCGGCGTCGGCGGTCAGCGCGCTCAGCCGTTGCCCGCGGGCGTAGAGCAGGTCGAACAGCCAGCTCTTGACCTCGAGCAGCGCGTCGTCGCCGTCGGTGGTCTTCTGCAGCGCCTTGGGCACCGCGACCTCGACCTCGAGCACCAGCGGCTCGTCGAGGTTCGCGGGGTCGCTGGCCTTGACGCTCAGCACTCGCGCGCCGCTCCACAGGCGACCGACCCGCGGCTCGAGCACGGCCTTGCGCCGCCCGGGGGTGCCCATCAGGGTCCGCAGCACGACGTCGAAGCTGCCCTTGCCCTGGATCGTGCTCGTGAGCGTGGCCCCGCCGCCGGGGAGGAGCTTGACCCGGTGCCGCTCCTGCACGCGGTTCTCGGCCGCCGGGCGCTGGGGGATCGTCTTCAACGCCCCGCCCTCGGGCGAGACGACCACGACCTCCGCGCCGTAGTCCATGCTCGGCAGCGTGCCGTAGCTGTGGTGCTCGGCGGTGCCGTCGACGAACACCCCGCCCTCGTCGGTCTCGACGTAGCTAATGCAGTGGTTGAAGTGGCCCATCAGCGGGAGGGTCAGGTCTTCGCGGCCGCGCATGTCCTCGCCGAAGATCAGCACCGGATACGAGCGGATCCCGACCTCGCGCAGCATGGTGTTGATCAGCGTCGACTTGTCTTTGCAGTCGCCGAACTTGCGCGCAAAGATCTTGGTCGCGTTGTAGGGCTTGAACCCGTGGATCCCGAACTCCCAGCTCGCGTTGTAGCGGATCTCGGAGACCACGTAGTTGTAGATCCGGCGGATCTTCTCCGCGTCGGTGGTCGCGCCCTCGCACAGCTCACGGACCTTGGCCCGCATGGCCGGGTCGCTCTCGTGCTGGCCGGCGACGAGGCCCCAGTACCAACGCGCGAAGGCGTCCCAGTCGCGGAAGGTGCTCACCTGCACCTGGGGCAGGCGCTCCTTGGCCCAGGGCTGGTTCGGCTCCTCGACCACCGGCGCGACCCCGCGGGCCTCGAACACCTGCACCCGCAGGTCCTCGCGCTCGACGGTCTCCGACGCCAGCTCGACCCCGGCGGCCTCGAAGCCCGGGGTGTGGACGTAGAGCTCGCGCGCCCGCGGCGAGAGCACCACGAACCGCGCCCGGTCGAGGGGCACGCTGTCCTGGAAGTAGACGACCTCGCCGTAGTAGTCGCCGAAGAAGCCGGGCTCGAGGTCGTCGAGCCGGTAGCGGACCTCGAGCAGGTCGCCGACCTCCAGCGGGCCGAGGTCGACCCCGCCGCCGCGGCGCCCGCCGAACTCGCCGCCGCCGCCGCCCCAGAAGGTGCGCAGGCGCGCGTCGCGGGTCGGCCCGCCCGGGCGCACCACCCGCCCGCGGAGGAACTCCAGGCGCTGCTCGGTGCTGTAGGGCACGCTGTAGCGGTTGAAGCGGCGCGCGCCCTCCTTGTTCTCCACCCGCAGCACGACCTGGTCGAACTCGCTGCTGGTGCCGTCGAGGTTCAGGCGCACGATCTTCTGCCGCAGGAGCACCCGGTGGGTGCGCCGGGGGTCGAGGGGCACGTCCTTCGCCGCGGCGAAGACCGCCTCGGGCTCGACGACCCACTCGGCCTCGAAGTCGGCGGCGCGCTCCTGGTTGCGCTCGCGGAACTCCACGTAGTCACGGGCCGCGACCAGGTTCGGGTTCAGCTCGAGGGCGCGGGCGAAGAGCGCCTCGGCCCCCGCCACGTCGCCCGCGCGCTCCAAGAGCTGGCCGTAGGCGAACAGGTAGTCGGGGTCGCCCTCCGCCAGCGGGAGCCCGGCCGCGTAGGCGGCGGCGGCTTGCGCCAGGTCGCCCAGGGCGCTGTACCAGCGCGCGAGGCGCAGGCTGATCCCGGCGCTGAACGGGGAGAGCTCCCGCGCGCGGGTCGCGTGCTCGATCGCGGCCTCGCGCTGCTGCGCGTCCCACTCGGCGCTCGCCAGGCGCAGGAGCGCGCCCGACGCACCCGGGGCCTGGGCGAGGAGCCCGCGGCGCAGGCGCAGCTCGGCGGCCACGTCGCCGCGGTTCGAGGCGGCGCGGATCAGCATCGTGACCACCCCCCGCGGGAGGGCGCGGCGCAGCCCGCTCTGGACCTCGGCCTCGAGGTCGCGGACCAGGGCGCGCTCGGCGCGGCGCGCCAGGGGCTGCAGCCCGCGGGCGCGGAGGATCTCGATCTCGAACACCCGCGCCATGAGCATCTGCGGGTCGCGGGCGAGGACCGCGTCGACCAACTCCTGGCAGCGGTCGAGGCTCCCGAGCCCGAGGTAGTAGCGGGCGAGGTCCAGCCGGGCCAGGTGGTGGTCGGGGTCGGCCCGGAGGGTCGCCTCGAGGGTCGCGCGCCGCGCGTTGTCCTCGCGGTTGACCGAGAACTCGGCCTCCGCCTGCAGCGCCTCGGCCAACGCGTAGCGCGGGGCCGCGTTCCCCGGGGCCTGCGCGCAGGCGCGCTCCAGGGCCTCACGGTCCGGGTGCTGGCCCTCGCCGTGGGCCTCGAGGGCCAGGTGCAAGAGCCCCAGGTGGTAGGCGTCGCGCCAGCGCTCGCCGCCGCGGGCTTCGAGCAGCGCGATCGCCGAAGGCGGCGGGTCGAAGCGCTGGACCTCGGCGGGCTCGGCGTCACCGCTGAGCGCTGCCACGAGCTCGTCGGCGCCGGGCTGGCGGACCCCCACGGCGGGGCCGCCGTCGCGCGCGCTGACCCGCAACGAGTAGCGCCAGTCGCCGGTCTGCTCGCCGACCTCGAGCAGGATCCGGTTCCAGCCCGGGTGGAGGGTCACGCCGACGGCGTTCTGGTCGGCGCGGTAGGGGCGGCGGGCGTCGACCCGGGCCAGCTCCTGGCCGTCGACCCACAGCGCGCTGGCCTCGTCGCTGCCCCAGCGGAGCACGACCTCGGTCGGCTCCTCCACGTGCAGCGCGGTCGCCGCGTAGACCAGGGCCTGGTCGGCCGGCGTGAACAGCGCGTCGCAGTCGATCACCCCCAGCGGCGGCCGCTCCACGGGCTGCATGCGCCAGCCGATCTCGCGGCCCTTGCCCGGGAAGCGCGCGTCGACGTCGAAGGGCTCGGTCGCCGGCGCCTGCGCGCTGCCGAAGCCCGTCCCGCGCTCGTTGTCGAAGGGCCCGGCGAGGGCGAAGCGGGTCACGAAGCCGAGGGCGGCCTCGTCGGCCTCGGCGGCCTCGATCCGCCCCAGGCGGCGGAGGTGCTTGGCGCGGATCAGCCGCGCGCGCGCGGCCCAGCCCGCGGGGAAGCCCGGCTCGAGCAGCTGCCCGCAGGCGGCGATCGCCTCGAGGGAGACCCCCTCTTGCTGGGCGTGGCGGTCGATCCGCTCGAGGAACACCTCGACCTCCGGCGCGCAGGCCTCCGGCGGCATGGCCCCCGAGCGCACCGCGGCCAGCACCTCGCGCAGGGCGCGGCGGTAGGCCGCCAGCGCGGGGCCGTTGCGCCCGCGCGCGGCCGCGGCCAGCCCGGCGTCCTCCGCGGCCTCGGCGGCGGGCAGCAGCACCTGCCCGCTGTCGATCACCGCCAGCGCGTCGCGGGCGGGGACGGTCACCGTCCAGCCCTGCTGGCGGAGGACGACCGCCTGCGAGTCGAGCTGGGCGACCTCGCCTTCGAGCCGCCCCTGGCGGGTGACCACGGTCTCCGCCTGGATCGCGCCCGCGCACACCGCGAGGGCGAGCGCGCAGCTGCGCGCCGAGAGAATCGAGTCGTGCATGGAGAGGCCTACTTGCTCCGGATCAGGTGGGCGTCGGCCCAGTCGGCGCGCCCGAGCACGTGCAGGGACGTGGGGTCGAAGTCGACGATCAAGGTCAGGGTCTCGACGCCGCGGACGTCGATCTCCAGCTGCTTGGGGTCGCTGTCCTTGCGCAGCCCGAGGCCGGCGTCGCCGACCTCCTTGGCCGGCTTGCCGTCGAGCAGCACGCGGAACACGGCGCCGCCGAAGCCGGGCATGCCCAGCCGGCGCACCGAGTCGTCGAGGCCGACCACGCAGCGGAAGGTCGCGAAGCCGCCCTCGAGGCGGTAGTTGAGCTCGGAGTAGGAGTGCACCCCGAGGCCCTTCTCGAACACGCGCCCGCCGAGCTTCAGCGGGCCGCCGGTGACGTTGGTGTCGCGCTTGTAGCCCCAGGTCTCCGCGTCGAAGAGGAAGCCCGAGGGGAACTCCTGCTTGAGGGTCGCCGGGTCGAGGTCGGAGACGTAGACGAAGGAGCCGTTCTTGACCGAGAGCTCGGCCATGCGGTTGGACTCGATCGCGAGCACGCCGTCCTTGGCGAGGGGGTGCTTGAGCTTGAGCACGCCGTTCATGTAGGACTGCAGCAGGCCGCGGACCCGGCTGCCGTCGATCAGCGAGGCCGCCACGTGCAGCCCCGACGGATCCGGCGGGGGGTCGTCGATCAGCGCCACGGTGACCATTTGCACCTCGGCCAGGCGCAGGGAGTGCGTGCCGACCCGGGTGCCGCCCTCGACGTCGGTGTCGATCACGACCCGACCGGGCTGGATCGACTGGATCTCGCCCTTGTAGCTCGCGTCCTTCTGGACCACGAAGTCGTAGGTGCTCTCGGCCTGGATCGTGTCCTCGAGCTGGCGCTCGAGCTCCGGCGAGGTCTCGGGGATCACGGCCTGGATCAGGTCGAGGGAGATCGTCAGCTCGCCGAGCCCGGCGCTGCGGAGCTTGAGCGACTCGTCGTCGCCGCCGGTGATCACTCCGCGCGCCCAGTCGCCGTTGACCAACAAGACCTTGGTCCCGCGAGTCCGCGTGGGCGTCGGCTGGAAGCGCACCGACTTGATCTCGGCCAGCGGGATCGTGCGCCGCGCGGTCTTCAGCGCCGCCGGCTCGCCCTCGATCGCGATCAGCTCCTCTTCGAAGGTCCCCGTGAGCGCGCGGATCTCTTCCGCCGACGCGAGGGCAGCGGCGGCGCAGAGCGCCACCCCCAGATACCGAAGCATGCCAACCTCCCTACCCCGCGAGTGTAACCCGTGGCTGCGCATGTGTTGCACGCGGTCATCGGGGGTTCATCGCTCGGGGTGGGGCCCGAGCGGCCCCCGCGAGCGACTCTCTCCAGCAGCCCGCTGAAGACGCCCTGGACCGCGTTGCTCGCCGGTCACAACCCCTGAGGTTGCTGGACCTCCTCGCGCCTCGCCAGGGCGTCTTCAACGGGCTGCTAGGCTCGAGGTCCGGCCTGACGGACGCGCCAGCGCTAATCGCGGCGACGGACCGAGCACGACTGAGGCCTCGCAGCCTCTCAACGCAGAGGACGCGGAGACGACGCGGAGGGCGCAGAGAGCGCTCTCCGCGGTCCTCAGCGTTCTGGTTCTCCGAGTCTCTGCGTTGTTCGAGCCTGCCCGGTCAGGGGCGCCGGGTGTGGAACTCAGGTTCGAGCCTGTGCGGTAGTGGACCGCCCTCACTCGAACCTAGGTTCCAGCTCAGCCGGTAGCAGACCGCCTCCCCGCGAACCCAGGTTCCAGCCCAGCCGGTAGCAGACCGCCTCCCCGCGAACCTGGGTTCCAGCCCAGCCGGTAGCAGACCGCCTCCCCGCGAACCCGGGTTCCAGCCCAGCCGGTAGCAGACCGTCTCCCCGCGAACCCAGGTTCCAGCCCAGCCGGTAGCAGACCGCCTCCCCTCGAACCCAGGTTCCAGCTCAGCCGGTAGGGGACCGCCTCCCCTCGAACCTAGGTTCCAGCCCAGCCGGTAGCAGACCGCGTCCCCTCGAACCCAGGTTCCAGCCCAGCCGGTAGCAGACCGCCTCCCCTCGAACCTAGGTTCCAGCCCAGCCGGTAGCAGACCGCGTCCCCTCGAACCTAGGTTCCAGGTCAGCCGGTCCAGACCGCGTCCCCTCGAACCTAGGTTCCAGCCCAGCCGGTAGCAGACCGCCTCCCCTCGAACCTAGGTTCCAGCCCAGCCGGTAGCAGACCGCCTCCCCTCGAACCTAGGTTCCAGGTCAGCCGGTCCAGACCGCGTCCCCTCGAAGAAACGTTCGAGCGCGGGCGGTCCTGCCAATCGACGCGACCGCAAGGGGTTGCGCCCGTGCGCGGCAAAGCCGCTGCGCGTCGTTCTGGATTCGTCGTCACAAAACAGCCCGCCCAATTCTCCTTCTAAGTGAGGGGACGCGGTTCCGCGTTCGCTCACGAGTTGGATTTCTTGGTCACGAACGGACCGGGCTATCCCACTTATTCAGTGAGGGAACACGGTGCGGTGCCGCGTTCGCTCGAGGGTTCGGATTTCTCGGTCACGAACGGACCGAGCAAACCGGCTTGTTTAGTGAGGGAACAGGGTGCAGTGCCCTGTTCCCTCGAGGGCGCACACCGATCGGCTCGGTGTGCGCTCAGGGCGAGCAGCGAGTGGTTCGCTGCTCGTCCGCGCGGGCGTCGAAGGGTTCGGCGCGCGTTCGAGCGGCAGCGAATGGTTCGTCGTCGCTCACGGGTGGCAGCGAATCGTTCGCTGTCGCTCACGCGGACGCCGAGTGGCTCGGCGTTCGTTTCGGGTGGCAGCGAATCGTTCGCTGTCGCTCACGGGTGGCAGCGAATCGTTCGCTGTCGCTCACGCGGACGCCGAGTGGTTCGGCGTTCGTTTCGGGTGGCAGCGAGTGGTTCGCTGTCGCTCACGGGTGGCAGCGAGTGGTTCGCTGTCGCTCACGAACTTCAACCGACCCGGAAGGGTCAAGGAAGGAGGGACCGTGAAGGTCCTGATCGAGAGCAAGTTGCTTGCTCTCTACGTGTTCACGCTTCCGCGTGGACTCATGTGTTTGAAGCGCGTCCGCGAGGCCCTGGTGTCTCGTGGCTTCGACGGGCTCGTGCCCGCCGTCGACCGCGCGCTGGAGGTGGTCTCCGACGGGTTGACGCTCGAAGGTGAATTCCGGGGCACGAGCACCGGCGCGATCCACGGCCGCAAAGCGGTCGCGGTGGACGTCGAGCTGGTTCGCGCCCTGGGTGCCTTCGACCAGGCCCTGGGGGCCACGGCGAAGGCGTTTGGTCCCGACTCACCGCGAGGCGAGTCGGCCCAGCGCCTGCGTCGAACGGTGTTTCCCGACGGCATTGGCCCGGTGTGCATGCTCCCTTTCGTGGAGAAGGCAGGCCAGGTCACGTTCATGCTGGAGCGGCTCGAATCCGAGCCCGCCCTGGCGCGAGCGGTCGCCGAGCTGGGGCACACCCGGCTCGTGGAGCGGCTGACCGAGCTCACCGCGCGTTACAGCGCGGTGGTCCAGGTCACCAAGCCGACCTTCGAGCAGGTGCGCGAGGCGCGCCGCGCGGGGCAAGAGGAGCTGAGCCGGGTGACGGTCAAGCTGCTCGCGCGCCGCGTGGACGACGACCTCGCGCCCGAGGAAGCCGAGGCCCTCGACGAGGCCCTCGGCGAGATCCTCGGGCACCAGGAGGCGATCCGTCGCCACCGCCGCCGGCGCCACCACCCCCACGGCGTCGAGGACGAGCCTGAGCTCGGCTTCGACGACGAGGAGGACGACGCGTCGGAGGCGGGCCCGGTGCCCGAGGACGACACGGCTGACGAGACGGAGCCTGGCGATCCCGCCACGCCCCCGATCGCCCAGCCGCTGGATCCGCCGCTGGCGGATCACGACGGGGCGGGCACGGGCGCAGCCTAGGCTGCGCGCATGGTCGCCCTATTCTCAGGGGCGGGGGGAGCCACGCTCTCCCCGCCCCACCTTTCGCGTGGGTGGGTGGCGACAGAAGCGAAGGACGACCTTGGGGCGGCAGCTACCAGGTTTGGGAGACTTCGTAACAGTCATTGGTTCCATGCGAGATGACACCAGGAGACTCGCTGCCCGCCCTTTGGCCCTGCCCGCATGAGGGTGAGCGGCTCTCTAGAGGGGTACACGGCCGCAAGTAGCAAGGCGTTTGGGTCGATCCTGGGCGAGAGCTACAAGGAAGGTGAGCCAAGATTGGACGACCGATCTGAATAACCAGCAATCTTGATGATCCCCCCCAGGGGCGCAATGGGCGAGATTGAGATCGTGTCTAGTTGCCCCTACCTGGTTTACGTCGTGAGTGCGACCCGCGGCGCGCTCCCTATGGAGAACGTGGAGGAGGTCTTGCGGTTCAGGGAACCGACCCCTTTCCAGGCCAGGCACCCGAGCGTACGAGGGCTGATGCGTCTGCGCGGGAGCACCTGCCCCGTGGTGGATCTGGGGCACGTGCTCACCGGCGACTCGTGCAGGGCGCCACGCAGGATCATTAGCCTCGTGGTCGAGGGCCGTCGCGTGGGGTTGGTCGTGGACGAGGTCGAGCGGGTCGACCTGCTGCTGACGCATCTGCACATGGACCACATCCAGGGTCTGGGCTTCTTCGAGCCCTTCTTTCGCCCGACGATC
>Ga0209273_10001848_pt1 | contig 17575 bp, 15 predicted proteins | sample tdAd471_FD_187126 | JGI IMG/M metagenome (GOLD analysis project Ga0209273, IMG submission 187126) | Marine sediment microbial communities from the Atlantic coast under amendment with organic carbon and nitrate - tdAd47.1 (SPAdes)... | ecosystem: Environmental > Aquatic > Marine > Coastal >...
TTGGCATCAACGCCTTGTGGGGGCTTTGGGGCGTCCTCCCGATGGCTATAGCTGTGAACTCAAGATCGATGGGCTTGCCGTATCGCTTACCTACGAAGACGGACGTCTTGTCCGCGCCGCCACCCGTGGCGACGGGGCTGTCGGGGAAGATGTAACAGCGAACGCCAGGGCGATTCGCTCGGTCCCAATCGTGTTGCGTGGGAAGGCGCCTGCGGTACTTGAAGTTCGGGGCGAAATCTACTTGCCCGTCTCGGAGTTCGAATCTCTGAACCGTCGACAGGCTGAGGCGGGAGAGCCGCCGTATATCAACCCTCGGAACACCGCTGCAGGGTCAGTTCGACAGAAGGATCCATCGATTACAGCATCGCGAAACCTCGCTGTGTGGATCTACCAAACAGGTTTCGTTGCAGGAGGTCCGTCGCTTGATTCGCACACTGCTCAGATGGAGTGGCTCTCGGACCTCGGCCTCCGTGTCAACCCTGCAAACCGCACCGTCGAGGATTTCGTGCACGTCAAGGCCTACATCGACGAGGCAACCAATCACCGCCACGATCGCGATTACGAAACAGACGGCATTGTTGTCAAAGTCGACTCCCTCGCGAGTCAGGTCGAGGTTGGATTCACCGCCCGCTCCCCACGATGGGCCATCGCCTACAAGCTCCCTCCTGAGGAAAAGAACACCGTCTTGCGTTCTATCGAGATCAACGTCGGCCGCACTGGCGCTGTGACTCCGTATGCAGTCATGGAGCCGGTGTTCGTTGGGGGAGTGACCGTGACAAACGCGACGCTGCACAACGAGCGGGAAGTGCACCGCAAGGATGTCAGGCCAGGCGATACCGTGGTTGTCCGACGAGCCGGTGATGTGATTCCGGAGGTCGTCGGACCGGTCCTCGGCATGCGTCCCAAGGGTCGTCGGAAATGGCACATGCCCGAACTATGCCCCTTCTGTGCCAACCCAATCGTGCTTCCCGAGGGTGAGGCGAAGGCAAAGTGCACGGGGGGATTCACCTGCGGAAGCCGCCTTCGGGAGTATCTCTACCACTTCGGATCACGTGGAGCGATGGACATTGAGGGTCTTGGCTACCGAACGGTGGACGCGTTGGTATCGGCTCAGTTGATCGCGGATCCAGCTGACATCTACGACCTTGGTGTCGATGACGTGCTTCAGCTCGATGGCTTTGCCCAGATCTCGGCGACCAACCTCGTTGCCTCGATTGCCGCTTCGAAACAACGTCCGTTGGGCAAGTTGCTGTTTGGCCTCGGCATCGACCATGTTGGGGCCACTGTTGCGCGGGTGGTTTCGGAGCACTTTCGCTCGATTGAAGCCATCGGTTCGGCTTCTACGGAGGAGATTTCCGAGATCGACGGAATCGGCCCAGAGATCGCTGCATCTATCCACGGTTGGTTTGCCGATGCAGATAACAGGGCCCTGCTCGCCAGGCTGAGGGCCGCCGACGTTGTCTTTGAACTTCAGCGACGGACGGGCGACATTCTGCCACAGTCGTTGGCGGGGACCGTGTTCGTGATTACTGGCACGCTCGAGGGGTTCACCAGGGACGAAGCCAAAGAAGCTGTTGTGCAACGTGGGGGAAAGGTCACCGCATCGGTGTCATCCAAGACGTCGGCTCTGATCGCGGGGGAGAGCGCAGGCTCGAAGCTTACGAAGGCCGAAACCCTTGGCGTACCCGTGCTCGACAGCGAAGCCTTCCTCAGGCTCCTAGACGAAGGGCCTGACGGGCTGTTCTAGTTATCCGGCGTCACCGAAAGCAGAACCTCGAGGTGTGCTGAGTCCTCCATCGTGACGACGCCGGTGACGACGGGCACGTCGAAATCTGAGAGGACGATATCGGTTTCGCCCTGTATCGAGAGCGACCCGTCGGCTTCGACTCTGACTTGTACCTGCCAGGTCGTCGGCAGCGAGATTCCGTTTACCGTCAGGTTCCCGACGACATCGAACCCCACTGGGATCCCCACCGTTGCTGACGCCGGCAGTTCGAAGTTGCGTGCGGCGAACGTTCCTTCAGGGAAGTCAGCAAACCACCCACGGACTCTGCCGTCGCGCCGGGATTGGTCAGATGTGAATGACTGCATGTCGAGCGTGAATACGAAGGCCCCTCCAGGCTCGACGGTGCCCGTGACGTTCGTCGACTCTCCAACTCCCTGCGTCGAGAGGCCCTGGAGGATTTCAGGGACGGTGTATGTCACAATCGCAGAAGACACCGTGAACGAGGCTGCCAGATCGTCGGCAACGGACACTTCACCCGATAGCCCGGTGGCTGCCACCGTCGTCGGCGTGCCTTCCCCGCCGCCGTCGGCAGCGGGTGCCGTTGTGGTGACGAGAGGCACGTCGTCGAGTGACAGATCACCGTCAGCGACATTGCCTCTTCCGAAGAGGCCAACGCCAAGTCCAAGTGCGATCACGATCGGGACGGCCGCAAGCCACATCGGCGCCTTGGACGATGCCAGAAGCGGGACGAGAAACCCGAGGGTGACAAAGATGATTGCCGCAAGGGGAGTCGCATAGCCAAGAAGGTTGTCGAGGATGAACGTGTTCCCAAGGGTGACGGCAAGCATGGCTGCGATGAAGCCACCGAACATCGACCACGCGAATACCTTGAGCGCGCTGTCTCCGGCGCGGAGCCTTCTCCAAAGGAGCCCAGATGCAACGCCGAGCACAATGGCGGCAAGCACAACGGTGAGACTGTTAGCTACGAGTTCGTCTGGTGAGCGAAGGAAGAAGGCGATGACGGCAGCGACGATTGCTGCAATGGCTCCGGCGACGGCACCGGCGAGAGCCGGGGGCCAGGTGTCGGGGTCGTATTGGTAGGTGTCGGTCATCGGATTCCTTCATGTCGGGTCTGGGCGATCGCGATCGAACTGTCTATTGAACGGTGAAGGTCCACACGAGCGTTCCCACATCAATCTGGCTCGGGCCGCCAATCCATGATGCGACCACTGTGTGATCGCCAGAGGACCACCGCTCGATCACTTTGCCCTCGCCTGGGGTGAACTGGTGCCTTCCTGTCTCGATGATCGAATCGACGTCCTCATCGGGAATGGCGATGCCGTCGATCACGAACTGCACCCCATAGTTTGGAAGCAGGTCGATAACAACCTTGATCGGGTTGGTGACCAGATCCCCGTCCCGTGGCGAATAGCTCTCGACTGCTGCTGGCAGTTGCTCGGGATCTCCTGAAGGGAGGAATAGGACTGAACCGCCAATGATTGCAACCAGAGCAAGCGCAAGCAGCGCATAGGTGATTCGGTAGCCGGTCGTGTTCATCGGCAGGGATGGTAGGAGCAGCGTGCGGGAACGCAGACCCTAGGCGCCGCACTACCGTGGCGGCATGCAGATCAACCCAGTGCTGGCCAGCCTCGGCAACTACCCGATTGCCACCATCCATCAGCGCGCAATCGACAGGCGAGAGGCGGGTTTGACGGTTATTGACTTCTCGATTGGCGATCCGACCGAACCGACACCTTCATTCATTCCCGAAGCTCTTCGCAATGGTGTCCCCTCCATTTCTCAATACCCGACCTCGCAAGGTAGGGCCGACCTGAGAGAAGCCATTGCGGGTTGGGTCGATCGCCGGTTCGGTGTCGCTGTTGACCCTTCCACCCAGATTGTGCCGACGAGCGGCTCGAAAGAATCGATCTTCAACAGCCATTTTGCCTTCGTAGATCGAGCCGCAGGCGATGTCGTTGCGTTCCCAAGCCCCGGATACCCCGTGTACGAGCGCGGTGCGCTGTTCTCAGGCGCTGAGCTGTACCGGGTCGTCTTGTCCGGCGATTTCGTGATGCGGGCCTCTGATTTGCCCGCCGACATCCTCTCGAGAGCAGCCATTGTGTGGACATGCTCGCCTCACAACCCGGCAGGTTCTGTGACAACGAATGCCGAGATGCGCGAACTCTATGAAGCGTGTCGGAGCACGGGAACATGGCTGTTCTCTGACGAGTGCTACGCAGATACCTATGAGGAAGACTCGTTTCCGCACGGTCCAGGTTCTGTGCTGCAAGTCGCCGACGAGGGGTTCGCTGGGGCTCTTTCTTATCTGTCGCTTTCGAAGCGATCAGGGATGACAGGCTACCGATCGGGTGCCATCGTGGGCGATGCAACGGCGATCAAGGCTCTCAAGGAATTACGGTCCACGACGGGAACGGCTTCACCCGATTTTGTGCAGCAAGCAGCTGTCGCGGCTTGGTCCGACGACCAACATGCCGCAGATCGTCGAGCGATCTTTGCCGAGAAGCGACGCATCCTCGGAAGAGCCTTCTCTGAGCTTGGACTCGACATCGTCGGGTCGAAGGCTGGTCTCTATTTGTGGGTCGCCGTAGAGGACGACCTTGCTGTGACCGATCGATTACTTGAACGCGGTGTCGTCGTATCGCCTGGCCGCTTCTTCGGCGAAGGTGGTGAGGGCTATATCAGGCTCGCGTTGGTGCCTGGCATTGACGAGTGCGAACAGGCAGCGACGGAACTCGTCGAAGCGCTGCGCTGAACAAAGGGAGACCCATGACACACGAAGCCCTCATAGACGCAGCCTACGCAGGAGACATCAATCCACAGCAGGCCCGAGAGGCCGTCCTCGCGACGATCGCCTCGCTCGACGCTGGGGAGATTCGAGTCGCGGAAAAGCGTGGCGACGAATGGGTCGTCAACCAATGGATCAAGCGTGCAATCTCTCTCTACTTCCGAATCATGGAGGTTCGAACCTTCGGCGCAGGACCGTTCGAGTACCACGACAAGGTGCCAACGAAGACCGGGCTCGCTGAAGCAGGGATCAGAGTCGTGCCCCCAGGCACGATTCGCTACGGAGCATTTTGCGAACCGGGCGTGGTTGTCATGCCAGGGTTCGTCAACATCGGTGCCTACGTGGGAAAGGGCACGATGGTTGACACATGGGCAACCGTCGGGTCGTGTGCCCAGATAGGGCAAAACGTCCACCTTTCAGGCGGCGTGGGAATTGGAGGCGTTCTTGAGCCACCGGGAGCTCGCCCCGTCATCGTGGAAGACGGTGCGTTCATCGGGTCACGAAGCATCATCGTAGAGGGCGCCATCGTCGAGGCGGGAGCGGTCGTGGCCGCCAACACGACAATCACCGCATCGACTCCGATAATCGACGTCACAGGTCCAGAGCCGATTGAGCGGAGAGGCGTTGTCCCTGCGAATGCCGTTGTCGTGCCCGGCACGAGACCCAAGCAGTTCCCTGCTGGAACCTACGACCTGCAATGTGCGCTCATTATCGGGCAACGTACGGAATCCACGGACGAGAAGACGTCACTCAACGACGCTCTCCGTACGTTTGAGGTCCAGGTGTGAGGAGACCCGTTTGAGCCTGCTTGAACTGCTCATCGAGATCATCGACATACCTTCGGTGACGGGCGATGAAGCGGAGCTTTGTGCGTGGGTCGAGGATCGGTACAGCGATGACTATCGCTGTGTTCGTGTCGGGAACTCAGTCGTTGTCGGAGCGTCACCGACGGACCGGCCGTTCTACGCGTTCTACGCTCACCTCGATACCGTCCCGGTGCAAGGTGATCCCAAAGCACGAATCGCAGGTGATCGGCTTGTCGGTCTCGGTGTCTCCGACATGAAGTCGGGCCTTGCCGTGATGCTCGGGCTGCTCGACGACCCTGAACCCGATGCCGCTGACATCGTGTGCGTCTTCTACGACAAAGAGGAGGGGCCATCGGCCGAGAACGGGCTTGAAGGTGTGTTGGATGAATGTCCTTGGCTCACTGATGCGGAGCTTTCGATCGTCATGGAGCCGACGGATCTCAATCTCGAACTCGGGTGCAACGGCGTTCTGAACGCTGATGTGATATTCGACGGCTCGTCAGCCCACGCGGCGCGGCCGTGGCTAGGCGAGAATGCAGTGACAAAGGGTGGAAGTTGGCTCGCCAAACTCGACGCACTCGAGCCAGAGCCAGTGGACATTGGAGGCTTGATCTATCGCGAGGTCTTCTCAGTGACCCAAGCACACGGCGGAATCGCGAACAACATCATCCCTCCCACATTCGTGATCAACCTGAATTATCGGTTCCCCCCGATCTATTCAATTGACGAGGCCGAGGTCCGACTGAGAGCAATTGCTGCTGATGCCGACCGAATCATCGTCAAGGACGCGGCACCGGCTGGTCTGATAGATCTCGAGAAGGATGCGGTAAAGCGACTCGACCGTGTCATCGGCCGCGATCAGATCGCAAAGCAAGGCTGGACGGACGTCGCGAGGCTCACAGCCAGAGGCGCAACCGCTGTCAACTACGGACCAGGGGAAGTCGCCCAGGCACACCAAGTTGACGAGTCGATGCCAATCGAGAATCTCGCCGTTGCCTACGACGTCGTGCGGCGGTTTCTCACGGAGGGCTGAAGCGGTTCGAGCATGAATCGCGGCAGGAACAGAGCAATCAGCGGGCCCATGCCGAAGGCGAAGAGGGCGGTGCCGATGCCAACGGTTCCTCCAAGGAACCAACCGATCACAAGCACGGTGACTTCGATGCCAAACCGCGCCACGCCAACATTGATTCCGCGGGCGGCCAGACCGGTCATCAGCCCGTCACGAGGGCCAGGGCCGAGTCCGGCACCGATATACATTGCTGAACCGACGCCCACGATCAAGATTCCACCGAGTAGTAGCGAGAAGCGGAGGATGAGGCCGTCGACGCTTTCGGGTGCAATCCAGAGGCACACATCAATGACGACTCCGATAAGCACGATGTTGGCGACCGTCCCGATACCAAAGCGTTCCTTTAGGGGAATCCACAGAAGCAGTACCAGCATCCCCGTGATGATGCCGACGGTTCCGAGAGGAATGCCGGTACGCACGGAGATCCCCTGATGGAGCACTTCCCATGGCGAAAGGCCAAGTCCTGACACGACCTGCATCGTGACGCCAATCCCGAACATGAGCAGCCCTACGAGGAGTCTTGGCAGGCGTCGCTTCAGTTCGACTGTCGAGGGGAGAGGCAGCATTCGTCCACGGTACCGGTGTGTATGCCGGGTGCTGCCGCAACGTCTCGCCTTGTCGGTACCATCTGCGCCATGCCAGTCGAAATTGACATCGCCAGAGTCGCGAACCTCGCTCGGATTGCCCTGAGCGAAGAAGAGCTTGCGTCCTACGCAACGCAACTCGGGAACATCCTCGAACACGCGGAGCGGGTGCAAGCACTGCCGACTGAAGGTGTCGAGCCGACTTCCCACCCATTGCCACTTGTCAACGGGTTCCGACCAGACGAAGTCGTCGAATGCCTCGACAGGGACTCGTTCCTTGCGGAGGCTCCCGATAGCCAGGACGGGCAATTCCGCGTGCCGAGAATTCTTGGTTGAACGTGAGCGATCTAGCTGACCTTTCAATAGCAGACGCTGCCGCTGGCCTTCGGTCCGGCGACTTCACTTCGGTCGAACTCCTTGAAGCTGTCACGCGGCGGGCCTCAGTCACCGAAGCACAGCTCCACTCGTACTTGACACTTGATGCCGAGGGTGCGAGACGTGCAGCAGGTGCCGCCGACGCAGCATTCGCCGCTGGGGAGGATCGTGGCCCGCTCCAAGGCATACCTCTTGCCCTCAAAGACAACATGTGCACGATCGGTGTGGAGACGACGGCCGCAAGCCAAATCCTCGCCGGCTGGAAGCCTCCCTATGACGCGACGGTCGTCAAGCGGCTCCGTGCTGGTGGCGCTGTGCTCACAGGCAAGACGAATCTGGATGAATTCGCGATGGGATCCTCCACGGAGAACTCGGCGTTTGGCGAGACACGAAACCCATGGAATCCTCGGTACGTGCCAGGCGGGTCGTCTGGGGGATCCGCAGCAACGGTTGCCGTCGGTTCAGCCTTCGGGTCGTTCGGATCGGATACGGGAGGTTCGATTCGCCAGCCTGCCGCGCTGTGTGGGGTAGTCGGCATGAAACCCACCTACGGCTTGGTTTCGCGGTACGGGTTGATCGCGTTTGCATCATCCCTCGACCAGATTGGTCCCTTCTCGCGGTCGGTGGCAGATTCAGCAACGCTCCTCGATGCGATTGCTGGCTGGGACCGATTTGACTCCACGAGCATCGAAGGCGAGGTACCGAATCTTGCGGGCTCACTCGACAAGGGAGTGAGCGGTCTGCGGATTGGCGTGGTGACCGAACTCATGGGTGAGGGGATCGATCCGCAGGTCAAGGCGGCTGTCTCCTCGATGATCGCCTCCCTCGAAGGCGCAGGCGCCGAGATTGTCGATATCAGCCTTCCAAGCACCGAATACGCCCTCTCCGCCTACTACCTCATCGCTCCGGCCGAGTGTTCAGCCAACCTCGCCCGCTTCGATGGGGTTCGGTATGGCCATCGATCGTCCAGTGAGGGCACCACCGAGGACATGATGTCGTTGACAAGGGCAGAAGGCTTCGGACCCGAAGTCATTCGGCGGATTCTGCTCGGCACCTATGCATTGTCCGCCGGCTACTACGACGCCTTTTACGGGCAGGCTCAGCGAGTCCGAACCTTGGTCCGAAACGACTTCGCTTCAGCGTACGGGGATGTCGATGTGCTCGTCTCGCCGACGAGCCCTACGACAGCATTCCCTGTCGGAGAGCGTGCCGCGGACCCCATCGCGATGTACTACTCGGATGTCTGCACGATCCCTTCGAACCTTTCAGGTGATCCTGCGATTTCGGTGCCGGTCGGTCTTGACGACAAGGGTCTTCCGATCGGCTTCCAGATCATGGCCCCTGCCCTTGGCGAGGAGATGATGTATCAGGTCGCAGGCGCGGTCGAGCAGCTTGCCGCTTTCACGGCCCGTCCGGAGCTCGCTTCCTCGGAGGTGGTTGCACCATGACGGCGCCGAAGGGTTGGGAGGCCGTGATTGGGATTGAAACGCATGTTGAGCTGTCCACCGAGTCAAAGATGTTCTGCGGTTGCCCAGCGACCATCCCGGACGACCCGAATACTGCTTGCTGTCCGGTGTGCCTCGCTCTTCCCGGTGCGCTGCCAGTGCCAAACCAGAAAGCGATAGACGGCATTGTCACGATCGGAACGGCCCTCGGGTGCACGATTAATGAATCATCGCTTTTCTACCGGAAGAACTACTTCTACCCGGACCTTCCAAAGAACTATCAGATAAGTCAGTACACGTTTCCTGTGTGCGAGTTTGGCAGTCTTGAGGTGCCGGTGGACGGCGAGCCGACGACCGTCGGCATCACACGGGTTCACATGGAGGAGGACACGGGAAAGAGCTCCCACGTCGGGGACGGCGGCGGTCGCATCCATGATGCTGAATACACGCTGCTCGATTTCAACCGTGCCGGTGTTCCCCTTGTCGAGGTCGTGACGGAGCCTGATATTCGGTCAGCTGAGCAGGCCCGAGCGTACGGCGCCGAGCTCCAGCGAATTGTGCTTGCCCTCGGTGTGTCCGATGCCAGGCTCGAAGCCGGTTCAATGCGGTTTGACGCCAATGTGTCGGTTCGTCGCGTCGGTACCGTCGAACTCGGAACGCGAACGGAGACGAAGAACGTCAACTCCCTGAGATCGCTGCAGCGTGCGATTGCCTTTGAAATCGACCGCCAGGTCAAGGTCATCGAGGATGGAGGGACCATCGTTCAGGAAACGAGACACTGGAACGAGGACAAGGGTGTCACGACCTCCATGCGGACGAAGGAGGAGTCCGAGGACTATCGCTACTTCCAAGACCCAGACCTTCTTCCGCTCGCCGTGTCTGCTGAATGGCAAGAACGGGTGCGAGCATCTCTGCCTGAGCTGCCTGCATCAGTTCGCGCTCGCTTCGCTGACGCCGGTCTTGACGCCAACACCGTCGAGATTCTGGTCGACAGCCCCGAGCTTGCAGTGTTGTTCACAGAAGCGGTTGCCGCTGGCGCAGACGGCCGCAACGTTGGAAACTGGTTGACGGGCGAGGTGATTGCTCACGCGCGGCGCGAGGACTACCCGCTCTCGGAATCCAAGCTCACGTCCAGACACCTCGTTGAACTCGCCCAGATGGTCGACGAGGGCAAGCTCTCCTCATCGGCCGCGAGGGAGGTGCTGACGTCAGCCATGGACGAAGGTGGAAGCCCCGCAGACATCGCTTCAGCCAAGGATCTCCTCCAAGTCTCAGACTCAGGTGCCCTTGAAACTGCCGTGGACATCGTGATTGCAGACAACCCCGATGCCGTGGCGAAAGTTGTTGGCGGGGATATGAAGCCGATCGGTTTCCTCATGGGGCAGGTCATGCGTCACATGGCCGGGAAGGCCGACCCCAAGGTTGTGCAGCAGATTCTCAGGGACAAGACCAAGGGATGACAGCGTGACCGCGAACGGCAGCACAGACACAAGGCCGAAGGTTGTGATTGCTGAGGCAATCTCCGACGCGGGCGTTGCGGCACTTTCTGCAACCTGCGATGTTGTTGATGTCGTTGGGGTCGACCGCGACAAGGTCATGGCCGCCCTCAGCGACGCCTCAGCTCTCATCGTTCGATCGGCAACGTTGGTCGATCGGGAACTAATCGAAGCCGCTCCACATCTTGAGGTGGTGGGCCGAGCAGGGATCGGCGTCGACAACATTGACCTCGATGCTGCCACCGAACACGGTGTGCTTGTCGTCAACGCACCGAATGCAAACACCATCTCGGCAGCTGAGCACACGATGGCGCTGATTCTGGCCCAGGCTCGGCGCATCGCCGAGGCCGACCGGAGCCTCAGAGACGGGAACTGGGACCGCAAGCGCTTCCAGGGCATGGAGTTGCACGGCAAGACACTCGGCATACTCGGCCTTGGAAAGATTGGGACACTCGTCGCTCAGCGCGCATCAGCGTTTGGGATGAAGATCATCGCGTACGATCCCTATCTGTCTCGTGATCGGGCTAGACGGCTCGGTGTCGAGTTGGTGGAGATTGAAGAAGTCTTCGCACGCGCTGAGGTAATCACCGTGCACCTCCCACGCACGCCGGAGACCGAGAACATCATCGACGCCGATGCAATCGCAAGAATGCGTGACGGCGTGCGCATCATCAATGTCGCACGGGGTGGAATCGTCAACGAGGCCGATCTCGCAGCAGCGGTGCTGTCAGGAAAGGTCGGTGGGGCAGCAGTCGATGTCTTCGATGTCGAGCCGGCGACGGACAGTCCGCTGTTTGGTGTCTCGGCCGTCACAGTCACCCCTCACCTCGGAGCGAGCACGAAGGAAGCCCAAGACAAAGCCGGCCTGGCTGTGGCGGAGGCTGTTGCCGAGGCACTCGCCGGTCAGCTGGTCCTCTCCGCTGTCAATCTCGATCTCGGTGCCACTGTGTCGAGCGAGGTAAAGCCGTTCATTGCGTTGGCAGAGCAGCTCGGAAGGATTTTCGTGGTCCAAGCCAAAGGACTTCCGACCGAACTCATCGTGACCGCGCGAGGCAACCTGGCAGCCGAGCCCGTGCGTCCGCTGGCGTTGTCTGCCCTCAAGGGGATTCTGTCAGGAAGTTCAGACGAAGCCGTTTCCTATGTCAACGCTCCGCTGATTGCCCAGGCGAAGGGCATCACTGTCGTTGAGGAAGCACAGCCTGACCTTGAGGACTACCAGTCGGTTATTCGGCTGACCGGCGTTGTTGACGGCGAACTCAGAACCGTCGCTGGAACATACATGAGCCGTAAGGGGGCCGTCCTCGTCGGCGTCGACGGCTATGCGATCGAGGTTCCCCTCACGAAGCACATGATGCTTGTCCGCAATGACGACTCGCCAGGATGCATCGGCCGCGTAGGCAGTTACCTGGGTGACCGTGCCCACAATATTGCAGACATGGTCGTCGGTCGAGCGCCAGACGGGTCAGGAGCGATGATGGGTATCGCGCTGGAGGCAGTGGTACCGCCAGAAGACGTTGCCGGTCTGCTCAGTCTCCATGGCATCTCAGCAGTCCGCTACATCGACCTTCCGTAGGTCGCCTCAGACTTCCCGTCCTGCGAACCGGTTGGTCGCCAGCCACATAAGCCCAGCGCTGAGAACGACCGTGACGCCTATCGCTGGCCAGTATTCAAAAGCGCCACCGTCCATCAACTCGACGGTCGCTCTCGTAAGTCTCCCCGGAAGTGCGTCTCCGACGGCGGGAACCAGGTACAGCAAACCCGAAACGATGAGAGCCACAATCGCTATCACCGATGTCACGAGCACCGAGCGGACGAATGATGCAATGGCCGTGACCACAGCGATGATGAAGCCGACATAGACGACGAACAGCAGCGCTCCCGTCCACACGTCTGCACTGGGTGGTGTGCCGAGGAGTACGTCGGTCAGAATGAGTGCCACTCCGGCACCAATCAATACGCTGACCGCTGCAAGCCCGAAGGTCGTTACGAACCGTGGAGCGACGATGCGCGGGATCGATGCCCGCGATCTGAGGAATACGGCAATCTCACGCTTTGCGTCGAAGCTCATCGACATTGCGGCGAAGATGGCGATGCCCACAAGACCGAGTTGTTCGACATTGCCAAGGTATTGGACAATCCCCTCGTACGGGGTCGGCTCAGGCACGGTGATCTCAATTCCGCCAGAGACCTCCTTGAGTAGATCGGGAAGAATCTTTGCCAGTGCTGGGCCAAGGAGCCCCGACAGTATGAAGAGTCCTGGCAGCACAAGGATGCGATAGGTTCGAAGCATGCGAAGCCATTCGAGGCGCCAGAGGTTCACTCTGTCACCTCCAGAAACACGTCTTCAAGAGTCCGCTTAATCGGCGTGACGGCCGTCACCGGAGCGCTCAGTTTGCCAGCATGGCGAACGATTGATTCCCTCACCGCGACCGCAGATGAACCAACGACGATGACCGACGATCCAACAACCTTGACCGTTTCTACCCACTCCTGATCGACGAGGGACGCGACGACGGCGCCGGGATCTTCGGTATCGATGCGGTAGGTGCGTTCCGTGCCGTGGATAGCGAGCAGCCGCTCGAGAGAGCCCTCGTACACGATCTCGCCGGCAGAGAGAATGCCAATTGTGTCGCACACCTGCTCTACGTCATCGAGGATGTGGCTCGAAAAGATGACCGTGGATCGTCCCTTAAGCGCACGCACCAGGTCAAGCACCTCCTTGCGGCCCTTGGGATCGAGAGCTGCAGCGGGTTCATCGAGGAGAATCAGATCAGGATCCGCGACAACGGTCGAAGCAAGGCCGAGTCGCTGCAGCATTCCGCGCGAATAGCCTCCCACCTTGCGGTCGGCAGCGTCGCTGAGGCCGGCCGTCTCAAGTACTTCGGAGATTCTGGCCTCAGCAATTTCCTTCTGTGCGAGCGATCTGGCGAGCGAGACAACCTCTCGGCCTGTCAGCCAACGGTCGAAGAGGGGGGTGTCAGGAAGCACTCCAACCTCGGATGCGACCATCACGATGCTTCCCGATGTCGGCGTTCTGAGGCCTGCGAGGAGCGACAGCAGCGTGGTCTTTCCCGCTCCGTTGGGTCCGACGAGCCCGTATACCGATCCGCGGTCCACCGAAATGTTCACGTTGCTGAGTGCTTTTGTCTGACCGTACGCCTTTGCGATGGACGATGTCACGACGGTTTGTTCGGGTGTCGCAGTCATCCGATGACCCACCATGTCGCCCACCCGGCTGCCAAGCCGTACAACCCGGCCACGACGTCATCCATTGTGACGCCAAGTGCGCCAGGGAGTCGTTCTGCCTGAGGAACACCAGGTAGCACCTTGAAGATGTCTGCAAGTCTGGCGACGACGACCGCAACGACCCACGGGATCCCGCCGAGACCGATTACGGCGATGAATGTGCCAGCCATTTCATCGATCACGATCCATCCCGGGTCGGCATGATCGCGAGCGAACGGTGCCGACGACCACATCGACAAACCAAGGAACACCGCAAACACCACCGCATGGATCCACCAGGCGTAGCCAATGAGGATCATGCTCGCGAGAGCTGCGAGAGCCGCACCGAATGTGCCGGCGCCGTTGTCAGAACCCCACAGCTTCGAGGGTATGAGTCCGACGGAGAACCCGGATGCGACGAATCGGTGCATGGTCGAACCGTAGGCGGGTCGGTTCTGATACCGGTCGAAACACCACCACAATGGAGCAAAGCCACACCATTGGCGTGGGCGTCAATTGGGAGTAAGGAACGCAGATGAGACCAGCCCAACTCGGCGACTATCGCATCCCGTCAGATGTCCAACGGCACCCCGCAGGGGACAAAGCGGTATTCGTCGTCTCGAGAATGGACTTGGTCGAGGATCGGTACGAGCGGCAACTCTGGATGTGGAACGGTCACGACATCTTCCCCATTACTGACGGTGTAGCGGACAACTCACCTCGATGGTCTCCAGACGGCACTGTGCTGGCCTTCCTCTCCAAGAGCGATGACCCCGATGCCACGGCCCAGATCTTCCTGAGAACGGGTTATGACGACCTCGAACCATTGACGGCGTTTGACGACGGGGTTGTTGAATTTGGCTGGTCCCCTGACGGATCGAAGATTGTCGCCGTTGTCTCCGAGTTGGTCGACGGTATAGACACTCCCGACGAACGGCTGCGAGCACCGCGCCGCATCAGCGCACCATCGTTCCGATACGACGACAAGTCGTGGACCTACAACAAGCGAACACATCTGTGGGTCGTTGACATTGCATCGGGAGATGTCGTCAAGATCACCGATGGAGATTCGTCCGAAGCAAGTCCTGCGTGGTCACCAGATGGTGCGACCGTTGCGTACCTCGGCTCGAACGACCCAAGGCGATGGGTCGATTCCCTAGGAACTGTCTCTGTGGTCGAGGTCGACGGTGGTGCGTCGAGGCCACTGACGTCAAGGGGCGAGTGGCAATGGGTTGGTTTCACAGACGAAGGAATCCCGCTCGTCGTCGGCATGCCTGGAGAGGTACCGTCGCTTGACCTTCCACAGGTGTGGCGAGTGCCAGCACCCGGGTCCCTGATGCCCCTCGTATCCGTCGATGTTCATATCACGGCGAGTGGGTCGATGGGCTCGGCTGGGGCGCCGGTGGCAACAAAGGATGGCACAGTCCTATGTGTGGCAGAGGACAGGGGTCGCGTCAGCCTCATCGAGGTATCGGATACGACGATGTCGACGATTGTTGGTGGAAAGCGGGAGATCACAGGGTTTGCCAGAGGCGTCGACTCCACAGACATTCTCTTCACCTACTCGACGGCGACCCAACCTGGTGCGCTGCGACGGGTGCTTGAGGGACATGAAACAATGCTCTCTGATCTCAATCAGGGATTCGCCGAAGCGGCAAACCTCGTCGAACCAACAGAGTTCACGTATAAATCGGACGGCGCAACAATTCATGGCTGGGTGCATCTTCCTCCGGGTGAAGGGAAAGTTCCCCTTTTGTTCAACATCCACGGAGGACCTGCTGCTCAATACTCTTGGGGCTTCTTCGATGAATTCCAGGTCTATGTCGGTGCCGGATATGGTGTTGTGTCGGTGAACCCAAGAGGGTCGTCTGGGTATGGCGTTGACCATGTCAAGGTGCCCATTGGTCGCTGGGGAGACGAAGTGCCGCCGGACCACAGCGATCTCAGGGCTGCTCCCTACGAGGCCGCCAAGCAGTTCGAGCGGCTCGATGTCGACCGCATGGCAATCATGGGCGGTTCTTACGGAGGTCTTTCGACGGTCATGATCACGTCGATGGACCAGAATTACGTGTCTGCTGTCGCCGAACGCGGTGTGTATAACTTCGTGTCGTTTGCCGGGACGACGGATATCCCGTGGTTCGTTCAGCTCTACATCGGCGCAACGCTGCCCGATGGTGCCGATGCGCTGTGGAGGGCATCGTCCCTTTCGAGAGCCCACCACATCACCACACCGACCCTCGTGATCCACTCCGAGCACGACTATCGGTGCCCGGTGGAGCAGGGCCAACAGCTCTTCTCGATGCTCTATCAGTCGGGGGTCGAAACCGAGTTGTTGTTGTTCCCAGAAGGCGAGGGTCATGAACTCTCGCGTTCAGGCACGCCGAAGCACCGAGTGGAGCGATTCGAGGCGATTCTGGAATGGCACGGCCGGTACGTTCCAAACCGATAGCCCTTCTCCGCTCGGGCGGTAAGACCAGCGTTCGTGCCAAACTAGAGCACATGAAACCCACCGAATACATCTGGATGGACGGCTCCCTTGTTCCTTGGGAAGAGGCAACTGTCCATGTTCTATCGCACGGTCTTCACTATGGGACAGGCGCCTTCGAGGGTGTCAGGGCCTACGACGCTGTTGACGGAACAGCAGCTTTTCGGCTGACCGACCACATCGACCGCCTTTCACGGTCTTCAAAGGCGCTCGGTATCCCATTCGAGTACGGCGTCGATGAACTCGTCGAAGCGTGCAAGGAACTGCTCCGTGTGAATGGTCTCCGGTCCGGATACATCCGACCCGTGATCTTCTTCGGAACTGGGTCGATGGGTCTCAACCCGGCGGGCGCGAGGGTGCATGTGTCGATCGCGGCGTGGGAGTGGGGCGCCTACCTCGGAGAAGAGGGTGTGCAGAACGGAATCAGAGTCGCAGTCTCGTCTTGGCGTCGAATCGGTCAGAATGCCTTCATGCCAGACGCAAAGGGCACCGGCGGTTACATGAATTCGGTTCTGGCCAAGACGGCAGCCATCAAGGCCGGATACGACGAAGCTCTCCTTCTCAACCACGATGGTCTCATCGCCGAGGGAAGCGGCGAGAACCTCTTCATGGTCAGGGACGATCTTGTGCACACACCGCCAACGTCAGCTGGAGCCCTAGACGGCATTACGAGAAACTCCGTGTACCGCCTCCTGGAAGAGGACGGCTACACCATCAAGGAATCGGCCATTACACGCACGGATCTTTACTACGCAGACGAGGTGTTCTTCACCGGAACAGCTGCTGAGGTAACGCCGGTGCGTGAGGTTGATGATCGGCCGGTTGGCGACGGAACGCCAGGACCGGTCACACGCAGGGCTCAAGAATTGTTCATGGGAGCCGTGACAGGCAAGCTCGATCTCCACCCCGAATGGCGCGAGTACATCTAGGCCGCGGTCGTCCGCTGCGCTCAGACCGGAGGAAACAGTGAAGATTGTGCGTATCGACGCTGATGCCGATGACATCACCTATGGAACCGTGGAGCCAGACGGGATTCGGTTGTACCACGGTTCGCCGTTCTTCCAATGGGAGCGGTCTGAGACGGTGCTTCCGATCACGAAGGTCAAGCTTCTTGCGCCTGTAATCCCGACGAAGGTCATCGCCGTCGGGAAGAACTATGTCGACCATGCAGCGGAAATGGACTCTGCAGTCCCTGATAGCCCATTGATCTTCCTCAAGCCGCCGACGTCGATCATCGGACCTCTCTCTCCCGTCAAGATCCCGCCAGAGTCGAACGAAGTCCACCATGAGGGTGAGCTCGCCATCGTTATGGGCAGGGTCGCTCGGCGGGTAGATGCCTCCGACGCCTCCGACTACATCCTCGGGTACACCGCAGCCAACGATGTCACAGCCCGCGACCTCCAGCGATCAGATGGCCAGTGGGCGAGGGCTAAGGGCTTCGATACGTTCTGCCCCCTCGGTCCTGCGATCGACACGGAGTTCGATCCAGCAGAACCGCATCGGATCACGTGCACCGTCAATGATGAACTCCGTCAGGAGGGGTCGACTGCTGATCTCG
>Ga0209273_10001850_pt1 | contig 17559 bp, 17 predicted proteins | sample tdAd471_FD_187126 | JGI IMG/M metagenome (GOLD analysis project Ga0209273, IMG submission 187126) | Marine sediment microbial communities from the Atlantic coast under amendment with organic carbon and nitrate - tdAd47.1 (SPAdes)... | ecosystem: Environmental > Aquatic > Marine > Coastal >...
CCTGAACTTGTTTCAGGTTCTTATAATGAAATATGATGAGATTCTGAAATAAATTCAGAATGACGTATTTCAATACTTTTAAGACGGCCTCGATTTATTTTTCTTCAAGTTCAAAAAAACTGAAGATACTGCCACCATATTTACGTTGCTCCGAAAATTGAGGGTGTTCCGAAAGACTGGTTTGGTCCGAATGTTCAATAATCAGAAGTCCATCTTCCAAGAGCAACTTATTTTCAAAAACCAGATTGGCAATGTTCAAAAATTGTCCGGTCTCAAAATCGTATGGTGGGTCGGCAAAAACAAGGTCAAACTTTTCGGGTGTATTTTTTAGGAACGTGAAAACATCGGATTTTACCGTTTTGATGGTAAAGTCCAATGCTTGTGCGGTTTTGGAAATGTATCGCACACAACCTTGATGAGCATCCACTGCCGTTATTTTTTCCGTACCCCTGGAAGCGAACTCAAAACTGATGTTTCCCGTCCCTGAAAATAGGTCAAGTACTTTGAGTTCATCAAAGTAAAATCGGTTGTTCAGGATGTTGAACAGAGCTTCTTTGGCCATATCCGTAGTGGGGCGAACAGGTAATTTTTTTGGGGCAACAAGTCTTTTGCCTTTATATTTTCCTGAAATAATACGCATTTATAGCGAGCTTAATATAGAGAAGTCAATGCTCTCATTTTCCAATTGTTCCAAAGGAAAGGACGAAGCGCTGGGAACAAAAACAGATACATTTTTAATGTATTGGTAGCAGAGATCGTAAATGGGGTCTCCCTCTTCAATAGCTCCGAAGAGTTTAAGTTGAATTTTTTCCAAATCCATCTGTAATTGCTCCAAACTGAATAATAAATAGTACAAAAAGTCCTCTTTGTTCTTGTACTCGAATTGGTTGTAGAAAAGTAATTTTTTATCGGACATCACCATCATCTCCATCTCGCGTTCGGATACTTGCACATAGCAAACGGCTTCTGATAAGGTTCTGTTTTGATTCAACAAAGTGTTGATAAGAACCGTTCCGCTATGCTTGAATTCGAACTCCCCAAAAAGTTCAAAAATATAATTGTTTACATTGGTGTAGGGAATGTAAACATTCATAATTTCTTGGTTCGGAATCTCATCGTAGGCGATAAGATCGTTTGCCATTATTTTGGCGTTGAACTTTAAATAGTTGGGCAGCTCCTCGTTATTGAAAAGTGGCTTGGGAACCAAAGCGAACATATTATTTTTATGGATGACCATTACTTCGGAAAAGTTCCTTCCGATTTCCCCTTGCTGACTTAGCTTTTCTTTTAACACTTTGAGCATTAAATACGGGGTGAGTTGTGTTTTGAAGCTTACCCTTTCAAAAGCCAGAATCTTGTTGGTAATAGTGTCCAGCACACAAAAAGAAAGTCCATTCAAGCCAGCTTGAATGGACAGTTTCCTATGGGTGCTATTTGTTTTGTTCTGTACTATAGCTAGTTTATCTTTTTCCTATCGTAGACAGGTGGCCAGTTCCCGTTGGTGCTTACATCGGTCAATGAACCTACTTTGATTTCAGTACCGTTTACCTCTTCAACACTTTGGTGAGCGTTTTCTTTTTCTACCAAGTCTTCCGGTTGGTCATAAAGCACAACATTTTTCTTGACCTTTGCCTCAAAAACTGGGGCTTTATATCCACTTTTATCGATAATATCAGCCTTCATTTCAAATTTTTCATCGTTTTGGGCATAAGGAACGTCCATCATGGTCTTGTACCTGTCATCAGCACCGAATAGGGAATCTTTTACCTTTACGGTTCCCAAGGTGTCGATAATAATGGTGTCCTGTTGCATTTCAATCTGATACACTCTGTCGTATCTCATAAAAGAAGAGTCACGCTGTGTGGTAATGGTATAGTTGCCGGTATCGATGAACTTGATCAAGCTTTCAAAATTACCTGCGTATTTTCCATTTACGGTTTTATAAGCTTCCTGCGAATCCCTAATATCCTTAAGCTTGCTGATTACTTTGGAAAATCTTTCATTTCTTACCTTATTGAACTCAATAGGGGCATTGATGGAGTCGTAAATTTTAAAACCTAAGTAAATGCTTAAAATTCCGAAGAGAATTATCAAAACTGGCTTTACTTTTTGAGGTAAAAATCTATCAATAACAAAAACAAGCCCTATGGTCACAAGGCATATTAATACAACAATAAGAATTAAGTTTAACATATCTGATACTGTCTTTCAAAGTTAATTTAGTGGTTACAGACAAATCTACAATATTTTTTTTATTGCGAAACTTTTTGCTTTAAAAAAGACCACTATATTTAGCACTCATGAAGGATTTTGACGCACCCACTTTTTTAAGGATTTTAAACGAAAAATTTCCCCATACACCTACCGAAAAACAAGGTTTGGCACTTAATAAGCTGGCTAACTTTGTTTTAGAGGGCAAAAAGGATGATGTGTTCTTGTTAAAAGGATTTGCAGGAACCGGAAAAACCACACTGGTGGCTACTTTGGTGAGCAGCCTATGGAAAGTGAAAATGAGCTCTGTTTTAATGGCTCCGACCGGTAGAGCGGCCAAAGTTATGTCCGTTTATTCGGGAAATAAAGCCTTCACCATACACAAAAAGATATATTTTCCAAAGAAACAATCGGGTCGGGGCATCCAATTTGTGCTGGCTCCGAACAAGCATCGAAATACTGTTTTTATCGTGGATGAAGCTTCGATGATTCCGGATGCCCCGGCTGATTCCAAACTGTTCGAAAACGGGTCCTTGCTTGATGACCTTATGTTTTATGTGTACTCCGGGCACAATTGCAAATTGATTTTGATAGGGGATACGGCCCAATTACCGCCCGTAAAATTGGAACTCAGCCCTGCATTGGATGAAAATCGTTTGTCCTTAAACTATAATAAGGAAGTCGAATGTTTGGAACTGGACGAAGTAATGCGGCAGTCAGATGATTCGGGTATTCTTTATAACGCGACCAACCTCAGGGAGCAATTGCAATCCGATTTTTTTGAAGACTTTAAATTTGATTTGGCCCAGTATAAGGATATTGTAAGATTGATTGATGGCAACGAAATACAAGAAGCCATCGATTCATCCTATGGTGAAAATGGAAAGGAACAGACCGCCATTATTGTGCGATCTAACAAAAGAGCCAATCTGTACAATCAGAACATTCGCGAACGCATACTTTTTCTTGATAATGAAATCTCCGTTGGAGATTATATGATGGTCGTAAAGAACAATTACTTCTGGCTAAAACCCAATTCCGAAGCTGGTTTTATTGCCAATGGGGATATTATCGAGGTGTTGGAATTGTTTGCTATCAAAGAATTATACGGGTTCAAGTTTGCGGAGGTAAAGGTGAAAATGGTGGATTATCCCAACCAAAAACCATTTGATACCGTTCTTTTATTGGACACCATTACCACGGTTACGCCGTCTTTGTCCTATGAGGATGGCAACAAGCTCTACCAAGAGGTGATGAAGGACTACGCGCACGAAAAATCCAAATACCGAAAGTTTTTGGGGGTGAAGAACAACCGATTCTTTAACGCGCTTCAGGTCAAATTCTCTTACGCCATCACATGTCATAAATCACAAGGGGGGCAATGGGACACTGTTTTTGTGGAACAACCGTATTTGCCCAATGGAGTGGACAAGGATTACCTAAGATGGCTATATACCGCTGTGACAAGGGCGGAGCGCCAACTCTATTTAATAGGTTTTAAGGATGATTTTTTTCTTGACTAGGAAAAACCTATTTTAGACATCAGCATGAATATTGAACCAGATACTATAATAAGTTTGTTCCTCGGAATCGGATTGGCGGCCTCGGTCGGTTTTCGTGTTTTCCTGCCACTTTTTGCCCTAAGTTTTGCTGCATATTTAGGCGTTTGGGAGCTTAACGAAAGCTGGCAATGGATCGGGAGCCTGACCGCTCTAATCACCTTGGGTGTTGCAACCATTGTGGAGATTTTTGCTTATTTCATCCCTTGGGTGGACAATGCCCTGGACAGTATTGCTATTCCCTTGGCGGGAATTGCAGGTACCGCTGTGGTGGTATCCACCGCAGCAAATTTGGACCCAGTGGTCACTTGGTCATTGGCCATTATTGCAGGGGGAGGAACGGCAACGGCCATTAAAGGGGCAAATGCAGCAGGCAGGTTAACATCCACGGGGACCACTGGAGGGTTGGCAAACCCTATTGTTTCGACGGTTGAAACAGGAGCTGCCGTAGCGGTAAGTACAGCATCTATCTTGGTGCCGCCCATTGCAGCCATTTTGGTGATCATTATTTTATTGATCATATTCAGGATTTACAGAAAAATTAGACCTAAATCAAAATAACAATCATTTAAGCAAAAAAGATAGAGTGAATATTATTTCCATGATTCCCGCCCGCTACCAAGCCTCTAGGTTTCCCGCAAAATTAATGCAGGACCTTGGTGGGGAGCCCGTGATTGTGCGAACCTACCAAGCCGCTGTGAACACGGGACTTTTTGATGAGGTTTACGTGGTTACCGATAGCCCTGAAATCTCAGAAGTAATTACCGGGATAGGGGGAAAGGTGATCATGAGCAAAAAAACACACGAAAGCGGTAGCGACCGAATTGCCGAAGCCGTGGAAGGTATGGATGTGGATGTGGTGATCAATGTGCAAGGAGATGAACCTTTTATCGATGCCGAAAGCTTGGAAAAAATCATCAAAGTATTCAAAAACGATACGAAGAAGGAAATTGATTTGGGTTCTTTGATGACACCGATCACGGACTGGGATGAAATATCGAATCCCAACACGGTGAAGGTTGTCGTGGACAATCAAGATTTTGCCCTCTATTTTTCGCGATCCCCGATTCCTTATCCAAGGGATAAAGAAGTTGAGGCAACCTATTACAAGCACAAAGGGGTTTATGTTTTCAGAAAACGGGCACTAATGGATTTTCAAAAATTGCCGATGTTGCCTTTGGAGGCCAAAGAAAAAATTGAAGCTATACGCTTTTTGGAGTATGGCAAAAAAATAAAAATGGTGGAAACCCACATCACGGGCATCGAGATCGATACTCCTGAAGATTTGGAACGAGCAAGAAAGATATGGAAGTAGATTTCTCCCACATAAAAACAATCGGTTTTGATGCCGATGATACCCTTTGGGTTAACGAAACCTATTTTCGGGATACCGAGGAAAAGTTTGCAGAACTCTTGGAAGGGTACGAAACCAAGAACAAGATAGACCAAGAGCTGTTTAAAATAGAAATGGCCAACTTGGATATTTATGGATATGGAATAAAAGGATTTATGCTTTCCATGATAGAATCTGCCCTGGACCTATCCAATAATAAGGTTTCGCAAGAAACCATTGGAAAAATATTGAACCTGGGTAAAAAGATGATATCCCATCCCGTGGAATTGCTCGATGGGGTGGAGGAAGTACTCTCTAAGTTGACGGGAAAATATAGACTGATAGTGCTCACCAAAGGAGATCTTTTAGATCAGGAACGGAAACTCGAAAAATCGGGACTTTCCCAATATTTCCATCATGTGGAAGTGCTGAGCGATAAAAAAGAAAGCAATTACAACAATCTGTTGCAACATTTGAGTATAGATGTCAATGAATTTTTAATGATAGGAAATTCCCTAAAATCGGATGTATTGCCTATCTTGAATATTGGAGCAAAGGCGGTACATGTACCGTTCCATACCACATGGGCCCATGAGATGGTCGCAGAAGACGAAATGGTGAACAATCATCTAAAATTAAACAGTCTCAAAGACATTTTGAAGTATTTGGATAATTAATGAAGACAGAAAACGATTTGAAAAAACAGCAAACAACCTCAACCCATAAAACAATGTACAAGAACTTTCCCATGGTACCCAGGGTGATTTTTGGGTCGGGCTGTTTTTCGCAATTAGGGGATATTTTGTTGCCTGTGCGCAATAGTTCGGAGGCTCCCTTTATTTTTTTGGTGGACGATTTCTTCGAAAATGAGGAGTTTTTGGCAAAAGTGCCCTTAATGTTCAATGATGAGGTGATTTTTATCTCTGCCGAGGAGGAACCCAAAACAGCTCAAGTTGATGCACTGGTCTCGCGAATAAGGGAAAAATATAATGAGCTGCCTTCCGGGGTGATCGGCATTGGTGGCGGAACCTTACTGGATTTGGCCAAGGCCGTGTCCATATTATTGAACAACAAAGGACTCGCCAAGGACTACCAAGGATGGGATTTGGTAAATAAGCCGGCATTGTACCATGTTGGCATTCCTACCATTAGTGGAACCGGGGCCGAAGTATCCCGAACAACCGTTTTGTTGGGCCCTGAAAAAAAATTGGGAATCAATTCAGATTTCACGCCTTTTGATCAAGTACTCTTGGATCCCGACTTTAGCACAACAGTTCCCAAGGAACAATGGTTCTATACAGGGATGGACTGTTTTATACATTGCGTGGAATCCTTGACGGGAACCTATTTGAATGCATTCAGTCAAAGCTATGGTGAAAAAGCCATGCAACTTTGTGAGGAAGTTTTTCTTGAAGATTTGCCATTCGCCGAATCCAGGGACAAATTAATGATGGCCTCTTGGCATGGAGGCATGAGCATTGCCTATTCACAAGTGGGCGTGGCGCATGCCATGAGTTACGGTCTTTCTTATCTTTTGGGCATTAAGCATGGCATCGGCAATTGTTTGGTATTTCAACATTTGGAAGAGTTTTATCCAGAAGGAGTTTCCCTTTTCAATAAAATGATGGCAAAACACAACATAACCTTGCCAAAAGGTGTTTGCGCGGAACTGACCCAAAACGATTTTGATGTAATGGTAAATATTTCATTGGGCTTGGAGCCGCTTTGGGAAAATGCATTGGGCAAGGATTGGAAAACCATTATGACACCGGAACGTTTGCAGAAACTGTATCAAAAAATATAAGACTTGCTGTAATTGAAGGTCTTTACAACGAAATGCATAAGCTGGCCAAGTTTATTTATTTTAAATTATTGGGATGGAAGCTGAATGGTTCTTTCCCCGATGTGGACAAGTGCGTTATCATCGTAGTTCCCCACACACATTGGCTAGATTTTTTTCTAGGACTCTTGATTCGAAAAGCAATCAATCAAGAAATCAATTATATCGGCAAAAAAAGTCTTTTCAATCCTCCTTTCGGTTGGTTTTTCAGATGGACGGGCGGCGCGCCCGTGGATCGTTCCAAAAATTCCAATACGGTAGATACTATTGTTCAGATTTTCAATTCCAGAAAAATATTTCGCCTAGCCTTGGCTCCCGAGGGAACGCGTAAAAAGGTGGAACACCTAAGAACGGGATTTTACCATATTGCAAAGAAAGCAGGAGTACCTATTTTAATGGTCGCTTTTGATTTTGGTAAAAAGGAAATCAAAATAGGCGAGCTTTTTTATCCCACAGCATCTCAGGAAAATGACTTTAGAAAAATTGAAGATTTTTACAAAGGGGTAAAGGGAAAAGTGCCGGAGTATAGTTTTTAAAAATCACTCTTGCATACTGTGGAAAACATTCTGCACATCGTCGTCTTCCTCTATTTTTTCCAAAAGCTTTTCCACATCGGCCGCTTCTTCTTCATTGAGTTCTTTGGTTACTTGTGGAATCCGGTCAAAACCTGAGGAAACTATTTCAATTTCTCTTTCTTCCAATTCTTTCTGAATGGCTCCAAAATTTTCAAAAGGCGCATAAATATGGATGCCGTCCTCATCCACGAATACTTCTTCGGCACCAAAATCGATCATTTCCAGTTCCAGTTCTTCGGGGTCCAGACCCTCACCGTTGATGGTAAAGTTGCAGGTATGGTCGAACATAAATTCAACTGAACCTGAAGTGCCCAAGCTCCCGTTACATTTGTTGAAGTAGCTACGGATGTTCGCCACGGTGCGCGTATTGTTGTCGGTGGCCGTTTCAATTAAAATAGCAATACCGTGGGGCGCATAGCCTTCAAACAGTACTTCTTTGTAGTCGCCCTGACTTTTGTCCGATGCTCTTTTAATGGCCCGTTCAATGTTGTCCTTGGGCATGTTCACGGCCTTGGCATTCTGAATCACGGCACGCAGTTTGGAATTGGCATCTGGGTCGGGGCCACCTTCTTTAACGGCCATCACAATATCTTTCCCGATTCTGGTAAATGCTTTGGACATGGCGGCCCAACGCTTCATTTTACGTGCTTTTCTAAATTCGAATGCTCTTCCCATATGTTCTTAAATTCTGGATGACAGCAAATTTAGCAAAAAAAGCCCCTGTGTCAAGTTGAAAATTGGTGGTGCCTACCCGACTATTTCTTCAATGGATTTTGCTAAGTCGATGTCTTTTTGGGTAACTCCATCGGCATCGTGTGTGCTTAGTTTGATGGTTAAGTTGTTGTAGATATTTTCCCAATTGGGGTGGTGGTTTTGCTTTTCACATTCAAAGGCGATGTGCGTCATTGTGGCGAAAGCGGCTGTAAAATCCTCAAAAGTGAAGGATTTTTCGATCATATCATTTTTTAAAGCCCAACCCGATAGGTTTTTAAGGGCCTCTTCAATTTCATTGGTGTTCATCTTCTTCATAAATATTCATTTTCTTAGAAGATAGTCAATTAAATAGGGAAAAGAAAACTAAACGGGTAGATGATGGTCGATAATCTCCTGACAACTAATACGAAGGTTTTTCGGGAGCATATTGGCTTTGGGCAAAGCGGCCAAATACCGGTCTTCATTAGTGGTGTAGACCCTTTTGTAGATAGGGTGATAGTTTCCTAGATGTTCGATGACCTCTTTGATAAATTCCTCGTGCTGGATAAGGTCACTACTCCCCAAATGGTAAATACCAGTTTTGTTCCTGTTGATGAGGTAGTGAATTTGCTGCGTGAGCCTATCATCATTGGTTACGTTGATAATGAGGTTCGGGAACACCTCAATGGGCTCTTTGTTCGCTATGTTTTCCTTGATTTCCTTGATTCTGGGAGAAGTATTCCCAAAAACCATCGGCACTCTAAGAATGGCGGTTTTCTCCTTGGGCAAGCGCATCATCATGTTCTCAATTTTTATTTTGAGACGGCCATACACGCTCAAGGATAAGGTTTTGTCATGTTCGTAGGATGGGAACTTACTGTAGGCATCAAAAACATTGGCCGAAGAGATAAAGTACAGTTTTGTTTTGGTCTTCATCAGATACTCCATTAAATGGTGGTGTGCCTGTATCTGTGCCGGAAAATTTCCACGAAGCGATGATATGATAATGTCCGGTTTGATATGTTCCAGAATCTGAAATATATCATCTTCCTCCAAATCATATCTTACGAACTGCTTGTTCTTGGCAAAAGAACGATTGGAATAGTAGGTGCCGTAAGTATCAAAATAGGAGCAGAGTTCTTTGTATATGGCATTGCCCACAAATCCACTCGCTCCCAATATCAATATCTTTTTTTTATCCAAGGGCTACCTAGGTATTTTTGTAGAAAGGCAATTTTACAACGGTTGCCAAAACACTGTTTTTACGTATTTGAATGTGAACGGGAGTATCAACTTTTGAAAATTCCGTGGTCACATACCCAAGCCCGATTCCTTTGGAAAGGGACGGCGACATAGTTCCTGAAGTTACTTTTCCTATTGTATTGCCATCTGTATCCAAAATAGGATATCCAGCCCTAGGAATTCCTCGCTCTTCCATTTGGAAAGCAATCAATCTTCTTTTGGAACCTTCAGCTTTTTCTTTGGCAAAGTTCTCACTGTTCACAAATTCTTTAGTGAACTTGGTTATCCAACCCAAGCCAGCTTCAAAAGGAGAGGTGGTGTCGTCAATATCATTACCGTAAAGGCAATAGCCCATTTCCAATCGTAATGTGTCACGGGCAGCCAAACCAATGGGTTTGATGCCGAAATCGGCACCGGCTTCCAATACTTTGTCCCATACTTGTTGTACTTCGGAATTCTTGCAATAAATCTCAAAACCACCGGAACCTGTATAACCCGTTGCCGAAATAATGACATGGTCAACCCCGGCAAAATCACCTACAACAAAGTTGTAGAACTTAATTGCAGATAAATCCACGGAAGTAATGGATTGCATTGCCTCCACCGCTTTGGGGCCTTGGATGGCAAGAAGTGAATAGTCGTCCGAAATATTTCGCATTTCAGCACCAATGGCCTCGTTATATTTGGAAATGTGTGCCCAATCCTTTTCAATGTTGGATGCATTTACCACCAAAAGATAGGTTTCATCCTTCACCCTATACACAATAAGGTCATCAACAATTCCACCAGTTTCATTGGGCAAACAACTATACTGCGCTTTACCTACGGTTAATTTTGAAGCATCGTTAGTGGTTACTTTTTGAATAAGTTCCAAAGCCTTTGGTCCCTCTATCAAAAACTCGCCCATGTGGGAAACATCAAAAACACCAACGCCCTTGCGTACGGTTTCGTGTTCAATATTTACACCCTCATAAGAAACAGGCATGTTGTAGCCCGCAAACGGTACCATTTTGGCTCCCAGCGCCTCATGCGTTTTAGTAAGTGCAGTATTTTTCATTGAGTCTATTTTTAAGATTCGCAAATTTATGGAATTAATTAAGGATACCCTTATTTTAGCTGCTTACGATTTTTATAAAACTGAAACATCTTACAGTTTGTAACCCTATCAAAATTCGTATTTTGAAAAAAATATAGCATCATGTCAAAATTTACATTTAGTCTCATTGCTGCCCTTTTGTTGGCTTTTACAATGGTTTCTCAGGATTTGCCAACTGATTACTTGCCAGCAGATTTTCATAAGGAACGAAGAGATGCCGTTCGGGAAAAGTTGCCTCCGAATACAGCGGTCGTTCTTTTTGCCAATGCAGAGCGCAACCGTGCGAACGATGTGGACTATGTGTACCACCAAGACCCCAATTTTTATTATTTGACAGGGTATAAAGAACCCAATGCGGTATTGGTCATTTTTTCGGAAGAGCAGACCGATGACTCTGGGAACAGTTTTGATGAGATATTCTATGTGCAGGAGCGAAACGCAAGAGCGGAGCAATGGACGGGAAAACGATTGGGCGTAGAAGGTGTAAAAGAACAATTGGGATTCAATAAGGTTTATAATGGAAGTGAATTTGAAAACTTTCCCTTGGATTTCACTTCTTTCGACAATGTTTCTTTTGTTGATTTTCATAATGATTACCGTGATAAATCAGGGACAGCGGATTTGTTCGACCTGATAAAAACCTTTAAGATGAAGGCAAATTATCCTTCGGATTATAATCCTACGCGAAACAGTTTATACAAAAGGATAGCAACCGCCAATGCCGATAACAGCGAGGATGTGGCAGAGACCATTGAGCGCTATCTGGAACGTTATCCAGAATTGCAGGATGATGAGATTTTAAATGACTTTGTAAGTGCAAATAATGATGAAATACGGGATGAAATCAAAAATAAAGTGTTGGTGATTCAGCGTTCAACGAATCTCGATTCCAATATTTTACCAAAGGTAATGGCCGAATTGCGACAGGATAAAACCCCAGAGGAAATGAAGCTATTAAAAAAGGCTGTTGAAATTTCTGCCGTTGGCCAAATTGAGGTGATGAAAGCCATGCATCCCAATATGTCAGAAACAGAAATTCAGGGCGTGCACGAATATGTCTATAAAAAATATGGTGCCGAATATGAAGGCTATCCATCCATTGTGGGAGGTGGACACAACGGCTGTATTCTTCACTATATCGAAAACAACAAAACTAAGGTGGGCAATGATTTGGTGTTGATGGATTTAGGAGCGGAATACCACGGTTATACCGCTGATGTAACCCGGACCATTCCCGCTAACGGAAAGTTTTCTCCTGAACAAAAAGCTATTTACGATATTGTCTATGAGGCTCAAGAAGCAGGTATTGCAGCAAGTGTTGTAGGGGCTTCATTTGGAGAGCCACATAAGGCGGCTTTGGAAGTTGTTACCAAAGGATTGATGGATTTGGGCATTATTAAAGAAGAAAAAGAAGCAAGGATTTATTTTCCACACGGAACTTCCCATTATTTGGGATTGGATGTGCACGATGCAGGAACCTATCAAGCCTTTAAACCCAATCAAGTGATTACTGTGGAGCCTGGTATTTATATTCCAGAAAACAGTGATTGTGATGAAAAATGGTGGGGCATTGCCGTTCGAATTGAAGATGATATCCTAATCACGGAAAATGGACCCATCAATCTTTCAGGGATGGCACCAAGAACTACAGAGGCCATTGAAGAAGTGATGAAACAACCCAGTCCCTTGGACAGTTTTCAACTGCCCAAGTTGGATTAATTTTTAAGGAGGTACTGTTTCAGTTCTTCGTAACTCGCAATTTGATGTGATTTTTTCTCTTGGTCCATGACCTTCAAGATCTGTGGCGGAATTTCTGGACTCAACCCCAGAGTATCTTCAACTACATCCAAAAATTTAACAGGATGTGCCGTTTCCAAGAAAATGCCATAGGCATTGGAATGGTTTTTTTGATATTCCTTCAGTCCAAGATAGCCAACGGCCCCATGGGGGTCCATCACATATCCTGTTTTGGAATATACCTCTTTCATCGTAGCTTTGGTTGCTTCATCGGTAAACGAATAGGAGGAAAGGTGCTGTTGAAGCGTCTCCAAATTGTCTTGGTGCAAATGTCGGATTCGGACAAAATTACTTGGGTCGCCAACATCCATGGCATTGGAAATGGTAGCAATGGATGCCATTGGTTCGTAAATCCCGTTTTTCATGAATTTTGGAACCACATCGTTTACATTGGTGGAAGCCACAAAATGTTTGACGGGCATGCCCAGCTTTTGGGCTACCATTCCTGCGCAGATATTCCCAAAATTTCCAGAGGGTACAGAGAAAATAATTTCTTTTCCTTTGGATTTCGACTGTTTGTAGGCAAATAAAAAATAGAACAGCTGTGGTAGCCATCTGGCCACATTGATGCTGTTTGCCGAGGTCAATTTTTTATGATCTGTAATTTCAGAATCCAAAAAAGCGGTTTTTACCATACGTTGACAATCGTCAAAAACACCATCTACTTCCATGGCCTCAATATTCTGTCCCAAGGTGGTCAATTGTTTTTCTTGAATCTCGCTAACTTTTCCACTAGGGTAGAGAATCACGACTTTCACACCATCAACCCCCAAAAAACCATTGGCAACGGCACCGCCCGTATCACCCGAAGTAGCCACTAAAACGGTGACATCTTGTTTTTCGCCTTGGGAAAAGTTTCCAAGACAGTTGGCCATAAAACGGGCGCCCACATCTTTAAAGGCCATGGTGGGGCCATGGAAAAGTTCCAAAGTGGCCACACTCTCTTCGATGTCGACCACGGGAAAATCAAAATCCAAAGTGTTGGCAATGATTTCCTTCAAAGCTTCATCGGGAATATCCTCATTCACAAATTGATGAATGGCCTGGAACGCAATTTCCTGATTGGAAAGCTCCTCAATGTTTTCAAAAAAATCAGATGGAAGAGGGGTGATGCTTTCTGGAAAATAAAGTCCTTTATCCGGAGCGATTCCTGCTATGACCGCATCTTTGAAAGAGACTTTTATATTTTGGTTGTTTAGACTGTAGAATTTCATGGAATTAAGCAATTTTCTTTACGCCTTGGCTGTTAACTTTCGAAATATGAATATCGAAATCCACTCCGATGTTTTGATAGGTTTCTTTCATGGAATCGGCCACTTTTTGGGCAATCTCTTCTCCCTTGCTCAAGGCAAAAATGGATGGCCCAGACCCTGAGATTCCGCAGCCAAGAGCTCCTGCTTTTATGGCATTTGCTTTGATTTCATCAAAAGCGGGAATTAAAATGGAACGAATGGGCTCCACAATATGATCGTGCAGCGAACGCCCAATAAGGTCATAATCGTTTTGAAATAATCCTGCGACCAGTCCGCCCAAGTTGCCCCATTGTTGGATTCCTTGTTGCATGGAGATAGTAGTCTTCAGAATTTTACGGGAATCCGAAGTTTTAATTTCAATTTGTGGGTGAATCACTGTGGCATATAATTCTGAAGGTGTTGGAATAGGAATTATGTCCAGCGGGTCATAACTGCGCACCAGCGTGAACCCACCATAAATGGCTGGGGCCACATTATCGGCGTGGGCCACATCACTGGCCAATTTTTCCCCTTGCATGGCAAACTTTACCAGTTCGAGTTTGGAAAAAGGTCTCCCCAACAGTTCGTTCATGGCCCAAACGGCCCCTGTGGAGCTTGCGGCACTACTACCAATTCCGCTTCCGGGTTTTATGCGTTTGTCAATTTCAATTTCAAAACCACCTTCGTAATCGCTCTTTTCCAAAAAGGCCAAACCGGCTACACCTGCTACATTGTTTTCGGTTTCCAGTGGAAGGTCTTGCCCGATAATTTTAGTAATTCGAATGCTTTTTTCGGAAATTTTTCGGATGGTCATTTCATCTCCAACGGAGTCCAATGCCAACCCTAGCACGTCAAATCCACAGGAGACGTTGGCTATGGTTGCTGGGCAAAATACTTTGATTTCCTCCATGATCTAGAAATTACCGATTCTAACAATATCTGCAAAGATACCCGATGCGGTAACATCGGCACCAGCTCCTGCACCTTTTATGATCAAAGGTTGATTCACATAGCGGTCGGTAAAGAACAGTACGATATTATCGCTACCTTCCAGGTTATAAAAATCATGTCCTTTTGGAATTTGCTGTAAGCCCACTTTGGCCTTTCCGTCTTCGAATTGTGCCACATACTTTAGTTTGCTATCGGCATCAGCAGCTTCTTTGTATAATTTTTGAAAGTCGGCTTCATATTTCTTCAAGCTTTCAAAAAAGGCAAGGTTGGAATCTGCTTCTAGACTTTCCTTGGGTAAAAACGCTTCGTTTTCGATTTCATCAATATCCAATTGATGGCCACTTTCCCGTGCTAAAATCAAGATTTTACGCATCACGTCGACACCACTTAAATCGATTGTGGGGTCGGGTTCGGTATAGCCTTGTTCCTGCGCTTGCTTTACCACGTCGTGAAAAGTAGTGGAGTCATCAAAAGTGTTGAATACAAAATTTAAACTGCCCGATAGCACGGCCTGAATTTTTCTGACCTTATCCCCGGATGCAATTAGATGCTTTAAAGTGTCAATAATGGGCAAGCCCGCACCCACATTGGTCTCAAATAGATAAGGAGCATTGTATTGCTTGGCCAATTGCTTTAATTCCTTGTAATACTCATAATCCGAAGAGGATGCAATTTTATTGCAAGTGACCACGGAGATACTGTTTTTGAGATAACTGGAATAGCTTTTGGAAACCTCGTCACTGGCCGTGTTGTCCACGAAAATACTGTTGCGATAGTTTAGGGCATTGATGCGCTTAAAAAATACTTCTTTGTCTGCTGGTTCTCCCTGGTCCAATGTGTTTTGCCAGTCTTTGAGTGAAATACCACCTTCATCAAAGGCCATTTTTCTGGAATTACTGATTCCGATGACACGGACGTTGAGCTTTAGCTCTTCTTTCAAATACTTTTTCTGCTGGCGGATTTGAGCCAAGAATTTGGAACCGACATTTCCAACTCCCATCACGAAAAGGTTGAGCTGTTTGATGTTTTCCTCGAAAAAGGTTTCGTGCAACGAGTTGAGCGCTTTTTTTACGTCTTCTTTTTTGATTACGGCAGAGATATTTCGCTCCGAAGCCCCTTGGGCAATGGCACGAATATTCACATTGTTTTTACCCAATGTACTGAACATTTTACCGCTCAAACCTTGGTGACTTTTCATATTATCACCTACCAATGCTACGATGGTCAAGTCTTTTTCAACGATGACCGGTTTAATCTTTTTTGTTGCAATCTCAAATTCGAAGGTCTCATTGACAGCTTCGGCGGCAAGGTCTACATCCTCATCGGCAATGCCCACACAAATGGAGTGTTCGGAAGATGCTTGGGTAATCAAAACGATGCTGATGTTCTTAACCGAAAGTGTCTCAAAAAACCGTTTGGAGATTCCTGGAATGCCTATCATCCCTGGGCCTTCCAAAGAGAGAAGACTTATGTTGCCCACATGACTGATACCACGTACCGTTTTCCCGTTGCCGTTGTTGTTTTTGGCGATCAAGGTTCCGGGACTATCCGGGTCAAACGTATTTTTTATGGCAATGGGAATTTCTTTGCCCAGAATAGGTTGAATGGTTGGGGGGTACAGTACTTTGGCCCCAAAGTGAGAAAGCTCCATGGCTTCTTGATAGCTGATATTGGAAACACATTTTGCCTGCTTTACCAGTTTTGGATTGGCCGTGTACATACCGCTCACATCGGTCCAGATTTCCAAAATATCGGCATTTAAAGCTGCGGCGATTATGGCTGCCGTGTAGTCGGAACCACCTCTGCCCAAAGTGGTAAGGTCTCCACTTTTACTGGATGCCACGAATCCTGGCAACATTGTTATTTGATGCTTGTTCGTTGCAAAGAAATCTTGGCAATTTGCATTGGTGCTATTGAAATCCACATTGGCCCTGCCAAAGTTATTGTCGGTTTTAATAAGTTCCCTGCTATCTTTAAAAGTGATATCCAATCCTTCGGATTTTAGGAATTCACTAATGATAAAGGATGATAACAGTTCCCCATAGCTCACAATTTTATCGGATAGTTTTGGTGTGAGTTCGCCGATCAGATAAGCACCTTCCAGTAAAGTTTCCAGAATATTGAGTTCGCTCTTTACTTTGCTCAGGGCTGCACTTTGCGATTTTACGGGAATCAGTTCCCTGATGGCGGAAATGTGCCTGTCCTCGATCTCCTTGAGGCTGTTTTTGTAGCTTACCTCTTGTTGAGATGCCGAACGCGATGCATTAAGTAGCAGGTCGGTAACTCCTCCAAAAGCTGATACTACTACTGCAATTTGTTCCTTATTTTGATGGTTAAGGATGGATTTGACCTTATTTATATGTTCTGGATTGGCAACGGAAGTGCCTCCAAATTTTAAGACTTTCATAAAGAAATAGTGTTGAAAAAAGTTAAATATAGATTAAAAGAACGGACGGAATTATATATAGCAGAATTACCCCAAAGGGGTGGTAGTAGTAATTGTAATTGTAGATGAAAAGGTGTTCATCAAATCAAGGTTAATATCCGTTTGTTTTAACTTCATTGCTCTGTAATGAGATGATAAATGTAGTACTTTTGTATACTTCATCAAATCATTGGTGTTGTTTTTTGCGAAATCCGTACGAATAATCAATTTTTATTGCTGAATGAAAATATTTTCTGCCCAACAAATCTATCAAGCTGATAAATCCACAATCCAAAAAGAACAGATAACGAGTGATGCGCTTATGGAAAGAGCAGCTACGCAGCTGTTCGAATGGCTACATTCCCGTTTGCGAGGCACCCAAGTCAACATTCAATTGTTCTGCGGTATCGGAAACAACGGGGGGGATGGGTTGGTGTTGGCCAGAAAATTGCACGAACACGAATACTCCATTAAAGTGTACGTGGTAAACTATAGTGAAAAGCGTTCGGAGGATTTTTTGTTGAACTTGGAACGTTTAAAGGATGTGAAGGTTTGGCCGGATTTTATCAAGTCAGGAAGTAGTTTTCCCAAAATATCGCCCAATG
>Ga0209273_10001851_pt1 | contig 17558 bp, 12 predicted proteins | sample tdAd471_FD_187126 | JGI IMG/M metagenome (GOLD analysis project Ga0209273, IMG submission 187126) | Marine sediment microbial communities from the Atlantic coast under amendment with organic carbon and nitrate - tdAd47.1 (SPAdes)... | ecosystem: Environmental > Aquatic > Marine > Coastal >...
GGCTTCCAGATAGTTCTTCGCGCTCTCTTCTTCCTGCGAGGCAAACGAGAAGAACATGAGCCCCAGCAGGGCCAGCATCCCCATCAGCGCCATGACGACCAGCAGTGTTGAACCACGCCGCTGAGCGGACGCTGTTCGAGATGCTGCCGAATGGTGTTTCTGCATGTGGATTTGTTTGCGGTCTTCTCGCCGAGCCCGACGTTGAATGTGTCGATTGGCTGGTCGCATGATTCCTGCTCCAGAAAGAACGGAGAGGTCGGCCGATCGTGATTGACCGGCTGCTGGGAACAAGCCTTCCTCTTCAGAGAGGGGAAGGCAGAAATGTCACAGTGTCTAGAACGGATTTTCGTCAGTCAGCGAATGAACGATGCTGACCTGCCGCATCCGTGCTGAGGATTCATGGTAAAATCGGACACGGACACGAATCGCCCGCAGTGGCCGCACATTGCGCAGAGCAATCCAGTGCGGTTCCCCATCGAGAGTGCCGTTGCCGTTGAAGTCTTCGCCAGGATCAAGAGTGCCGTTCTGATTCTGGTCTTCACGTCGTCCGTAGAAGGTGGCGCGATTCACGGTCGGCCAGCCAGGCTCGCCATCCAGAATGCTGTTTCCGTTAGTGTCTTCACCCGGATCCATGACGCCATTTCGGTTGACATCTTCATCCGGAGGTGACACCCCGGATTCGACACAGAGATAATAAAAAGAGAAGTCATGCGGCTTTGGCGAACCGTTGGGCCCCTGAGTCGGGTCACTGACTGGAAATACAATATCGCCCCGGTTGTACTGAGTTTCTGGTTGCCATATGCCGCGACTGGCGTACGGACCATTCGGGTTTGTCGGTGGATAGAACGTCATTGCGCGGTAGGGCGGCAAGCGGTCATTGGTTGTGGCAGCACTGCCATCGAGATCGTTTTGAGGATGCCATGTATCAAAGATGCGGTAGCCCCAGCGTGCCGACTGCCCCACATTCCAGGCGGTTGGATCACCGGGTACCTGTAACTGACCGTTGATGAAATGCAGATTGCGAGCTTGGTGGTAGTCGCCGAACGCGCCGCCAGCAGTGGTTTGGGAATGGCCGGGCTGGACAAAGCGTCCAAGACGGTCGTCCCAGACTTCGATCTCGAATCCGTGGACGTTGCTCAGTAGAAGATCCTGACCCCGGCGGTTGCCGCCAGTGAAGTCGTCAACCGTCCCGTCGGGAATCGGCCCGGAATCCACCGCAGCGGGATAGTCGATGTAGCTCAGCGGATTGCCAGTCCCGCCGACGTTGGCACTGGTCGACGGGTTTTGTGGAAAGTTGAAGTCGAGATGGGACATTTCTTCGAGCGTAAAACGACCGAGAAATGCGAATCCCGCAGCAGACGGATCGGCGTGTGAAAACTCGCGTGAGATGCCGTTTGCCTGGTCAAATCCGAAACGTGTTGTGCGGATCAATGAGTTTGGCCCCGTCGTCACGGCGAGAGACGGGGCTTCCGTCGCCGTAAGCGTTCGGGCATTGTCGAGCATTCCGACGCCAGAGAGTCGTGCTCCGTCTGGTACGAGATTGCCGGACCCGCCGGGGTCAAGGATGCGGGACAGGTAGGCGCCGTTGTCGAAGTCGTTCCAGTAATCATCACTGTCGCTTGTCCCGCTGCCGCTGGACGGGTCGTACTTGAGGTAGGCACCCCCGTTTGTTTGAACGGGTACGCCGGGGCTCTGCGGATAATGGCGGAGCAACTGAATGGGCGTTGGTATGGGCTGGTTGCCGGCTGAGTCCCAGGTCAGGCGTGGTTCTGCAGAATTTGTTCCCGAGACGGTTAACGGGTTCCGGATCAGAACCAGCCGGCGGTAAAGCCGCCCGCCCCGCAGGTAGTAGCAGACTTCTGCAGCTGAGGACGAAGCAGTGAAATTGGTCGCCAGTTCACCGTCGTCGTGTTCGGGCTGCTGCGGGTTTCGACCAATATTGTTGGTGGCGTTGACTGTAACTGCAGCTCCGGTCATGTCAGTACGCTGTACCAAGCCTGTGCTCTTTCCGTAGTACGGGGTTTCGTCGCCGTTTTCGTCCAGAATTGTTGAGCGGACAGTGAACTGGAGCAGGTTGTCACCGGCGTTGTCTGGATCGTTCAGCGACAGGTAGAAGTAGCCTTGCCGATCAGCAAACGGGACCCCGGCATAGTCGGGATCTTCGACGGGGTCGAACGGAACTGCGGTGCGCATCGTGCGTTTCTGCAGGTCCGCTCGCAGCACGGTTGTGAAGGAACGCACCTGCTGGTCGCCATCAGCAATCGCCTGCTGCAGCGTCATCGATTCGCCCGCCAGGCCGAAGATCTCGGCGAACAGGACCATCATCAGCAGAACCAGCGTCACTGCGATCAGCATTTCGATCAGTGTGAAGCCGGAACGCGCCCGCTGAAAGCCGGTCTGATGTCGTCTGAGTTGTGTTCTGCGGGGCGAGGGGGCCATCGCAGACTCCTGTCAGATTGAATGTGGGACTTGTTTAACCGCAAGCCGCAGGCGTGCGAGTTTGAGACTGTCAGGCATTGGCAGACGCGCACGCCTGCGGCTTGCGGTTAAACGACTCAATGACTTATGGAACTTTGGTTTCGAGCGGAAAGACTGCAACGACCCCATTCGGGATAATGACGCCACCGCGATCGATCGTGCCGTTGCCGTTCAGGTCTTCGCCGGTGTCGAGCATTCCATTGCCGTTCCGGTCTTCTGTGTTGTCCCGCGAGACGGAATCTTCCAGGACGATTGCGGCGGACGTGTCGACCAGCGGCCCGAGGCTAGGGTCGAGCGGGTGAATCGTCGGCTCTTCTATGTCGCGGATTCGATACCAGAGTCCGTTTGCGGCGTCGTAGATGTAGCCACCTTTACGCAGCGGCGGTTCGAGTGGAGTCGTGGGGTAACCATTGGCTGGTGTCCAGTCGACGATCGCCCGGAAGTTGGGTTCGTCGTCCGACAGATTCGTGGGGGGATTTCGCGGATAGCCGATTTCCGCAATTTCGTCGGTGACGCCGTTAAAATTGTCATCGACTCCCGCCTGTCCAGGGGCATCATCAGGTCCCAGCGTGTAACGTCTGAGGTCGCAGACGTAGACCTGGTCGGAGAGTTCTGAGAAGTCGCGTTTGTTGAAGACCACCACGTCGACATTCGCCGGCCCGCTGGCCTGCTTCCGGACAGTCAGCATCCAGGTGTAATTGGAAACCGGCTGTTCGATTCGGACTCGCCCGACATTCGGAAGTGCCGCACTGTCTGCTGTGTAGCGAAGCGGCAGAGGCAGGTCTTCACCAGGCTGAAACGATCCGTCACCGTTCAGGTCCTGGCCCCAGCTGATCTGGTACTGCGATCCCATCTGAGTCACAGACGTCAGTTGCCGGATTTCACTGTAGTCGCCGGACTTGTCGAAGATCACCGCCTGATAGAGCGTTGGGGACTGATAGTTCGGATCGGTGGTGGCCAGCGTCAATGGTGAGAGGTCGATTTCGGGGGGCAGCAGAATTTCTGTGATGCGGTTTTCTGAGTTGAGGGTGTAAACGCCAGGATTACTGCCGGTCGGGTCCGGAAAGCCTTCGCCAAAATCGATGCTTGTGTCCGGCAGCGTCGCGATGGCTCGCGCGATGTCGATACTCCCAAAGATGTTTGTTGCCGTGGGATCCTCACCCAGGAATCGCGTGGTCAGCAGGCTGCCTGCGGGGTTGGTTCGATAAGGCAGTGAGAGCAGCGTCGGACGGTTGTATTCGTAGTAGACCAGTTGCTGGTCACTGACCGACGCTGATCCGTTGATCGTGCCATCGTCGAAGGCATCCAGTTGCTGATAGCGTTCCCAGAACCCCAGCGGGTCGACCTGAATGGCACGACCGGCTTCCCGGGTTCGCTGACTGGTGACCGGGTCGATCGTTGTACCATCTGGTTCGTGAATGATGGCGGGAAACGAATCGATGATCCCTTCCGCGTTGTATTTCAGTACGGTCGCGTTGGTCAGATTGGTGGCTTCCAGTACGCGGGTGGCCGCGATCGGAAACAGTGTGGCCAGTGAGACGACACCAATGCTCATGATCATCAGCGACATGAGCACTTCCGTTAGCGTTGTGCCGCGACGACGAGGGTGAGGCAGAGATCGGAGGGTGAGTCGATTCATTGCGAAATGTTCTCCCCGAGTTCTGCGTAGACGAATGGGTCGTCCAGGTAACCATCACTGCCTGCCGAGCCAGCCGAGCCACCGAAATTGATGAACTGATCCTCGGGAGCGATCGGATACGAAGCGACTCGGCCCGTCGAAGCAAACAGTGTGACCAGTGCACGGTCCCCAACCGGTGGCGAGTTTGGTAACGCATTGAAGAGAGCGTCACTCGGAACACGCGGCTGTCCCGAACCATTCACCGCAGGACGCGGTCCAGGGCCGGGGGCGATCATGCAGTTCTGCACGTCCTGTCGCAGTCCCAGATAGAAGTGCAGCACGCCAAGTCCGGCGGCTGATCCTGTGACCGTTCCGCGCGGTGAGAACATCAGGTCCATCCGTGATGAGCAGGCTACGGTGTAGCCGCCGCCTGGCGGTCGCCATTCGACAGGAATCACGGACGCATCGAGATCAATCACCACTTCGTCAGGCAGCAGGACGGGTTCCGCATCCGGGAGAACTCGCGGCGGCAGTTCCAGCAGGTAGGTATTGTGGCCTGTGCCTTCAAAGGCGATGACTTCTGACGGTGGCGTGGTGCCCGGATCGCGAAACTCGCGAACCAGTTCCAGGCTATTCGTCAAGTGGCCAAAGCCGGGTCTCGTATTGCCCAGCCAGTGAGTTTTGACGCGATACCAGGTGCCGTTCTTGTCGCCTGGGATTTTGATCCGCGGCGTTTCGCGGTCGAGAATTCCGTTTGCATTGATGTCTTCACCGGGGTCCAGGACACCGTCACCGTCAAAGTCTTCGTAAATGCCAAGAAATCCTCGCAAGCGAAGTTTGTTCCAGCGAGTCTGTGGATCGCCTTCGACGAACAGTACCGAGTCACTGTCTGCCGTTCCGTCGTTATTGAAGTCCGGGCGTTTGAGCGTGATGTGGCCTTCTCGCCAATAGTCCGTAGCTCCGACGTAGACCATGCTGGAGACCATCCGGCCATTGTCCGGATCCTGATCCACCAGAAAGCGAACGCCGATTGGTTTCCGATACCGGATGGCCCGGTCGCGAGCCCCGGAGATCATCGACTGCACCTGTCGAGCGCCGGCTCCAATCCGTTCCGACTGAAACGTGAAGTCGATCGCGACGATCGTAAACGTTGTCAGCACCAGCAGAATGGCGACGACAATCAGCAGTTCAATGATCGTGAAGCCTGATGTTCGCCAGTTGCGGTTGGGGCTGTTTTCAGACAAGTGCAATCTGAGAGTGGGTTTGCTGCAGCGAATCATCCGCCGGCCCTCCGATTTCTATTCGTCAGGTCGTCGAGTGCTCCGATCGGTCTGACGAAGGCGTCGAATTCGCCGTTGCCATTGAGGTCTGGTTCAGTGGCCTGCTGAACGCCGTCCAGATTCGTATCTTCGTTGATGGGCTGCGCCAGCCAGCCAATGTCCAGCAGGCCGTTGCCATTGGTGTCTTCGCCAGAATCCAGAAATCCATTGACGTTCGTGTCTTCATTCTGCCACGGTTCAAACAGGCCGAGCACCCCATCGGGACCCGCTGAGACGACAAGCGGTTTGTGATAGGTATCGAACGTCATGAACGTTGACTCGTTGACCGACGAAAACACGTTGACCTGTGTCCGAGTCAGTCTTTTGGTCTCGTCGAGCAGTACGCCAAACGGGTCGTCGCCGTCTTCATTAAGCTGATCGAAGTCCCCTGGCACCGGTCGCGGTGGAGAGCCAACAAGAATCGGCTGGCGCGGCAGGCCCTGCACATACAGGGCAGCGAACCGACGAATCTCCGGGTGAATGTAGGTGTCGTCCGATCCCGGAAAACCGATCTCGTCGATGTCGACGATTGGGTCGTCAGCTGATCCGTTTCCGTCGTCATCGACGCCAGCAGTTCCGTACGCCTGGTCGAGGCCAAGCAGCCCAAACGCCTTCACGAGCCGCGTAGGCCAGCGATAGAACCTCAGCGGGTTGCCCCAGCCGTCGACAAACTCCGGGAGGCCATCGTCGTCCGTATCGGCCACTTCTGAGAGCTGAAAGTCGTCGACGGCAGTTGCCGGGGCGCCGAACTGTTCGAGTCGAGTCAGGGCAAAGTACAGCAACTCGGCACTTTCCGTGAGCGGGTTGTGATTCGATGGTGTGGCCGAAGATGGAATGGATGGAGTTGGCGAGTTCCAGGTGACCAGCGACTTGTAGACTTCGTCGAACTGAATGGCGTCGGGGATGCCGTCGGCACCGATGCCTTTGGGATTTCCCGGTGATGGTGGCTGGCGGGAATCGATCATTTCAGAAAAACGCTGCGGGAGACTTTCTCGCAGCATTTCCTTCTTGCCTATCACTTCCACAAAGTCCGGTGCCAGTCCCAGCAACTGTGCGACACCCTGGGACGGGTTGCCTTTCTTCAGCCGTTCGTGAATGACGTCGACCCGGCGGCGGAAGTCGCGGCTGTCAAAATAGCGCGTCAGCGCCTGCTGTCGCTCGGTGATCAGCCCGTCGATTTTTCGCAATGTGGCCGTCGTCTGGCCTTCGCGGGCCATCGTCAGGAAGTTCGCGAGCGTCACGCCGAGCCCAGCCAGCAGCGCCGAGACGATCGCGATGACGATCAGGATCTCGATCAGCGTAAAGCCGCGCTGCCTTGATCGCGATTTCTTGAATGGCTGTTTCATGGCCTGTCTCCGATTGCTCGCCGCACTGCGTTATTTGTCACCCAGGCGACCTGAATGGAAGAGTGCCAGATTGTCTGCTTCAGCAGCTCGATTTCCGGAAAACTCAGCCGGATCAAGGTACCCGCCGACGCCATAGCTGGCGTCCTGGCCGGGTGAAATCAGCTGGAAGCCACTTGCGTTGTAGGGGCTCCTGCGATTGGTGTCCTTGAAGTACGCGTACTGCATGCGGTGATCAAGACGGCCATTGCCATTGACGTCCTCGTTGACGGGCGTCGTGTCGAGCATGCCGTTTGCGTTCGTGTCTTCCGTGTTGTCCGTGCGGTATCCGGTGCCGTTGTAACTGCTGAAGTAAACGATTGGCTGTGTCTGGCTGGGCAGAGAGTCGATGTATTCGGGAGCGCCGTCGCCGTCTGTGTCGACCAGTCGGCCAATCGGCAAACGGGTTGATGGATCGATGCCGCCTTCAAATTCGTAAAACGGGCCCTGCCGTGAGCCGTTGTCGATCGCGAATGGGTTTCCGGGATTCTTTGAAAAACCACTTAGCTGGCCACTGACCGGGTCGACGACGCCGCCAAGGAAGAAGACCAGGCATTCGGCACCATCCAGAGCAACGACATCGGTACTGTCGCCATCACCATTGAAGTCGCGGGCCACAGTAAAGTTGAAGCTCGGCCACAGGCGTTTCAGGAGTGCACGGTCGACTGGATACATGGCCCATCCAGCAACCGATTCGCTGATGACGATCGAGCTGGGCGGGTCCATCTTGAAGTCTGTCTTGAAGGCGGTGATGGAAGCCTTGAGGCTCTGCATTTCGGCGATTACCTGAGCCTCGTGGACCGTCTGTCTGGCAGGGCCAAACGCCGCGAGCAGCAGGCCGGCGAGAATGGCGATAATGACCAGAACCACCATCATCTCGATCAGCGTAAAGCCCTTCCTGTGAGAGGTGGCTCGCAGGCTGGGCTGCTGTGTGTCGGCCCGTCGCAGAGCTGATGTCACTGGTTGCATGGCAGGAACTCCTTGTTTCAGACTGAGGCTGCGCGGGGATGTGTTGATAGAACTGCGGCGCAGACTCGCTCCTGAGAGCGATGGGGACTGGTGATGTGCGGCCCGGTATTCCGGTCTCCAGACTGCATCTCAGCCCGGTGATCCGAAAATCCTGCGGCCCGCAGGAACTGTCGTCAGGACAGGTCGTTCAGCAGCTTGATCAGCGGCATGAAGAGGGCGATGACGATGAAGCCGACGACCAGACCGAGGAACACAACGAGCATCGGTTCGATCAGCTTGACCAGGCCGTCGACCAGAACGTTGACCTCTTCGTCGTAGACGTCCGCGACCTTGTACATCATGACGTCGAGCGCTCCGGTCTCCTCGCCGACGTCGACCATATTCACAACCAGGTCGTCGACGATCCGTGCCTCTTTCAAAGGCTGGGCGATGGACTCGCCCTCGCGAATCGCCGCGTAGATATTGTCAAACGCGCGTTTAAACACCGCATTACCGGCTGTATCCCGCGCAATGGTTAATGCTTCCAGGATGGGGACCCCCGAGGCGATCAGAGTTCCCAGCGTTCGCATGATTCGTGCGACGGTCGACTTCTGCAGGATGTTGCCCAGCAGAGGGATCTTCAGCGACAGGTAGTCGACGATGTACTCGCCCGTTTTGTTCTTCTTGACAATCTTGATCATCAGCCAGAAGGCGATCGGAAACGCCGGGCCGAGGTACCAGTAGTTGACGACGGCGTCCGAGCAGGCGATCAGCAGTTTGGTGATCTCCGGCAGTTCGACGCCGAAGCCTTCGAAGATCTTCTTAAACTTCGGGATGATCGAGTACATGATGAACCCGACGATCAGCGTCGCGACCATGACGACGACGCACGGGTAGATCATGGCCCCCTGAACCTTCTTCTTCAGGCTCTGGGCTCGTTCCTTGAAGTCGGCCAGACGCTGCAGGATGACTTCCAGAGCACCGCCGGCCTCACCAGCACGCACCATGTTGACGTACAGGTCGTCGAAGGCCTTGGGCTGCTTGGACATCGCTTCGGACAGCGTGCTGCCGGATTCGATGTCCTCGACCGTGCCCATCAGGGCGTTCTTGAGTGGCCCCGGTTTGCACTGGCCTTCCAGGATTTTGAGGCTGCGGAGCACGGGCAGGCCGGCGTCCTGCAGCGTCGAAAGCTGGCGGGTGAACGTGCACAGCTGCTTCGGCTTGACCTTGCCGATCGACAGCCCTTTTTTCTTTCGCGGCCCGCCCTGCTGTTTGGCGGCTGCCTTTTTCTTTTTCTTCCGGGTCTGCTCGTTGATGCGAGTGACGAAGAATCCCTTCTCGCGAATGATCTGCTGCGCTTCGGCTTCAGACTCCGCGTCGATGGTGTCCTTGATCTCCGTCCCGGTGTTGTCCATTGCCTCGTACTGATAAGTCGGCATTGGGCGTCTCCATCAGGTGTACCTGGTCACTGGCCAGCCGCAGAGCTGCGGGCTGGAGTTGACCACGATGTGATTTCTGAATTGATTCCGGTTGCGAGCAGCGGGCTACTCGACGTCTTCCATGACGGTCTCGCGGACGACCTCGTCGATCGTCGTGACACCGTCGAAAATGAGTTTCAATCCGGATTCCCGCAGCGTCGTCATCCCCTGGTTGCGGGCCAGATTCCGGAGTTCGTCTGACGATGCATTCGCTGCAATGAGATCACGAATATCGTCCGTCACCGTCAACAGTTCGTAGAGGCCGCCGCGGCCTTTGTAGCCGCCGTTGTTACACGTCGGGCAGCCTTTCCCGTAGTAAAACTTGTACTTCCGCGCCTGTTCGACCGGCAGCTGCAGCTCCATGAGCAGCTCGTCGCTCGGTTCGAATTCCGTCCGGCAGTCGCCGCAGATGCGGCGGATCAGTCGTTGAGCGAGGATGGCTTCGACGGTCGCTGTAATCATGAACGGCGGCACGCCCATGTCGCGAAGTCGGGCGATCGTTGATGGAGCGTCGTTGGTGTGCAGCGTGCTGAACACGAGGTGTCCGGTCAGAGCACTCTGGATGGCGATTTCCGCCGTCTCGAAGTCTCGAATTTCGCCGATCAGGATCTTGTCCGGGTCGTGACGCAGGATGGCTCGCAGAACCGTCGCGAACGTGACGTCGATGTCCGGGTTGACCGGGACCTGAATCAGGCCTTCGATGTCGTACTCGATCGGGTCTTCGGTCGTGATGATTTTGGTTTCGATATCGTTCAGCTCGTTGAGAGCCGAGTACAGCGTCGTCGTTTTGCCGGAGCCTGTCGGGCCGGTCACCAGCACGATGCCGTTCGGCAGGCTGAGCGCCTTGCGGAAGCGGCCCAGCGTGGTCGAGTCCATGCCGATCTTGTTCAGGTCAAGCTGCACGACGGTGCGGTCGAGAATTCGCATCACGACCGATTCGCCGAACATCGTCGGCAGCGTGTTGACTCGCAGGTCGACCGGGTTGCCGCCGACATTCAGTTCGATGCGGCCGTCCTGTGGCAGGCGGCGTTCCGCGATATCGAGGTCGGCCATGACCTTGATTCGGGAGACGATGGCGTTGGCCAGGTGGCGCGGCGGCGGCACCATCTCGTACAGCACGCCGTCCGCTTTGACTCGGATTTTGAATTCGTCTTCAAATGGTTCGAAGTGGATGTCGCTGGCTTTGTCCTTGATCGCCAGCAGCAGAACCATGTTGAGCAGCTTGCGGATCGGCGTTGAGTTGACGAGTTCGTCGTCGGACCCGATGTCGTAGGCGTTTTCGCGTTTGCCGCCGGGGCCGTCGCCGTCTTCGAACTCGCCGATGACGTCTTCGATGCTCTCTTCGCGTTCGGCATAAAATCGCTGGATGGCCGCTTCGACTTCGGACTCGCTGGAGACGGCGCCGCGGACATCGTAGCCGAGGAAGTTTCGCAGGTCGTCCAGGGCGGCGACGTTCTGCGGGTCCGCCATCGCGACCGTCAGGACATCGTTCTTCAGCGAGATCGGCATGATCTTGTAAAGCTCGGCCATGGTCTGAGGCACCAGCTCCAGCACCTTCGGCGGGATGGTCGTCTCGCCCAGGTTGACGACCGGCATGCCCCACTGTTCGGCCAGCGCTTCGGTGACCTGTTCCGGCGTGACGAGGCTCATGCGCACGGCGACCTGGCCAATGACTTCGCCGGGGCTCTGTTTCTGTTCTTCGAGAACGTCCCAGAGCTGGTCTTCGGTCAGGTATCCGAGGTCAACCAGAATTTGTCCAAGCTTACGTGCGGCCATGATCTGCTTTCGATGACTGTCGACCGTTGCCGCCGGCAGGACCGGCAGCTGCGATCAGAATGCGAGTGGATGAAGTTTCGGCGAATCCCGTCGAAAGGAATCGTTGCGTGAGGTCGAACGAGTGTCGATTTCGGACGCCTCAGGCTCACTCGTATTCGTATTCGTCGTCGTCTTCCTCTCCTTCTTCTTCCAGGACTCCTCGTTTCGCAGCTTCGATTTTCGCCTTCACTTCGCCCGGCATGTTGGACTTCATGATGACGTCTTTTTCCTCGCAGATGCCGTTCTTCCAGAGGTCGAACAACGCGTCGTCCAGCAGCTGCATGCCGAACTTGCGACCTGTCTGGACGGCCGAGTTGATTCGAAAGGTCTTGCCTTCACGGATCAGGTTGGCGATGGCCGGCGTCACGACGAGCATCTCGTAGGCGGCGACCAGGCCTTTCGGTTTTTTGGGCAGCAGTGCCTGGCTGAGCGTTCCGAGAATACCGGTCGACAGCTGAGTTCTGATCTGTGCCTGCTGGGTGGTTGGAAACACGTCGATGATTCGGTCGACGGTTCCCTGAGCACCCGTTGTATGCAGCGTCCCGAACACGACGTGCCCGGTTTCGGCCGCCGTGATCGCGGATTCGATGGTTTCGAGGTCGCGCATTTCGCCGACGAGGATCACGTCGGGGTCCTGACGCAGAGCACGGCGAAGTGCCTCAGCGAACGATGGGCAGTCCGTGCCGATTTCTCGCTGATTGATCGTCGACTTGACGTGGTTGTGGTAGTACTCGATCGGATCTTCGAGCGTGATGATGTGGTGATCGATATTGTGGTTCAGCCAGTTGATCATGCTGGCGAGGCTCGTTGTTTTGCCCGAGCCCGTCGGTCCCGTGACCAGAAAGAGGCCTCGCGGACGCTGAATCAGGTCCAGCACGACCGGCGGCAGGCCCAGCACTTCCGGTGGCAGAAATTCGTTCGGGATTCGTCGCAGAACGAGCGAGATGTTGCCCTTCTGCTTGAACACGGAGACGCGAAAACGGGCCTTGGTGCCGAAGGCGAAACCGAAGTCGGACGAGCCGATCTCCTGCAGTTCCTGCTGATTCCGCTCCGGCGTGATGCTCTTCATGAGCGAGATGGTGTCTTCTTTATCCAGATCCTTGGTGTCGAGACGCACCATATGGCCGCCCATGCGGACGACCGGAGGCTGGCCAACGACGATATGCAGGTCGCTGACCCGCTCTTTCACTACCGTCTCAAGAAGTTTGTCGATCTGTACTACGGCCATCCGGTTGTTTCCTGATGTGGATTCAGAAGTGGCAGAATTTGATTCAAGAGACTTCTGGAAGGCACTGGCCGATGAGGCTGCTCGAACACCGCAGTTCTCATCCGCCACGCAGCATTATTCGCGCTCGCGGCTGCCGATCCAGAAATTGATCTGATTTGTGATTTGGGCGGAACAGCTGGAATCAGGTTCCGCAGGCTCGGATTGATTGCAAAGAGTGGCTCTGACAGGCGGTGTCCGCCGAGTCGTTGACGTGTTGTATTCTGCCGCAGACGCGAATTGCCGAACGCGGCAGGCGGCTGGTTGCCGTGGGCCGGCCTGACCGGCGCAGGCGGAAATCTCTCAGTGTCCGCCTTTTTCGAGATGGAAGACCTCGCTGACGTGAGTGGTGCCGGCCAGTGCTTTGTCGAGGCAGTCTTCGACCAGCGTCTTCATGCCGAAAAGGCGTGCCTGGCGGCGGATATTCTGTGTCGGTTCGCGGTTGAACGTCATCTCGCGGATGGCCGCGTTCATTGTCATCAGTTCATGGACGGCGACGCGTCCGCGGAACCCGGTGTGGTGGCAGTGATTGCAGCCGCGACCGCGCATCCAGGTGGCGTTGGCGGCCATTTCGTCCGTGATGTCGAAGTGTTGCAATTCGCTCTCCGAGGGGCGGTACGGCTCGGCGCATTTGCTGCAGATGCGGCGGGCAAGTCGTTGGGCGAGGATGGCCATCACGCTCGATGCGACGAGAAATGGCTGGACGTGCATATCGATCAGTCGCGTAATAGCTCCGGGCGCGTCGTTTGTGTGGAGCGTACTGAAGACCAGGTGTCCTGTCAGGGATGCCTGGATTGCCATCTCGGCGGTCTCCAGGTCGCGGATTTCACCGACGAGGATGATGTTCGGTGCCTGTCGCAGCATCGCCTTGATGATCTTGCCAAAGTTGAGGCCGATCGCGTGTTTGACCTCCACCTGGTTGATGCCCTGCAGCAGGTATTCGACCGGGTCCTCGGCCGTGATGATCTTGCGGTCCGGTCGGTTGAGTTCGCCGATCGCGCTGTACAGAGTTGTTGTCTTGCCGCTGCCGGTCGGGCCGGTCACCAGGAAGATGCCGTTCGGGCGGCGGATGATGTTCTGGAAGGTGCGGTAGTTTTCTTCCGAGAAGCCCAGGTTGCGGATCCCGATCTTGATACTGTCGCGATCGAGAATTCGCATGACGACGGCCTGGCCGTGGTTGGTCGGCATGATGCTGACGCGGAGGTCGATCTCCTTCTGGCCGGCTCGTGTCTTGATTCGTCCGTCCTGGCAGCGCCGTTTTTCGGCGATGTCCATTGATGCCATGATCTTGATACGGGAGATCATGGAGCCCAGGAGTCGTTTCGGCGGGCTGTCGCGTTCGACGAGTTTTCCGTCAATGCGGTAGCGAATGCGGATGCGGTCTTCGAATGGTTCGATGTGAATGTCGCTTGCCCGCATATTCAGGGCTTCGCTGATGATGAGGTTCACCAGTTTGATGATGGGCGAGGCGGATTCCTCGGCCCCGGCGGTCTCGGCGGCGGTCTCGGCTTCCTGGATTTCTGTCTGCGTGAAGTCGATGGCGGTTTCTGTGAACTCCGCCAGCATCGAGTCGACAGATTCTGACTCGCCCTGTCCGTAGTGGCGGTTGATTGCTGTCAGGATGGCGTCGTTGGCGGCGACTTCGCATTTGACTTCACGGTTCAGGATGAACCGCAGTTTGTCGATGACCTCAAACTTCATGGGGTCATTGATCGCCACGACGATCGAGTCGCCGTCCATGCGGAGTGGCAGGACGACGTTCTCGCGGGCCACGGATTCCGGGACGAGGGCGATGACGGCCTGCGGGATGTCGGTTGAGTCCAGGTTGATCGAGTCGTAGCCGAATTCTTTGGCCTGCAGGGATGAGATGTCGGATTCGTCGACATATCCCAGTTTGACGAGTGCGTCTTCGGCTCGAATGCCCTGGGCGCTGGCGACGCCTTCTGCCTCGGTGAGCTGGTCCTGGCTGATGAGGCCACGTTCAATGAGCTGCTGGCAGATGTCGCTGGCCATGAGATGGGGCTCCGCAGGGGAAGCGTGCAGATGCACTGATGTGGATCCGGGGCTGCCCTGAAGTGTCTGGGATTTCGGGTGTCCTCGGCAGGCTGGCCTCTGAATGTGGCTGCGCGGCTGAGGAGGAAAGATAGGAATGTTCCGATTCTCAGGGGCCGGTTTTCGGCTGTCAACAATGCCGATGTCTGGATGTGTTCCCCTGGGGGCTCACCCGGCTGGCTGTTCGTCTGGTGATGGAGAGGTGGATTTGGTCGCTGTTTCGTCTTTGCGGTTCAGCATCGGGCCGAGTTCGTCGACGAAATCGCGGACATCTTTGAACTCGCGGTAGACCGACGCAAAGCGAACGAAGGCGACCTGGTCGATTTCGCGGAGCAGGTTGAAGACCTTTTCGCCGATGTCTCGTGACGGGACTTCCTTTTCATAGTGGTCGTGGATGTCCCGCTCGACTGCGTTGATGAGTTCGTCGAGCTGTTTCTGGCTGACGGGGCGCTTCCAGCAGGCCTTTTCCAGACCGGCGCGGATTCGGTCTTTCTCGAACGGGACGCGTGAGCCATCCTTTTTGACGACTTTGATGAGGACTTGCTCGACGCGTTCGTGGGTTGTGAAGCGGCGCTCGCAGGCGAGGCACTCGCGGCGGCGCCGAATGACGGACGGTTCGGCCAGTCGTGAGTCGATAACTTTGGTTTCTTCGTGTCTGCAGAATGGGCAGTGCATTTGCGGTTCTGGCTGTGGGGGTTGTGAATTGTGTTTTGTCTCAGGCGATTATCGCAAAGTACAGAGAATTGGCAGTCTGCTTCAGGCAGGGGCGGAAACTTTCCCTCGCTGGGGTTCGGCTTGCAGGTGTCCAGGCAGGGGCTGGCGGGGGTTGAACCGGCTTTCGAGAGGTTCTGCGTGGTCGCGCGTTGTTTTCTGGTTGTTGTCTCGCTTTGGGGTTCAGGGGCTGCGGCGGAGTGTTCCGCAGACGAGATGGTCGTTGCCGGGGATGCGGGTGCGCAGGGGATTGCGATGAAGACTCTGGGAGGGCGGCAGTTCTGGGGAGATGTTGTGTTCTTTCAGGGCTGGACGATTCAGAAGAATGTCATCACGGGGCACTGCCGGTTGCTCGATCCTCGAGATGTGCGTCATGCCTGGGGGAGTCGTGAGAAGTGCGAAGCTCGTTTGGCTGAGATTCGACAGCGGGATGAGCTGGCTCCAATGTCAGGGCATGCCGTGATTCTGCTGCACGGCATTGTGCGTTCGTCGAAAGCGATGTCGAGGATTGCTGATCGGCTCACGGCGGACGGCTATCTGGTTGTGCCGTTCGATTATCCGAGTACCCGGGAAGGGCTGGCTGGTTGCGCGGCGCTTCTGAATGAAGTTGTGCGGTCACTGGATGGTGTCGAGCGCATTTCCTTTGTCGGGCACAGTATGGGGGGGCTCGTTGTGAGGAAGTGGATGGCGGACTTCGGCGACGAACGGGTTGGCCGGTTCGTGATGCTGGGGACGCCGAATCATGGGGCGCAGCTGGCGAACCAGCTTGGAAGCTTTGTCGCCTATCGGCTGGTGCTTGGTGCCGGAGGTCGTGATCTGCGTTCTGGCGATGGAAGCGAGATCTCAAAGTTGCCGATTCCGGAGACGCCGTTCGCGGTGATTGCCGGTGCTCGCGGAGACGGGCGGGGCTTCAATCCATGGGTCTCCGGAGATGACGACGGGATCGTCTCTGTGACGAGCACTCGTCTGGATGGGGCAGAAGCATATCTTGAAGTGCCGGTGCTGCACTCGTTTCTACCTTTTGATCGACGTGTTGTTGAGGCTGTCGCGAACTACCTTGCTGCGGGTGAATTCTCCTGCGATGTGGATCCTGCGAGCGAAGAGTGAATGTGGCTTTGGGGTCTCTGGTTGCGACGTTCCGAGTGAAATTCGCACGGGCCGTGCTTCAGTCCTGGCAGTCTGGCGGTCGATAGCAGAATTCCGTTGGGGGACGCTGGACAGTGCGGCTGTGAATTGCCAAACTCCTCGTCCCGATTTTTTCGGGGCGTATAGCTCAGTTGGTTAGAGCGCAGCTCTGATAAAGCTGAGGTCCCTGGTTCGAATCCAGGTACGCCCACCTCAGGCCGAGAGTCAGGAATCGAAAGTCGACGGTAAGCCGCTGGGCTTTCGACTCCTGGCTCTCGGTTTTTTGGGGGACGTAGCTCAATTGGGAGAGCACCGGCTTTGCAAGCCGGGGGTTGTCGGTTCGAGCCCGATCGTCTCCACTCGGTCACGAAAACGAATCTCAAAAAATTTGCGACTCGTTAAGTTGACCGGCCTCAGGGGCAGCGATAGTATCCCGCCCCTCGCGACGCGAACCGCTCGGCTCGCCTCGCTAACTCGCTTCAGGGAAACGACTTGCGTTTCTGGTGAAGTGCGATCTTTGACAATTTGGCAGCAGATTGAGTGGCATCTGAGTATTTCATGAGCGTAACGAATCGTTACTCTCGCTGAATGCTTTTGCTTCAGGCTCATTGAGTCTGGAGTGAGGGTGGTCAAGCAGAGAAGGGCGTACGGGGGATGTCTTGGCGTCAGAAGATTGGGCGTGGAAGGCTGCGATAAGCCTGGGGTAGCCGTCAAACAGGCATTGATCCCAGGATTCCCAGATAACCCGGTGAACTGAAACATCTAAGTAACCGGAGGAAAGGAAAGCAAAAGCGACTCCCTGAGTAGCGGCGAGCGAAACGGGATCAGCCCGCCAACTGCAAAAAGCCAGAAGAATCCGATGGAAAGCGGAACCAGAGACGGTGACAGTCCGGTATTCAAAAGCAAAGACAGTTGGCTTCATGAGTAGGGCCAGTCACGTGAAACCTGGTCTGAAGATGGGAGGCCCACCTCCTAAGGCTAAGTACTCTCTGACGACCGATAGTGAATCAAGTAGCGCGAGCGAAAGATGAAAAGGACCCCTACAAGGGGAGCTAAAAGAACCTGAAACCGTGCGCTTACAAGCGGTGAGAGCACCTTATGTGTGTGATCGCGTGCCTTTTGCATAATGACCCGGCGAGTTATCGTCGACGGCAGGTTAAGGCCTTCAGGGCTGGAGCCAAAGGGAAACCGAGTCTTAACAGGGCGAAAGTCGGCGGCGATAGACGCGAAACCTGGTGATCTACCCATGGGCAGGTTGAAGCGCGGGTAAGACTGCGTGGAGGACCGAACCCACTTGTGTTGAAAAATGAGGGGATGACCTGTGGGGAGGAGTAAAAGTCTAATCAAACCAGGAGATAGCTCGTTCTC
>Ga0209273_10001859_pt1 | contig 17515 bp, 13 predicted proteins | sample tdAd471_FD_187126 | JGI IMG/M metagenome (GOLD analysis project Ga0209273, IMG submission 187126) | Marine sediment microbial communities from the Atlantic coast under amendment with organic carbon and nitrate - tdAd47.1 (SPAdes)... | ecosystem: Environmental > Aquatic > Marine > Coastal >...
CTTCGCTCCAGCGCTGTGTGCACCCTTCGACTGCAAGCTGTCGCCGGGAAGTCGGAAGGGGTGAGTGCACCCAGAGCTTCCGCTCAGGGACACCCCACCCCCCTCCGCCTGGCTGGACGGCCAACAGAAGTCATTATCAGAGACCACCCAGCCCTGGGCGCGTTCGGCCCGCGCGGTGAAGCGCACCCAGCTTGGCATGGCCCCCCGTCGCGTCGGGCCGAACACGCCGGGGCTGACCGCGTGGTCGATGGTTGCGAATGCATACACCCGTGTGGCGGCGTGGCAGATCGGATCGCTCCGCAGGTGTCCACGCGGGTCGCTCCGCCCGGCCACTCGGATCGCTCCGCGACTTTGGCTCTGGCTCTGGCTCTGGCTCTGGCTCTGGCTCTGGCTCTGGCTCTGGCTCTGGCTCTGGCTCTGGCTCTGGCTCTGGCTCTGGCTCTGCCTCTGGCTCTGCCTCTGCCTCTGGCGCCGCCATGGGCGGCGCCTTGGGCGGCGCCTTGGGCAGCGCCTTGGGCGGCGCCGGAGGGCGGGGCTCAGCGGTTGCTGAGTCTCCAGAGCATGGCTCGAATCTGGTCGAGCAGGTCCAGCGCTGTGCTGGTGTGTTCGAGGTGTCCCCAGGCCTGGGCGACTTCGAGGGCTGCGCTGGTTTCGGCTGCAGAGCCTGCTGCTACGCGGAAGTGGTAGGCCTTGTCCTTGCCGGTCCTGCGATTCCCTTCGGCAACGTTGAGCGGAATCGAGGACGCGGCTCTGCGGAGTTGTCGAGCGAGGTCTTTGTCTCTCTTCTCGAGCCGTCCTACGAGGGGTCGAAGGGCCCGAATCAGTTCGATCGAACGAGCGTATACGTGGAACACGGTGGAGTCCTTTCTCCGGGGCCGTGCGTGAGAGCCGGCCTCCACCGGAGGCGAATCGGCGAGGTCTGACAGCCGGCACGTACCGACTGAGGCAACGGTCCCGACTCGTGCGAGGCCGGTTGTTGGACCTCGCCGATACGCTGGAGGTGGAGGTCGGCGAGCGATCCGGTCTGCCTCAGGCGGAGCGATCCGATTCGCCAAGCCGGCGCGCGAGGTTTCCGGCTCCGCCCAACCTCTCCGCGCGCCGAGGAGATCACGGGCGGGGCCAAACCCCGCTCCTGCATTGGATTTCGCCCCTGCCTCTGCCTCTGCCTCTGGATCTCTGAGGGCTCGTCCCGAGCCCCCTCGCCCTCGCAGCTAAGTTGCTCGGGCTCACCCCAAGGGGCCGCAGCGCTCTCTGCCTCTGCCTCTGCCTCTGCCTCTGCCTCTGCCTCTGCCTCTGCCTCTGCCTCTGCCTCTGCCTCTGGCTCTGCCTCTGCCTCTGCCTCTGCCTCTGCCTCTGCCTCTGGATCTCTGAGGGGCTCGTCCCGAGCCCCCTCGCCCTCGCAGCTAAGCTGCTCGGGCTCACCCCAAGGGGCCGCGGCGCTCTCTGCCTCTGCCTCTGCCTCGAGCCGTGAGCGCCGCGAAAGCGGCGCGAACCAACAACACGCCCTCGAGCGAGACAGCGAACCCGGCGGCGCGAGGCCGGCGTCAGCCGGCCGAGCAATCAAACAGGCGAGAGCTCGCGGATGCGTTCCCAGGTGTAGATCCCGGTGCGGTGGCCGTCGGTCCAGTGGATGCGGACGCCGTAGAGGCCGACTTGCTCGCACTCGGTGACGCCGACGTCGTCGGGGACGGTCGAGGGGTCGAGGAGCGGCTTGCCGGTGATCTCGTCGATACAGCTTGCGCAGCGGCAGGCGAGGCGGAGAGCGCGGTAGGGAACCTCGGTGGTCTCGCCGCCGGCCCAGGAGATACAGAACAGGCCGCGGGAGTCGGAGAGGTCGATTCCGGTGGGCTCCAGCTGGGGCATGCTCGCGCTCCTCGTGGGTGCCATAGTAGCCGACGAAGCCACTAGCCCGTCGGGGCGAATGAAAGCCATTAGCCCGTTGGGGGTGAGCCCGAGCAGCTTTGCTGCGAGGGTGAGGGGGACTCGGAGAGGCCCCCCATAAGGGAAGCCACTCGCCGTCGGGTGGAGGGGAGCTCGGAGAGGCCCCCCATGACTGAAAGGAGTCTACCGTGCTGCGAGCCGCGATCGGGATCGGTGTCCTGGCCTGCGGGCTGGGGACGGCTGGGGGTCAGGAGCGGGCCTTCGTGGAGGTCGCCCAGGCGCGCGGGCTCGAGGTGGGTCCCGCCAAGCACCTGCTCCTGATCGACCTCGACGGGGACGACTGGCTGGACGCCGTGGTCCAGCACCGGCGGGTCTACCGCAACGTTCAGGGGCCCGACGGGCAGCGGGTGTTTCGCGCGGTGGAGGAGCCGGGGCTGGCGAGCGAGGCCAAGCCCGGGGTGTTGCTGCTGGCGGACCTCGATCAGGACGGGCGCCGCGACGCCCTGCTCGCCTACACCCAGGACCCCACGGACCCCAAGTGGAAGGACCCCGGGGTGCGCTCGCACCTGCGGCTGGGTCGCCGGGGGCTGAGCTTCGCGCCCGCGGGGGAGCCGATCCTGCCGCCGGAGGCCGTGATCACGGGGACGCTGGTCGACGTCGACCGCGACGGGTGGCTCGACCTGCTGGTGGGCAGCAGCTACCGCGCGGTCGGCGGTCCGCTGGAGGCGTACCCCCTGCGCCTGCTCCGCGGCGGGCCCGGGGCGTCGTTCCGCGACGCGACCGAGGGGCTCGGCTTGAGCCTGGCGGTCGAGCCGGCGCGGGTGAACAGTCGGCGGCCGGTGTTCGGCACCGCGGCCGGTGACCTGGACGGAGACGGCTGGCCGGACCTGTTCGTGTGCGCCTACGGCCGTCAGCGCAACCAGCTGTTCCGCAACCTGGGTGGGGAGCGGTTCGAGGACGTGGGGCTACGGACCGGGTTCGCCGGGGACGCGGACACCTCGGGGGTCTACCCGGAGGCGACGAAGGAGATGTGGCGCAAGCGCTTCAACCAGGAGCGCGAGGACGAGGCGCCCTTCCGCTCCAACGGGAACACCTTCACCGTGGCCCTCGCCGACTTCGACAACGACGGCGACCAGGACGCCTTCCTGGGTGAGGTGACCCACTCCTGGGCGGGCCCCTCGTCGGACCGCTCGGGCCTGCTGCGCAACGCGGGCGCGCCCGGGTTCGAGCTCGAGCGCAGCGTGACCTACGGCGAGCGCGACCACTCGGACCCCAACTGGAACGAGGGCGACCTCTACGCCACCTGGCTCGACTACGACAACGACGGCTGGCAGGACTTGCTGCTCGCCTCGGGGGACTACCCCACGCCGAAGCAGTATCTGCGCCTTTACCGCCAGCACGCCCCGGGCAAGTTCCGCGAGGTGACCGAGACGGCGGGCTTCGGCGGCTGGCACAACTGCGGCGCGGTGAGCGTCGGCGACTACGACCGCGACGGCGACGTGGACGTGCTCGTGGGCACGACCACGTTTCGCATGTCCAAGGCCGCGCGCGAGGGCCACGTGGTGCGGCCGGCGTTGTTCGAGAACCGGGTCGGGTCCCGCAACCGCTGGCTGAACGTGCGCCTGCAGGGTGCCGGCGCCGCGGCGGGCGGGGCGAACCCCGACGCGATCGGGGCCAAGGTCGTGGTCGTCGCCGGCGGGATCACCCAGACCCGCTGGCTGCACATGGGCCACGGCCTTCAGGGGCGCAGCGACGCGCTGGAGGCCGCGTTCGGCCTCGGCCAGGCGGACCGCGTCGAGCGGCTCGAGGTCCACTGGCCCAACCGCGCGGGCACGGTCAGCGTGTTCGAGGACCTGCGCCCGAACCGCTTCCTCAGGATCGAAGAGCGCGGCGAGCGCCTGGTCGAGCTGGGTCCGTTCTAGGCGTCAGCGCAGCGAGACGCGAGGTGGGTCGTCGGGGCCGGTGTCCCGCGCGCCAGGCACCGGACTGGGCCGCAGGGGTGGAGCGGTTGGTCGGCGCGTCGCGGACGAGCCGGGCCGCAGCTCCGGGGCGGGGGTGAAGGGGACGGGGCAGGGTGAAGGCGTCGCGCAGAGCGCGTCGAAGGTCGGCCTCGTCGACCGTCGCCGGCTGGCGCTCCCAGGCGGCGACGGTCGCGAGGCAGCGATCGCCGAGCGCGACCGCCGGGGCCGCCGGGCGGGCGGGAGTCGACGCCGCGCCCGCAGCCGGCGACACCAGCGTGTCCAGCGCCGCCACCGTCGAAGGCAGCGCGCTCGGGGGAGAGCCTCCCGTCGTGCGCCAGCGGGTGCGTTCACCGGGGCGCGTCGTCGACTGGGGGCCGTAGAGCAGCTGGCCGACCGCGAAGCCTGCGAACAGGGCGGCGACGAGTGCGGTCGACGTGGGTCCAAGCTTCATGACCGGGCTCCTTCCTCGGGGGGGGTCGGCGTCGCCAGGTGCACGTCGGAGGCCGCGGGGTGGGGCGCCGTAAGTCGTGTCAGGGGAAGGGTGCTTGCGCCTGGAGTGACCGAGCCGGTCACCGTCCAGGGCGGGTCGCCGAGTCGCGTTCAGCTCGGCGCGACGTGGGACGGGTGTGGATTGGGCCGGGCCGCTTACTCCTCGCCGAAGAAGGCGCGGATCTCTTCGGCGCGGGCGAGGGCGTCGCGGCGGCCGAGGTCGATCAGGCGCCCGGCGAACTCGCCGTCGAACAGCAGGTAGCTGGCCCAGTCGGCCTCGAGCACCTCCTCGGCGCGGAGGATCCCGTTGAGCCCGAGGATCCAGCGGTGCACGCGGGCGATCCCGCCGCTGCGCACGTGCTCGGCGGTCAGGCGCCCAATGTCCTGGGAGGGCAAGAACACGAGGGTCTCGAGCTTGCGATACGGGTGCCCGCGGACCTCCTCCAGGCGCGCGACCACCCGCCGGTAGACCTCCGGGGCGAGCTCCTCGTCCAGCACGTCGAGGATCTGGTTCAAGGTGTCGAGGACCTTGAGGTCGTTGACCACCGGGTCGAGGAGCAGGGCGTTGAGCACTTTGCCCGCGAGGAAGAACGGGTCGGGGTAGTGCTCGAGCTCCGCGTCCGTGAGCGGGGGGCGCTCTTCGGGGGCCATCGGCGGCTGGTGGACGCCGACGACCACGACGCGGTGCGCGCCCGCGCGCACCGCGGGGTTGATCGGGGTGTTGAAGCGCAGGCCGCCGTCGGCGTAGTAGTACTCGCCCACCCGTCGCGCAGGAAACAGGAACGGGATCGCCGCCGAGGCGAGCACGTGGGCGTCGGTGATCTGCTCCAGCCGGTCCTGGCGCTGGGGGTCGATCGAGCGCAGGAGCTTGACCTTGGGCGAGACCTCGGCGAAGAGGGTCGTGCTCCCGGTGGCCACGCGCAGCGCGCTCACCACGAGGGCCCGCACCCGACCGCTGCGAATGTTCTCGTGCAGCTGCTCCCAGGGCAGGCCCTGGGAGACCAGCCGCTCCAGGGGGCGGGGGTCGAGCAGCGAGCGGCCGAGGTGCACCGGCCGGGGCTCGGGCCGGCGCAGGAGGCGCCGCAGGCGGGTGCGCAGCGGCTGCGCCGTGATCAGCTCTCCGGCGAGGACGCGGAGGTAGGTGTTCAGGTGCAGGCTGCGCCAGAGCTCTTCGAGGAGGGTCGTACCCAGGTCGTTGGTGTGGGCGTGGGCGGCGACGAAGGCCGTGTTGATCGCGCCCACCGACGTGCCCGCGAACACCTGGAACGGGTCGCAGCGCCGCTTGGGGCCGAGGGCCTCGACGATCCCGCGGATCACGCCGACTTCGTAGGCGCCGCGCACGCCGCCGCCGGAGAGCACCAGAGCCGTGGGGGTGCAGCTGGGGTCGCTCACGTGGGCCGACTCGCGCCCGCGATCTGGGCCAGGAGTGCGTCGCGGGCCTGCTCGAGCAGCTGGTTCCCCGGCTGCTCGAGGGGGGTCTGCACGCCGTCCGTCCCCGCCTCGGGGGTCGCGGCGCCCAGGCGCCACACGAGGATCCGCGGGGGTCGCAGGCCCTCGGGGACCTCCGGGGGGTCGCCCGCCGGCAGCCCGGCGGGGGCGTGGCCTTCGCAGGCGACCGCGACGCCGTAGACCCGCCGCCCGCGCTCGGCGAGGGCGCGCAGGTCGAGGGACTCGTGCAGGTGCACGGCGGCCAGGTCGAGGGCGATCTCGTGGCGCAGGAGCACCTTCAGCAGGGCGAGGTCTTCGCTGGCGCGCTCGCGCGCGCTGACGGTGCGCGCGATCAGGTGCAGCTCGACCGAGACCGCGTCCTTGGAGAACACCTCGGCCAGGTCGCTGACCAGGCGCAGCACGAGGGCGTAGACGAGGACCACCAGGGGGTCCTTGTGCCACCTCAGCTGCAGGCGCAGGCCGTCTTCGGGGCACACCGCCACGTGCACCACCCGCCGGGTGCGCATCAGCTGGCCGCTGTCGCGTTGGAAGAACAGCGTCTCGTTCTCCAGGTGCCGGAGGGTGAACATGTCGATCTTGGGGTCGGGGGACGCGCCGAAGGGGTCCTCGCCCATGTAGACCAGCTCGGTCGGGACGAGGTTCTCCAGCGCGCCGCGGTTGGCCAGCTCGCTGTAGCCGCCCGAGGGGTAGTAGCCGCTGTCGGGGAGCTCGGTCTCGGCGGTGCGGTCCTCGACGACCACGTAGCGCCGGGGCTCGATCGCGGTCAGCGCGCCCGTGCGCGCGCCGATTCTCCGCGCCGCCAGGCGCTGGGCGCGGCGCTTGAAGGCGCTGAAGTGCCGCAGCTCGGTCAGGTCCTCGGGCAGGAGGAGCGTCGGCCCGAGGTGAGCGAAGTAGCCGATCAGCGAGGCGCGGTGGGCGGCGAGCAGCGCGCCGGGTCGGCCGACGAGCTCGTCGTAGCGCTCGGCCTCGAGGGCCGGGTCGATCCGCTCGCGCGGGTTCAGCTCGCGCAGCAGGACCGGGTCGATCGCGGGGGCGTCGGGGTGACCGCCGGCCTTGAACAGCGGGCGGAGGATCAGCTCGCAGGAGCGGGCGATCAGGTCGTCGCGCCCCGGCGTGCGGCGCACGGCCTCGCTCGCGGCGCGGACCCCCGGGTCGCGGAGCAGGGTGTTCAGCAGGCGGTTCTCGTAGTCGAGGCGCAGCTCGCGCTCCTCCGCCGGCCAGCCGTCGAGCTCGCTCAAGCTGCGGAAGGGGAAGCGCTCGGCCTGCAGCAGGAGGTAGCCCACGTCGTAGACCCAGCTGAACAGCAGCCCCTTGCCGCCGGCGCGCACGACGAGGTCGCGATACCAGCCCAACGCCCGCTGGGCGCGGTGGTTCAGGTCGGCGTGCGCGCCGCCGCGCAGGTGCAGCGAGCCGTAGACGTAGGCGCGGAGTCCGTCGGCCTCGAGTTCGAGCTGCTGCTGCGCCACGGCTGGCCGCTAGCCCAGGCGCAAGAGCGCGTCGACCTTCTCGCGGATCGCGGCGAAGTCCTCGTTGCGATCGCCGAGGTAGCGCAGCAGGCTGAGGTCGTCGAGCCGGACCTCACCCCCGTGGAACAGGAGCGCGCGCGCGCGGATCAGCTGGTAGAGCTTGATCACCTTGCGGTCGGAGACGACCACGCGGTTCTCGCGCTCGAGGGTCCGGATCACGCGCTTGAACAGATCGAACAGGTCGTTGGCGAAGTAGCGCTCGCGGTCGCGTTGGATCCGCGACTCGTCCTCGTCGCCGCCGGGGGTGGCTTCGCTGACGCCGGCCATCAGCAGGTAGAGGTAGCGGCGCAGCTTGAGGAAGTCGTCGAGGCTGGCCTGGTTGGCCCAGGGGCGGCGGTTGAGCGCCTTGTTCAGCTCGTTCTGGACCCCCTTCTCCAGCAGCGCGTCGATGTGCTGGTCCTTGACCGGGAGGCTCTCGATCTTGAGCGCGAAGCGGTCGCGCAGCGCGGCCAGCTCTTCGAACTCGGGCACCTGGTTCGTGGCCGCGAAGAGCATTTTCAGGTTCACGGGGACCGGGCGGCCGTCCTGGTAGAACTTGCGCTCGTTGATGATCGTGAGCAGCGTGTTCAGGATCGCGCTGTTCGACTTGAAGATCTCGTCGAGGAACGCGATCCGCGCCACCGGGAGCTTGCCCTGCACCTTGCGGATGTAGGCGCCCTCCTTGAGCTTCACCAGGTCGATCGGCCCGATCAGCTCGGAGGGCTCGGTGAACTTGGTGAGCATGTACTCGAAGTAGTCGTTGCCCTCGAGCCCGAGGGCCTCGCAGAACTTGCTCACCAGGTCGGACTTGGCGGTGCCCGGGGTGCCCACGATCAGCAGCGGCTCGTGGGCCACGGTGCAGGTGCACATGACGTCGATCAGCTCTTGCTTCTCGACGAACAGCCGGTTGAGCCGACGGCGGAGCTGGTTGATCCGCTCGCGCACGGCGTCCACTTCGCCGCGCAGCTCTTCGAAGCTGAGGTCGTCGACGGGGTCGCTGGTGGTCGTGGTGGTCATGGGCAGGAATCCTACCCCGAATGCACGCTGGAGAGGCACGCGGCTGATCTCCCGCGAGCTGCGTGAGCAGCGAGCGCGCCAGCCCGTGGCGGCCCGAGCACGCCCCGCGAGCTGCGTGAGCTGCGAGCGCGCGCGCCCGTGGCGGCCCGAGCACGCCCCGCGAGCTGCGTGAGCAGCGAGCGCGCGAGCCCGTCGCGGTCCAGCACGCCCAGCGAGCTGCGTCAGCAGCTCGCGCGCAGCGAGCTGCGCAAGCAGCTCGCGAGACCCTTGGGGGTGAGCCCGAGCAGCTTGCTGCGAGGGCGAGGGGGCCTCGGAGAGGCCCCCTGAAAGCACGTTTGAGGGTCGCAGACCCTCAAAACAGGTCGTCTAGCTCGCCGGAGTCGGAGAAGGGGCTCGCCTCGTGGCCCGGTTCGCCGAAGCTCTCCAGCAGGTCGTCGAGCTGGTTCAGCGAGTCGCTGAGGCTGCGCGGGGGCGGGTCTTCGCTGCGGCGCGGCGGGGGCAGGGCGTCGAACAGGTCGTCGAGCCCAGACTCGCTGAGCTCCTCCAGGCTGCTCAGCCCGCCTGGGCCTGACGTCTCCCGGCGGCGGGAGCTCGAGGAGGAGGGCGGCGCGCCGAAGGGGTCGTCGTCGTCGAAGTGCGCGTCGAGCTCGACCTGCGAGTCGACGAAGAGGTCGTCGCCGCTGAGGGGCGCGCGCCGGCTGCTCCCGCGGCGGGGGACCTCGTTGCTGTCGTCGATCTCGATCTGGTCGCTGCCCGGGGCGGCCTCGTTGGGGTTGTGCACCCGGCGACGGCGTGTCGTCTTCACCGGGCCCATGTCGCTGATCCGGTCGAGGTCGCTGACTCGACCCTGCTGGCTGGCGTGGTCGCTCACGTCGAGCAGCTCGCCGGCCTCGTTGGTCTCGTCTTCGCTGACGAAAATGAACAGCTCGCCGACCTGGCTCACGCCCGGGTCCACGTCCTCCAGCGACTCCTCCTCGTCGTAGTCGCTGAAGTCGTCGGGGTCGACCTGACTCAGGCGACCGATCCGCGACGGCGCGTGCTCGGGCGGCTCCCAGTCGGGGTCGTCGGCCAGGCGCTTGAGGTCGTCGAAGCTCCGCGCGCCGTGCAGGAGCGCCATGTAGCGCTGGCCCTGCTCGACGGCGCGCTCGACGCTCTCGCGGCTCTTGCGCTGGGCGCGCTCGAGGGCGCGGGTCAGCTTGCCGACCCGGATCCGCGACCACTTGCCCGGGGGCTGGAGCCCGTAGGCCACGAAGGCCAGCGGCTTGCGCAGCTGCTTGAACTCCACCTCGAGCCCGCGGGCGTTCCAGCCGCTGAGCGCGGTCAGGAGGTAGGCCGCCTCGCCGATCTTGAGGTAGGTGGGGGTGGTGTAGACGCGCTTCTTGTAGGAGGCGTTGAGCCGGAACAGGACCGAGAACACGTCCTTGATCAGGTCCGCGCCCAGGTCCTCGACCATTTCCTCCCACTCGTGGCGGGCCTCGAACACCTTCTCGTGGGCGGGGACGGCGGTCTCGCCGCGGCGCCCGGACTCGCTGCGCAGCGAGTAGAGGAACTTGACCAGCTCGTGGAACTGCTCGATCTCCAGGTAGTAGCCCACCGCGCGCGCGAGGGCCGGGGCGTAGATCCCGAGCAGCAGCAGGTCGTCGCGCTCGAGGCGCTCGAACCCGGCCAGCACGTGGTTCGCGTTGTATTTGCCCGCGCGCACGTTGAGGTGCCGGCAGAGCTCCTTGAAGATCCGGTGGGTCTTCATGGGGTCGGTGCGGAACACGAGGAACACGCGGTAGAGCAGCGAGTCGATCCGCACCTTGTCGATACTGCTCAGGCGCTCGTTGAGGTCGCGGTCGCGGCGCAGGTAGAGGTAGCTGCGCTTCTTGCCCCGGCGGTAGGGGAAGAACACGTCGATCGCCCCGTTGCCGGGGTCGCGGGTGGCGAAGGTCGCGCGGAAGGGACCGGGCGCGTCGCGCTCGAGGCTCTTGATCCAGGCGGTGCCGCTCATGCGGCGGCCGATCAAGAGCGCCAACGCAGCGACCGCCTCGTACTGGAACAGCCGGTCCTCCTCGTCGGCGTCGAGCACGAGCAGCGACTGCATCTCCCCGAGCACGCTCTCGTGGGGCGAGAAGGAGAGGATCCGCAGCACCTGCCCGCGGAACATGCGCTGGATCAGCCGCCGGGGGTCGACGCCGCCGCCCTCGGTGACCTCGCTCACCGACGAGCGCGCGCTGACGTTCTCCTTCAGCTCGTCGACGTCGCAGGCCTCGACGGTGTAGGAGGCGAGCCGCTTGAGATCCTGGGGGCGCTCACGCCAGGCCTCGGAGATCAGGCAGCCCGCGAGCAGGGCGTCCTTCTCGCGGCCGGTGAGCATGCGGATCAGGCCGCTGACCCAGTCGCCCTTGATCCGCGAGAGCCGCTGCAGCCCCTTGCCGAGGAACGCGGCGTGGCGGTGGCGGGCGCTCGACTTGCCCTGCAGCTCGATCTGGTGCTTGGCGGGGGCGAAGGCGCAGATCCGGCGGTAGCGGCATTGCCCGCAGCCCTCGCGCAGGCTGCCCACGATCTGGCGCACGGCGCGGTCGGTGGCGTCGGGCTTGAGCGGCTGACCGGGCTCGGGGACCCAGGGCACCGGGGGCCGGAAGGCCTTGCTCCGGCGGCTGACCACGGATTCGCCCGACTCGCTCCGGGAGCGGGATCGCGAGAGCTCCTCGTCGCGGGAGTCGTCGTCGAGCTCGCCGAAGAGCGAGTCCTCCTCGGATGGCTCCGGTCGGCGGCGGCCTCCGCTCGCCCTCCGGCCTCCGGTGGCTCGTTTCCCGCTGGCGCGCTTGCTGCTGGGGTAGTTGGGGGGGAGGGTCCGCTCCTTGCCCCCCGTCGCCCGCCGCCCCGTCGCGCGCTTCCGGCTCCCGCTCCGGCTGGCAGAGCGCGATTTGCTGGATTTCGGGTTACGACGGAGGGCCATGCGGAACTATAGCAGTCAAGGGAACTTGTCAGCACTCATGACGCACTTGCAGCGCCGAGGCTCATTGCCCTATAGTTTTTTTGGCGCGGGGTGGGGGAAGAGCCGATTTCAGGCTGATCCTCCCACCGTGCTCATTGGAGTTAGGAGCACGGATGGCAGACGACGTACGTGCGAGTTTGGAGGACCTGGCGATCCGTTGGGAGACGCCCCGCGGGCGTGAGCTCAAGGCGGAGATCCTCAAGGACGTCAAGGAGCGCGGGGGAGGGCGGATCTCCGACATCCTCGAGGGCTTCATGTACGTCTCCGAAGTCCCCAGCGGCAGGGACTTACGCTGCATTACCTGGGACGGGGAGAACCTCGAGGGCGCCGAGTTCGGCAAGGTCGACCTCTCCTGGGCCAGCCTCGAGGGCTCGAGCCTCGAGCGGGCCGACCTCCGCGGGTCGACGCTCAAGCGCGCCAACCTCTCCCAGGCGAACCTGATCAACGCCAAGCTCGACCGCACCGACTGCGCCCGCACCGACTTCAGCCACAGCAACTGCGAGGGCACCCACTTCTCCGAGGCCAAGCTGACCGGGGCGGTGTTCCTCGAGACCAAGCTCAGCGGCGCCTCGTTCTCCAACGCGCGCTGCATGAAGTGCAACTTCGGCGGCGCGGTCCTCGCCAAGGTCAACTTCTCCGGGGTGGACGCCAAGAACGCGAACTTCGACTCCGGCGCCCTCGACGCGGTCACCGTCCCCCCCGAGGACCTGAGCGCCGTGTTCTACGACCTCGACCAGGAGGCCTTCGAGCGCGAGGTCGGGCTGCGGGCGATCACCTCGCGCACGACCAAGAAGTTCAAGGGCCTCGACGCGGTGCTCAAGGCGCAGGAGGCGCTGGAGAACCTCGTCGCAGGAGGCGAGCAGCCGCAGCAGCAGCCCGGGGGCGGGCTCTACTTCGGCGCCGCGCCCCTGGGGACGCGCAAGTTCCGCCCCGGCGACGAGGACAAGGCGCAGATCGACTTCACCCCGCGGATCAAGCCCGGCCAGCAGGCCTGGGGCCCGAGCGACTCCGGTCGGGTCAGCGATCAAGGCCCGACCGAGGAGGCGCGCCCGAGCCCGAGCGAGCTGGGCCGGATCGAGCGCCGGCGCCCGCCGCCGCCCCCCGCTCGGCGGGGACGGCCCGGCCGCCCCCGCCGACCGAGCGCGCGACGGCCACCGCCGCGCCCGGGGCCAGACAAGCGCGGCGCGCGTCCGCTGCCGAGCGGGGCGCACCGTGTGGCTCCCTCCGGTGTGGGGCAGCTGCAGCTGCCGATCGCGCCCTTCGACCCCGCCGCGCCGGAGCCGACCGGCGACCTGGCCAAGGCCATGGGCCTGATCCTGCAGCTCAAGCCGCGGGTGACCAAGATCGTGCTCGAGCTGGGCGACAAGAGCTGCGTGGTCTACCGCCAGGAGTAGTCCGAGACGGAGGGCTACAGGTCGCCGGCGGCGTGCTCGTGGCCGTGCCCGTGCAGCTCGCCGTGGTGGTGGTGCAGCGTGTGGGGCGCGAGGGAGTGCGGCCGCTCGAGGCCGTGGGCGAGCATCAGCGGTTCGTCGCCGAGGACCTCCGGGGTCGGCCCCTGACGCACGACGCGCCCGCCGTCGAGCACGACCACCCGGTCGCAGAGGGCGAGCACGAACTCGAGGTCGTGGCTGGCGACGAGGAGCGAGACCGGCAGCTCGCGCAGCAGCTCGCGCAGCTCGCGTCGCCCGCGCGGGTCGAGGTCGGACGTCGGCTCGTCGAGGAGCAAGACTCGCGGCGCGAGGGCGAGGGCCGCGGCGAGGGCCGCGCGCCGCTTCTCCCCCGCCGAGAGCTGGTGGGGCAAGCGCTCGGCGAGGCCCTCCGCCCCCACCTGGCGCAGCGCCCTCGCGGCGCGGGCCTCGACCTCCGTCGCCGGGAGCCCGAGTTGGCGCGGGCCGAAGGCCACGTCGTCCCACACCCGAGTGGTGAACAGCATGTCGTCGGCGTGCTGGAACACGAGGCCGACCTCGCGGTGCAGGCGCGCGAGGCGCTCGCCGGTGACCGGCTCGCCGGCGAGCAGGAGCTGGCCCGCGCGCAGCGGCTCGAGCCCGCACAGGCAGCGGAGCAGCGTCGACTTGCCCGCCCCGTTCGGCCCCACCAGCCCCAGCCGGGCGCCCTCCGCGAGGCGCAGGTCGACCCCCTCGAGGGCCAGCCGCTCCGGGCTCCCCGCGTAGCCAAAGCCCAACCCGCGCGCCTCGAGCAGCGGCGCCGTCACGCGGCCACCCTCGCGAGCCAGCCCCGGTCCCAGGCGACGAGGGTCGCGCCGCAGCCGAGGGCCGTCGCGAGCAGGAGCAGGTCGCCCAGCCCGGCGCGGGGAGCCGGCCCCAACACGAGGCGTCCGCGGTAGCCGCGGCAGGCCATGGCCTGCTCGCAGCGCTCGGTGCGGGTGAGGCCGCGGAGCAGCAGCCCCCCGCTGACCGCCGCGTAGACGCGCAGCGTGTGCAGGTTGGGCCCGGCACGAAACGCGCGGGCTCGCAGCGCGTAGCGGGTCCGCGCCAGCTCCTGGCGCAGGAGGGTCAGGTAGCGGTAGCTGAGCAGGAGGGTGTGGGTCAGGGCCCGTGGGAGGCGCAGCCGCTGGAGCGCGACCAGGCTGCGCTCGAAGGGCGCCGCCTCGAGCACGGCGAAGGCCAGGAGCCCCAGCGCGAGGACGCGGCTGAGCACGAGGCCGGTGAGCTCCAGCCCGCGGTCGCTCGGGCCCCACGTCCAGCCCGGGATCAGCGCCTGGGCCTCGGGGGGCGACCACAGCGGGGTCAACAGCGCCAGGGGCACGAGGAGCGCGCCGAGGGGGGCGAGGCGGCGCCAGGCGCGGCCCGGCAGGCGCAGGCTGAGCGCGACCAGGAACCCCAGCGCGAGCGCCGCGAGGGCCGGCGGTTGGTGCTCGAGGGACGCCACGCCGGAGGCCACGATCAGCAGCGCCACCAGCCGCGCCCGGTCGTCGCGTCGTCCGAGCCAGCTCGGGGTGGGGGGGCGGGGGGAGGTGGCGCTCATCGCCGTCGAGCTTGCCAGAGCCGGAGCCCCCCGGCCAGGAGCGCGATCACGAGCAGGCCGCCGAGCACGCCTCCCCACGGGCGCTCACCGCGTTCGCTGCGCGCGGCGGGAGGCTCCGAGGACACGGCGGCGGTGCTCGACGACGCCTCGTCGGGCGCGACCTCGAGCTCGCGGCTGGCGCGGTGCAGGCTGGCGTCGCGGGCTTCGACCCGGTAGCGACCGGGCGCGGGGACGGTGAAGCAGGCCACGCCCTCGGCGTCGCTCTCGGCGCGGGCCAGCTCGCGCTCGACGTCGCCCTCCAGGCGCAGCAGGACCAGCTCTGCGCCCTCCGGGGTCGCCCCGTCGCTGAAGAACAGCTCGCAGCGCAGGCGCCCGCCCTCCTCGCGAAACAGCTCCAGCTGCAGGCGGTGAGCCCAGGCGGGGCGGGCGCCGCCGACGAGCACCGCGAGCACCAGGGCGCCGCGCACGACGCACCCGCCGGCGCTCACGCCCCCGACTCCTGCGGAGCGGCCGCCGCGGCGGCGTCCTCCTGCAGCGGGGGGGGGTCGCCCTGGCCGAAGCGGCGCGGGGCCCCCGCGAGGAGCTCGGGTCGCGCGCGGAGCAGGAAGCCGACGACCGACGCGCCGAGGACGGTCTCGATCACGAGCACCGGCGCGTGCACGACCACGCAGGCCCAGGCCACGCTGCGCAGGCCCTCCCCGGCCGTGAGCAGCGCCGCCGCGTAGAGCGAGAGCGAGCAGGCCGTGCCGAGGAACCCGGCCAGCGCGCCGCGGGCGACCGGGTGCCGCGGAACCCGCGGCGTCTCCCGGGGGCCACCGGGGAGGCGGCCGTGGAACGCGAGCGCGGCGACCAGCGCGCCGATCCCCATGGTCGCGGCGTTGACGCCGAGGGTCGTCAGCCCGCCGTGGCCGAACATGAGCCACTGCAGGACCAACCCCACGACCACCGCGGGGAAGGCGGCCCGCCCGAGCACGACGCCGGTGAGGCCCACCAGCGAGAGGTGCAGGCTGGTCCCGGCGAAGGGCAGGCGGAGGAGGGAGGCGACGAAGAACGCCGAGCTGACCGTCGCCACCCGCGGCGGGGAGACGCGGTCGAGGCTGGGGAGGGTCGCCGCGAGCAGTCCGCCGCTGACGGCGAAGCCGACGCCGAGGCTGAGCACGGGCAAGTGTCCGTCGAGGATATGCATGCCGCCCCTGCTCCCCTGTCGAGCCTAACCCGACCGCGAGGCCCTGAGGTTCATGGACCGACCGGGACCCAGAGGCACACCCGGCGGCGCGGGCCGTCTCCCGCCGCCGGCAGCTCGGCGGCCAGGATCCACCACCCCGGGCGATCGAAGGTCGCGCAGAGCTCGCCGAGGGCGTTGGTCTTCTCGACCCGGGTCACGAAGGGCTCGGGGGGCAGCTCGCCCGGGGCCTCGGTGTTGAGGTACTCGAGCTGGACCTGGGCGCCGGCCACCGGCCCTCGCGCCTCGCCCTCTCCGGCGACGAGGGTCGCGCGGAAGGCCACGCCGACGGGCAAGCCGTAGGGGCGGGTCAGCGGGACGAACTCGCCGGGCTGCCCGAGGTCGCGATCCCAGCCCTGCTCCACCCCGCAGTGGAGCACGAGCTTGACGTGGTCGACCCAGGTCTCGCCGTCGTGCTCGACCGGCGCAGACTCGAGGGTCACCACGTGGTCGCCGCGGTCCTTGGGGGTGTAGCTCAAGCTCCAGCTGCGCTCGGCCTCGGGGCCCTGCGGGGCGAGGCTCGCGCCGAGGTCCACGGCGGCTCCCTGAGGGGGGTGGGCGAGCACGCGAGCGGGGCGGGCCGTGGCCGCGAGCTCGACCTCGTAGGGGTGCCCGAACTGGTAGCGCAGGGCCACCGGCTCGCCCCGGGGGACGAGGGCCGCCTCGGGGATCAGGATCGGCATGTGGGCCCAGGCGAGGCCCGCGAAGAGGAACAGGGAACCTGAGACGAGCGCGCCGCGGCGCCGGAGGAGAGGCTTCATGGACGGAATATTAAGATCTCCGAGAAGTTATTACCAGGCGGCGCGTCGCATTCCCACGCCGCGCCCTGGAGCGCCATGCGCTAGGTCTTCGTCTTGGAGCGCTTGGTCTTCGCCTTGGGACGCTTGGCGCTCGACGTGGCCTTCGACTTGGCCTTCGACGTGGCCTTTGGCTTGGCCTTCGACGTGGCCTTCGACGTGGCCTTCGGCTTGGCCTTCGACGTGGCCTTCGACGTGGCCTTCGACGTGGCCTTTGGCTTGGCCTTCGACGTGGCCTTTGGCTTGGCCTTCGACGTGGCCTTCGACGTGGCCTTCGACGTGGCCTTCGGCTTGGCCTTCGACTTGGCCTTCGACGTGGAGCGCTTCGACTTCGCCTTGGCCTTCGACTTCCCGCGCCTGGTCTTCGCCTTCGGCGGCTCGTGTTCGGCGTGGGCGTGAGCGTGCCACGTCGGGCCCCGGTGCGCGTGTCCGTGTCCCCCGGCCGAGGTTTGCTCTGCCACCGGGAGGAGCGCGATCCGCGCCCGCTCGACGCCGCGGGTGTTGGCCAGCGCCCGCGCGAGGTCGCCGACCGCGTCGCCAGGCCCCCGCAGGATCAACACCTCCAGGCAGCGGGTGTGGTCGAGGTGCACGTGGGTCGTGCTGACCACGAGGTCCAGGTGCTGGTGCTGCAGGTGGGTCAGCCGCTCGAGCAGCTCGCGCTGGTGGTGGTCGTAGACGAAGGTCACCGTGGCCATGGCCAGCCCGGGCGCTCGCCCGTCGCCGCTCGACTCCAGCTCCTCTCGCACCAGGCGCTGGATCGCGCCGGAGCGGCTGGGGAACCCCTCGCGCTCGACCCACGCGTCGAACCGCGCGCAGAGCGCAGCGTCCAGGGAAAAGCTGACGATCCGACTTCCTGCAGACATGGGTCCCTCCGTGAGTCGTGGAGGTTACCGAATGACCACTCGCCGCAGCGAGGCCAGGGCCCCGCGCACCCCAGGCCGGCTGCGCGTCACACGAAGACGGGGCGGAGTGAGCAACGCTCACCCCGCCCCTGGTTCATGACCTCGCCCCATGGCTAGGCCACGTCGGATTCCATATCCCCCTCCTCTCCAGGGCTCCACGGGTCAGCTACCCGCTCGCCCAGCTCCTCGATCGCCTCGACCACCCGCGAGCTCGCCGCGGCCACGTCCTCGGCGCTGAGCGGCGAGGCGACCCGGTCGGCCTCCTCGTCACCCTCGAGCTCCTCGCCGGTCTCGGGGTCGACCTCGGCCACGCGACGACGACGC
>Ga0209273_10001862_pt1 | contig 17503 bp, 14 predicted proteins | sample tdAd471_FD_187126 | JGI IMG/M metagenome (GOLD analysis project Ga0209273, IMG submission 187126) | Marine sediment microbial communities from the Atlantic coast under amendment with organic carbon and nitrate - tdAd47.1 (SPAdes)... | ecosystem: Environmental > Aquatic > Marine > Coastal >...
TTCGGCGGCTACCAGGCGATCTGGCGGGATCCGGAGACCGGCGTCTATCATGCCGCCTCGGAAATGCGCAAAGACGGCTCGGCCATCGGATACTGAGAAAACGGCTGACCTTCACGGAAACACCCGTTTCCGCCGACGGCGTTTCACGCTATAACTAGTTTCATATGAAACTAGTTGCCGTCAGGAGCCCGTCATGCCCGTCAATGATCCGGTCGTCACCGCCCAGACACCTGCTGCCGATCTCACCATCGACCAGAAATGGGATCTCTACACGGCTGAGGAACACGCCATCTGGACGACGCTCTACAAGCGCCAGATGAAAATCCTCAAGGGTCGTGCGGCGCCGGAACACTTCAAGGGACTGGAACTCCTCAACCTGTGTGATGGTGGCATTCCCGACTTCCGTCGCATCAATGAAAAGCTGGAGAAGCTCACCGGCTGGACGGTCGTCACCGTGCCGGGTCTGATTCCCGAGAAGGAATTTTACGAGCACCTGGCCAACCGGCGCTTCGTCTCCGGCCGGTTTATCCGCGATGGCAACAAGCTGGACTACCTGCCCGAACCGGACATTTTCCACGACGTCTTCGGCCACGTCCCGCTCCTTACCCAACCCGTCTTCGCCGACTATATGCAGGCCTATGGCAAGGGCGGTCTGCGTTCGCTCGAATTCGACACCATCAAGAATATGGCGCGGCTCTACTGGTACACGGTGGAATTCGGCCTCATCAACACACCGGAAGGCCGCCGCATCTACGGTGCCGGAATCGTCTCCTCGAAGTCCGAGTCGATCTTCAGCCTCGAGGCCCGCTCACCGAACCGCATTCATTTCGATCTCGAGCGCATCATGCGCACCGACTATCGCTATGACGATTTCCAGCAGACCTATTTCGTCATCGACAGCTATGACGAGCTGATGGAGGCGACCTATGCGGACTTCGCCCCGCTCTATGAACGCCTGCCCACGCTGAGCGAGTACAAACCGTCAGACGTCGCTGACGGTGACAAGGTCTACTCGAAGGGGACGCAGGAATACGCGATGAGCGGCGGCCTCACCGGCCACGCCGAAGCGGTCTAGTCCCGCCGGGTCATGACCATCTCATAGCGCCCGGCTTCCCAGGTCTCGCCACCATCGCGGGAGATTTCGGAATACATGCGCATGCGATTCTCGGTGATATCCGCATAGGTTTCGCGGTTGATCATCGGCCCCTCGGCATCCTCGCCGTCGATGTAGATTTCCATCCGGTCCTCATGGCGCTGCGCCGTCGTGGGGCGCCATCCATTCGGCAACGTCGGATAGATATTATAGCCGCGCCACTCGCCCGCTTGCGGGTCAAAGCGGCGGAACTCCGCACCGGTCGCATAGGGACCGCGCCATTCCTGCATCACCATCATCCCGTTCAGGACCCAGTGATTGTGCCAGCTGGCCTGATAGGTACCGCTATCGCCGTTGGCCGCGTGAAAGGTGATGGCGACGTCCCAGTCGCCGATCAGGAAATCAAATTCCGCCAGCTCCGCGGGTCCGTCCGGATTCCGGGTCTCGATCGGGGAATCCGGATCGGGTTGATAGAGAATCGGCGGCGGGGTCTGCGCACCGGCCTGAGCGGTCAGGCCGAGGACGGCCGCCAAAATCACATACTTCATGTCCCTGTCCCTGCTTGCGGAAACACTGCGCACCCTAGACAGGTCAATCCCGGGCATAAAGAGGAGCCGCATTCACGCTTGAGCGAGCTAACCTACCGGAGTGTTACAGGATTTTCAGGGATTGCAGACGATGGAAATCTTGCCGCCCGGCGCGTCGGCGACGCCGAATCCGTCGAGCGTTTCGACGACCCGAAGCAGCGCCTCACGTGTCACCGGCTTCACGATGTAAAAGCTCGACCCGCGTTCGCTGCACCGGGCTTCCATGTCCGGATTGTGCGTTCCAGAATAACAGCCCACAGCGCCGCCATACAGGTGAGGCTGACAGCCTTCAATCAGCTCCAGCGCCCCATCGCCAGCCAGGCTGAGATCGGTCAGGACAAGAACCGGCCCGGCCGGACGCGACTGCATGTGAGCCACCGCCTCCTCCGCACGGGTGAAGGCCTCAAACTCGAAAGACACACCCGCATCGATCAAATCCTCCCGGAAAAGAAGGTGTTCGTCGGGGTCGTCATCGACCAGGATTATGCTAACCGGCTGACTCAATCGCTCGCAACTCGCAGTTCAGACCCTACGAATATGCTGCGATTCTCGAACGGGCAACGGGTAAGTTGATCACGCTCCCGCGCGCTGGAAGTGATAGAAATCACTTCCGAGCGCCAGAATGCCGGTCAATTCGTCCAGAGCCGCCCGGCTTTCCGTGAGCAGATTCGGATCCGCAATATCTGCGGGAGACAGCGCCTCGCGATAATGGCGCACCGCCCAGTCCGTCAGCTTCGCGTAGAGCGCATCCGTCAACCAGACATTCGGATTGACCGCCTTGCGCTCGGCTTCGGTGAGGACAACGCGCAGGCGCAGACAGGCGGGGCCACCGCCATTGCGCATGGATTCGCGGACCTCTGCGAAACGCACCTCGCCGATCGGACCATTTCCGGACACCAGCGTGTCGCAATAAGCGCGCGTGGCGGCGTTCTCGCGGGTCTCCTCCGGCGCCAGGAGCACCAGACGATCCTCGCCCGGCATCTGGAGCAGCTGTGAGTTGAACAGGTAGGACGTGATCGCATCTTCCAGCGACACCGCATCCTTGGGCACTTCGACGAAGGCCGGATCGAAGCTCTCGCCCGCTGCGCGACGAAGGGCGTCGAGCACGGCATCGCGATTCTCGAACGCCTGTTCGTGATAGAAAAGCGTGTTCAGCGTGCCGACGCAGACCACGTCATTATGGAAGGCTCCCGCGTCGATCGCCTCGACCGCCTGCTGGGCCAGCACGGTCTTGCTAGCCCCAAGACCGTGACGCCGCGCGACGGCTTCACACGCCTGCAGCGACTGGCGCGCCGGGAAACGCCCCGTCTGCGCCGCATGCCCGTCACGCCCCCATACCATCAGCTCGACGCCTTCATCCCCGTGTGTCCGCGCCAGGCGAACGTGGTTGGCGGCCCCCTCGTCAGAGAACAGAGGATGCGCCGGAAGCGGAGTGTGCACAGCGAAACGCGACTCGTCAGCGAAGACACGCTCCAGCGCCCGCTGGGTTTGGGCGCCCTCGATCGCCCGGTGCGGCGTGGTCAGCAGATTGGCCGGCGAGAAATGCACCCGGCCATCCCGGGTGTCCGCAGACGGAGAGACCGTGGCCGCATTGGCGGCCCACATGGAGGATGCGGACGACATCAGCTTGAGATAACGCGGCTCGTCCCGGCTGACCTGGGCCAGCACCTCCGCATCGGAGCCGGAATAGCCAATCGCCCGAAGCGCAGGCAGGTAAGGACGTTCCTGCGGGGGCAGAAGGCCCTGCGGCAAGCCGGCCTCGGCCAGGCTCTTCATCTTGGCGAGACCTTCCAGCACGGCCCCGCGCGGCGAAGAGATGCGATCCTTGTTGCGCGCACTGGCCAGATTGCCTTCCGAAAGGCCGCCATAATTGTGCGTCGGGCCGACGAGGCCATCGAAATTGGCTTCCAGTGCGTTCGTCATCAGATCAATCCAGTCCCAGAATTGCCATGCGTTCCGGCTCGCGCGCCGCCTGGGTCGCGACCGGGTAGGCACAATAATCGGCAGCGTAATACGCGCTCGGGCGCAGATTGCCCGATTGTCCCGGTCCGCCAAACGGCATGTTCGAGGCCGCACCGCAGGTCGGACGGTTCCAGTTCACGATCCCTGCCCGGCTCTCGACCCAGAAACGCTCCCAGAGTTCCTCCTTGTCCGAGACCAGACCGGAAGACAGCCCATAGGCGGTGTTGTTGGCGGCCGCGATGGCGGCGTCGAAACTGTCCACGCGGACCACCTGGATCAGCGGGCCGAACACTTCCTCGTCCGGCACATCGACGCCCGTCACATCCAGAATCCCCGGACGCAGGAAGGCCTCACCGCGCGGATCGCGTTCGACCTTGCGGATCGGTCTGGCGCCTCGCTGGATCAGGTCGTCCTGGGCGGCCAGAACACCCGCCGCCGCGCGCGCCGATACGAGCGGGCCCATGAAGGGCGCCGGATCATCATCCCACGCCCCCAGCGTCAGCGCGCCGGCAATCTCGGCGATGCGTTCGACGATCTTGTCGCCATGGGCGCCAGTGGGAAGAATCAGGCGGCGGGCGCAGGAGCAGCGCTGGCCGGCCGTGACGTAGGAGGACTGCACGGCGATACGGGCCACAGCCTCCGCATCCTCGGCATCCCAGACCACCAGCGGGTTGTTGCCGCCCATTTCCAGCGCCAGCTGCACGCCGGTCCGGCCGGCGAATTTCTGGTGGATGAACTTGCCCGTCGGCCAGGATCCGGTGAAGAGCACGCCGTCCAGCTCGGCATTGTCGAGCGCGGCTGCGCCGGTCTCCCGGGCGCCCTGAACGAGGTTGAGCACACCAGCCGGGAGGCCCGCCGCTTCCCAGCACCGGACCATGTATTCGCCCACCGCCGGCGTGACTTCGGACGGTTTGAACACGATCGTATTGCCGGCGATCAGGGCCGGAATGATATGGCCATTGGGCAGGTGGCCAGGGAAATTGTACGGCCCGAGGACGAACATCACACCCAGCGGCTTGTGTGCCAGCTTGGCATAGCCGAACGCCGTGTCAGCCTGATGGCCGCTCGTGCGCTCTTCATTGGCCTTGATGGAAATCGCGACCTTTCCCACCATCGCGCCAACCTCGCCCGTGGTCTCCCAGAGCGGTTTGCCGGTTTCGCGGGCGATCAGCGTCGCCAGCTCGTCCTTGCGATTTTCCAGCTCGGCCTTGTAGCGTTCGACCAGCTCGATCCGCTCGGCCAGCGGGCGTCGCCCCCAGGCCGGGAAAGCAGCACGGGCGGCGGCAAAGGCGGCGTCGACCTGCTCGGCACCGGCGGCTCGGCCGGCCCAGATCTCTGCCCCGTGCGCGGGATCGATGGAGGCAAACCCCTCGCCGGAACCCTCAACCCATTCACCATTGATCAGATTCATTGCGTCACCCGTTTTGCCGCCAGAAGCGGGCTCTTTCACCATCGCGCAGATCGAGCGCGGTCATTGTTTCAGCGGACAGGCCAATCGTGTCGCCGTCGACGATCACCTCAGCCTGGCAGGTCCGGAAGTCCTCGAACCGGTCGGTCGAGACAATGCCGGATACGCCGCCCAGCGTGGTTGCGGACCGAACGGTCACTTCGCGGCTCTCACGCAGCGTGCGGATATTTTCCGTCCAGCTGGAGACCAGCGGACCGCCGTCGAAAATGTCGATATAGCGGTCATAGTGGAAGCCTTCCCATTCGAGCAGCGCCAGAGCACCGGCTCCGTCCTTGTGGGTCTTGCCGACAACGTCGCGCACCGCCGGTGGCAGCAGGTCCATATAGATCAGGTGCTGCGGGCCCAGATCGAGGATGAACTGGTTGTCGGTCGACGCGCTGAGCGCATCGGCATCGGCGAAGTCCATGTGGAAGAAAGGCCGCGAGACCGCGTCGAAGAAAGGCGACGAGCCGTCCTCGTGCACCACGCCGCGCAGCTCTGCGAGGACTTTCTCGCCAAAGCGCGGACGACCGGCCGCAATCAGCAGATAACGGGACTGCGCGACCAGGCGCCCGGCACCGGAACCGCGCCCCGCCTCCGAGACGAAGAGCGTGCCGACTTCCGTTGCCCCGGCAAAGTCGTTCACCAGCAGCAAGGCATCCATGTCGAAGCGGCGATCGGCTTCCACGGAATGCTGGGCGATGGTGATGATCTTGAAGTCCCAGTAGGGCTTGGACACGCCGACCATCGCCTTGACCGCCGAACAGCCGACAATATGCCCGCTCTCGGTGTCTTCCAGCATCAGCTGGTAGGTGTCTTCCGTCTGCTTGTCCCCCGGACCATTGAAGGCCGTTTCGGACTTGATCAGTCGTTCTTCCAGCGCTTCATCGGAGACCGCGAGAGACGTGAATCCGGTCCCTGCATCCCGCGCCAGCTGGATGAGGTCATCAATATCAGTGCGGCGTCCCGCTCGGACGATCAGCATGGGCTTCCCCTACCCTGTTGTCTTCAACCGGCCTGACGGGCGAGTGCCCGGGCCTGACGCGCGTCGAACTCCCCACGCGCAAACTTCATCAGCATCACGGCGGAGAGCTTGGCCCGCTCCGCGAAACTGGAAACCTTGACGATCTCGCGATCGGAATGAATGTCCGCCCCGCGCACACCCAGCGTGTCAACATTGGGACAGCCGGCGGCCCAGAGATTATTGCCCTCGCAGACACCGCCCGTGTCCTGCCAGCGGATATCGAGGCCGATCGCCCCGCCCGCCGCGCGCGTCCACTCGAACATTTTCGCATTGGCCGGCGTCATCGGCTTGGGCGGGCGGGTGAAACCGCCATGCAGCTCCGCCTCGATTCCGTCACGGACGCGGATCTCGTCGAGCAGACGATCCAGCTCGGCCAGGACCCAGATACGGTCATTCTCCGTCTGGACGCGGATATTGAACCGCACCACGGCATTGTCCGGCACGACGTTCGGCGGCCCGCCGCCATCGATCTTGGCGAGATTGAACGTGATCCCCTCGCGGCGCCCGTTGAGTTCATCAAGACCGGTCCCGAAGGCGCAGGCAGCCGCCAGCGCATTGCGTCCGAGATGGTGTTCGCGCCCCGCATGGGCGGCGCGTCCGGAGACTTTCAGCGACCAGTTGCCGGAGCCCTTGCGCGCGCCCGCCAGGGACCCGTCCGCCAGGGCCGGTTCGTAGGTCATGCCGATATCCGCGCCGCGCGCGAGATCGGCAAGGACCGGGCCGGAGCCCAGCGAGCCGATTTCCTCGTCCGGACTGATCAGAACATCAATACCGATCTGGTCTTTCCAGGGTGTCCGCTCGAGGGCGAGAATCCCGTGCAGCATGACCAGAATGCCGCCCTTCATGTCGGCTACGCCCGGTCCGTTGAGTGTGTCGTCGTCCCAGTATTTCGCGGACTGGAAATGCGACTCCTTCGGGAAAACCGTGTCGTGATGACCGGTCATCACGATGCGCACCGGCGCTTGCGGACGGATGCGACACTGGAAGGACGGCGTATAGGCCTGTTCGCGCACCGTGCCGTCCGGCTCGACCACGGTCGAGGGCGGCAGATCAACGGCGCAAATTTCCCCACCGGTTTCCGCAAAGGCCTCGTTGAGACAGGCGCGCATGCGCTCCAGCCCCTCGGGATTGCGGCTCCCGGAATTGATGGCGGACCAGGTCTGGACGGTTTCGATCATGTGATCGGCCCGCCCATCGACCCAGTCGAGGACCTCGCGTTCGGACGCGTTCAGTTCGACATGGTGAAGCATGTTGCAGTGATAGCGCTTTAAACTGCGGGGTCTACCCCGCCGGATGCATCCGGCGGGGTAAATCGCTTATGCGTGTTCGAGCGCCTGTCGCAGGTCGGCGATCAGATCGTCCGGATTCTCGATCCCGACAGAGATCCGGACCAGGCCATCAGTGAAGCCCTGGCGCTCGCGCAGCTCCGGAGCGACTCCACGGTGCGTGGTGGAGCCCGGGTGACAGATCAGCGTTTCGGTACCGCCAAGGCTGACCGCAAGCTTCATCACCTGGAGCGCATTGAGCATGCGGAACGCCGCCGCTTCGTCCGCCAGGTCAAAGGCGAAGGTGGAGCCGGCAAAATCGCACTGGGCGTCATAGACAGCCTTGTCGCGCGACCCTTCTTCCATGAAGCCCAGATAGCGGACGCGCTGGACCTTCGGATGGTTCTGCAGGAATTCCGCGACCTTGCGGGCGCCATTCGCGGCGGCTTCCATGCGGATCTTCACCGTCTCGAGGGAGCGCAGCAGCATCCAGCAGGTGTGAGCGTCCAGATTGGTGCCGAGATACCCGCGCAGGCCGCGGACCTTGGCCATGGACTCCTCGTCACCCAGCGCCGCACCGGCGATCAGGTCGGAATGGCCGCCGACATATTTGGTCAGCGAGTAGACCAGCACGTCCGCACCGAGCGTCAGCGGGGATTTGTTGACCGGGCCGAGGAAGGTGTTGTCGACGACGATTTTCGGGCGCAGGCCCTGTTTGGCGGCGATCATGTCGGCAACGCGACCGAGCGCCGCGAGGTCGACGAGATCATTCGTCGGATTGGTCGGGGTTTCCGCATAGATGACGGAGACTTCGCCCTCGGCCATGGCCGCTTCTGCCGCAGCAGAGATTTCGGCCTCGCTGGCCGCCGCGTGGAAATCAACGGACTTGATGCCGTAATTGGGGAGGAATTTCCGGATCAGGCTTTCCGTACCGCCATAGAGCGGGGTGGATTGCAGGATCACGGACCCGGCATGCGCCAGTGCCATCAGCGTGGTGGAAATGGCGGCCATGCCGGACGAGAAGACGGCGGCTTCGTCGGCACCGTCAAAAATCGCCAGACGGTCCTCGAGCACTTCCATGTTCGGGTTGTTGAAGCGGGAATACATCAGGCCGGCCGCTTCCGGGTCGCCCTCTTCAGCCTGGCCCAGCGTGACGCGGAAAAAGGCCGCGCCATCCTCGGCGGTGGCAAAGGCGAAGGTCGAGGTCAGGAAGACCGGCGGCTTGATCGACATTTCGGAGAGCTTCGGGTCGTACCCGTAGCTCATCATCTGGGTTTCCGGGCTCAGTTCATGCCCGGCGACAGCGCGTTTGCGATACGGTTTATCCGGCTTGCTCATTGGATTCCTCCCAGCGCAGCGCCCTGTTGCAACTGCGTTTGGGAAGGATTTGACCCGGCCCAATCACGCGGTCAAGCACATCCTCAGCCTCGGGAAATTTGCAGCTGATCCTGCTCAGCTTCGGCTGGATTTGTGCACGTTCATTCCAAAAAAGAACGGCCCGGCGAAATGCCGGGCCGTTCCCATCAGCAATGGAATGCCAATTAGTCGAGAACGATTTCGATCGTTGCGCGACGGTTGAGCGGCTCACGGACGCCGTCAGCAGTCGTGACAGCCGTGTTCGTCTCACCGAAGGCATTGATGGAGATCGAGCTGGCCGGGATGCCGAGGCGAACGAGCTCGTCGCGGACAGCGCGAGCACGGCGCTCAGAGAGGCCAACGTTGTAGGATGCAGCACCGGAACGGTCCGTGTAGCCAGCAACGCCAACGCGGGTCACGGAGCAGGAGCCCGTGTCGTTAGCCGCTGCAGCGATCACAGCACGTGCCTGAGCCGTCAGGTCCGCACGATCCCACTCGAAGTAGACGACGCGCTCAACATCGTCGCAAGCCGGCGGAGGCGGCGGCGGCGGCGGAGGCGGCGGCGGGGGAGGCGGCGGCGGCGGCGGCGGCGGCGGCGGAGGCGGCGGCGGCGGAGCTGCGAAGGAGTAACGCAGGCCGATCCAGGCCTCGTGACCAGCCAGGCTATCGACGGACACGCCGTCATAGTCCGTGCCAGCGACGGAGAAGTAGCGGTACTCGGTGTCCAGCGTCAGGCGCTCGGAGAGCTCCCAGCCGATACCCGCGAGCAGCTGCCACGTGAAGGCAGTGTCGTCGTTACGAGCGGTGATGTAATCGCCCGGAACCGGAGCCGGCGGCATGGTGCCTGCAGACCAACCGGACAGGTAGCCGTTGGATTGCGTCAGGCCGATACCCATACCGACATACGGATGGTAGGAGCCGTCCGGATTGAAATCGAACAGCGCGTTGACCATCGCGGACCACATCTGGAAGTCGGAGACAGAGTCTTCGAAGTTCCCGACAGCGCCCGTGTCGTTGTAGCGGTGAGCAAGCTCACCTTCGAGACGAAGGCCATCAGCCCACTCGTAACCGAGGGCAACGGCTTCACGCCAGTTGCTTTCGCCATTGATTTCGCCGTTCAGATCGCCAGAGACATCCGTGTCGCCCGGGCCACCGTAACCGACGGCACCGCGGACATACCAACCTTCATCAGCAAAGGCCGGAGCCGCTGCGAGGATGGCTCCGACGGCGGCTGCCGTGAAAAGCCGTGTTTTCATCATTCCCCCTCCGGAGGCACCCGCCTCCTTGGTGTGACTGACCATAATTCGAATCATTCGAATCTCATGGAATCGTCCCCTGCGGACTATTCCTGTTAACCTCACTACAACAATTAGTAGGGGGAAGCCAGTGTTTCGGGGCGGGAATTTGCAACTTAGTGCATTATTTCCATAGCGTTGCAGCCAAGATACACCCACCCGCTCGCAACCGCAGCAAACCCTTGAAATATCTATATTCAGCCGGGAGACGTGCTAGTTCAGCGCCGTCATCAACTGGTCGTGGACCACGGCCACCGTCTCCGCATCGGGCTCGAAACGCTCATAAGCCTGTTGGTAAGCGGCCACCAGCACCCCGTCGCGACGGTAAAGATCGTTGAGGTAGCGAACACCGCCATCCTCGTCGCCCACGACGGTCCAGTAGGCGATGTGAACCGGCAGGCGCTCGTCCAGCCAGACTACGGTCGGTGTTCGGCCGGCCGCGACCGCGTCAATGCGCTCCCGCGTATAGCCATCCTGTCCGGCGAGCACCCATTCGGCGAGCGCCATCGGATCCTGGACACGGATACAACCGGCCGAGAAATCCCGCTGTGTACGGACGAACTGGTCACGCTCGGTCGTGTCGTGGATGTAGACATTGTGGCGGTTGGGGAAGATGAATTTCACCTCGCCCATCGGGTTCAGCGGTCCGGGCGCCTGCGACAGGGAATAGGGCCAGCCATTATTCCACAGCGACCAGTCGATTTCCCAGTGCTGTACCGCCCGGCCGGACCCGTCAAAAATGCGGAACCCGTAGTAATCAACGACGTTCGGATTGCGACGGATCGACCGGAAACGCGATCGCGCTGAGCCGCCCGGAACCCCCCACCAGGGATTGAGGACGATATACTCCATTTCGTCGGAAAATTCCGGCGTCGAGCTGGCGGCACGTCCCACCATGACCTGGTGCCGACGCACCATTTCGCCATCCTCCCAGGCCTCCAGATGGAAGTCCGCGATATTCACCCAGATATGCCGACGCCCCAGTTCACGCTCGCGCCAGCGACGCTGCTCCATATTGGTGCGCAGCTGCGCCATGCGCTGGTCCGGTGTGATGTTGAGCTGGCGCAGGGTCGCCTGGTCCATGCGTCCGGTCGGCGAGAGATTCACACGCCCCTGGAAGCGGCGCACGGCGGTCTCGAGGCGCGCGTCATAAGCATCGCCTTCGCGCCAGTCGGCCCGGTAGAGCGTCTCGGCCTCCAGCCGCATGCGGAGCTGGTCAACCCTCGGACCGATCGCGCCCGGAGCCAGCGATTCACCGGCCTCGATTACCGGCCAGATCGGCTGCAGGGCTGAGAGGCGAACCATTTCGGCGCGCAGGATGTCGTAGTCACGGACGCGCGGCGCGAAATCATCGAGGATCGCGGCCATATCTGCCCCGTCCAGTCCCGCATCGAGCGCCTCGATCAACAGGTTGGTTTCGGCATTTGTAAGGACCCGCGCCTCGCGCGTTTCCTCGTCGATCAGACCAAAGCGGAGCCAGCCGCCAAAGCGCAGGAAGGCGCGCTCGGACAAACGCGCCCGCTCGGCGTCGTCAATCGTCGGATTGGCAATCCGGAACGCCATGTCGTCCAGCGAGGGAAGCCCGTGACTGGGTGCCTCGAACAGGGCCGTCGCCAGGGACTGGAAGGAGGCCTCGCTCCAGCGTGTCCGCGCCGGCATCTGCAGGAGGGGAACTTCCGGAATAACCGGCTCCGCCTCAACCTCTTCGAGAATAAGCCCCTGCTCTTCCTGGGCCTCCCGGTCCGCAGATGTCGCGTCATCGGCCTGCGCCCAGACCAGCGCAGGCAGCAAGAGACTCACCAGACAAGAGGACACCAAACGACGCAAAGCCCGTCTCCCGAACAGATCGTGCAAGGTTAACCAAAATTAACGACAACCGGAAGCACCAAAAGACAAAACACTCACCCGCCCTCCAGGATCGCCGTTTGGTCGCATCGCCAGCGCGAAGAAATCCGAATAACCTCAATACAAGGGAGGACTCTATGGGACGAGAAATTTCCGAAAAGGAACGTCTCGACGAGACGGAATTCCGGCGCCGCCTGCGCGACGAAACGCGATGCCTGATGGGCTGGTTCAAAGGGGGCGAATTCGAGCACCCGGACACCCCGTCCATCGGCCTGGAACTGGAGGCCTGGCTGGTCGACCGGGATGGTCTGCCCGCCTCCCAGAATCTGGCCTTTCTGGAACGCCTCGACGATCCGCATGTCGTCCCGGAACTCGCCGCCTATAATTTCGAGTTCAACGCCGATCCCGCCCGCCTGGAAGGCCGCGTCTTCTCGAAGATGGAACAGGACCTCGACGGCCTGTGGGCCAAGGCAGAAACCTGCGCCGCGACGATGGATCTCCTGACGCTGATGACCGGCATACCGGCGACCCTGCGCGAGCCCATGCTCAATCTCGACGCGGCCACGCCATCGGAACGCTATCGCCTTCTCAACGAGCGCCTGTTCGAATTGCGCGGCGGCGTGCCGTTGAAGATCGACATTGACGGTCGCGATCACCTCGAACTCATCCAGACCCATCTCATGATGGAGGCCGCCTGCACCTCGCTCCAGGTTCATCTGATGATGACCCAGGAGAATGCGGCGCGCCGTTATAATGCTTGCCAGATCGCCTCGGCACCGCTGATCGCGGCCAGCGCCAACTCGCCCTATCTCTACGGGCAACGCCTGTGGGAGGAGACGCGCGTCCCCGCCTTTGAGTCTGCCGTCAACGCGCCGGGCCAGCGCATGGGGGATGGACGTCATGCCTCCCGCGTAACCTTTGGCACGGCGCACGTCCGGGAGAGCCTGATGGAGCTCTTCCTGGAGAACCTCGACGCCTATGATCCCTTCCTGCCGATGGTGTCCGACACGCCGCCGGAAGCGCTGGTCCATCTGCGTCTGCAGAATGGCACGGTCTGGCGCTGGAACCGGCCGATCGTCCAGCCGGGCCAGACGCCGCATCTGCGTGTGGAGAACCGGGTCATGCCCGCCGGTCCGACCGTGATCGACATCGTCGCCAACACCGCCTTCTGCATCGGACTGACCCTGCACCTGGAACAGGAGGACGCGCTGGAAACCCGCCTGCCCTTCGAAACCGCGCGGGAGAATTTCTACGCCTGCGCCCGGCACGGCTATGGGGCCGAGTGCGTCTGGCTGGACGGGCGCCCGGTGAATGTCCAGGCGCTGATCCGGGACGAGCTGGCCGACCAGGCCTGCGCCGCGCTGATCGAGGCCGGGGTCGATTCCCTTGAGGCGAAACACTATCTGGAGATCATCAAGGCACGCAGCCGCAATGGCCAGAACGGGGCCGCCTGGCAGCGGGCGCATGCCAATTGCCACGGCAAGGATCACCAGAAACTCGTGCTCGACTACATCGCCAACCAGAAGGAAGGACGCCCGGTTCACAGATGGCAGATCTAGCGCTCGACCAGCTCGAACTCGACGCCCTCCCGGACGCCCTGCTGACCCTGTCGCCGCGCGATATTCGCCAGGTCTTTCCCAACCCGACCCTGATCCGTATTCCCGGCGGCACAGGCGCGCCTCTCTTTGTCTCTGTTGTGTTGCACGGCAATGAAGTGACGGGCTTCATCGTCCTGCAGCGGCTGGCGCGCTGGCTCCGCGCCCATCGCCTGCCCCGCCCGCTGATGATCCTGGTGGGCAATGTCCTCGCCGTGGAAGCCGGGAAGCGCCATCTCGACGGACAGGCCGATTTCAACCGGATCTGGAAAGGCGGCGACGGCCCCGAACATGCGCTCGCCCGGGAGGTTCTGAAACAGGTGAAAGCCGCCCAGCCCATTGCCGCCATCGACATCCACAACAATACGGGCACCAATCCGCACTATGCCTGCGTCAACGCGCTGGACCCGGCCTCGCTGCACCTGGCCTCTCTTTTTTCGCCGACGCTCGTCTACTTTCGCAATCCGGACACCGTCCTGTCGCTCGCCCTGAGCGAGATCTGCCCGGCTACCACGATTGAGGCCGGCAAACCCGGTGACCCGACCGGGGTCGAACGGGCCTTCGATTTCGTCCTCGATGCCTTGCATCTGAGCGCGTTCCGCGCGGCCGGCTGCGAGCCGCATGTGAAGATTTTCGAGACCGCCGCACGGGTGGAAATCGAGGCGACCGCACGGTTCGGTTTCTCGCCCTCCTCGGACGCACCCTTGCTTTTCCCGGCGGAAATGGATCGCTGGAATTTCAGCGAGAAACCGGCCGGCACGCGCTGGGCGGCCTGCGAGACCGACCGCTTCCCGCTCCGGGCCGTCAACGCGACAGGCGCGGACCTCACCTCCGACTTTTTCGAAATGCGCCCGGACGGCATCTATCTGACGCGCGACGTCACGCCCTCGATGATTACACTCGATACAGGGATCATCCGGGATGACTGTTTCGGCTATCTCATGGTGAGGCGCGACACGCCCTGCTAGCAGGGAATGCGGGTCGTCACGATATCGGCGCGGCTCGGCTCCCACTCGATCAGAGCGTCCGCAATCCAGCAGCGAGTCTGGGCATCGAGACGCGGGTCCTCCGCCAGATCATCCAGAATGCCTTCGAGCGTCTCCTCACCGGTGATCATCTCCGGACCACCGCCCTCCGGCGTATCAAAGCGCATCAGCGCACCGCCCGATTGCCAGCGCGTCCAGTTCGAGGTCGGCGCGCCGGTATGGGCAAACCGGCCCCAGGCCTCGCCCATCGCATTCGCCAGCGCATCACGCCCCGCCGCATTGCCATTGGTAAAGAGCAGGGCATCGAGGCGGCCATAGAAGTCGAAATGGTTGAAGACGAAGGGAATCTCCATCGAGTGCGCCGCACCGAACAGGCGTCCGGTATCCGTCACCAGAAGGCTGCCGCCCTCATCCCAGTCAAACCGGTACGCCCAGACTTCCTCATGCCCGGCGGCGATCAGGCGATTGGCGAGGCCATCGACCGCGAGAGCACGCCAATAGCGGCTCGGATATTCCACCGAGGCTTCGTACACGTCGGCATCCTTCGGCCAGATCAGCAGGGAAAGACGATTGACGAATTGCGGATCAAGCGCGCGATACAGCTTCATCTCGTCCCGATTGCTGCCCGTGATGACCGGTACTTCCGCCATCCCGCCAGGAGTTGAGGCGGCGGCCCGGATGCCGCCCTCGGGCAGAACCACCCCGTCCTCGATCATGCGCGGCGGATCACCATCAATGCCATAGGCCTCGAAGAGATCACCCAGCCCCATGGACCGGATCGCCTCGGCATCCGCCTCCGCACCCAGAATGCCGTCGACGATTTCAATCGCGCCATGGGGCGTATAGGCATCCCCCTCCTCCGCGACCGGGAGGGGCGTCGACCAGACGATCCCGCTTTCGATAATGGCGCGGTGGAAGAGCCCGCGCGCCGGCGGTGACGCCAACAGCGCCGCCACATTATGACCGCCCGCACTCTCGCCGAAAATTGTCACCCGATCCGTGTCGCCGCCGAAAGCCGCGCCATTGGCCTGCACCCATTCCAGCGCCGCGATCATGTCCTGGAGCGCAAAGCTTGCGGCCGTGTCGGCCTCGGTTTGCGCTGCGTCACGCAAGGCGGGGTGGGCGAACCAGCCGAGCGGGCCGAGCCGGTACTGGATGGCGACGATGATGACATCCCGGTCCAGCGCCAGCTGCGAGCCGTTATAAGCCGAGGACCGGCCCCAGGTATTGCCGCCGCCATGGATCCACACCATGACCGGCAGGTCACCACGCTCGGCAGCGTCCGGCGGCGCATAGACGTCCAGTGTCAGGCAGTTCTCATCGCCGATCAGAAGGCCGGCCTCCAGCCCCTCGCCCTCATCGAGGGCATTGGTCACCTGCGGACAGCGCGGTCCGAATTCCAGCGCCTCGAACGTCCCGTCAAAGGCCGAAGGCGGACGCGGCGCGCGCCAGCGCAGATCGCCCTCCGGGGCCGCGGCGTAGGGAATGGCGCGCCAGCTGTGGGCGCCCTGCTCGGTCCCGAAACCGACCACCGTGCCCTGGGCGAGCGTGCGCTGCGTCTGCGGCAGGGCCTCCACCTGTTCGACCGGTTGTTCCTGGCAGGCTGCGAGCGCGCAGACTGACAGGGCAAGAAGACCAAAACGCCGCATGTGAGAACTCCCCCGAGACCGTTGCGACTGAACATAGTCGCGGCGCAGCGGACGTCAAAGGCGAAACCGGGCCCGCTCTTGGTCTTTTCGACCAAGGACTGACCGAAACACCCGGACAATAGCCCGGAAGCTCCAACGGTCCGGCGCGATACTCCTCAGGAAGGAGATGTCCATGCAAATATCGACTGCGCCCAAACTTCGCACCGCCCTGCATCATTTCGAGGATCCGGCGTCGGGACTGAATGCCCGGATTGCGCTCTACGGCTCGCTCGACCATCCCGCGCTCGGCGGGATCCGCATCCTGCCCTATGAAACCGACGAGGCGGCCGACCGGGACGCCGAGCGCCTGGCCTATGGCATGGCCCGCAAGGCCGCTGCGCTCAACCTGCCCTATTGCGGCGGCAAGACCGTGGTCCGCGGCGATCCCGAGCAGATCAAGTCACCGGACCTCTGGAAGGCGCTGGGCCACGCGATCAACTCGCTGAAAGGCCTCTATGTCGGCGGCGAGGACGTGAATATGCGCCTGCGCGATGTCACCGCGCTCAGCCGTCATACGCGTTACGTCGTGGGAACCCTCACCGGCTGCGGGAACCCGGCGCCCTATACGGCGCTCGGCGTCTTCCGCGCGATGAAGGCCGCCGCGATGCACAGGTTCGGCAACACCCACCTCATGGGGCGTCGCATCCTGCTCCAGGGGGCCGGATCGGTCGGGCGCGAACTTGCCAGCCTCCTCGCCGCGGAGGAGGCGGATCTGACGGTGTGTGACGTCAATCCGCGCCATGCCATCCTGCTTGCGGAGCGCCACGGCGCCCGCATCGCCGACCCGGCTGAGGTGATGGAGATCAGCTCGGACATTTTCTGCCCCTGTGCCCTGGGCCCGGCAATCACGGCGACGAATGTCGAGGAGATCGAGACGAAGATCATCGTCGGTGCGGCGAACAACCAGCTGGCGGACAACGCCCTCGCCCGCACCCTTCACGCCCGCGACATCACCTATGTACCGGACTATCTGGCCAATGCGGGCGGGCTGATCGCCGGAGCCGGAGAGCATCGCAGCCAACGCGATTTCCTGAGCTTCGACCGCCAAGCGGTGACCAATGACATCAACCGGATATTCGACCTTGTGGCGGGCTATCTCAAACAGGCGGAGACCATGGACATGCCGCCGCTGGACGTTTGCGAGGAATACGTCTCACGCAAGCTTGGCGAGGGTGACGCCGTTACGCCGGCAGAGGCAGGCTCGTCGTCTTCTTCGGCTCCTCGAGGACCACATGGGTGGTCACCTCTGTGACGCCGGGCAGGTTGACCAGATCGGCCATCATGAAATCGCGATAATCCGCAATGTCGCGCGCATGGACCTTGATCATGTAGTCCGCCGATCCGGTCACCAGGCAGCACT
>Ga0209273_10001869_pt1 | contig 17395 bp, 9 predicted proteins | sample tdAd471_FD_187126 | JGI IMG/M metagenome (GOLD analysis project Ga0209273, IMG submission 187126) | Marine sediment microbial communities from the Atlantic coast under amendment with organic carbon and nitrate - tdAd47.1 (SPAdes)... | ecosystem: Environmental > Aquatic > Marine > Coastal >...
TCAACAATCCGGCAGACATGACCGTTCCGCGGCAGGCCATGTTTGTCTTTCGCGAACCGCTGAAGCTGCCAGCCGATGCGACACTGGCCGTCACGCTGAAGCACGAATCACCGCACAGGTTTCATAACCTCAGCCGCTTCCGATTGTCGGGGACCAGCGTCCCGACTCCAAAGCTCGATGAGAGCAGCGGACTGTCCCCGGAAGTGATCGCGGCTCTCAAGCTTGCCCCGAGCGAGCGATCCGACAAACAGAAGACGGCGCTGCGTGAATTGTTCGAGAAGCGCGACCCTGCCGTCGCGACCGCACGACGGGAACTGGACGCATTCAAGAAAAGGCAGAGTGACCTCGACCGGCAGATCGTTCAGACGATGGTGATGCAGGAACGGCAGCAGCCCCGCGACACGTTCGTCCTGATTCGAGGTGTCTGGAACCAACCCGACAAAGAGCAACCCGTCATTCCCGGCACGCCGTCGATTCTGCCACCACTGCCGAACGACGCTCCGGCCAATCGTTTGTCTCTCGCGCGATGGCTTGTGTCTCGGGAGAATCCTCTGACGCCGCGTGTCCTCGTGAATCGTTTCTGGCAGCAGATATTCGGTCGCGGTCTCGTGACGACGCCCGAAGACTTCGGAGTTCAGGGCGAGCGACCAAGTCATCCGGAATTGCTCGACTGGCTCGCGGTCGAGTTCATGGATTCCGGATGGGATCTCAAACGTCTGCTGAAAACGATCGTCATGTCGGCGACCTATCAGCAGTCGTCAGCGACAACACCGGACCGTCTTGAGGCCGACCCCGCGAACCGCTGGCTGAGTCGGTCGCCACGATACCGGCTCAGCTCGCTGGCCCTGCGGGACCAGGCTCTGGCCATCAGCGGCCTGCTCGTCGAGCAAGTCGGCGGCCCCCCCGTCCAGCCGTATCAGCCTCCCGGTATCTGGGCGGATCTCTCGCTCGGAAAGATCAAATATCAGCAGGACAGTGGCGAGAAGCTCTACCGCCGCAGCCTCTACACATTCTGGCGCCGCGCTTCCGCACCAACGATGCTGTTCGACGTTGCTTCGCGGCAGGTCTGCCAGGTGAGAGTCAATCGCACGAACACGCCGCTGCACGCACTGGTGGCCCTGAACGATGTGACGTATGTCGAGGCCGCTCGAAAAATGGCCGAACGCGTTCTGACTGCGGGAGGCACCTCCGATGCACCACGACTCGCGTACGCCTTCCGTCTGGCCACGTCGCGTTTTCCGACCGAGTCAGAAAAGTCCGATCTGTATGAAGTTCTGACGCTCAGCCGGCAGCACTTCCAGCAGAGCCCGAAGGCGGCTTCCGAGCTGCTGGAAGCTGGCGAGTCGCAGGTGACTCCTGATTTCACCCCGCAGGAACTTGCCGCGTGGACAGCCCTCTGCAATGTCATCCTGAATCTCGACGAGACCTTGAGTCGGGAATAGGCAAATCCACAATGCTGCGGAATCTGCGCTCCACCTGCACCGGCTGGGACAATTTCGGCGACAAACCCGCACAGTCCACACGAAGCGACCTTGCGAGTTGTTCGCTCAGGCGGCAAACAGGCTGAAAACAGCGGGCGTCGACACGGCGAAAAGCGTTGTGAATCACTATTTGCGTCGTACAATGACCTTTCACCCTCACGGATGAGTCGCCCGCTCGCTGGTCAAGCGACGGTGCTGCGACGCTACTGGACAGCACTGATCTGCTCCCTGGTCCGGTTTGAGTGCCGTCGAAATCGAGACGGTGCTCACTCTCCACAAACCCTCATTTCGCGGTGGCGAAGCGCGATCATTGTTCGAGCCCCATTGCCTCCTCACGCACACATTTTCTCAACGAGCGAACTCAATGACCTACCACATTCTGATGACCGGCGCCACCGGTCTCCTGGGTCGATACCTCCTTCGCGATCTGATGCTGGCCGACGTTCAGGTCGCGGCAGTCGTCCGCCCCTCGCGGCGGACCAGCGCTCAGGAGCGTGTCGATGCTCTGATGGCAACATGGGAGTCGATGCTCGGTCGCGAATTGCCGCGCCCCAAAGTTCTCGCCGGCGACCTGACCGCCGAAGGACTCGGACTGAGCAACGAAGACCTGGCCTGGGTTGAAGCCAACTGCGATTCGATGCTGCACAACGCCGCCAGCCTGACATTCATCAGCACCAGCAAGGAAGGCGAACCTTGGCGTTCGAACATCGGCGGAACGCAGAACGTGCTGGACATCTGCCGTCAGACCGGCATTCGCGACTTCCATCATGTCTCCACCTCGTACGTCGCGGGTCTGCGATCCGGCACGGTTCTCGAATCGGAACTGGATGTCGGGCAGGAGTTCGGCAACGACTACGAACGCAGTAAGGTCCAGGCGGAAACGATGGTCCGCGAGGCCGATTTTCTAAGTCCTCCAACGGTTTACCGGCCCGCCATCATCGTGGGCGATTCTCAAACCGGCTTCACGTCGACGTTCCACGGCTTTTACGCGACGCTGAATCTCGCCTACACGCTGACGCGGGCGATGCATGAAATGGAATCCGGCGAGGCCGACGTTCCGACACGCATTACGCTGGACGGCACCGAGCAGAAAAACTTTGTGCCCGTCGACTGGGTGTCCGCCGTCATGGCCCACATCCTGACCAACCGCCAGTTCCACGGAGAAACTTACCACCTGACGCCGACGGCCCCGACGACAACTGGCGACATCAAGAATGTCCTCGAAGAGGCGTACGGTCTGAAGAACGCCGAGTTGTACGGTTACGGCAAGGAGATCGAGAACCCGACGGAAGTCGAGAGCCTCTTCTACGAGCACTTCAAGGTCTACAACTCGTACTGGCGCGATGACCCGCGATTCGATTCGTCGAACACGCAGCGAGCCGCTCCTCATCTGCCGTGCCCGAAGGTCGATTACGACATGCTCCTGATGATGGCCCGCAAGGCGATCGAGATGGACTTCAAGTTCCGCGACGTTCCCGTCCCCGCTCCGGCAGAGACCAGTGCCAGCTGAACCGGGCGGTTTCAACACGCGAAAAACAAAAGCCGCAGTCATTCGTGACTGCGGCTTTTTCTATGACAGATGCAGGTCGAACTCTGGTCGACGAACGCTGGACGGGCTTTGGTCTCTGGGCGACCCGCAGCTTCAGCAGATGACTATCGTCCGAACAACTGACTGACGCTGGTTCGCTCGTGGATCGACCGAATTGCCTGCGCGAACAGCGGCGCGACGGTGACCTGCTCAATGTTGTCCGGCAACGGATCCTCGAATGACTCAATCGTGTCCGTGAGAAACATTCGCTTGATGCGGCTTTCGGCGATGCGTTGAGCGGCTCCCTTGGAGAGCACGGCGTGCGACACCGCCGCGTAAATGTCCTTGGCGCCGTTCTCGATCAGAGCGTCCGCCATCGTGATCAGCGTCCGTCCGGTGATCGTGAAGTCGTCGACCAGAACGACGTTCCGGTCGCGGACGTCGCCGATGATTTCGTGAATCTCGACCGTTTCTGAATGGTCGGTCCGCACCTTTGATCCGATCACCGTCGGGCAGCCAAGGTCCTTCCCAAACGCGACAGCGTTCTTGGCAAAGCCGACGTCCGGACTGCAGATGACGAGATTCTCAAGCCCCAGATCGCGGATGTGGCGAGTGAGGACGGCTCGCCCGTCAAGGTGGTCGACGGGAATCCCGAAGAAGCCCTGAATCTGCGGGCTGTGCAGGTCCATTGTCAGGACGCGGTCCGCTCCGGCCGCTTCGAGAGCGTCAGCACAGACTCGCGCCCGAATGGAAACGCGCGGCTCGTCCTTCTTGTCGCCCTGAGCGTAGCTGAAGAACGGAATGACCGCCGTGACCGCCTGAGCGCTCGCCCGTTTGAGCGCGTCGATCCAGAACAGCAGCTCCATGAAGTTGTCGTTGACAGGCTTCTGGACGCCCTGAACCACATAGACGTCCCGGCCGCGGACGTTCTCCTTGATCTGCACAAAAACGTTGCCCTCGGAAAACGTGTGCGCCCGGCAGGGGACGAGGCTCACGCCAAGTTCGTTGGCAATCGCCTGGGAGAGCAACGGATTTCCGGACCCCGGCAGAATGGCCAGGTCGCCCTGTGGCGGCTGGAAAATCTGCGGACGGGGACCGGAGTTCGGAGAGCGGAACGACTGCGGCATCAGAACACTCGGCGAGAGAGAGACGGGCGAGGCGGGATGATAGTTCGGCTAACCCGTCACTCAAGCCACGAATTCGACAGAGATGCCTGTCTCGTGGCCGCCACCGTCGCTCAGTCGAGTGCCGCCAGAATGTCGAGCAGATCGGCGGGCACGTCGAAGCTGTCGACCTCCTCGCCGGCCCGAACACGACTCGTGTCATCTTCGCCGGTGCCGGGCACCACTACATCTGTGGCTCCCTGAGGATTCAGGAAGTCATCTCCCGATCCGCCGAGCAGCGTGTCAGCCGCGCCGCCTCCCAGAATGGCGTCGTTCCCATCGTCGCCAATCAGCAGATCGCGACCGCCCGTGCCGAGAATCACATCGTTCCCCGTGCCTCCGGTGACCAGATCGTTCCCGTCGCCAGCGTCGATCGAATCATTGCCGCTGCCGCCGTTGATCGCGTCCGGGCCGGTGCCCCCACTCAGCGTGTCATTGCCACTGCCGCCAGAGAGGCCGTCCGAGCCACCGTTGCCTTCGACGAGATCATCTCCGGCCTCGCCGCGAACTTCGTCATCACCAGATGAGCCGTACAGCGCGTCGTCGCCGCTACCGCCGGTGATCGTATCGTCGCCCGTCCAGCCAATGACGGTGTCGTTGCCGTCACCGCCGTCGACAGCATCGTCGCCCGCTTCCGCGAGCACGAGATCGTCGCCGCTCCCGCCTGAAATCAGATCGTTCTGAGAGCCGCCACGCAGTGTGTCGTCACCGCCTTCACCATGCAGCTCATCATCGCCGACGCGCCCCAGCAGCAGATCGTCTCCGGCTCCACCAGCGAGCGTATCATTGCCCGACATTCCATCGAACCGTTCGGATGGCAGCCCACCGATCAGCAGGTCGTCACCCGCTCCTCCAAGAACATTCAGAGCCGCCGGAGCGTTGATCAGGCTGGACGAAAACGTGTCGTCTCCGTCGCCAAGGTCCACATCCAGACTGAACTCCTGAGAGAGGCCGGACAGGTCGCCGATCGTCACGATGTCGTCGCCAGCCTGAGTCCCCAGCGCGATCAGGTTGCGTGCCCGCAGCACAACCGTTTCCGTTTCCGTCGACGTTCCTGACACGCGTCCGAACAGAGCCATGCTGCCGTCGAGCGACGCGGTGACGGTCACCGTATCGGCTGCGTCGGAACCGCCACCCAGATCGACCGGTTCCATGAAGCCGGCCCCGGAGTCGAACCTGTCGCTTCCGCTGCCGCCCAGGAGTGTGTCGATCTGTGTGCCGCCGAGCAGCGTGTCGTTGCCGTCGCCGCCGTCCAGCATGTCGCGGCCCGAGCCTCCATCAAGGAGATCGTGGCCTTCCTCTCCGAACAGCCAGTCCGTCCCGGCATCGCCTTTGATGAGGTCGTTGCCTGATCCGCCCAGAATGATGTCCTGTCCGGAACCACCCGACAGGCTGTCGACTCCGAGGCCGCCGAGAATCGTGTCGTTGCCTGTTCCCCCGTCGGCGACGTCATTGCCCGGAACCGTCGCGTCGTCGTCGTCACCGACGATGAGATCCTTGCCGGCATCTCCGTTCAACGTGTCGTGGCCGGCTTCTCCCAGGAGCGTGTCATTGCCTGCTCCGCCGCTGAAACTGTCCGATCCGTCACCGCCCAGCAGGAGGTCACGGTCCGCTCCGCCGAGCAGAGTGTCGGCGTCTTCACCGCCCTCGAGCGTGTCACGACCGGCATCGCCGAACAGCGTGTCGTTGCCGATGCCGCCTTCCAGAGAGTCGTCACCATCGCCACCGGCCAGCTGGTCGCTACCGATCCCCGATGTCAGCAGGTCGTGGCCATCGCCGCCGCTGAGCGTGTCGCTGCCGGCCGCCAGACCAAGGGCCACCGCGGCATCGTCATCGGACAACAGAACGTCCTGACCGGCCCCGCCTCGCAGATCGTCGTTGCCACCGCCACCGAGAATCGTGTCGGAGCGTCCGTTGCCGCGAACGGTGTCGTCGCCGAAGTTCGGCAGCCCGTCATCATCCAGAGCCGACTCAGGAGCAGTCTCCCAGTCACCGAAGAGCGAGTCCGCTCCGCCGCCGCCGACAAGCGAATCGTTTCCGCCGTTCCCCTGAACCGTGTCAGCGCCGGCCGAGCCAATGAGCGTATCGTCGCCGCGTCCACCTTCGATGTCGTCATTGCCGCTTCCGCCATCAACAACGTCGTTGCCATCGCCGCCGTCGATTTCGTCCGCCGCATCGCCCCCACCGATGAGGTCATCTCCAGTGCTGCCCGTCAGGCTGTCACTGCCGGCACCGCCATCGATCGAATCGTCGCCAGCGTTGCCGGTGATCGTGTCATTCCCGGTGCCGCCCGAGATCGAATCATTGCCCGGCACGTTACTGGCATCGTCCGGGAGTTCAGCGTCAGCTTCTTCCGTGGCGGAACTGTCCCCCTCAATGATGTCGTCACCCGATCCGCCATTGATCGTGTCGTGACCGTATCCACCAGCGACGGAATCGTTGCCGGAATCGGCGTCGATCACATCGTCGCCCGCCTCACCAAAGATCACGTCGCTGCCCGTGCTTCCGCAGATCGTATCGTTGCCATCACCGCCAGCCAGCAGGTCGTCACCTTCTCCGCCATCGATGCTGTCATGTCCAGACCCGCCAATGATCAGATCATCGCCTTCCCCGCCGAGCAGTGTGACTCCGGCCGTTCCGCTCGAGGCCAGCGTGTCGTCTCCAGCTCCGCCAATGATCGACACGCTCTCGCGGGGCGTCGTCAAGGCGACTCCCAGATCGTCATCCCCGGGACCGCCGAGCAGGAGAATCGTCGTCAGACCGCTGGCATCACTGGCACCAATCGTCGCCACGGCAACGCCGCCGGTTGTCTCGATGACAAGGCTGCTGCCGAGTTCTTCTCTCACAAAGATGTCATCACCGGCGTCTGACGAAACCGTCAACGTTTCGCCGTCGTCCGAGATGCCGAAGCTGACCGTCAGCAGCGTGCGGTCTTCGAGTCTCTGTGCCGGTACTGGCGGTGCCAGAGAGCGGCGTCGCTGCCGCGAACGTTCCAGATGACTCGTGCGGATGCGAAATTCCGTCTGCTTCAGCCAGTCCGTGAGAAACATGTCAGCGTCCGTTAGTTCGAGTGCCGGAAGACGCGAGAGATGTACCGGTTGAGCCGGTCATCGGAGTTCCTTCGCGTGGTCGGGCCGCACTGAGCTGCGGCAACCCCTTCAGGCGTGCTCATCGGCAGACGCGGGGGACTGGCTGAAAAGGCAAGGCCGGCACAATCGAGTTCACTGGACGTTACCGCATGAAAGGTGCAATCGGTCCGGTGACGCCTGCGCAACGGCCTGGACGGGTTGTGCGGGCGGTGTCGATCGTCAGGAAGCAGCGGGTTCTGCCGCCACAGAATCTCGCGGCGCACAGCCCGGATTATTCACGCAGGGTGCGTGGAGTCGGCGTTTCTGGCGTGGTGCGTTGCGCAAGCCAGATCGCTCTCGATACAGAGTGTCTCTGACGAATTGGTGTGTTCGCCGACGTAACGCACCGGCCTGAAAAGGCTTGCTGCACGCACCCTACAGACTTCATGAATAATTCGAGATAGCCCTGCAATCCGGGTTCCCGCGGAGTCCCGGAACCGAGCGTCAACGCGTGCCGACCGACGTTCAATCGTTGAAGACGTTCAATCGTTGAAACTGCGGATGACGTCGAGAATCCGGTCCAGATCGTTCTCGACGGACTGCGGCGCGTTTGGAAACTGGACCGAACTGATGCCTCGGGAAGCGAGCTTCTCGGCAATCGTTCCGGACCGCGACTGGTGATAGCCAACGGTCGCATCCGGGTCCTTGAGCTGATGTCCGGTCAGGATGCAGACGACGCGGTCGCTCGGCGCGATCACACCTTCTTCACGCAGCAGCTTCGCACCGGCCACGCTGGCGGCACTCGCCGGCTCGCACCCGAAACCGCCGGCCCCGACCTGAGCCTTGGCATCCAGAATCGCCTCGTCCGGGACCTCACGCACCACGCCGTCGCAGGCGTCGATGGCTCGCAGGCACTTCTTCAGATTGACCGGACGGTTGATCTCGATCGCCGAGGCCAGGGTGTCAGCCCGGCGCCCGGAGGCATCCATCTCCCCGAAGTAGCCGTTGATCAGAGCATCATCGGTGCGGCCCTCGTTCCAGCGCAGCGACTGGCCGTTGTAGAGCTGCGACAGCGTATTGGCGCCGGCGGCGTTGATCACGGCGAGCCGCGGAATCCTGTCGATCAGGCCGAGCTGCTTGAGTTCGGCGAAGGCTTTGCCGAACGCGCTCGAGTTCCCGAGGTTGCCGCCCGGCACCACAATCCAGTCCGGCACCTGCCACCCGAGCGCTTCGAGCACGCGGAACATGATCGTCTTCTGACCTTCGAGCCGGAACGGGTTCACGCTGTTGCACAGGTAGATCTTTTCCCGCTGGCAGACATCGCGGACCTGCTTCAGAGCGTCGTCAAAGTCGCCCTGAATCTGCAGCGTGTGGGCTCCGTAATCGAGCGCCTGCGACAGCTTCCCGAACGCGATCCTGCCGCTGCCGACGAACACCACGACGCGAAAGAGCTGCGCCGCGCTGCTGTAGATCGCCAGTGAGGCGCTCGTGTTCCCAGTCGAGGCACAGGCGGCGAACTTCGCACCGACCATGCGTGCGTGCGTCGAGGCGGCGGTCATGCCGTTGTCCTTGAAGCTGCCCGACGGGTTCAGACCTTCGTACTGCAGCAGCGCGTTGCCAACGTCGAGACCGATGTAGCGCGAAACCGAATCGCTCGCCCGGAGAATCGTCTGCCCTTCGCCGATCGTGACGATCTGGTCATCAGCCGCGAACGGCAGCAGCTGTCGGAATCGCCAGACGCCACTGAAATCGAGCGGGTCGCGGCGGTTTGACCAGCGGGTTTCGATCTCGCTCAGCGCCCCCGGAACGGGCAGCCGGTCCCAGTCATACCCAATGTCGAGCAGATTGCCGCACTCCGGGCAGGCAACGAGAGTCTCGTCAACGGAGAACGTCGAGCGGCAGTCGGGGTGAATGCAGATCTGGAAGGCGGTGTCAGTAGCGGCGGACATGTTCGTTCAGAATCCTGATGAAACGCCTCGTGGCGAGGCTGCGGAAGAATGTTGAGCAATCGAAGTGAGCACGAACCTCGCTCAGTGTCGGCGGTCGCCGTTCTGACGACGTTCGCCATTCAGCGGAGAAGCCCCCGTGCGTGCTCGAATTTCAGCCAGCTCCTGTTCCAGCACGCGACGGTGAGCCTCGATATCGGCGAGCTGGTTTCTCGAATGCGCCTGAATCGCGGTCATGTCGCCAACGGCCAGGACGGCAATCCAGCAGACCAGAATCAGCATGACGAGCCAGAACAGCGTCGCCGCCGGAACTCCGAATCTCCAGATGAAGACGTCACCGAGTCCCAGCAGCAGGCCGACGATCGCGATCAGTGCGGAAGTCTGCATGCGACGCCGAAACCGGTTGCCATAATGAGCCCGGTCAGAACCGCCAGCGTCCGCATCCTGCTGCTGCCGCTTCCAGCTGCGCCAGTGAGCAATCATCATTCCGATGCCCAGCACGACCAGCCCACTGCCGAAAATGACGGCGGGCCACCAGTTATTCGCTGGCTGTTCGGCACCAATAATCACGGAAAGGACTCTCGCTGAAGTCGTTGAAAGTGGACGTTGAAGACGATTTCTGCGGCGGCGGATGATCGCGGGCAGTCAAAGCAGGCCCCGCTTCAGCCATCAACGCGACGCATCGTAGCGTTGCCGGTCACCAGGTTCAGTCACGGAAACGTGAGTTTCATGCCGAGTTACGAACTGCTCGCCGCCTACTGCCGAACCGACTACCGCGTCGACGTGCCGAATCGGATTTTTTCGATCCGTCTGGGAAATGTGTGCCGGGAACTTGATGACTTGCTGGCCGAAACCGGGCACACCGAATGGGCGATAATCACGGCAGAGAATCCCCGATCGGTCCAGCGGAGCGCCGCCGAGAACGCTGATCGGCAGGAACAGCTGCACCAGCGGATTGCGGCAAGAGAGGACTGGCTGATGTTCTCAACAGTCGCCCGCTGCCCGCGTTCGGAATGGCCGCCCGAACACGGCTGCCTGGTCGCAGGCATCACGGAAGCCGACGCGCTGCATCTGGCGCGCGAGTTTGACCAGCACGCGATTCTCCGCGGCCGCGCTGGCACCTCGGCCATGCTCCGATTCTCGGATCCTTCTGCCTGGCGAGCCGCGGTCGAGAGCGGACTGCATTCCGATGACGACCTCCTGCGACAGGTCAGTCAGAACGTGCTCGCCGCGCAGCTCGATCGGTGAACAGATCGGGAACGTGTCGGAAGCAGATCTCTGCCCAAAGCTGATCCTCCTGCGACGCCGAGCCGCACTGCGGAATCGTGACGCGTCCGAACGCGGCGCCCTCGCGGGTGGCAGCTGTGTTCTGCGCGGGACGACGGCCCTGACTGTCAGTCGCAGACGGGCATCCGCCTGACGGATGAGATCTGTGGCTCTGGCACTTATCGTCCGGCTTGTTGAGCGTTGCTGACGGAGACGACCTCAACGTCATCGGCGACAACGTCATCGGCGAGACGGGCCATCAGCGACACGGGCGTCAGGAATCTGCCTGGCCGTGCGAGTCATGCGGTGAGCTTCAGAAAGAGACGGCAGCAAATGTGTGCAGCGACTGCTGAGGCTGCGACTGACGACTGTCCGAGGGTCCAACGAGTAGAGCGACTTCATGTTCAGACTGTTGACGGTTTCCTCTCTCCTGTGGTTTTCCGGATTCATTTCCGCAGTAGAGTGCAGCGCCGCGCCACTGGTTGCCGGCTTCGAGCGTTTCTCGCGTCACACTCAGGGAACTGACGGTGGCGACGTTCTGCTGACCGAACTGAGCTGCACGGCGTGCCACGAGGCAGGCTCGGCAACGCTGGCACCGAAACTCGGGCCAGATCTCAGCGGGGCAGGGCGGAGGCTCGATGCCGACTGGGTGCGACGGTTTCTACTCGATCCACAGGCCGTCAAACCGGGAACGACGATGCCGGGACTGCTCGGTCGAGTACCCGAGGCCCAACGCTCGGCAGCTGCCGAAGCGCTGGTCGCGTTTCTGCGGACACAGCAGCGTGACTTTCCCGAGCTGAAATCAACGGCGAGTGCTCCCGTGGCTGTCGAGTTCTGGAACAAGGGCGACGGCGATCGCGGGCGCGCTCTGTTTCACTCCGTGGGCTGCGTCACCTGCCACGAACCGGATCCGAACTTCGAGACCGGAGCCGCGCCGCCATCGTCGCTCGAAACGCTGCTGCAGGAACTCGATGAAGATGAGCTGCGGCAGCTTGGCCTGACCGATGCCGCGCGGTCGGTGCCGTCCGTGCCGCTGCCGAGTCTCGCAGAGAAGTATTCTCGGGAGGCACTTTCGCATTTTCTGTTGAACCCGGCTCTGGTCCGATCCGCCGGTCGCATGCCCCGCCTGAAACTCACACCGGCTGAGGCCGCCGACATCACCGCCTGGCTGATGCGCGAGCAGCCGCGTGATTCGAACTCAGTCGACGCTGCCCCCTCCCCCACCGGTTCTCGCCAGACCGCAGATCCGATGACAAAGCTCGTCGCGGACGGCAAGCGACTATTCGTCGAACTGAATTGTTCAAACTGTCATCAGGTCGAAGGCGTGACTGAGAAACGACCCGCAAAGCCACTCGCGGACTTGAATACAGAAGCCGCAGCCAGTTGCGTGCGGCAGCCCGGCATGGCTCACCCGCAGTACTCACTTGATGACGTTCAGCAGGCTGCGTTGCGAGCGGTCATTGATCAGAGCAGGGCAGGGCGGTCAGTGACCGGGCGGGAGAGCGATGACCTCACCTTGAAGCTGAGGCAGCTCAACTGTTTCGCCTGTCACGAACGCGATGGACGCGGCGGCGTTGGCCCGAAACGGCGTCCCTACTTCGAGATCGACGGACACGTTGACCTCGGCGACGAAGGCCGTATTCCGCCTCCGCTGACGGGAGTCGGTCGCAAGCTCAAGGCGAGCTGGCTGAAAAAAGTGCTCGCCGGCTCCGGCGATGTCCGCCCGCACATGCTCGCGCGGATGCCGGTCTTTCCTGCCGCCGTCGTCAGTTCGCTGCCGGCGCAGTTTGGGACGGCGGACAAGCTTGAGCCCCGGCCCGCCAAGGCTGTGTTTGGCGAGACAGAATCGCTGGCGAAGGCCGGTCGCGAACTGCTCGACACCGGCTGCGTGCAATGTCATCCGATTCGTGGCGAACGCCTGCCCGGAGTGGTCGGGATCGATCTCGAAGGCATCGCGTCGCGCATCGAGCCGCAGTGGTTTCACGACTTTCTGCGGAATCCTGCGGCACTGAAGAAGCGGACGCGAATGCCGACCTTCTTCCCTAACGGGAAGAGCGCGAATCAAACACTGCTCGACGGCGACGTCGACCGGCAGATTGCCGCCATGTGGAGTTACATCAGCGACGCCGTGAATCAGCCGCTGCCGGAGAAAATCGAAAAGGGCAGGATTCACAACTTCGAGCTGGTCCCGACGGACCGGCCGATCGTGCTGCGAACGTTTCTCCGCGACGCCGGCCCGCATGGGATCGCGGTCGGCTTTCCGCAGAAGCTGCATCTGGCATTCGATGCCGAGCAGGTCCGGTTGACCGAATTCTGGAAGGGCCGGTTTCTGGATGCTCACGGAACGTGGTTCGACCGCTTCACACCACTGGCCGCCCCGCTGGGAGCAAACGTCGTCAGCCTTCCAGCCGGAATTCCGTTTGCGATGCCGGGCTCAGAAGTCGCATGGCCTGATCAAGCGGGCGACGAGGCAGGCTATCAGTTCCGCGGGTACCGACTCGACAAATCCGGCACGCCCGAGTTTCTGTATCGAGTCGGCGGGCTTTCGATCGCGGACCGCATCGCCCCGACAGGTGATTCGATGTTCGAGCGTCGGATCACGCTGCGGGCTGATGGTGAGAACGCGAGATCAGAGCCGCTCTGGTTTCGCGTACTGACAGGCCGGACGCTGGAGCGTCAATCTGAAACGTCAATCCGCAACGACGCCGGACTCGCAGTGACGTTGCCAGCGGCTCTCGCCCGGCAAAGCGTGCTGACAGCTGGCAACAGCGACGAGCCGTCAAAGGACGTGCGAGAGTGGCGCGTGCCCATCGAACTAACCGGCGATGCCCCGTCGCAGGAAACCGTGATTCAAGTGAGGTATGCCTGGTGAAACCTCGACCAAGACTTCTACAGAGTGTCCTGCTGGCCGTAACGGTTGTCGTCGCGGCTGCCACACCCGCGATGGCGTCAGAACCCGTCGCCACCGAATCGGACTTTTATCGCATCGTCACGATCGCGACCTCGAAAGCGCCGACCGGCTCGCGCGCGAAGATCTGGAAACCGCCGCCACAGGAACTCGCGCTGGAGGTCAGCGGTCTGGCCGTGCTCGACGATCAACGCGTCGCTGTCGCCATTCGAAAGGGCGAAGTCTGGTTCCTCGACGGCGTGTACGACGATCCTCCGAGCGACGTGGCGTACCACCGCTTCGCGTCCGCCCTGCACGAACCGCTGGGGCTGCTGAAGAAGGGCGATTCGTTCTACACGGTGCAGCGGTCTGAGCTGACGCAGCTTCGCGATACGGATGCCGACGATGTCGCGAACGAGTACCTGACCGTCGCCAAGGGATGGGGCACGACGGGGAATTATCACGAGTACGCTTACGGACCGAAGCTCGACCGAGACGGCAACCTCTGGCTGACGCTCAACATCGGCATGGGCATCAAGGGGGCTCAGCGTTCGCGACTGATCAAGGATCCGATCCTCGGTTTCTCGCAGGCTCGCTGGCGAGGCTGGGGCATGAAGGTCACGCCGACGGGACAACTCATTCCCGTCTGTGCCGGAATGCGCTCGCCCTGCGGACTCGGAGCCAACCGCGCAGGCGACATGTTCTACACCGACCAGCAGGGCAACTGGGTCGCGACCAACTCGCTGCACCACATGCGCGACGGAGCCTTCTTTCATCACCCGGAAGCTCTGGCGTCGATGAGCGAACCCGGCTCGCCAATCAGCGGCATCTCAGAGGTTCCCAACGGCCTGCCCTTTCCTGAAGCGTTGAAGAAGCTGCCACAGCTCAAGCCGCCCGCCGTCTGGTTGCCGTACAAGAAGGTCGGCCAGTCGGCGACCGACATCATGCTCGACAACAGCGGCGGAAAGTTCGGTCCGTTCGACGGCCAGCTCTTCATCGGCGAGTTCACACTCTCGTCCATCAACCGAGTGTTTCTTGAGAAGGTCGGCGGCGAGTATCAGGGGGCGTGTTTCCCGTTCCGTGAAGGCTTCGCGTCGGCGGTCATCCGGATGGAGCAGGGGACCGATGGCAGCGTCTTCGTCGGCCTGAGCAATCGCGGCTGGAGCAGCCTGGGCACGGCATCTTATGGACTGCAACGTCTCGTCTGGACCGGCACAACTCCGTTTGAGATTCGGGAAATGCGCGCCCGCCGCGACGGTTTCGAGCTGCGGTTCACAAAACCCGTCGACGCGAAAACCGCCAGCAATCCCGCTGCGTACGAAATGAGCAGCCACACCTACACGTACCATTCGACGTACGGCAGCGACGAGATTCTCAAGCGGCAGCCGACGATCTCAGCCGCCACAGTGTCCGCAGACGGGCTCCGCGTGCATCTGCAGATTGAGGGCCTGCGGGAACTCTTCGTCCACGAACTGACGGCTGCCGGAGTTCGCAGCCAGAACGGAGAACCGCTCCTGCACCCAGCGGCGTACTACACGCTGAATCGAATTCCAGACTGATCAGCAGGCGGTCACGCTTCGACTGGCGCTTCCAACATTGGCAACTCAAGACCGTTTCCGCGTGGACGAGCGGGCGATTCTGCAGAATTCGTTCTTTGTGTGACATCGACCTCTGTGTGACATCGACGATCTTCGCGACGGCTCGGAACGTCCCATCAGCGAAAACGCGTGGCGCGACGTTTGCTTCCTGCAGAAAGATGTCACAACGAAATCAGGCGTCTGTCAGCCGGCCACAGCGATCTATGGCGGGTTCGGATGAGGAACCGGGTGTTGGTTCTGCGGTCCTGCCAGGTGCCTGCCTGCCTCGAAAGTCAACGAAAATGCCGATGGATCAGGCACAGGGTGCCGGCGCGGGCTCGGGCTTCGCCGGTCGACTGACCTTCGCCGACTACCACGGCGAAACTTTTTACGACGAGTTCTTCGACCAGTCCGGGCAGCCGCGCGACGGCGTACGAACACTGGTCGATCGCATCAACACGCTCCCGGATGGCGACCTGCTCCACCGTCAGCAGGCGATCGAACTGTCGCTGATGAGAATGGGGATCACCTTCGCGGTCTACGGCGACCAGCAGGGCAGCGAGAAGATCTTCCCGTTCGACATCGTGCCGCGCATCGTCTCGGCCTTCGAGTGGGCTCATGTTGAAGCCGGCTTGAAGCAGCGGATCAAGGCGCTCAACCTGTTCATCAACGATGTCTATCACGATCAGCAGATCATCAATGACGGCGTGGTGCCCAGAAGCCTGCTGGAGGACGCCACGTCGTACCGGCCCGAATGCCACGGGCTGACGCCTCCCCGCGGAGTCTGGTGTCACATCACAGGCACCGACCTGATCCGGCACAGTGACGGCGCCATCTACGTCCTCGAAGACAATCTGCGTTGCCCGTCGGGCGTCTCATACGTCCTGCAGAACCGCCAGGTGATGAAACGCAGCTTCCCGCACATCTTTGCGGAGATGCAGGTCCGACCGGTCGTCGATTACCCCATCCGCCTGTACGAAACGCTGCGATCTCTGGCACCGGATACGGCCAGTCCGAATGTCGTCGTCCTGACGCCGGGCATCTACAACTCGGCCTACTACGAACATTCGTTCCTAGCCCAGCAGATGGGCGTCGAACTGGTCGAGGGCCGGGACCTCGTCGTCAAAGACGGCTTTGTTTACATGCGGACGACGCGCGGCCACGAGCGTGTCCATGTGATCTATCGCCGTATCGACGACGACTTCATCGACCCGCTGTGCTTCCGGAAAGACTCCGTGCTTGGCGTGCCGGGACTGATGGACGCCTACCGGAACGGCCGCGTGGCTCTGGCGAACGCTCCCGGCACTGGAGTCGCCGACGACAAGGTCATCTATGCCTTCGTCCCCGAAATGATCCGCTATTACCTCGACGAAGAACCCATCCTGCCAAACGTGCCGACGTACATCTGCGACCGCGAGGAAGATCAGAAGTACGTGCTCGACCACCTCAGCGAGCTGGTGGTCAAGCCATCGAACGAATCCGGCGGGTATGGCATGCTGGTCGGGCCGCATTCAACGGTCGAGCAGCAGGCGGAGTTCGCCCAGCGTATTCGCAAACACCCGCGCAATTACATCGCCCAGCCGACGCTGGCCCTGTCCCGCGTGCCGACCATTTGTGACGGACAGTTCGAGGGCCGGCACGTCGATCTGCGACCTTACATTCTCTACGGGAACGATCTCTGGGTACTGCCCGGCGGTCTGACGCGCGTCGCACTCCGCAAGGGATCGCTGGTTGTCAACTCGTCCCAGGGTGGCGGCAGCAAGGACACCTGGGTCATTGCCGCGGACCAGTCGCAGCTTCAAACACAGGCGGTCGACGAACTCGACCACACGCCGTCGGGAAAACTGCGCTGACAAGGACCGAATACTCAAGCACGTCAAAGACTGATCACTGTGGCCTGTCCCACGAGGTGAATTGAAATGCTCAGCCGAGTCGCCGATGCGGTTCTGTGGATGGCTCGTTACGTCGAACGGGCGGAGAATCTGGCGCGTTTTATCGACGTCACATTGAACCTGCAGATCGACCTGCCTCGCCCCGGTGCTGAGCAGTGGGCGCCGCTCATCAGCGCGACTCGAGGCGAAGCCGCCTTCAAGAAACGCTACGGCGGCGCCGTTTCAGAGCGTAACGTCATCGAGTTTCTGACGTTCGACCGGGAGAACCCGAATTCGATTATCTCGGTGCTGCATGCTGCCCGCGAGAACGCCCGCTCGATCCGTGAGACGATCTCGTCAGAGGCGTGGGAGCAGCTGAACGCCTTCTACCACTTCGTCAGAAACGCCAATCCGGACGACGTTCACCGCTCGCCCGGCGACTTTTACCAGGCAATCAAGAATCACAGCCACCTGTTCAACGGGGTGAGCGATGGCACGATGTCACACGGTGAGGGCTGGCATTTTCTGAACGTTGGCCGGCGGCTGGAGCGGGCGGACAAGACCTCACGAATTCTTGACGTCAAGTACTTTACGCTGCTGCCGAATGT